>Ga0208826_1000445_pt1 | contig 43747 bp, 45 predicted proteins | sample AD_UKC115_MetaG_FD_184451 | JGI IMG/M metagenome (GOLD analysis project Ga0208826, IMG submission 184451) | Active sludge microbial communities of municipal wastewater-treating anaerobic digesters from Hong Kong - AD_UKC115_MetaG (SPAdes)... | ecosystem: Engineered > Bioreactor > Anaerobic >... | reverse complement strand
CCAGCTGGGTTTCGTAGGCACGGGCGGCGGCCTCGGCGCGAATCTGGCCGGTGATGTCGGTCAGCAGGCCGTCCCAGATCACCCTGTCCTCACCCAGCCTGCGCGGCGTGGCTGACAATCGGATCCAGCGCAACTCACCATCGGTGCGGTGGATGCGAAACTGCGTTTCCACCGTCTCCAGCGTGTGGTAGGAATGGTCCACCGACGCCTTGTAGGCAGGGAAGTCTTCCGGGTCGATCAGTCGATAGAAGGCGCCAAAATCGGCCAGCAACTGCGCTGCCGTGAGCCCCGTCAAGCGCTCGATGCCCTCGCCCATGTAGGCAAAGTGGCGTCGCGCATCAGGCTCGCGCACGCTCTGGAACAGCACGCTGCCGGGCAGGTTGCGCCCCAGGGAATGCAAGCGGGCCTCGGCCTCGTGCAGACGTGCCTGCAGTTCGGCAATGGATTCGGGGTCGGTATGGGGGCCGGACATGGAGGTGCAGGGTACTCAAAGGCAAAACTGGGGCCGACCTTGGCTGACTATCTGCCAGGGCACCACTGTAACGCGCCACAACGGTGCGACCATCGGCGGGAACCCTATCTTGCATACAACCTGCGCCAAGTCCAGCGACCCGCGCCGCCTACAATCGCGCCATGCGCGCCGTTCACACCCTGATGCTGCTGGCCTTGGCCAGCGCCCCCGCCCTTGCTCAAAATACCAGTCAAAATGCCAATCAAGGCAATACAGACGGGCGCGAGCAGCTATCAAAACAAGAGCAACCCGCCAACCGCCTGAACCAGCGCACCGAGCGCATCCGCGTGGAAGACGGTGGCAGCCGCATCGACGAGCTGCGCGTGGGCGGGCAGACACAGAGCATCACCGTGCAGCCCAAGGTGGGCACCTTGCCCGAATACGAGGTGCAGTCCTCCGACGGCGTGCGCAACCGTCCGCGCAACGGCGCCGAGTCCACCACCGGCGCACGCGTGTGGAACGTGATGAAGTTCTGACCCCCCGCGCCCCAGGCCGTGCGCGCAGAGCGCGCATCCAGGCCCCGCCCGCATTCCCGCCAGTTTCCTGATTTTTCTCCCCACCGATGGCCGTATTCACCCAAGTCTCCGAAGCCGAGGCAGGCAAACTCCTGAAAGCGCTCCAACTGGGCTCGCTGCACGCCCTGCGCGGCATCGAGGGCGGCATCGAGAACACCAACTACTTCGTCACCTGTGACGCGGGCGAGTTTGTGCTCACATTGTTCGAGCGCCTGACCGCCGAGCAACTGCCGTTTTACCTGCACCTGATGAAGCACCTGGCGCACAAGGGCATCCCCGTGCCCGACCCGCGCGCCAACGCGGCAGGCGACATCCTGCACACCGTGTGCGGCAAGCCCGCCGCCGTGGTCAACCGCCTGGCGGGCCGCAGCCAACTCGCCCCCCAGGCTGTGCACTGCGCCGCCGTGGGCGACATGCTGGCACGCATGCACCTGGCCGGGCGCGACTACGAACGCCAGCAGCCCAACCTGCGTGGCCTGCCCTGGTGGAACGAAACCGTGCCCGTGGTGCTGCCGCACATCGACGCGGAAGCAGCGGCACTGCTGCGCGCCGAGCTGGCCTACCAGAACCATGTGGCCGCCGGCAGCAGCTACGCCGCGCTGCCACGCGGCCCGGTGCACGCCGACCTGTTCCGCGACAACGTGATGTTCGAGGGCGAACAGCTCACGGGCTTCTTCGACTTCTACTTTGCCGGTGTGGACACCTGGCTGTTCGACCTGGCCGTGTGCCTGAACGACTGGTGCATCGACCTGCCCACGGGCCGCCACGACGCGCCGCGTGCCCGCGCCCTGCTGGACGCCTACCAGGCCGTGCGCCCCCTGACAGCCGCCGAGCGCGAGCTGCTGCCCGCCATGGCGCGCGCTGGGGCGCTGCGTTTCTGGATCTCGCGCCTGTGGGACTTCTACCTGCCGCGCGAAGCCGCCATGCTCACACCGCACGACCCCACGCACTTTGAACGCGTACTGCGCGAACGGGTACAGCACCCCGTCACACTGACCCCAGCCTGAACGCTTTACCATCCCCGCATGAAATTGCGCATTGTTCCCGCCCGCACCGGCCTGGACTGGGTCAAGGGCGGCATCTTCGTCTTCAGGCGCCAGCCGCTGGCCATGGCGGCGCTGTTCTTCATGTCGATGGCGGCCATGTCCCTGCTGTCGCTGTTTCCGCTCATCGGCCCGGCGCTCGCGCTGGCGCTGCTGCCCTCGGTCACGCTGGCCATGATGGTGGCCTCGGCCGAAGCCATGCAGGGGCGCTTTCCCACGCCCGACGTGCTGCTGGTGGCCTTTCGCACCGGCAAGGAGCGGTTGCGCCACATGCTGCAACTGGGCGCGCTGTACGCCGTGGGGTTTTTGCTGGTGATCGGTCTGTCGGCCCTTGTCGATGGGGGCCAGTTCGCCCTGGTGTACCTGGGCCGCGCCGAGCTGACCGAGGACATCGTGCAAAGCAGCAGCTTCCAGGCGGCCATGTGGCTGTCCATGGTGCTGTACCTGCCCCTGTCGCTGCTGTTCTGGCATGCGCCAGGGCTGGTGCACTGGCACGGGGTGCCGCCCGTCAAGAGCCTGTTCTTCAGCCTGGTGGCCTGCGTGCGCAATATGGGCGCTTTCGTGGTCTATGGGCTGGGTTGGCTGGGGGTGTTTGCCCTCGGCGGCCTGGTCATCAGCCTGCTGGCGGGTTTGCTGGGTGGCTCGCTGGGCGCGGTCAGTGGCATCATGGTGGGGCTGGCGATGGTCATGGCCACCATGTTGTTTGGCTCCATCGTCTTCACGTTCCGAGACTGCTTCGAGCCCCCTGGGCGCAGCGCAGAAAGGCCTGACGATGAAGAACGCCCCGCACCCCCTCGCCCGCCCGGCGGGCCTGCCGAGCACGACTGACCCCGCAGCGCCCCGCCACGGACGCGCGCCGCTCCTACCCTACCTGCCCACCAACCTGCGCCGCCGCCTGCTGCAGGCCGCGCTGGCCGGGCCCGCGCTGCCCTGGTGGCACGGTGCCTGGGCACAGGCAGGCGCCAGCCGCGTGGTGGAACTGCGTGGCGATGTGCGGCGCAACGGGCAAGCACTCACCGCCCAGGGCAGCGTGGCGGCGGGCGACCGCATCGAGACCGGCCCCGGCGCCAGCGCCGTGTTCACCGTGGGCGACAGTGCCTACCTGGTGCGTGAGAGCACCCGCCTGGAATTGCAGGGCGAGACCCCGCTGACCGTGCGCGTGCTGCGCCTGCTCAGCGGTGCCGTGGCCAGCGTGTGGAGCAAGGGCGCAGACCGGCAGCTCGTCACGCCCACGCTGACCGCCGGCATCCGCGGCACAGGCGTGTATGCCGAGGTGTGGGCGCAGCAGGACTTTCGCAGCTACTTCTGCAACTGCTACGGCAGCGTGGACCTGAATGCCGGTGGCGAGCAATTGCGCAGCGAGTCGGAGTACCACCAGTCCTTCTGGGCCGAAGCGCACCCGAAGGAGGGACGGCGCCTGATCCCTGCCGAAGCCATCAACCACACCGACGAGGAAATGGAAATGCTGGCGGCCCTGGTCCAGCAACGCACGGCCTGGCAAATCACTGGCCGCAAGGGCAGCAGGGACGGCAGCGGCAAGCAAAGCCCCTATGGTGGCTACAGGACGCCCCAAACGCGCACCCCACCAGCACCACAACCGGCGCCGGAGCCCCACTACAGCCCCAATTGACAACGCCCTTGCAGGCCACAGCCTGCAAGGGCGCAAGAAGCGTGCAACGCACCTGCACACCGGCAGGTGCGACACGCTGTCAGCCGCGATCAGCTACCCACACGGCCGCCGTCGTTCTTGGTGATGACGATGGTGGCCGAGCGCGGACGCTTGCCCGCGCCGTAGCCTGCATTGGCGGGCCACTGGCTGGTGTACTTGGCCGGGTCGCCAATGTCGGCCATCTTGGTGCCTTCGCCGGGGTGCTGGATGTTGACAAACAGCGCCTTGCCGTCGGGCGTTTCGGCAATGCCGGTGATCTCGCAGTCCTTGGGGCCGACCAGGAAGCGCTTGAGCGTATCGGCCGTAGGCGCCTTGCCCACGTAGGTGTCCACCGCCAGGGTGCTGCCATCGGCCTTGGTGTAGTTCAGCGTCTTCTTGGCGCCGTCGCCCACCTTGCCGGGCAGGGCCGCCAGCATCATGCAGTTGGTCACGTCGGTGTAGGCACCGTCGTCGGTCTGCACCCACAGGATGCCGGTGGCACGGCTGAAGGCCAGGCCGTCGGGGCTGGAGAAGTCCTGGTCGCCCGTAAGGCTGGAAAGGTTGACCTTGGAGCCATCGGCATCGGCCTGGGCGCCGAAGGCGTACACGTCCCAGGTGAAGCTGGTGGCGGCGGAGCCGGCGGCGCCTTCCTTCATGCGCACGATGTGGCCGTTGGGATTGCCCTTTTGCGCGCTGGTGCCCTTCATGTCGGTGTAGGCACGCGGGTTGGCGGCGTCGGGGGCCAACTGGCTGCTGCCGCTCGGGTCCACGCTGCGGTTGCTGTTGTTGGTCAGCGTGTAGTAGATCTCGCCATTGGCGGGGTTGACCGAGCACCACTCGGGGCGGTCCATCTTGGTGGCACCCACGGCGTCGGCGGCCAGGCGGGCATTCACGCACACGTCGGCCTGGTCGGCGAAGGCATAGCCTGCATAGCCCTTGATCTGGGCGTTGTTGATGCTCAGTTCCACCCACTCGCCCGTGCCGTCGGCCTTGAAGCGGGCCACGTAGAGCTTGCCGGAGTCCAGGTACTTGTCGCCCACGGCCAGGGCGTCGGCGGCAGTGGCGTCGGTAGCGCTCCAGGCGGCAGCGCTGACCCACTTGTAGATGTACTCGTTGCGTGCATCGTCACCCATGTACACGGCCAGCGGCTGGCCTGCCACGGCGTTGCCAAAGGCGGCGCTCTCGTGCGCAAAGCGGCCCAGGCCGGTGCGCTTTTTGGCCTTGCGGGCCTTGTTGTAGGGGTCGATCTCGACGATGTAGCCCTGGGCGTTCATCTCGTTGCGGTAGTCGTCGCTGCCGTTGGCGGAGGCGCCGGTCTTGCTGTTGTTCCAGCGCAGGTACTTGTCGTCGGCGCCGCCCGTCTCCCAGCCATGGCGCGATGCGGCCCCCTGCGGGCGGCCGTAGCGCTTGAGCGCGGTGACGCTCTTGTCGTTGCCGCGCGCGGCATCGTCGGTAGCGCTGCGGAAGAAGTAGCCGTTCCAGTTCTCCTCGCCCGTCAGCAGCGTGCCCCAGGGCGTCTTGCCGGTGCCGCAGTTGTTGAGCGTGCCGCGCGTGCGCGTGCCGTCGGTGGAATACTTGGTGACCATCAGCGCATTGCCGCGTGCGGGGCCGGACAGGTCGATGTCCGTCAGTGTGGTGATGCGGAAGTTGAAGGCCGAGTCCTGCACATAGGCCCATTTGCCTGCGGTCTTGCGCATTTCCACCACCGACACGCCGTGGATGGCCAGCTCCTTGTCCACCTCCGACGCGGGGCGCGGCAGCGTGCTGGTGCCGCCGTTGGCGTGCAGGAAGAAGGACGAGAGCTTCTCGTCGGTCGTCGCCTCGTGGTTCATGCCCAGCAGGCCACGGTCCACGGAGCTGTCGTTGCGCTTGCCGTCGGCGCCCAGGCCGAACCACTCCATGCCGTCGTGGTGGTCTCCGGCGCGCTTGTCGTAGTCGGTGTCGGTACCGTCGTTCTTGTACCCGGCCACACCGGCCTGCAGCGGATCACCCAGCGCATACACCACGCTGGCGGTGTAGCCCGCAGGAATCACCAGCTTGTCGGCCAGGCTCTTGCCCACGGCCGTGAAGCCCAACAGTTTCTCTGCGGGGACCGCGGGGTCGTCGCTGCCTCCGCAGGCGCTCAGGCTGAAGGCACCCAGCACGGCCGTGCCCGCCGTGGCCACGCCACCGCGCAACAAGCCACGTCGCGACAGGCGTGCGCCCAGCACCGAGTCAAACGTGGGGTTGGCAGAGGTGTTGGAGTTCTCTTCGTCAAAGTCGTAGGCTTGCGTGGGTTCGCCGCGGTGGGTCATGGATCGTCCTCAGAGGGGTTGGTTGACAAACCCGCAGAGCGTAGGTAACGACCATGACGCCGCCATGAAGCAAGCGTGACGTATCCATGACAGCGCGCAGCGCCAGGCGATCGGGCCGTGGCGCCAGCGGCTAATCCACCACCGTGAGCTTGGCCACCGACAGCGCCAGCCACTTGGTGCCGTGGCGTGCAAAGGCGACCTGGGCACGGGCGTCGTCGCCCTGGCCTTCGATGGCCAGCACCTTGCCTTCGCCAAACTTGGTGTGAAACACGGCCAGGCCCACGCGCAGACCATGCGCTGGAGGGGCTTTCTGAACCGGCACGGGGGGGCTGGCAAAGGTTTCTGTTTTAAAGCCAAATTGGCCTCTAGCGCCCGTTGAATAAGCGCCACCAGCTCCTGTTTTAGGAGCAAAAGAACCAAAGCCCTGCTGCTTGGGCGTGATCCACTTGAGGCATTCCTCGGGCAGTTCGTCGAAGAAGCGGCTGCGCACGTTGTAGCGCGTCTGGCCATGCAGCAGCCGGGTTTGCGAGTGGCTGAGGTACAGGCGTTTGCGGGCGCGGGTGATGGCCACGTACATCAGGCGGCGCTCTTCTTCGAGGCCGTCGCGGTCTGAGGCGGCGTTGTCGTGCGGGAACAGGCCTTCTTCCAGCCCACCGATGAACACCGCGTCAAACTCCAGGCCCTTGCTGGCGTGCACGGTCATGAGCTGCACGGCGTCCTGCCCGGCCTGGGCCTGGTTGTCGCCCGCCTCCAGCGCGGCATGCGTGAGGAAGGCCACCAGGGGCGAAAGGGTTTCGCCGGTGTCGGCGTCGATGATGCCGCCGGAGCCGGTGGGCTTGAGCGGCTCGTCCAGCACCGGCGCATTCGGGTCCAGCCCCTGGCTGGCCGGGCTTTGTGTGAGCGGCTGGCCGTGCTCGTCCAGCGGCAGGGCCACGGCATCGCGGCCAAAGCCTTCCTGCGTGACGAAGCTTTCGGCGGCGTTGACAAGTTCTTCCAGGTTCTCGATACGGTCCTGGCCTTCGCGGTCGGTACGGAAGTGCGCGATCAGGCCACTGGATTCGAGCATCTGCTCGATGATGCTGCGCAGCGACAAGCCCTGGGTCTGTTCACGCAGCACGTCGATCAGCGCGACAAAGGCCTTGAAGTTGGCGCCCGCCTTGCCGGGCACGGCGCTCACGGCGTCGTGCAGCGAGCAGCCCGAGGCACGGGCCGCGTCCTGCAGCACCTCGATGCTGCGCGCGCCGATGCCGCGCGGCGGAAAGTTGACCACGCGCATAAAGCTGGTGTCGTCGTTGGGGTTCTCCAGCAGGCGCAGGTAGGCCAGGGCGTGCTTGATTTCGGCGCGCTCAAAGAAGCGCAGGCCGCCGTACACGCGGTAGGGCACGGCGGCGTTGAAGAGGGCCGATTCGATGACCCGGCTTTGCGCGTTGCTGCGGTAGAGCACGGCAATCTCCTTGCGCTCCAGGCCGTCGCTCTTCACCAGTTGCCGAATCTCATCGACCATCCACTGCGCCTCGGCCAGGTCGGTGCTGGCCTCGTACACGCGCACGGGCTCGCCCGCGCCCTGCGTGGTGCGCAGGCTCTTGCCCAGGCGGCGGCTGTTGTGGCTGATGAGCTGGTTGGCCGAGTCGAGGATGTTGCTGTAACTGCGGTAGTTCTGCTCCAGCTTGATCTGGTGCTGCACATCGAACTCGCGCACAAAGTCGGCCATGTTGCCCACGCGCGCGCCGCGAAAGGCGTAAATGCTCTGGTCGTCATCGCCCACGGCCATGACGCTGGCGTGCGTGTGCAGCTGGCCATCGACCACGTCGCCCGCCATCTGCTTGAGCCACAGGTACTGCAGGCGGTTGGTGTCCTGGAACTCATCGACCAGGATGTGGCGAAAGCGCCGCTGGTAGTGCGCGCGCAGGGGGTCGTTGCCCTGCAGCAGCTCGTAGCTGCGCAGCATCAGCTCGCCGAAATCGACCACGCCCTCGCGCTGGCATTGGGCCTCGTACAGCTCGTACAGCTCGACCTTCTTGCGGCTGTCGCTGTCGTGCGCGGGCACGTCGCGCGGGCGCAGGCCCTCTTCCTTGCAGTTGGCGATGAAGTACTGCAGTTGCTTGGGTGGAAAACGCTCCTCATCCACGTTGAACTGCTTGCACAGGCGCTTGATGGCCGAGAGCTGGTCTTGCGTGTCCAGGATCTGGAAGGCCTGCGGAAGGCCCGCCGCCTGGTGGTGCGCGCGCAGCAGGCGGTTGCACAGGCCGTGGAAGGTACCGATCCACATGCCGCGCACGTTGACCGGCAGCATGGCTGTGAGGCGGGCCACCATTTCCTTGGCCGCCTTGTTGGTGAAGGTGACAGCCAGCAGGCCACCGGGCGTGGCCTGGCCGGTCGAGAGCAGCCAGGCAATGCGCGTGGTGAGCACGCGCGTCTTGCCCGAGCCAGCCCCCGCCAGGATGAGCGCATGGCCCGCGGGCAAGGTGACGGCGGCCAGCTGTTCGGGGTTCAGGTGGGCCAGCAGGGGCTGGCTGGCAGCGGTGCCGCCAGGGTCTGCGCCAGCAGCGGTGTGCGCCGTGCGCGAAAACAGGTCTTGTGGGAACATCCGGCCATTGTAGAAAGGGCCTCTTCCATGCCTGCCTGGCTCTCCCGTGCCCTGCCCGTGGGGTGGGCGCTATGCGCGCTGCCTCTGGCCGCGCAAACGCTGTGTTCCAGCACCGGGGCAACGCCCCCGCTGGCCTTGTTCGAGCGCTTCACCCGCGCCGATTGCCTGGCCTGCTGGCAGGACGCCACAACACCCGCGCCAGGGGCCAGCGCCCTGGTGCTGGACTGGATTGTTCCCGGCGCCCTGGGTGACGAAGCCCCCATGGCCGCCGCCGCAGTGCCCGAGGCGCTGGACCGGTTGCAAATCCTGCAGCGGCCGCTGCCCCCGGAGCGCGACATACACACGGCGCCCATCGAGCCCTGGGCCGGGCTGCGGCTGCGTGTGGGCCGGGGCCCCGAAGTGAATGGCTATGTGGGTGCGACCCTGTCGCTGGAGTCCCGCTCCGCAGTGCAAGGCCCCTGGAGCTACCACCTGCTGCTGGTGCAGGCCGTGGCACAGGGCACCGAGGGATCCCCCATGCCACGCCATGTGGTGCGCAACGCCGTCCAGGGGCGCTGGACTGCGGACAACGCCCTGCCCACCTCCAGGCGCCCGCACTGGATCGAAGTGCGCCCCATGCGCCTGCCCGAAGGCGCCGACCCCGCCCTGTTCTACACCGTGGGCTGGGTGCAGGACCCCAGCGGCCGGGTGGTGGCTGCCGCACGATCGGTATGCCATTGAGTGCATCCGAACGCCGGGGCGGGTAGAATCAGTCACCGGGCCCAAGTTTCTTGTCGCCCGGTTTTTTGTGCCCGCGCACAGCGGGGTTCGGTGCAGGCTGCCACGCCTGTACCCGCACGACCGGTCTGCAAGCCAAGCGCCCCACGCCGCCCAAAATCCTTTGGCGGCGACCTTTTCAAAGGAGCTTGGAACCTCATGGAAATCTTCGACTACGACAACATCCTGCTGCTGCCGCGCAAGTGCCGCGTGGAGAGCCGCTCGGAATGCGACGCCAGTGTGCAATTCGGCCCGCGCCGCTTTCGGCTGCCGGTGGTGCCCGCCAACATGAAGACGGTGGTGGACGAGCGCATCTGCGCCTGGATGGCCGCCAACGACTACTTCTACGTGATGCACCGGTTCGATCTGGACAACGTGCAGTTTGTGCGCGACATGCACGCCCAGGGCTGCTATGCGTCGATCTCGCTGGGCGTGAAGGCGCCCGACTACGCCACGGTGGACCGACTCAAGGCCGAAGGCCTGGTGCCCGAATACATCACCATCGACATCGCCCACGGCCACGCCGACAGCGTCAAGGCCATGATCGGCTACCTCAAGCAGCACCTGCCGGCGTCGTTTGTGATTGCAGGCAACGTGGCCACGCCCGAGGCCGTGATCGACCTGGAAAACTGGGGCGCCGACGCCACCAAGGTGGGCGTGGGCCCGGGCAAGGTGTGCATCACCAAGCTCAAGACGGGTTTTGGCACCGGCGGCTGGCAACTCAGCGCGCTCAAGTGGTGCGCGCGCGTGGCCACCAAGCCCATCGTGGCCGACGGCGGCATCCGCAGCCACGGCGACATTGCCAAGAGCATCCGCTTTGGCGCCACCATGGTGATGATCGGCTCGCTGTTTGCAGGGCACGAGGAATCGCCCGGCAAGACCGTGGAAGTGGATGGCGAGCTGTTCAAGGAGTACTACGGCTCGGCCAGCGACTTCAACAAGGGCGAGTACAAGCATGTGGAAGGCAAGCGCATTCTGGAGCCGATCAAGGGCAAGCTCGCCAGCACACTGATCGAGATGGAGCAGGACGTGCAAAGCTCCATCAGCTATGCCGGCGGCACCAAGCTCATGGACATCCGCAAGGTGAACTACGTGATCCTGGGCGGTGACAACGCGGGTGAACACCTGCTGATGTAAGCCCCGCTTTGCACGGCGTCAGACCCGTCAGCCTATTGACAGGCAACTGACACCAGGTGACAGCACCGGCTCAGCACTCCGCTGTATCCTCGAATCACCTCAAGGAGAAGCAATGAAAGTCGCTGTGTTGGGTATTGGGCTCATGGGCTACCGCATGACACAACGCCTGCTGGAAGCGGGGCAAGAAGTCCATGTCTGGAACCGCACGCATGAGCGCGCCCTGCCGCTGGCAGACCTGGGGGCCACGGTCCACGCCAGCGCACCGCAGGCCGCCGCAGCGGCCGAATGCGTGATCACCATGCTGGAAAACGGCCCCGTGGTCGGCGAGGTGCTGTTCGACCTGGGCACGGCGCAGGCCATGGCAGCGGGCACGCTGGTGATCGACATGTCCTCCATCCGCCCCTCCGAGGCCCGCGACCATGCGGCCCGCCTGGGGGAGCGAGGTGTGGCGCATCTGGATGCGCCCGTTTCCGGCGGCACCGTGGGTGCAGAACAAGGTACGCTGGCCATCATGGCCGGAGGCCGCCTGCAAGACTACCAGCGCGCGCTGCCGCTGTTTTCCGCCCTGGGCCGCCCCACACATGTGGGCCCACACGGTGCCGGGCAAATGGCCAAGCTGGCCAACCAGATGATCGTGGGCATCACCATCGGTGCCGTGGCCGAGGCCTTGCTGTTTGCCGCCAAGGGCGGCGCCGACATGGCCAAGGTGCGCGAAGCCATCCAGGGCGGATTTGCCGACAGCCGCATCCTGCAATTGCACGGCCAGCGCATGGTGGAGCGCGACTTCACCCCTCACGGACGTCTGAGCGTACAACTCAAGGACATGCGCAACGCACTGGCCACCGCCCAGGAAATTGGCTTTGATGCGCCCATCACACAGTTGTTTGAAGCCCTCTACGCCGCAGGAGACGAGCACGGCCTGGGGGGGCTTGACCACAGCGGCCTGTTCGTGGAATTGGCCAGTCGCAACGCAATGCAATAAACAAAGCGTACTTTCTTTCACACCACCAAAAAATAGTGCATAATTGCGTTCTTCGCTGATTACGGCGAAACGCAGTGGGTTCTTAGCTCAGTTGGTAGAGCAGCGGACTCTTAATCCGTAGGTCGAGTGTTCGAGTCACTCAGGACCCACCACTCATTCAAGGGCTTGGCTTGCGCCAAGCCCTTTTGCATTGGGCCTTTGAACGACAATGCAAAATTCGAAATCCCCCGCTGGTCAGCACAACTCGATCCCATGAACCCCCAAGCCGATCAACTCTGGCGCGCCCCACGTTGGGCCCTGGCGGTACTGCTGGCCGTGCTGGGCATGCTGGGGCCGTTTTCCATTGACACCTACCTGCCCGCCTTCACGGGCATTGCGCAGGCGTTGCAGGCCAGCCCGGTGCAGATGCAACAGACGCTCTCGGCGTATCTGTTCGGGTTTGCCTTCATGAATCTGTTCCACGGAGCACTGTCCGACAGCTTTGGGCGCAGGCCCGTGATTCTGTGGGGCATTGCCATGTTCACCGTGGCTTCCGCAGGTTGCGCGATGTCGCAGAGCATCGGACAGCTGGTGTTCTTCCGGGCACTGCAGGGTTTTTCCACGGGAGCCGGGATTGTCGTGTCGCGCGCGGTGATCCGGGACATGTTTCCGCCCTCACAGGCGCAGAAGGTCATGAGCCAGGTGACCATCTACTTTGGCGTGGCGCCAGCCGTGGCACCCATTGTGGGGGGATGGCTGTACGTGCATGCGGGCTGGCACAGCATCTTCTGGTTCCTGACCGGTGTGGGCGTGCTGTTGTGGGTGGCCAATGCACGGCTGCTGCCCGAAACACTGCATGCAGACCACCGCCAGTCCTTCCATATCCGGCATTTGATGCAAGGGTATTGGCAGCTTGGCTCCAGCCCACGCTTTCTGTTGCTGGCGCTGGCCAGCGGGGTGCCGTTCAATGGCATGTTCCTGTACGTGCTGGCAGCACCCGCATTTCTGGGCACGCACCTGGCTCTTGCGCCCACGCAGTTTTTCTGGTTTTTTGTGCTCACCATCTCGGGCATCATGGCCGGGGCCTGGCTCAGCGGGCGCCTGGCCGGGCGCATTGCACCCCAGCGGCAGATTCGCATGGGCTTTGTGGTGATGCTGGCGGTGTCGGTGCTGAACCTGCTGGCCAACCTGCTTCTGGCACCCCATGTGTCGTGGGCACTGATTCCGATTGCCGTGTTCGCCTTCGGCTGGGCACTGATGGTGCCCGTGGTCACGTTACTGGTGCTGGACCTGCACCCCGAGCGGCGCGGGATGGCTTCTTCGCTTCAGGCCTGCATCGGTTCCGCTGCCAATGGGTTGGTGGCCGGGGTGATCGTGCCGCTGGTGATGCATTCAACCCGGCTGCTGGCAGCGACTTCCCTGGCCATGATGGCCGTGGGCCTGGTGGCCTGGGTGCTGCTGCGCAGGCGTTGGCCCGACACGGGCCAGCACATCACAGCGCATTGAAACCATCCCTCAGTGGGGGGGCGCAGGACGGCGCCGGTCCACGGCATGCTCTTGGTAAAAGCGCTTTTTTTCCTGGTACATGCCCTGGTCGGCACGCTGCAAGGCTTCGTCGAGCTGATCGCCCGCATGGCAGGTTGCCCGGCCCATGGCCAGGCTGAGCGGCTGGCCAGGATAGAACTGGTTGTTCATTTCCACCATTTGTTCGATGCGCTCCTGCGCCGCCACGGCGCCGCGTTCATCCACACCGCCCAGCAGCACGATGAATTCATCGCCTCCCACACGGGCGGCGCAGTGGGCGGGGTCCACCGCCTTGGCCAGCACCTCGCCCGCGCGCCGCAGCATGGCATCGCCCACCGCATGGCCTTGCTCATCATTGATGATCTTGAGGCCGTTGAGGTCAATGGCAATGACGCTCAGCGGCCAGGGCCCCTTGCGCCGGAAACGGTTGAGCTCTTCCACATAGAACGCCCGGTTGCGCAACTGCGTGAGCACGTCGTGCTTGCCCAGGTATTCCAGGTAGGCCTCGGCCTGTTTGCGCGCCGTGATGTCCACCAAGGACAACAGCACCAAGCCCCAGTCGCCCTCGTGCCCCGCCATCACGGCAAACTGCATGTGGATGTACACCGTATCGCCCGACAGGGCGTAATTGATCACCTCGCGCTGCTGCACCAGCTTGCCGTCCCACAGGTCCTGCAACTGCTCGGCAAAGGAGTCGTGCATCTCACCACGGAACACGCGTGAGATCTGATTGAGCAATTCGGCCTTGCTCTGGGCACCGAACATCTGCAGCGTCTGCTGGTTCACGTCGATGACACGGATCTCCTTCATGCAGCGGGTAACGAATTCCGGATGCACCTTGATGAAGGTCTTGAAGTCGCGGATGCCCTGATGGCGCACCTCATCCATGAGGCGCTTGATAACACTGAAGTCCTCCACCCACAGCGACACAGGGGAATGCTCGAACAAACCGCGCGCATAGCGCTCGCTGCGCTGCAACTGGCCGGCCGCCTGGACCTGGGACGTGACGTCTTCCAGCGACACCAACACGCGGCTGCAGGTGTCTTCATGCCCCGGCAATATGCGGCCACGAATGCGCACATCCAGCCTGCGGCGGTCCAGAGCGTAGTTCACGGTTTGGTTGGAAAACTCCAGCACCCCCGACCACAGTAATTCCAGCTCGTGTACAACCTGTTCATGCATGTCATCGCGGAACACCTGAGCCAGGTTGCTCAGAAGCTCTTCCTGGCTGTGCGCGGCAAACAGCTCCAGCGTGCGCTGATTGACGCGCAGCACCCGCAGGCTGGCGGTGCATTGGCGCAGCCGGTCCGGGTCTGCCGCGAGATGCTCCCTCAAATCCGTCACGCCTTGCGCGCGCCAGACATCGAACAACTGGCGCAGCGCGCTGTAGTCCTCCAGCCAGAGCGACACCGGCGCCAGCGCAAACATGTGTTCGAAATCGGCGCTCGACGAAACAGATGAAACCACGGTCATTGCCCTCCTGGGAGCTATTGTGCTGTGAGCCCAGGATAGGGGCGGTGCCCAGATGCAAAAAAGACCCCGCGAGGAGGTCTTTTTGTACGGGGGAACCCTAAAGATCAGGGGCGTGCCGAGCGCTTGCGCGGTTCGTAGGGCGCAAAGGGCTTGCCTGCACCACCGGCCTTGGCATGGGCCGGGCGCTGCGGCGCAAACCCATCGGCGCGGCGGGGAGCCGGGCCACTGCGTTGCTGCAGATCACCAAAGCCGGGCTTGCGGCCATAGCCTTCGCCGTCACGGCGGGGCGCAGGGCCACCACGGCCATGGCGTGCGTCACGCTCATCACGGCCGCCAAAGCCACCTTGGGGGGCTGCACGTCGGTCGCCATAAGCATTGCCACGGCTGGGCGCGTTGCCAAAGCGGCGCTCGCCGCGACCACCACGGCCGGCAAAATCACCACCCTGGGGGGGGCGCTGCACAGGCTCCAGGCCCGGCACCACGGCGGTCTTGAGGCGCTGCTGGCTGTAGCCTTCGATGTCGAAGATTTTGCGACGGTCACGGAACTCGGCAAAGGTCACGGCCAGACCGTCACGGCCTGCACGGCCGGTGCGGCCGATGCGGTGGGTGTAGTCCTCGGCCTTCATGGGCAGGCCGAAATTGAACACGTGGGTAATGGTGGGCACATCAATGCCGCGTGCGGCCACGTCGGTAGCCACCAGAATTTGCACCTGCCCGTTGCGCAGCGCCATCAGGCGGCGGTTGCGCAGGCCCTGGCTCAGGGCACCATGCAGTGCCACCGCCGAAAAGCCCGCTTGCTGCAGGTCGGCAGCCAGTTCGTCGCATTCGATCTGTGTGCTGGCAAACACGATGGCCTGGTTGATGGTCGTGTCGCGCAACCAATGGTCGAGCAAACGGCGCTTGTGCTGTGGATTGTCGGCCCAGTAGAGCACTTGCTGGATGTTGGCGTGCTTTTCCTGGGGCGTGTCGATCTGCACCTTCTGCACGTTGCTGCCGCCATCGTGCATCACGCGCATGGCGAGTTGCTGGATGCGTGGCGCAAAGGTGGCGCTGAACATCATGGTCTGCTTGCGTGCACTGGTCAGGTGGTTGATCTCGGCCAGATCGTCCGAGAAGCCCAGGTCCAGCATACGGTCGGCCTCGTCCACCACAAGGAACTGCACCTTGTCGAGCTGGATCTGCTGCGAGCGCTGCAGATCGAGCAGGCGCCCCGGCGTGGCCACCACGAGGTCGGCATTCTGCAGCTTGGCGATCTGCAACTGGTAAGGCATGCCGCCCACCACGTTGGCAATGCGCAGGCCCTTGCAATGCTTGACCAGGTCAATAGCATCGTGCGCCACCTGCTGGGCGAGTTCACGCGTGGGGCACAGCACCAGTGCACCGGGAACGGCGGGCTGGAAGTTGCGCGGGTGTGTGGGGTTCTTGCGGCGCGCACGCTTCGGGGGCGCCTCTCCGCGCGCAGCTGCCTCGGCGGCCAGGCGGTCGAATTCAGCACGCGCCTGGGCGTCGGCCTGGGCCTTCTGGTCCAGCAAGGTGTGCAGCACGGGCAGCAGGAACGCAGCCGTCTTGCCGCTGCCGGTCTGGCTGGAAACCATCAGGTCAATGTAGCGCCCGCCCTGGGCCTGTGCACCCATGGCCAGCGGAACAGCCTTGCGCTGCACGGCGGTGGGCTGGGTATAGCCCAGGTCGGCCACGGCCTGCACCAGTTCGGGGGCCAGGCCCAGTTCAATGAAGCCGTTGGGTTCGGCGCTCACGCCCTGTGCCAGATCGGCGGTATCGGGGGTGGCAATGTCGGAAACAATGGAATCGGCAGGCGCAAAGTCGCCCAGCCCTTGGAGGGAGTCGGTCATGGTTTTCTCACACGAAAACGCCGCAGGCGCTTTCCTGCGGTGGCTTCGTTTGATGGTTACAAAACATCATCCATCAAACGAAACCTGGGGCCGCAGCGGTCGGCCCAGGCGGGCATTGTTTGCAGGGCGCCAGGCTATGGTTTGCGCTGGCGTGCAGGGCCCGGTGTGTGAAGGGAGATGCACAATTTGCCGCACTCAATGTGTGGCAAGCCTGAGATTATCGCATGAACTGGGGTTTTCCCGCAAGTAGCGGGTTATTCGTGCCCAGGCACCGCCAGAAAATGCTTGCGGTAGTGCACCAGTTCCTCAATGGATTCATGCACATCGGCCAACGCCGTGTGCTTCTGCGCCTTCTTGAAGCTGCTGTAGGCATCTGGTTTCCAGCGCCTGGCCAGCTCCTTGAGGGTGCTGACATCCACGTTGCGGTAGTGAAAGAAGGCTTCCAGCTTGGGCATGTAGCGCGCCAGAAAACGGCGATCCTGCCCAATGCTGTTGCCACACAGCGGCACCTTGGCCTTGGGCACGTACTGCGTGAGGAAGGCAATGAGCTGTCTCTCGGCATCTGCCTCGGTCAGCGTGGAGGCCTTGACCTTGTCGATCAGGCCGCTTCTGCCGTGCGTGCCTTTGTTCCAGGCATCCATCTTGCCCAGCAGCTCGTCGGACTGGTGGATGACCAGCACCGGCCCTTCGATACGCACATCCAGATGCGGACTGGTGACGACGACGGCGATCTCCAGGATGCGTTCGACTTCGGGGTTCAGGCCGGTCATTTCGCAGTCGAGCCAGACGAGGTTCTGGTCCGATTTGGCCAGCACGGGAGCAGCGGGGGCAAGGGTTTCAGACATGGGCGCGATTGTCGCCGATGGCCTACACTCGCGCCTCATGCCTGTCGACGCCCCCGTTTCTCTCTCTCCTTCGCTGGCCCTGACGCTGGCCTTTGTCGCGGCGCTGGTGGCCGGGCTGCTGCTCAAGCTGTGGCTGCAGTCGCGCCAGATCCGCCACGTCATGCGCCACCGCCATGCGGTGCCCGAAATCTTTGCCCAGCATGTGCCGCTGGCCGCACACCAGAAGGCCGCCGACTACACCGTGGCCAAGGCCCGCCTTGGCCTGGTGGAAATGGCGCTGGGCTCCGCCGTGCTGCTGGGCTGGACGTTGCTGGGCGGCCTGGACACCCTGCACCAGGCGCTGCTCGCTTGGCTGGGCGGCGGCATGGTGCAGCAACTGGCGCTGCTGGCGGCATTTGCCCTCATCAACGGCGTGATCGACCTGCCCCTGACGCTTTACCAGACCTTTGTGCTGGAGCAGCGCTATGGCTTCAACCAGATGACCTTGCGCCTGTGGTTGGCCGACCTGGCCAAGTCGCTGCTGCTGGGCGCGCTGATCGGGCTGCCGATCGCTTCGGCGGTGCTGTGGCTCATGGGCAGCGCGGGCGGCCTGTGGTGGCTGTGGGCCTGGGGCCTGTGGATGGGGTTCAACCTGCTGCTGATGGTGGTGTACCCCGTCTTCATTGCCCCGCTGTTCAACAAATTTGAGCCGCTGGCGGACGCGTCGCTCACGGCCCGCGTCACCGCACTGATGCAGCGCTGCGGCTTCCAGGCCAAGGGCCTGTTCGTGATGGATGGCAGCCGCCGCAGCGCCCACGCCAACGCCTACTTCACCGGGTTGGGCAGCGCCAAACGCGTGGTGTTTTTCGACACCCTGCTCAAGCAGCTCTCGCCCGCCGAGGTGGAAGCCGTACTGGCGCACGAGCTGGGGCACTTCCACCACCGCCACATCGTGCAACGCATGGTGATGATGTTTGTCCTGAGCCTGGCAGGCTTTGCGCTGCTGGGCTGGCTGTCGGCACAGCCCTGGTTCTACGCAGGCCTGGGTGTGCGCCCCAGCCTGGGGCTGCTGGTGCCCGGTGCTCCCAGCGCACCGCACGACGCGCTGGCGCTGCTGCTGTTCATGTTGGTGATACCAGTGTTCACGGTGTTCCTCTCGCCCTTGTTTGCACAGCTCTCGCGCCGCCACGAGTTCCAGGCCGACGCCTACGCCATGGCGCAGGCCAGCGGCGCGGATCTGGCCTCGGCCCTGCTCAAGCTGTACGAGGACAATGCCTCCACGCTCACGCCCGACCCGCTGTTCGTGAAATTCCACTACTCGCACCCCCCCGCCAGCGAGCGGCTGGCGCGCATGCCCTCCCCCACTACCGCATGACATCCATGTTGAAGCAAAAAGACTGGTCCACGCAGGCGCGACGAGCGCTGACAGCTCCTGAATTGGTAGCAAAACTCGCTCAGATGGATGGCTGGAAACTGCATGGCGACGGTGCCGATGTGGCCATCACCAAGACCTTCCGGTTTGACGACTACCACGAGACCATGGCCTTTGTGAACGCAGTGGCCTTCATCGCCCACACGCAGGACCACCACCCCGACCTGTCCGTGCACTACAACCGTTGCGTGGTGCGCTTCAACACCCACGACGTGGGCGGCATCTCCGACACCGACATCGACTGCGCCCAGCGCGTGGATGCGCTGCTGACTGCCTGAAGGCCGCAGCGCCATGGCCACGCACAACGCACAACAAGAAGGCCTGGTGGTCGCCACCCATGGCCGCCACTGCGTGGTGGAAACCAGCGATGGTCAGCAACGCATCTGCCACCCGCGCGGCAAAAAAAGCCAGGCCGTGGTGGGCGACCGCGTGCGCTGGCAGGGAGCGGCACCTGGCCAGGGCGAGGAAGGCACCATCGAGAAGGTGCTGGAGCGACGCAATCTGTTCTACCGCCAGGACGAGATCCGCACCAAGTCCTTTGCAGCCAACATCGACCAGGTGCTGATCCTGATCGCCGCCGAGCCGGTGTTTTCCGAAAGCCAGCTCGCACGCGCCCTCATTGCCGCCGAGGCCGCCCACATCCAGCCGCTGATTGCACTGAACAAGCGCGACCTCACCGAACCCTTCGCCCGCGCCTGGGAACGCCTGGCCCCCTACCGCCGCATGGGCGGCGCCCACCCCTATGAGGTGCTGGCACTGGGCCTGGCCCAGGCCGATGCCGCAGACCGCGCTACGCTGCAGCGATGCCTGCAGGGCAAGGCCACTCTGGTGCTGGGGCCCTCGGGCTCAGGCAAAAGCACGCTGATCAACCTGCTGGTGCCCGGCGTGCAGGTGCAGACCGGGGAGATCTCCCAAGCACTCAATTCCGGCAAGCACACCACCACGGCCACGCGCTGGTACTGGGTGGACCGCACCAGCGGCACGGCACTGATCGACTCGCCGGGTTTCCAGGAATTCGGCCTGCACCACATTGCGCCCACGCAACTGGCGGCCTGCATGCCCGACATTGCCGCCCACGCCAGCGACTGCCGCTTTTACAACTGCACGCATCTGCACGAGCCGGGCTGCGGGGTGATTTTTGCGGTCGAAAATGCCGATAACGCCGACGGAATCAGCGCGAATCGCTACAAAATCTATAGCAACCTGTTTGCCGAACTATCGCAGACGCGGTACTGACCCCAGCGCTGCCGCTTTCACCCCAGCAGATTCGCCATGGTCAACAAGGCGAGCAGCAGCATCCACACCACCACCGAGCGCCACACCAGGCCCACCACGCTGCGCAGGTGGCCCACCTCGGCCTCTCGACCGGGGGTGCTTTCGCTTTCGCCGATGGCCGCATCCACCTGGAAGCCCTGGGTGGACAGCGGCTGCATGCGCGCCTTGAGCGCCTCGCCGCCCAGGCGCACGTTGATGGCCCCCGAGGTGGCCGCAAGGATCACGCCATCGTTGTCGTTGGGAAAGCGCTGCGCATGGAAGCGCCAGCCCTCGATGGCCTCCTCGAAGCTGCCCACCACGGCAAAGCACAACGCCGTCAGGCGGGCGGGAACCCAGTCGATGGCCGTCCAGGCCTCGGCGGTGGCCTGGCGCAGTGCCGGGCTGGCACGCTGCAGGGTTTCGTCCCCCCGGTCGGCCCAGTAGCGCGAGACGAACTCGGCCATGCGGTAGAGCACCGCGCCCGTGGGACCCAGGCCCAGCGCGGCCAGCACGGAAGTCCAGGCCAGCACGCCGAACATGTGGCGGTGCGCGGCCAGCACGGAGTATTCGATGACATGGCGCACCACCTCGCTGCGCGGCAGGTCCCCCACATCCACCTGCTGCCAGTCGGCCAGGCGCTCGCGGGCGCGGGCTTCGTCGCCCATTTCCAGCGCATCACGGATACCGGTGAAATGGTGGCTGAACTGGCGAAACCCCAGGGTGATGTAAAGCACGGCAACGCTCCACAGTACCGCCACAGGCCAGCCCACCCACCACATCAGCGCCCAATGCACCGCCAGCACAAAGAGGGGCGGCACCAGCACCGCCAACCCCCAGGCCACCCAGCCGTGGTGCGGGCCGCCTGCGTCAAAGTTGCGGCTGACCGACAGTGCCCAGGCACGCAGGCCACCGTGGATCGGGTTGCTGCGTGCCAGCGGGCGCGCCTGCTCGATCAGCAGGGCAAACAGGATGGCGAAGAAACTCATGGCCACGGATCATACCGACCCCCTGCGACGGTCGGTCTTTGGTGCCAACAGGGTTCAGTTTCTGCGCTGCTTCCTTTGACGCCATGCATCGGTCACGTCCCATAAACCATCACGCGCCAGGCCAGCGGCCACCGCGCAAGGGCCGCCCCGCCGCGCTGGTGGCGTCCCCCTGCCCGCAGCGCGCAGCGATGCGAGAGCGGGGGGGACGCCGCGCAGCGGCTCAGGGGGGTGCCCTCTTATCCACCTGCGCTCATGAACCGGTAAAAGTTGCGCAGCATGCCCGCCGTCGCGCCCCAGATGAAGCGCTGGGTTCCACCGTCGTCATAGGGCATGGAGAACCATTCGCGCCGCACGCCTTCCCAGACCACGGCGTGGCGCTGGTGGTGGGCGGGGTTGAGCAGAAAAGCCAGCGGCACCTCGAACACGGCCGCCACTTCGTAGGGGTTGGGCTGCAGCGTGAAGCACCGCACGGGTTCTGCCTTCATCATCACGCCGGTGGTGGCAGAACCCGTGCGGTAGATGGGCAGAGCGCCCAGCACCTCGACATAGCGGCGCTCCAGGCCTACTTCCTCGTGCGCCTCGCGCAATGCGGTGTCGGCCGGGCTGGCGTCTTCCGGGTCGGCCTTGCCGCCGGGAAAGGCAATCTGCCCCGAATGCGTGGACAAGTGGGCCGTGCGTTCGGTGAGCAGCACCGTGGGCTGGTCGCGCTGCACGATGGGCACCAGCACGGCGGCATGGGCAGGTGCACGGTCGGAAAAGCGGCGCTCGGACGTCAGCTCAGGCTCCCAGACGGGAGGGGCGCCAAAGCGTGCACGCAGGGCCTGGGGCGTTTGCTGATGCACAGGCACGGGAGGCAGGTGGGCATCGATGCCCTCCACCGGAACGCTGCGCGGATCGAAGTCGGGCAAGCGCGCAGTGTCTGGTTGGCTGCGGGGGGAAGGCGTCGTGCTCATGCTCAGAGGATGTCACAAAACAAAAAGCCGCTGCGGGCAATTGCCAGCAGCGGCCTGTGCAAACCAGCGTGAGGAGACCTTACGCGTTGGCTCCGTCCGTGGTCTTGACACGGGAAGGCAGCTTTTCCTTGATACGTGCAGACTTGCCGCTGCGGTCGCGCAGGTAGTACAGCTTGGCACGGCGCACATCGCCGCGACGCTTGACTTCGATCTTGGCGATCAGCGGGCTGTAGGTCTGGAAGGTACGTTCCACGCCTTCGCCGCTGGAGATCTTGCGCACGGTGAAAGCGCTGTTGATGCCGCGGTTGCGCTTGGCGATGACCACGCCTTCGTAGGCCTGCACGCGCTTGCGGTTGCCTTCAACGACGTTCACGCTGACGATGACGGTGTCGCCGGGGCTGAAGTCAGGAATGGTTTTGCCGAGGCGGGCGATCTCTTCCGCTTCGAGGATCTGGATCAGGTTCATGCTTGCATCCTAGCGATCTTGCCCGCGCCAGAATTGGCTTTGTCAGGACGGACCTGTGTGCCTTGCACCCTTGCAAGGCGGCCGGGTAGAGGATCGAAAAGCCTTTGATTATAACCGTTCGGCAAGATCATCCAAGACCCGCTGGTCCTGGGCGCTCAGGCGCCCTGCCGCTCGCGCTGCAGCGATCAGGTCGGGGCGGTGCTGGGCCGTCAACCGCAGGCGCTGCGCGCGGCGCCACAGTTCGATGTGGGCATGGTGGCCCGAGAGCAGTGCGCCAGGCACGCTGCGGCCTTCCCATACCTCGGGCCGGGTGTAGTGCGGGCAGTCGAGCAGGCCGTCGAGCTGCGGATTGAAACTGTCGAACTGGTGGCTGCCCTCGTCGCCCAGCACGCCGGGCTGCAGGCGCGCCACGGCGTCCAGCAGCGCCAGCGCAGCGATCTCGCCGCCCGAGAGCACGAAGTCGCCCAGGCTGATTTGCACATCCACCTCGGCGTCGATGAAGCGCTGGTCTATGCCCTCGTAACGCCCGCACAGCAAAATGGCGCCGCCGCTGACGGCCCACTGCGCCACCGCGCCATGGTCCAGGCGTTGGCCAATGGGCGAAAACAGCACCAGCGGCGCCTGTGTCGCGACCGCCTCGGCACGATCGGCACGGATGGCGGCCAGGCAGCGAGCCAGCGGCTCGGCCATCATCACCATGCCGGGGCCACCGCCAAAGGGGCGGTCGTCCACGCGGCGGTAGTTGCCTTCGGCATGGTCGCGCGGGTTCCACAGGCGCACATCGACCTGGCCCGAAGCGAACGCACGGCGCGTCACGCCGCTGGCCATGAAAGGAGCGAACAGCTCGGGAAACAGGGTGATGATGTCAAAGCGCATGGGACCTTCAGTAGTCCGGCTGCCAGTCCACGGTGATGCGTCGGCCAGCCAGATCCACCTGATCCACAAAGGCAGCAACGAAGGGAATCATGCGCTCGATGGGCTTGTCGCCCTGCTCCTGCTGGAGCACCAGCACAGTCTGCGGGCCGGTGGAGAGCAGGTCGCGCACCTCGCCCAGGGAGACACCTTCACGGTTGATGACTTCCAGACCGATCAGATCGACCCAGTAGTACTCGCCGTCCTGCGCTGCCGGGAAATCCGTGCGCGAAAGAAAGATGCGCGCACCGCGCAGCAGCTCGGCCGCGTTGCGGTCCGCCACGTTCTGGGCGTGGGCCACCACGCTGTCGGAATGCTCGCGCACCTGGCGGATGTCCAGCATGGCCGTGCCGCTGAAGGTGCGCGCGCCCTTTTCTGAAGGCTGAAGGTACCAGCGCCGGGCCGCGAACAAGGCCTGTGGCTGTGCGCTGTGGGGCAGCACCTTGAACCAACCCTTGACGCCCCAGGCGTCCCCGATGCGCCCGACCTCGATGGCATCGGACGGGAGTTCTGTGGCGGCGAGAGGAAAGGCAGTGGTCATGGCAAAGCAATGAAAAAAGGCGGGTTCCGTCAGTGGGGCACCGACGCAACCCGCCCTATCGGGACCGTGTGGACTCAGGCCAGTTTCTTGGCAGCCACCTTGATCAGGCGCTCCACGGCGGGAGACGGCTGGGCGCCCACGCCTTGCCAGTAGGCCAGGCGGTCCTGGGCCACGCGCAGGCCTTCTTCGGATTCCTTGGCCAGGGGGTTGTAGAAGCCCAGGCGCTCGATGAAGCGGCCATCACGGCGCTCGCGCTTGTCGGCAACGACGATGTGATAGAACGGACGGGCCTTGGCGCCGCCGCGGGAGAGTCGAATAACGACCATGATTTATCCTTCGGGTGGTGGGCCAGGCGCACAATGCCAGGCCACATGTATTCACAGCGTTTGAGACACGCGACATGGCCACCCGGCCAGCGACACGCTGCAAAGCCGCTGATTATATCTTCTTTACCCTTCATGCTACAGATCCGCCCGAGTCAGGACGGCGATATTGCCGCCATCACCACCATCTACGCCCACCATGTGCTGCACGGCACAGGCACGTTCGAGATCGATCCCCCCACCGAAGCCGACATGGCCCAGCGCCGCGCCGATGTGCTGGCACGCGGTCTGCCCTGGCTGGTGGCCGAGCGCGATGGCCAGGTGCTGGGCTTTGCCTATGCCAACTGGTTCAAGCCCCGCCCGGCCTACCGCTTCACGGCCGAAGACTCCATCTACGTGGCCGATACCGCACGCGGCAGCGGCGTGGGCCGGGCACTGCTGCAGGCGCTGGTGGAGCAGGCACAGGCCGATGGTCTGCGCAAGCTCATCGCCGTGATTGGAGATTCGGCCAACGCAGGCTCCATCGGGCTGCACCGTGCCTTGGGCTTTACCGAGGTCGGCGTACTGCGTGCCATGGGCTGGAAGCATGGCGCCTGGCGCGACATCGTGCTGATGGAAAAACCCCTGGGCGCCGCAGACAGCACCGCACCCGAATAATGGGCCTATGAAAAGCAAAACCACGGCCGCATGGTTGGCCTTCGTTGGGGGGCCGCTGGGCCTGCACCGCTTCTATCTCCACGGATTCTGGGATCTTCCCGGCTGGCTGCTGCCGGTGCCTACGGCCCTGGGTCTGTACGGCATCGAGCGGGTGCAGCAGCATGGGCAGGACGACCACCTGAGCTGGCTACTCATCCCCCTGCTGGGCTTTACCTTTGCGGGCTGCGCCCTGCGCGCCATTCTGTATGCGCTCACTCCACCCGAGCGCTGGAACGCCCGGTTCAACCCAGGGACGGAACCAGACACCCCCGCAGGGCACACGCACTGGGGCACCATTGGTGCGATTGTGGCCTCCCTGATGGTGGGGACCGGGGTGCTGATGGCCAGCCTGGCGTTCAGCTTTCAGCGCTATTTCGAATACCAGATCGAGGAAGCGCGCAAAATATCCCAGCCGAGCCAAGCTCCCATAGAAAAATAGCACGCAGCGCTTGTATATCAAGCGCTGCGTGCTATATTTTTTATAGCAATCTCAGTAGAGCTGCAAACTCACCCAGTAAGCCACCGCGGCCACAAAGGCGCTGGCCGGAATCGTCAGAATCCAGGCCCAGACGATGTTGCCCGCCACACCCCAGCGCACGGCGCTGGCGCGCTGCGTGGAGCCCACACCCACGATCGCACCGGTGATGGTGTGCGTGGTGGACACCGGGATGCCCAGCATGGTGGCCAGAAACAGCGTCATGGCGCCCCCCGTTTCGGCGCAGAAGCCGCCCACGGGCTTGAGCTTGGTGATCTTCTGCCCCATGGTCTTGACGATGCGCCAGCCACCAAACATGGTGCCCAGACCGATGGCGGCGTAGCACACCACAATGGTCCAGGTGGGCGGAGACGAGTCGGTGGCAGAGGTATAGCCCGTGGCGATCAGCAGCAGCCAGATGATGCCGATGGTCTTTTGTGCATCATTGCCGCCATGGCCCAGGCTGTAGGCGCCTGCCGAAAGCAGCTGCAGGCGGCGGAACCACTTGTCCACGCTGCTGGGGCGGGTGCGGCGGAACAGCCAGGCCACGGCCACCATCATCAGCGAGCCCAGCGTAAAGCCCAGCAGCGGCGAGACAAAGATGAAGGCCACAGTCTTGAGAATACCCTTGGCGATGAGTGCGCTGGCACCCGCCTTGGCAATGACTGCGCCCACGATGCCACCGATCAGCGCGTGCGAGGAACTGCTGGGAATGCCGTAATACCAGGTGATCACGTTCCAGGTGATGGCACCCACCAGCGCACCAAAGACCACATGCGTATCGACCACCCCAGGCTCGACGATGCCCTTGCCAATGGTCGCCGCCACACTGAGGTGAAAGACAAAGATGGCGATGAAGTTGAAAAACGCGGCGAACACCACGGCCTGACCGGGGCGCAACACGCCGGTCGAAACGACGGTGGCGATGGAGTTGGCCGCGTCGTGAAACCCGTTCATGAAGTCGAACACGACGGCCAGCGCCACCAGCAGCACCACGACCCACAGGGCAGTTTGTACGGTATCCATGGAAATGAACCGCTCGCGCCGGGGAATCAGGAATTTTCGAGGACGATGCCCTCGATCACGTTGGCCACATCCTCGCACTTGTCGGTGATGGTCTCGAGCAACTCGTAGATGGCCTTGAGCTTGATGAGTTCGCGCACGTCCTCTTCCTCCCGGAACAGCTTGCTCATGGCGCTGCGCAACACGCGGTCGGCATCACTTTCCAGCCGATCGATTTCTTCACAGGTCTTGAGGGCGGCCTCGGCCGTGGCCGGATCGGCCAGCTTGCTGAGCAGCTTGACGGCATCGCGCAGGCGCTCGCAGCACTTGACGCTCAGCTCCGTCAGACGCGTGATTTCCTCCGTCATGTTGCGCACGTCGTAAAGGCTCATGGTCTCGGCCGAGTCCTGGATCAGGTCGGCCACATCGTCCATGGTGTTGATCAGCGAATGGATCTGCTCGCGGTCGATGGGCGTGATGAAGGTCTTGTGGATGGCACGGCTGACCTCCTGCGTCACACGGTCCGCAGAGCGCTCGGCGTTGTCCACGTCCTGGGCGTACTTGTCACGCAGGTGCGGTTCGTTGTAGTTGGAAACGAGCTGCGAAAACGCACGCGCCGCTTCGACGATGCGGTCAGCGTGCTGGTTGAACAATTCGAAGAAATTGCCTTCGCGTGGCAAGAGCTTGCCAAAAAGCATGGGAACTCCCGGTGGAACAGGTAATTTTTGAAGAAAATGTAACCAGATGGTGACAATTTCGTGAATCGGTCGAGTTTAACCGCTGTGGTGCACCACGCGGGTGCAGACCCTCCAGGCTATGACTTGCCTCAAGCACCCCGAAAAATGAAGTACACCGCCCCCACCATGCACAAGCCCGCCCAGAGGTAGTCCCATTTGAGGGGCTGGTTGAGGTAGAACACCGCAAAGGGGACAAACACCGTCAGGGTGATGACTTCCTGCAGGATCTTGAGCTGCCCGACGTTGAACTGGGTGTACCCGATGCGATTGGCCGGAACCTGCAACAGGTACTCGAACAGCGCAATACCCCAGCTCACCAGGGCCGCCACGTACCAGGGTGCCGTGGCCAGGTTCTTGAGATGCCCGTACCAGGCAAAGGTCATGAACACATTGCTGGCCACCAGCAGCAGAACGGTCTGCAGCGAAATGGGCAGGGACTGGAGCAGTGTCATCATGGCACAAATACCAATGAAAAAGGCCTGAAAGGCAATACCATCAAGCGCTAGAAGCTATGAATAGTATAGCAATCAGGCCCTGTGCAGCGCAGCCCAGGCCCCTGCGGGTACTGGGTGCGTGCAAGCAAATCACTCGCCCAGGTAGGCGGCGCGCACCTTGGGGTCGCTCAGCAGCTCCTGGCCAGGACCGGTCATGGTGATCAGGCCGGACTCCATCACGTAGCCGCGGTCGGCGATGGCCAGCGCGCGGCTGGCGTTCTGCTCGACCAGCACGATGGTCACGCCCAGGGCGTACACGTCGCGCACCACCTCGAAGATCTTGTCCACCATGATGGGCGACAGGCCCATGGAGGGCTCGTCCAGCAGCAGCACCTTGGGCTGGCTCATCAGCGCGCGACCCATGGCCAGCATCTGCTGTTCGCCACCCGACATGGTGCCAGCCAGCTGGTCCTTGCGCTCGCGCAGGCGCGGGAAGATGGTGAACATCTTCTCGATGTCGGCCAGGATGCCCGCCTTGTCGCTGCGCGTGTAGGCGCCCATCTGCAGGTTCTCGGTGATGGTCATGCGCGCGAACACGCCGCGGCCTTCCGGCACCATCACGAGCCCCTTCTTGACCAGATCCCAGGCGCCCTTGCCCCGGATGCTCTCGCCCAGGTACTCGATGTCGCCGTCGTTCATCGGCAGCGTGCCGGTGATGGCCTTCATGGTGGTGGTCTTGCCGGCGCCGTTGGAGCCGATCAGCGAGACCAGTTCGCCTTCGCGCACTTCAAAGTCCACGCCCTTGACGGCCTGGATACCGCCGTAGGCCACCTTCAGGCCCTTGACCTTCAGCAATACGTTCGTCTTTTCGGCCATGCTCAGTGTCCTCCGGTGCCCAGATAGGCCTCAATCACTTTTTCGTTCTTCTGCACATCGGCGGGCGTGCCTTCGGCGATCTGCTTGCCGTAGTCGAGCACCGTCACGCGGTCGCACAGGCCCATCACCAGCTTCACGTCGTGCTCGATCAGCAGGATGGTGCGGTTGTCCTTGCGAATCTGGTCGATCAGCTCGCGCAGCTGCACTTTCTCGGTGGCGTTCATGCCGGCGGCCGGTTCGTCCAGCGCGATGAGCTGCGGGTCGGTGGCCAGGGCGCGGGCGATTTCCAGGCGGCGCTGGTCGCCGTAGCTCAGCGTGCGCGCCTTGAAGTCGGCAAACTTGCCAATGCCCACGTAGTCCAGCAGCTCCTGCGCACGACGGCGGATGGCGGCCTCTTCGTCCTTGAAGCCCTTGGTGCGCAGGATGGCACCCAGCAGGCCCGAGCCCGTGCGAATGTGGCGCCCCACCATCACGTTCTCCAGCGCCGTCATTTCGGCAAACAGGCGGATGTTCTGGAAGGTGCGGGCAATGCCCGCCTTGGCCACCTCGTGCACGGCCGTCGGCTCGTAGGGCTTGCCTGCCAGCTCGAAGGTGCCGCTGTCGGGCGTGTACAGGCCGGTGATCACGTTGAAAAACGTGGTCTTGCCCGCGCCGTTGGGACCGATCAGGCCATAGACCTGACCACGCTGGATGGTGATGCCCACGTCGGACAGGGCCTGCAAGCCGCCGAAGCGCTTGGAAATGCCGGCGACCTTCAGCACCACGTTGTTGTTTTGTTCTGCCATGTTCAAACTCTCTGCGCTGGGTTCAGGTCTTCTGCGTCAGGCTCTTGCCGTGCTCGGGTGCGGGCCACAGGCCACGCGGACGCAGCAGCATCACGATGATCATGGCCAGCGCGATGAGGAGCTGGCGCAGGATGGCGGCGTCCAGGCGGCCATCGGTCATGGCCTGCAGCGGACCAGCCACGTAGCGCAGCACTTCGGGCAGGGCCGACAGCAGCACGGCGCCCAGGATCACGCCCGGCAGGTGGCCGATACCGCCCAGCACCACCATGGCGACGATCATCACCGATTCCATCAGACTGAAGGATTCGGGCGAGACGAAGCCCTGGAAGGCACCGAACATGGCACCCGACACACCACCGAACGAAGCGCCCATGGCAAAGGCCAGCAGCTTCATGTTGCGGGTGTTGATGCCCATGGCCTTGGCGGCGATTTCGTCCTCGCGGATGGCCATCCAGGCGCGGCCGATGCGCGAATCCTGCAGGCGGTAGCAGATCACGATGGAGATCAGCACCAGCGCCAGGAACAGGTAGTAGTACAGCGTGACGGAGTTGATGTCGAACCCGAACAGCTCCAGGCGCTTGCCCAGGTCCAGGCCGAAAATCTGCACCGAGTCGATCTGGCCAATGCCCTTGGGGCCGTTGGTCAGGTTCACGGGGTGGTCCAGGTTGTTCAGGAAGATGCGGATGATCTCGCCGAAGCCCAGCGTCACGATGGCCAGGTAGTCACCACGCAGCTTGAGCGTGGGCGCCCCCAGCAAGGCCCCAAAGAACGCCGCCAACACCGCCGCTAGTGGTATCACCAGCCACAGTGAGGTATGCAGACCGTTGGGGAACATGGCCGCAAACGCGGCGAAATTGTCCGCCAGGTGGGGCGAAGCCATCAGGCCAAACAGGTAGGCGCCCACGGCGTAGAACGCCACATAGCCCAGGTCCAGCAGGCCGGCGTAGCCCACCACGATGTTCAGGCCCAGGGCCAGCAGCACATACAGCAGTGCGATGTCGGCGATGCGCACCCAGGCGTTGCCGAAGGATTGCAGGAGGAGCGGCAGCACCAGCAGTGCAATGCCACCCAGGATCCAGTTGACTTTGGTGTTCTTCATGGTGTGGTGCTCCTCAGGCGCGATCCGCCACACGCTCACCCAGCAGGCCCGAGGGGCGCAGCGTCAGGATGATGATGAGCACGATGAACGCGAAGATGTCGGTGTAGTGGCTGCCCAGCAGGCCGCCCGTCAGGGTGCCGATGTAGCCCGAGCCGATGGCTTCGATCAGGCCCAGAAGGATGCCGCCGACCACGGCACCGGCGAGGTTGCCGATACCACCGAACACGGCTGCCGTGAAGGCCTTCAGGCCTGGCAGGAAGCCCATGGTGTGCTGCGCCGTACCGTAGTTGGACGCATACATGATGCCGGCGATGGCGGCCAGAACGGCACCAATGATGAAGGTGGCCGAGATCACCATGTCGGGCTTGACGCCCATGAGCGCCGCCACACGGGGGTTTTCTGCCGTGGCGCGCATGGCGCGGCCCAGGTTGGTGTGATTGACCAAATACATCAGCGAGGCCAGGGCCACCGCCGTCACGCCCAGGATCAGCACCTGGGTGGGCGTGATGTAAGCGCCGCCGATCTCGAACGGGGTCGAGGACAGCATCGTGGGATACGGCTTGTAGTTGGGCTTCCAGATGATCATCGCCAGCGTCTGCAGCAGGATCGACATCCCGATGGCGGTGATCAGCGGGGCCAGCCGTGGGCTGCTGCGCAGCGGCCGGTAGGCCACTTTTTCAATCACGAAATTGAGTGCGGCGGCTACCACACAGGCGATGATGGTGGCCAAAAGCAGGATGAGCCAGCTTGGTGCATCGGGCATGGCCCCTTGCATCATGCCGATACAGCTCCAGCTGGTGAGTGCACCGATCATGAGCACTTCGCCGTGGGCGAAATTGATCAGTTGAATAATGCCGTACACCATGGTGTAGCCCAAGGCTATCAAGGCGTACATGCTGCCGAGAACCAGACCGTTGATGATCTGCTGCAGCAAAATTTCCATAACAGAAGTCCTTCGTTTGTGACGGGATCCCGGATTGGTGGCACCAGGATTGGTACAGCCTTTTGGGCCCGCCTGCCATCTAGCAAAAAACCCGCCGGAGATTCAGCCATGCGGGTTTGGTGGACGCGATTGTAGCGACTTGCATCAGAGCGGCCCTCCCCCCTCCCGGAGGGGTTTTCCCTTGGGTTGACGCCGTATCAGTCAGCTTCTGTCTGCATAAGAAATCGCGATATAACGCCGTTTTCAGGCTGCGACCTTATTTCACGCCCGTCTCATTCTTGGGCAAATGCGTGACGTCAACGGCCGCTTGGGCATTTCGCTGACGCAACTCTTCGAGCTTGTCTGCAATGCGGATCTCCAGTCCGCGCTGCACCGGCTGATAGAACCCAGGCGCAGCCATCCCCTCGGGCAGGTAGGTTTCGCCAGCGGCAAAGCCGCCTTCCTCGTCGTGCGCGTAGCGGTAGCCCTTGCCGTAGTCCAGCTGCTTCATGAGCTGGGTGGGCGCGTTGCGCAGGTGCATGGGCACGGGGCGCGTGCCGTCCTGCTTCACGAAGGCGCGGGCCGCGTTGTAGGCCTTGTAAACGGCGTTGGACTTGGGCGCCACGGCCAGATAGACCACGCATTCGGCCAGCGCCAGCTCGCCTTCGGGGCTGCCCAGGCGCTCGTACACCTCGGCGGCGTCCAGCGCCAGGCGCAGCGCGCGCGGGTCGGCCAGGCCGATGTCCTCGCTCGCCATGCGCACCAGGCGGCGCGCCATGTAGCGCGGGTCGGCGCCACCGTCAAGCATGCGCACCAGCCAGTACAGCGCGGCGTCGGGGTCGGAGCCGCGCACCGACTTGTGCAACGCGCTGATGGTGTCGTAGAACTGCTCGCCACCCTTGTCGTAGCGGCGCATGCGCTCGCCCAGCACCTTGAGCACCCAGGCATCGGTGATCTCCGCCAGCTGCTCCTGCGCCGCCGCCATCTCCAGCGTCTCCAGTGTGTTGAGCAGACGCCGCGCATCGCCATCGGCGTAGGCCACAAGGCGCTCGATCGCTTCACTTTCGATAGCACGTAGCGCTTGCTGTGACTGGGCCAGAGCCACAATTTGCTTCAAATCATCAGCCGACAAGGGCTGCAGCACATACACCGCCGCGCGTGACAGCAGGGCCGAGTTGACCTCGAACGAGGGGTTCTCGGTGGTCGCGCCGATGAAGGTGAACAGGCCGCTTTCGACATGCGGCAGGAAGGCGTCCTGCTGGCTCTTGTTGAAGCGGTGCACCTCATCGACGAAGACGAGGGTGCGCTGCTGCATCAGGCCGTCGCGCGCGTTTTCGGCCTGCTGCACGGCGTCGCGGATGTCCTTCACGCCGCCGAGCACCGCGCTGATGCTGATGAACTGCGCGTCGAACGCATCGGCCATGAGGCGCGCGATGGTGGTCTTGCCCACGCCCGGCGGGCCCCAAAGGATGCAGCTGTGCGGCCGGCCCGACTCGAACGCCAGGCGCAACGGCATGCCCGGCCCCAGCACATGCTGCTGGCCGATGACTTCGGAAAGCCGGCGCGGGCGCAGGCGCTCGGCCAGAGGCTGGTGGGGGGCAACGGACGGTTTCACGGTAACCACGATGGTAGCGGGCAAATGCCAGCCGACCGGGTCTGCCATGGCTCAGAATGCTCGCCACGGAGGTTCTCCCCATGGCAATCCGCATCGTTCAACTCGGCAGCCCACGCGCCCTCGACGAAGGCACCCGTATCGGCACCGTACGCCGCCCACCGCGCGGCGTGCCCAAGGAGCAGTTCGCGGCGCAGGACTGGTACGACGTCTGGTACCCCAACCTGGCTCCGAGCCCCGAGATCGTGAAGCAGGCCCAGGCCGCCGCCACGCCCCAGGAATGGGCGGCCTTCGTGCGCAAGTACCGCGCCGAGATGTCCACGCCCGAGAACCGCCACACCCTGGCGCTGCTGGCCCGCATGTCGCAGGACGCAAACTTCTCCGTCGGCTGCTACTGCGAGGACGAGTCGCACTGCCACCGCTCGGTGCTGCGCGAACTGCTGGCCGAGGCCGGTGCCCAGATCACACCGTGATGCCGGGCGAGCCGCTCGGCACCCTGCTCACCCGCGTGCGGGCGTGCCAGCTCTGCGCCGCGCACCTGCCGTGTGGGCCGCGCCCGGTACTGCAGGCCCATGCCGAGGCGCGCATCCTGATCGCCGGCCAGGCGCCGGGCCGCAAGGTGCATGCCTCGGGCATTCCGTTCGACGATGCCAGCGGCGAGCGCCTGCGCGCCTGGCTGGGCATCGGGCGCGACACCTTCTACGACCCGCGCCAGGTGGCCATCCTGCCCATGGGCTTTTGCTACCCCGGCACGGGCCGCTCGGGCGACCTGCCGCCGCGACCCGAATGCGCCCCGGCCTGGCGCCAGCCCCTGCTGGACCATTTGCCACACCTGCGTCTGACGCTGGTGCTGGGCCAGCATGCGCTGGCCTGGCATCTGCCGCAGCACCGTGGCCCGCTCACCGATGCCGTGCGCCGGTGGCGCGACCACGGCCCCACCCTGCTGGTGCTGCCACACCCCAGCCCGCGCAACAACGGCTGGCTGCACCACAACCCGTGGTTTGGCTCGGAGCTGTTGCCCGAGCTGCGCTCCCGCGTCGCGCGCGCATTGGGCTGAGCGCCCTTGTTGTAGCGCCAGCAAGATTGGGCGTACACGGCTATGCTCTACGCCCTCTTGATCGATTGAATGCTGGAATTTCGCCATGTCCCTCGCCGCCAACGCCGTCATCGCCCTGATCGGGCTGCTCCACGTTTACATCCTGGTGCTGGAGATGTTCCTCTGGGACAAGCCCGCCGGGCGGCGCGCCTTTGGCATGACGCAGGAAATGGCCACGGCCACCAAGACGCTGGCCGCCAACCAGGGGCTGTACAACGGCTTCCTGGCGGCTGGCCTGTTCTGGGGCCTGTGGCTGGGCGATGCAGGCCCGTCGGTGAAGGTGTTCTTCTTGCTCTGCGTATTGGCAGCAGGCCTGTACGGTGCGGCCACAGCCAGCCGCAAGATCCTGTTCATCCAGGCGGTGCCAGCGGCCATCGGTCTGGCGCTGCTGGCGCTGGCTTGAGTTCTGCCTATTGTTTGAGCACATCCGCCCCTGCCGGGGGCTTGAACTGGAAGGTGGCCGCCGGTAGCTGCGGGTTGGCCTGCAGCTTGGCAAAACGCAGGGTGGAGCGCTGGCCAAAGCTGTCGAGAATTTCCAGCACCGCCAACTGCCCATCACGAAAACCCACACGCACGTTCTGCAGCTGCCCTTCCTTGGCCTTGGGAACGGCCTGCACCCACTCCAAACCATCCTGAGCGGGCGCGGATTCGAGCGTGAAGTCCGCGCGCAGCGCCTGCAGGTCGGGCGCCGAGGCCAGCAGCGCCGCGGGCGTGCTGCCCAGGGCCTGGGCCTGCGGGCGCTGGGTGACCTGGTTCAGGTCCACGTCGTAAAACCAGAGCGTCTGGCCATCGGCCACAATGGTTTGCTCGAACGGCTTTTGATAGACAAAGCGAAAACGGCCCGGACGCTGGAACTCGAAACTGCCGCTGGAGGTTTTCTGGCGCGCGGCCTGCCCGTCCTTGGGCGGCGTGGTGACCACCTGCGTGAAATCGGCCCGCGCCGATTGCGTGGCCTTCATAAAATTTTCAAGGTCTTTCAGGCCATCAGCGCTCGCCCACTGGGCGCAAGTAGCTATTAAAATAGTAGCAATTTTTTTCTTCACAAGAGTCCTTCGTCGCGCTTGGGATAGCACCTGGTACTTGAGACGGACGCCGCCCGGGCCAGCCACCGCCGCGCAAGGGCCGCCATCACCTCGCGATCCGTGCGCTGGCGGTGTCCCCCTTCCACATCGCGCAGCGATGTCAGAGAAGGGGGAAGGCGCGCAGCGCCTCAGGGGGATGCTCACTCCCGAGCGGGAACCAGCACTTCGCGCTGGCCGCTGGCGGTGAGGGCACTGACCAAGCCCGCTTTCTCCATGTCTTCCAGCAGCCGCGCGGAGCGGTTGTAGCCGATGCGCAGCTTGCGCTGCACGTAGGAGATGCTGGCCTTGCGGTCCTTGAGCACCACCTCCACGGCCTGGTCGTACATGGGGTCTTTCTCGCCGTTCTCGCCCCCACCGTCCAGGGACAGATCACCCTCGCCGTCGATGGTTCCGCCTTCGAGCACGCCTTCGATGTAGTCGGGCTCGCCCTGTTCCTTGAGGTAGTGCACCACGCGGTGCACTTCATCGTCGCTCACGAAGGCGCCGTGCACCCGGATCGGCAGACCGGTGCCGCTGGCCATGTAGAGCATGTCGCCCATGCCCAGCAGCGCCTCGGCACCCATCTGGTCGAGGATGGTGCGGCTGTCGATCTTGGAGCCTACCGAGAACGCAATGCGCGTAGGGATGTTGGCCTTGATGAGGCCGGTAATCACGTCCACGCTGGGGCGCTGCGTGGCCAGGATGAGGTGGATGCCCGCCGCGCGCGCCTTCTGGGCCAGGCGGGCAATCAGCTCTTCGATCTTCTTGCCGACCACCATCATCAGGTCGGCCAGCTCGTCGATGACGACCACGATGTGCGGCAGGCGCTGCAACGGCTCGGGCTGCTCGGGCGTGAGGCTGAAGGGGTTGGGGATGGATTCCTCGCGCGCCGCGGCCTCGTCGATCTTGGTGTTGTAGCCCGCCAGGTTGCGCACGCCCAGCTTGCTCATGAGCTTGTAGCGGCGCTCCATCTCGCCCACGCACCAGTTCAGGCCGTGCGCGGCCTGCTTCATGTCGGTGACCACGGGCGCGAGCAGGTGCGGAATGCCTTCGTACACCGACATTTCCAGCATCTTGGGGTCGATCATCAGCAGGCGCACATCCTTGGCCTCGGCCTTGTAGAGCAGCGACAGGATCATGGCGTTGATACCGACCGACTTGCCCGAGCCCGTGGTACCGGCGACCAGCACGTGCGGCATCTTGGCGAGGTCGGCCACCACGGGGTTGCCGACGATGTCCTTGCCCAGGCCCATGGTCAGCAGGCTCTTGGCCTCGTTGTACACCTGCGAGCCCAGGATTTCGCTGAGCTTGATGGTCTGGCGCTTGGCATTGGGCAGCTCCAGCGCCATGGTGGTCTTGCCCGGAATCGTCTCGACCACGCGGATGGACACCAGGCTCAAACTGCGCGCCAGGTCCTTGGCCAGGTTCACCACCTGCGAGCCCTTGACGCCCGTGGCAGGCTCGATCTCGTAGCGCGTGATCACCGGGCCGGGCATGGCGGCCACCACGGTCACGTCCACGCCAAAGTCCTTGAGTTTTTTCTCGATGAGGCGGCTGGTCATGCCCAGGGTTTCGGCAGAAACCACCTCCTTGTGCTGCGCGGCGCCGTCGAGCAGGTCCACCTGCGGCAGGCGGCTGTCGGGCATTTCGGAGAACAGGGGTTTCTGGCGTTCCTTGGCCACACGGGTGCTCTGGGGCACCTCGACCAACACCGGCTCGATGATCTGCACCGGCTGCGGGTGCTGCACCTCGATCTCCTGGCGCTCCTCAAACACCACTTCCTCGCGCTCGCGCGCAGCGCGCTTGCCCTCGGCCACATCACGCGCCAGCTCGCGCCGTGCGCGGCCGGACTGCACCAAGGCCTCGATGCGCGCACCGAGCGCCTCGGCCAAATGCCCCCACGAGAAGCCAAACACCAGCGCCACCGCAGCCACCACCAGCGCAATGCCCACCAGCCCCGAACCGGTAAAGCCCAGCCACTGCATGGAGACGGGCCCCAACCAGTATCCCAATAGCCCCCCGGCATGGCCCGGAAGTGCCGACTCAAAACGGTACAGGCGCGACCACTCCAGCGCCGTGCTGGCGCACAGCAGCAGCAGCAGCCCACCCCAGAAAAGCATGCGCCCCCACCAGGCGGGACGCTCTGGGGCCGGGCTGCGCGGCGCCTCGCCCGCGCGCATCCAGCGCGCCAGGGCTGCCAGCCAGGCATACACGGCCGCCACCACACCCCACCACACAGAGAAACCCAGCGCAAAGTAGCTGCCATCGGCCAGCCAGGCGCCCAACCGCCCCGCCCAGTTGTGCACTGCCCCGGCGCCCACCCCGGAGGTGGACCAGGCCGCATCCTGCGGCGAATAGCTCAGCAAGGCCAGCAGCCACAGCACCAGCGCCAGCAGGCCCAGCGCCAGACCCGCCTCCTGCCCCAGGCGGGGCACGGTGCGGGGGGGAGACTTGTCAGAGGAAGACGCGTTCAGGGTATTGAGCGAATAGGTCATAGGCGTGCGGGCGCAAGCTTACCGCATGCACCAGGGCCTCAAAACCGCTGCCGGTGCCGCTTCAACCCAAGGTTTGCAAGGGCGTGCACAACAGCGTGGCGCCAGTGGGCAGGGTTTCGATGAAACCACGGTTTTCCAGGTCTTTCATGACGCGGCTGACCATTTCGCGCGAGGCGCCAATGGTTTTGGCCAGGTCCTGGCGGGAAATCTTGTTTTCAATGATTTGCTGGCCTTGGGCATTGGTATGGGCCTGCTCAATGAGCGCATGGGCTACGCGACCGTACACATCCAGCAGCGCCAGCGACTCGATCTTGCGATCGGCCTGGCGCAGGCGCTTGACCAGGCCGCGCATCAGCACCAAGCCCATGGATGCGTTCTCCAGCAGGCAACGGGTGAACTCCGCGCGCCCCAGCACCAGCACGTCGGTCTGCACCTCGGCGCGCACGGTGGCCGAATGGGGCTCGTTGTCGATCAGGCTCATTTCCCCCAGATAGTCGCCCTGCCCCAGGGTAGCCAGAATCACCTCGCGCCCCCGGCTGTCGGACGCCATGACGCGGGCGCGCCCGGTCAGCAGCAGAAACAGGGCATCAGACTTCTGGCCCTGCGCCACCAGCACCTCGCCACGCTTGTAGCGGCGCTTGACCACCGCTGAGCTCAGGGCCTCGGCCTGCGCCACCGTCAGCCGGGCAAACAAGGGCACCCTGCGCATCAGATCCAGGTTGGTCAACATTGCCATTGCAGCATCTCCTCAGATCGTGGGGCCGCTCATGGCAGCCACTGATTGTTTTCGTCAATGAACGTGACAGGCAGCGGGGCAGTGGGCAGGAGTCCGCACTTGGTTGATACTTATGCCCTTGACCTTCTTGTTGTGGCCCCGCACTTGCGCGCCACGAACGCACCAACCCGAGCTTTTACCATGTCCAACGCCTTGCACGCCAAAGTCCTGATTCTCGGCTCCGGCCCCGCCGGTTACACCGCCGCCATTTACGCCGCGCGCGCCAACCTGAACCCCGTGCTCATCACCGGCATGGCGCAGGGCGGACAGCTCACCACCACCACCGAGGTGGACAACTGGCCCGCCGACGTGCACGGCGTGCAGGGCCCGGCGCTGATGGAGCGCTTCCTGCAGCACGCCGAGCGCTTCAAGACCCAGATCGTCTTCGACCACATCAACAAGGTCGATTTCAGCCAGCGTCCGTTCACGCTCACGGGCGACAGCGGCGTCTATACCTGTGACTCGCTCATCATCGCCACGGGCGCCTCGGCCAAATACCTGGGCCTGCCCTCGGAAGAAGCCTTCATGGGCAAGGGCGTGTCGGCCTGCGCCACCTGCGACGGTTTCTTTTACCGCGACCAGGAAGTCTGCGTGATCGGCGGCGGCAACACCGCCGTGGAGGAAGCGCTGTACCTCTCCAACATCGCCAGCAAGGTCACGCTGGTGCACCGCCGCGACAAGTTCAAGGCCGAACCCATCCTGGTGGACCATCTGATGGAGAAGGTCGCCGCCGGCAAGATCGTGCTCAAGACCTTCTACACCCTGGACGAAGTGCTGGGCGACCAGACCGGCGTGACTGGCATCCGCATCAAGCACACGCAGAACGGCGCCACCGAGGACATTGCGCTGCAAGGCTGCTTCATCGCCATCGGCCACGCGCCCAACACCGAGATCTTCCAGGGCCACCTGGAGCTGGAGAACGGCTACATCGTCACCCAGGGCGGCCTCAAGGGCTTCGCCACCCAGACCTCGGTGCCCGGCATCTTCGCCGCTGGCGACGTGCAGGACCATGTGTACCGCCAGGCCATCACCAGCGCCGGCACGGGCTGCATGGCCGCACTCGACGCGCAGCGCTTCCTGGAACAGCAGGGCTGACCCACCTGCCCGCCCACCAGTCACCGCAAGGGGCTGGCCATGGGTGATGCGAATGCGCTACAATGGCAGGCTTTGCTGCATCCATGGCTCGTGAGAGCTGCGGCAGATCGGGATACCGCCACCCTTTTCATGGCGAGGTGAGGCTGAAGCGAGACGGGCGCCACAAGGGGCCTGTCGCCAGTAACAGCCGTTTATGTATCGGAGTGTCCACAATGGCACGCGTATGTGACGTCACGGGCAAGAAGCCCATGGTCGGGAACAATGTTTCCCACGCCAACAACAAAACCAAGCGCCGGTTCCTGCCGAACCTGCAATACCGTCGTTTCTGGGTCGAGAGCGAAAACCGTTGGGTGCGCCTGCGCGTTTCCAGCGCTGCCCTGCGCCTGATCGACAAGAACGGCATCGACTCCGTGCTCGCAGACCTGCGTGCACGTGGCCAGGCTTAAGGAGAAGCACCATGGCAAGCAAAGGCGGACGCGACAAGATCAAGCTGGTGTCCACGGCCGACACCGGTCACTTCTACACCACCACCAAGAACAAGAAGACCATGCCCGACAAGATGTCGATCATGAAGTTCGACCCCAAGGCGCGCAAGCACGTCGAATACAAGGAAGCCAAGCTGAAGTAATTTGGCAAGGTTCCTGAACAAAAAAACCGCCCGGCTATGCCGGGCGGTTTTTTTTATGTCACACCGCAACGCCCCAAGGCGCTGCAGGGTCGTCAATTGATGTCGCGGCAGACGGTATAGGTCTGGTCTTCGCTGTAGGCCGCTGCAGCGCCACCAGGAACCACGTTGTTCGCCCCCTGGGTTGCGCGGAAAGAGCCATTGTCAGGACGACCATCGTCCAGTTGCACATCCAAGGCAGCAGCCGCTTTGCCAGGCACATTGCCCAAGCAAGCCATCACCCGCGCTGCAGAGCGGCCCTGCACAGCCACATTGGTTACACCCAGGCGTCCACCCCAAGCGTTTACAGGCATCGCGTTCGCTCCAGTATCACCTGGGTTTCCGGTGATAAAGCCAGAAGCGCGCAAATGTTGGAAAAATGCTGTCCCTTCTCCACCGCCCGTGAAGGTCTGCGCGGCGGTTATGGCCAGAATGCCGTTATTGTTTCCGGCAACAATGCCAGGCGTCGACCATTGCCCGCCACGCCCGGTTAAATTGGCGATAGGACCATCATCCCCTGGCAACTTGCGATATCGATCCAGATAGCTGTTGTACGCCGCCACAACGCCATTCATGTCATTGGCCGCGTTCTTTACGCGCCCGTTCTCGATCAGTTCCTGACCTTTGAGCACACCGCCCAACAGCAGGCCGATGATGACCAGAACAATGGCGATTTCCACCAGCGTGAAGCCGGACTGTGCCTGACGACCCGCGCGGCGCATGGGAAGTGATTGCATCGATGAATCTCCTGTAGAACAAACGGCAGGCAACCCCTATGGCCACCCATGTAACTTATTGTGCAGAGGCATGGGGGTCCGCAACAGTCAACTTTCTTGACGCTTGGGCGACAGCGCACTCCGACGAGGCCAGCGGAACACGCAACACAAACACCACGCCCTGAGCTTCCTCGCTGGCCTGCAGGTCGCCCCCCGCGTCGCGCAGTGAGCGCCGCGCCTGGTACAGCCCCATGCCCGAGCCCGTGGGTGACTTGAGCGGCTCGAACGCTCTGCGCGGCCACGGTGTGGCCAGGCGCGGTGTGTGCAGGCGCGCTTGCAGCGCGCCCTCGTGCACCGTGCATTCGCAACGCAGCGGTACACCCCCAAGGCGCGCACCACTGTCGCGTGCAAGATTGGAAAAGATATTGTCCAGCGCACGCTCCAGGGCCAGGGCCTGGGCAGACTCCAGCACCAGTGGCGGCAGCCCACTGCCCTCGTCTGGGCCCATGTCGATGGCGATGGCCAGGCCCGCCAGTTCCGCAGCGTTGTGCGGCAAGTCCAGTGCCTGGACGGGCGGTTCGTCCTCGGCGGGACCCTGCGTTGGTGCCTCGGTCGCAGCCAGCAGCTTGTGGGCACGCGCCTGCAGCAGGGGCGCCTGGCGCTGCAGGCGCTGCGCCAAACGCGGGAGCTGCTCAGGCGTGGCGGCACCAAACTCCTCGGCCAGCAGGCCCACCCATTCAGCGAGGTTGCGCATGTCGTGCTGCCAATACAACTGCACCTGCGCGCGCTGCGCCAGCGCCACGGCCACCGCCTGGGTGCGCTCGCGCATGCGCGAGAGCCAGGTTTGCGCAAACACGTCCAGCACGGCCAGCGCCAGCACCCGCGCTTCGTCGGTGCGGGCCACATCGGCCCAGCGCAGTTCGATCTGGCAATCCGGCCCGGCGCTGAGCGTCTGGCGCGGCCAGTGGTCAGCCAAGGGCTGTCCCCATTGGCCGCGCACCGCGTCGCCAAACCACAGCCCCTCCCAGGCGATGCCCGCAATGCCCGAGCGCTCCAGAATGGGCCAGGCACGCTCGGGCCAGCGCAGCGGGTGCATGTCGGCGGGCAGGGCCAGCAGCTCGGCCAGGCAGCGGCGCATGCGCTGCCCGCGGTGCCACACCGCCCAGGCCGCCAGCAGCAGTACCAGCCCCAGGGTCACCAGCATCCAAGGCAGCGAGTTCATGCACCGGTTCCCGGATCGGTGTCTGGCGATGCCTGTCGCTGGATGCCAAATTTCTTCATGTGGTAGTAAAGCTGCTCCCGCTCCAGCCCCAGGGCACGGGCGGCGGCAGCCACGTTGAAGCCGTTGCTGCCCAGCACATGGCGGATGAGCTGCTCGGCCACCTGGTCGCTGGCCTCACGCACGCCCTCGGACAACTGGGCAGACACCGAGAGGTGCAGCCGCCCCTGGGCCCTCAGCTCCTGCTGGCGCAGGGAGAACCACGCCGCACGCTCCAGCGCCTGGCGCAACACCGCCGCCGTCACGGGCTTGGTCAGAAAGTCGAAGGCACCCGCGTGCACCGCCTGCTGGCCCACGGTCTTTTCATGCTGGCCGGTGAGCACGATGGCATGCAGCACCGGCCACCGCGCCACCAGTTGCGACAGCAGCAACAGGCCTTCGTCCGGACGGCTGGGAAGTGGCGGCAAGCCCATGTCCAGCAAAGCCACGCAGGCCTGGCCCTTAGCAGGCTGCTGAAATACTCCCCTTCGCCACGCCCCACCATGCGCGGTTGCAGGACAATCGAGGCACCCCAGCGACCAGACAGACGAGCCATCCATGCGCGGAGCCGACACCTTCACCGAGAGCCTGTTCACCATGCGCCACCTCGATGACTTCGTGCCCGCAGACCATCCTTTGCGCGTAATCCGGGTGATGGCCAACAAGGCCCTGGCGAACATGGACGACCTGTTTGCCCAGATGTATGCTGCCGACATCAAAGGTGGACGCCCCAGCATCGCCCCTGAGAAGCTGCTGCGCGCCATGCTCATTCAGGTGCTCTACAGCGTGCGCTCGGAGCGCCAGCTCATGGAGCAAACCCAGTACAACCTGCTGTTTCGCTGGTTCATTGGCTTGGCCATGGACGATGCGGTCTGGGTGCCCACCGTCTTCAGCAAGAACCGCGAACGCCTTATCGAGCACGATGCCGTCATCGAGTTCTTCAACCAGATCGTGCAACAAGCCCAGGAGCAGGAACTGCTCACGGGCGAGCACTTCAGCGTGGACGGCACCCTGATCCAAGCCTGGGCGGGCCACAAGAGCTTTGTGCGCAAAGACGGCGGTGATGGCAAGGGCGGCGGCAACTTCAAAGGCCAAGCCCGCAGCAACGACACCCACCAGTCAAGCACGGATGCCGATGCCAGGCTCTACCGCAAAGGCAACACCGCCAGCGAACTGCGCTACATGGGCCACACCTTGAGCGACAACCGCAACGGCCTGATCGTCAGTGCCGTAGTCACCCAGGCCGACGGGTATGCAGAGCGCGAAGCGGCCAAGGCCATGATCAACGATGCCCGTCAGGCACTGCCCGATGACGCATCCGTCACCATCACATTGGGCGCAGACAAGGGCTACGACGCCAAAGAGTTCATCCAAGCCCTGCAGGAGATGAACGTACTGCCCCATGTGGCGCAGAACAAGTCAGGACGCCAGTCGGCGGTACCTGAGCCAATAGCAAACAGCGAAGGGTATGCCATGTCTCAGCAAAAGAGAAAGCTCATTGAACAGGGCTTTGGCTGGGCCAAGTGGATCGGCAACATCCGGCAAGTCATGGTGCGCGGACTGCAAAAAGTCGATCAGCTGTTTGTGCTGAACATGGCTGCGTACAACCTCACGCGCATGCGCACCTTGGGACAGGTGCGTCTGCAGGGCGCCAAAGGGGAGTAGAAGGCAGGGGAAATGCCTCGGAAACGAGCAAAAAAGGGCCAGGTTGCTCAAAAAACAGGCAGACTCACCAAAAATGGAGAGATGGGGCGGGCTGCAGTGGGGAGTATTTCAGCAGCCTGCTAGTGTGGTGTCTCAAAAATAAGCATCAAATAATAGAACTTGCCGCGCGCGTCACAGATGCCAGGATGGTGTCCGCACTTTTGTGCCAAACAAAGGGCTTGGGGTCTTCGTTGTGACGATCGATGTATTCCCGGATGGATTGCTCCAGCTGTGCGACGCTGGTGTGGGCGCTGC
>Ga0208826_1000443_pt1 | contig 43910 bp, 38 predicted proteins | sample AD_UKC115_MetaG_FD_184451 | JGI IMG/M metagenome (GOLD analysis project Ga0208826, IMG submission 184451) | Active sludge microbial communities of municipal wastewater-treating anaerobic digesters from Hong Kong - AD_UKC115_MetaG (SPAdes)... | ecosystem: Engineered > Bioreactor > Anaerobic >... | reverse complement strand
GCTTGGTCGAAGAACTTATTTTGATTAACAGCTGCTTGGACGCCCATCCAAATGCCTATGGAAAGCATAGGGTAAATCGTCCAGAGGGCTAAATCCACCGTGTTCGGGAAGCGCTCCTTGACGATGTCAATCACTGGCTGAGAAGCAGTCCGTGAATATCCAAAATCTCCATAAAGGATGCCGCCTTGGCGTTCACCTGTAATTGGGTCAATGACGCCAGTCAACCAGCGCCAATATTGCACATATAAAGGTTGATCCAGCCCATATTGTTTGATGACAGCTTGCACTTGCTTATCGTTTTTAGGGAAATCCTTGATGTACAAAGCGGAGCGTTCCACCGGTCCCAAGAGTTGCAGCATGCCAAAAATGATAATAGTGACACCAAACAGCAATAGCGGAACCATAAGTAAGCGACGAATAATGTAATTGGTCATACTCTACCTCTCACTTCTTTTACCTTTCGGTGTGAACAGAAAGGATTTCTGTGCACAGCGTAAGCTAAAAAACTGAGGGATTTGCGGGAGCCCCGCGGGGCTCCCGCAATTTGTATCAGTCTCTTACCTGATCAAACTTCTACTGAATGTAGAAATTGAACAGAACAACATCTTGCTGCAGACCTGGGCGGCCAAAGTACAAGCGCAACGGCTGGTCGCTGGGGGTTTCGCAAATCTCGAAGCGTTCGATACCAAGCTTGGTGGTATCCACACTGCAGACTGGAACCGGAGCGTCGTAAGTATTGGTTTCTGCGTTGTAGATTGCAATTTCAGCAACCAACGGGTCAACCTGAGCGCGCTGTTCAACCGGAACATCCATGAAGTCGACATCACCAGCCTGCAGCATAGCAAAGCGGGTACCAAATTCTGGGATGATCTTGATGGCAGCAGTCTGAACCTTAGCTGGCTCACCCCAATATTCATCGAATCGAGTCATCACAATTTCTGTGCCCTGAGTCCAGTGATCTAGCTTAAATGGACCAGTACCATTGGCAATTGGGGTGAAGGGATCTTCAGCATCGGTAATGGCATAGTGGTTCTGCCAAGTATCGCAGCTCCCATCCCAGCCGCCATTCTCAACGACCCATTGCATATTCATAATGGAGCCCCAGCCATTAGCAATAGTTGCCAGGAAAGGTCCCCAAGGTTGGGCAAGGGTCATGGTTACTGTGCCAGCTTCGTCATCTGCAACGATCTTGGATTTAACAGTTTCGCAGGCAGCTTTGAGTTTGGCAGGATCAGCAGCCATCAAACCTTCACGGTCATCTGCCAAAGCGCCGGTTTCATCGACCAAAATAGAAATATCATCGATGCCAACGCCAAAGAAGGGTTCTGCTAACAGCCACTGCGGAGAAGAATACCCACCCTGCAGCAAGCCGCGTTGGAATGAGTAAGCCACGTCAGTCGGTGTTAACGTTTGACCTTCATGGAACTTTACGCCCTCACGAATGTGGAAGGTCCAGACGGTACCATCGTCAGAAATATCCCAAGATTCGGCTAATTGACCAACAAATTTATCGGTAGCTTCGCCATCATAGAATACAAGGGTTTCGTAGATATTCTGAATAACCTCACCGCTCGCGGTATCGTAGCTAAGTGCTGGGTCAAGTGTGAGCATATCCCCAATCGTAGCGTAAGTAAGGGTATCCGGATTCTTGGCGCCTTCAGCCTTGGAAATTGTCTTGAAGTAAATGCCAGAAAAGATGGGGTTCATAATGCGGCCCTGGACCCACTTCTGCTCAAAACCATGCGAGGTTGCCAAAACAATTGGGAAGCCAGGCACGGTTTCGTAATACAGCTGATTAAACTGCTGGTAGACTGCATGCCGTTCAGCTGGGTCAATCTTAGAAACACCTTCATCCAACAATGCCTTGAACTGAGCTTTCAGATCTTCGGGCATATTCTGGCGGACGCCATAGGTACCCGTGGTGTAGGGCTGATACCAGTTGTGGGCATCATGAATATCTTCTAACCAACCGCCGGTCATAATCGGAATCTTGTGAGCACGCTGGGCAGCTAAGTAAGCCGGCCAGGGTAGACCGAGGACTTCGATGGTGAATTTACTGTTGACTTCAGCGAGGTTTTGCTGCAAAATCTCAGCAATAATCTGGCGGGTAGTGTTGCCTGTGTTGTAGAGCATCTGCAGACGGAAGCCCATCTCCCAGACGTCATCAGGGTCCTCACCAGCGGGGATACCGTCTTTGTCGACATCAGCGAGCTTGAACTCTTCCGCGGATTTCTCTAGATCCAGGTAGTAGTGCGGGGCATCAGGGTCAAAGCCAGGCATGCCGGGCAGAGAAAGGACTTTGGATTGGACGGCTTCGCCTTGATAAACCTCATTGATAATGGTATCCCAGTCAAACGCATAAGCAAATGCTCTGCGAATGTGGACATCATCAAAGAAGGTTGGCGGAACGCCATTGCCATCCAACTTGTTTGAACCGATATACGGGTTCAAAGAAACAGGCTCTTCGGCAACCTCAGTTAGTTCTTCCGTCGGCGCTTCGGTTTCAGCCGGTTTTTCCGTCGGTGCTTCGGTTTCCGCTGGAGCTTCGGTAGTGGTTACAGGCGTGGTTGTACCGCCGCACGCAGCTAAACCCAAGCTTGCAACCAGAACCAGTGCAATGATCAAATATAGTTTACGCATAGTGATTCTCCTCCTTTAGAGAATTGAAAAAAGTTTTTAACGAACTGATACAACGAAATTGAACTCATAAGCTTTCCTGATCAATCACCTCCTTATGTTGAACTTCTTCAGGGTTGACCCGAATACACGCCACAAAGTGCCCCGGAATAACTTCACGTAATTCTGGTCGTTCTAAAGCACACTCATCAATGGCAATGGGACAACGGGTGCGGAAACGGCACCCGGATGGTGGGTTAGCGGGAGAGGGAACATCACCCTCAAGGATAATACGTTGATGGGTCTCATAATAGGCTGGATCGGGCACAGGGATAGCTGATAGCAAAGCTTTTGTGTAAGGGTGTAATGAGTTGTAGTAAATTTCATTCCGGTCCGAAAGTTCTACCACTACGCCCAAATACATAACCGCGACGCGGTCACTAATATGGCGCACCATCGAGAGGTCATGAGCGATAAATAAGTAAGTGAGGCCCAGGTCGCGTTGTAAATCTTCGAGCAGATTGACGACTTGCGCTTGGATGGAAACATCCAAAGCAGAGATAGGTTCATCACAAACGATAAAAGAAGGATTCATTGCTAAGGCACGTGCCACACCAATGCGTTGACGTTGACCGCCAGAGAACTCATGGGGATAACGATTGGCATATTCAGGATCAAGGCGGACGAGTTGTAATAATTCACGTACACGATCGTCGATTTGCTTACCGCTGGCTGCGCCAAAAGCAACCATGGGGTCACCAATGATATCCCGCACACTCATACGTGGGTTCAGGCTGGCATACGGATCTTGGAAGATCATCTGCATATACTTGCGCATTTGGCGTTGTGCTTCGGGCTTGAGCTTGGTCAAATCAACGTCTTCATAGTAGACATGCCCGGAGGTGGGCTTGTAAAGTTGTAATACCGTGCGCCCTAAAGTGGTTTTTCCGCAACCCGATTCCCCTACGAGGCCTAAGGTTTCGCCTTTATATACCTCTAAGGAGACATCATCGACGGCACGGACTGAGCCAACTTGCCGGCGGATCACGCCCCGATAAATCGGGAAATACATTTTCAAGTCTTCGATTTTAACTAATACTTCGTTACTATTATTCATTAGCGCTCTTTTCCTGTAACCGTATCAACCCAACATGCAACCTCATGGCCATCACCGATTGGATCAAGGGGAGGGTTTTCGTGCCAGCAGTGCTCCACAACCCATTTACAGCGCGGGGCGAAGGGACAGGAATGTGGCATCTGATAAAGCACTGGGGGCATCCCTTCAATGGAATACAAGCGTTTGCGCCCGCGTGCCTGGATCTGCGGTAAGCTATTGAGCAGACCAATCGTGTAGGGATGTGTAGGATGGGCATAGAGTTCTGAAACGGGGGCTTTCTCAATGATAAAACCGCCGTACATTACCGCAATTCGATTGGCAATGCTGGCTGCAATGCCCAAGTCGTGCGTAATCCAGATAATTGCCATACCTAACTCTTCTCTTAAGCGCACGACAAGGTCAACGATTTGAGCTTGAATAGTAACATCTAAGGCTGTGGTTGGCTCATCGGCAATGAGAATCTGTGGGTTACACGAGAGCGCCATAGCGATCATTACGCGTTGGCGCATACCGCCGGAGTATTGGTGTGGGTAATCTTTGAGACGGTCAGCGGCTTGCGGAATACCAACAGATTCCAAAAGCTTAACGCTGCGTTCTTGGGCTTCGTTCTTCGAGATACCTAGATGCAATAGCATCGGTTCTTCTAACTGTTTACCAATGGTCATAATCGGATTCAAAGAAGTCATCGGATCCTGGAAGATCATGCTGATTTGTCCACCGCGAATCTGGCGAATCTCCTCATTACCCATGGCTAAAAGGTCTGCTCCCTTAAAGAATGCCTTTCCTGCTGCAATCTTGCCTGGGGGCGATTGAATCAGCTTCAGGATGGAAAGCACTGTTACACTTTTTCCACAGCCACTCTCGCCAACCAGGCAAAGTGTCTCACCTTCATGCAGTTCAAGAGAAACGCCATTTACCGCATGGACAACACCATCGGGTGTATTAAATTGGGTTTCCAGTCCTTCGACTTCTAACAACTTATCATTCATGCTAATTCCTTGTATGGTTCTTCACTTTTTAATCTAGAGGAACCATGATAAAAATTGGCTCTAATACGGTTGAATCTTGTGAACATTAATTATATACCACAACTCACTAAATCTGATTGGCGTCTATTGACAATTCCCCAAAAAAGATATTCTGCCTTTTCCACGGGCGAAGAATAATATTTATGGGATAGCTCCTCAACTAATACACAATCGGTCGGTTGAGAGTAAATCGTCGTACAGCGCACCCAGGTCCCATGAAAATCGACCAGAAAATCCAATTGCCCGAGCATGGGATCGAATCCAATTAGCGTGATTCGACGCCCATCGACCAAAAGCAAATCGGTGATATCTTCCACAGCGCTGAGATGCTTTTTGCGAGCTAAAGTTATATCCACTTCTTTGCCGTGATTAGCAATAGCAAAGTCGAACAGGTCATCGAGCACCTGCACGGGTTCCCGGAAGGGTTTGTTGATCATGTCATCTACGCCTAAGCCGGCAATTCCCATGAGGAGCACACAAATTAAAACAATCGTGATTACCCCGCCATTAGCGGTGGAAAGAGCATGCTCAACAACGGTGCTTTCTATGCTACCACAAATCAACATCAACACACCGACCACCAGCATGCCGATGATGCGGAATTGGTCTACACCATTAATCATTGGATAAGCAATGCGTTGAGCAAAGATGGGAGACTGACGGCTTAAAAATTCGGCGCTGAATTCAATTGGCAGCCAGAGCATTAACCAAACCCCTAAAACAGCAAACACCAGCCAGAGAATGACCGTCATATACCAGCGATTGAGGCGAATTGTCAGCCATCCGATTGCAGCGCCAACCAAACCGCAGAGGATTAGCGCGGGCACAAATTTAGCAAAGGGGTAAGCAACGTGAGCATTAGCGAGCCTAATGGCATCCAAGCCCCACGCAAAGAAAGAGAAGGCTACCCCCGCAACCAGCCCGTAGAGAAGACCTAATCGGTGTTTCTTCCTTTCGAAGGGCATTTCCATAATTGTTGCCTCCTATACACTAGGAAACCAGAAAAACAAACTTCACAATAATTATATTGTTTTTTTGGTTCGATACGGTAAATTTTACTACAGTAATAATTTGTTATTAATTACCGAATCCCGTGTGGAAGTTTTGCTGATTTTAAGCAAAGTTTTCAGCTTGTCAAGGCTTCGTAGATTAATAATCGGTTACTGTTTAACGCAATATTCAAAAGATACATAATGGCTGATGCATGATCGGGTATGATTGAAAAATGCAAATTCACCGTCACATTTCGCTCATCCTCCCACTTGCGCTCTTAATATTACTCAGTGCTTGCTCTAATGGCATAGAGGATGCGGCAGAAATTGCGCTACCAACGCAAGCATGGGATGTAGTCCTCTTTCAAGATGACTTCTCCAACCCTAAAAGCGGCTGGGATCGCACCAACCAAGGCGGGAACAGCACGGATTACGCTGATGGCAAGTACCGCATCACCCTGGCAACGCCCCAGCAGGATATTTGGGCTAATCCTTACCAATATTTCGATAAAGATATCATCGTCGAAGTTGATGCTTGGCAAAACCCCCGCACAGTCCAAGCTGCGTATGGCATTATTTGTGGCTATAGCGACGTGAATAACTTTTATGCGCTAACAATTGGCGGCGTTGGGTATGTGGAGATATTCCGTTACCAGCAAGGCAAGCGCCTCACGCTCGCCAGCGCAGAAAATCAAGCTAGAATTGACCCCGAGTACAACCATCTCAAAGCTGAATGCGCAAGCAGCGCGCTGCAGTTATGGGTAAACGGAAGTTTGGTTGCAGAGGTGGAAGCTCTAGAGGTTCCCTATGGAGATGTCGGTTTGATTGGCAGCAGTTTTGATGAAGTACCTGTAGAAATATTATTTGATAATTTTGTAGTTTGGAATCAATAATTTAATACAACGGATGAGGAGATAAAATCATTCGTATGCAGAAAAACAGATACACACGATTAGCAGATCAAGAACGGGAAAGCATTAGTCGAGGGTTAGCTCAACATAAACCTATTCGACACATCGCGAAGAAGTTAGATTGTTCTCCGAGTACCATCTCGCGAGAGGTTAGGCGAAATAGAGGCAAAACAGGTTATCGCGCCTTTTCAGCCAGCAGGCGTGCCAAAGCTGCAGCCTCATCACGGAAGCGAGGAAAGAGGAAGATAGAGAAGCAGGAAGGCTTATTGAGCTATGTCATCGAGAAACTCCAAGGGGAGTGGTCGCCTGAGGAGATTTCAAAATGGCTCAAAGTTGAGTATGCTTGGGATATAAACATGCAAGTTTCTCATGAAGCCATTTATCAATACATCGATGTACTTCCCCGGGGAGAGCGCAAGCATCGTCGGGCACAAAAAAAGAGGAGATTCTACTGAAACTCGGGGCAAGATTGCCAATATGCTTTCTATTGAGGAACGTCCAGCCGAGGTTGATGAGCTAAAGGTGCCCTGTTATTTGGAGACCTACAACTCAGATAACCTCGGATTTTATGGTTCCTTAGGTTTCAAAGTTATGGGAAGCGAAAAAGCCTCATTGCACGCTCCCTCAGCATGGGGATTGCTTTAAGAGCAAAAAGAGTTTGAGAGCTCATCAGCCGCACGTAACTATTAACCTTGGGCCCAGGTTTGGATTGACGACCTGCCAGCACCATGATATTATTTTCTGGTAGAAAAGCTTAGCAAAGGCATCATGCCCCCATCGTCTCGAGCAAGGAGCGGCCACAAGCCGCCTTGCGAGGGCAGCATTCGAAGGGAATGCTGCAAGGCCTAGGACGTGGCCCTAGCCCGGCGGGCGTATGCCAAAACAGGATTTATCTGTGCGGCAGGTTTAACAGTTTAATACACACTTCATGCCCCCATCGTCTAGCGGCCTAGGACGTGGCCCTAGCCCAGCGGGCGTATGCCAAAACAGGATTTATCTGTGCGGCAGGTTTAACAATCTTATACATTCATCATGCCCCCATCGTCTAGCGGCCTAGGACGTGGCCCTCTCAAGGCCAAAACAAGGATTCGAATTCCTTTGGGGGCACTTTTTTACCCCTTATCCACTGACTACAATCCCATTGCCGGCTTGATATCCTTGATATTTAGCTGCAAGCTCTCCCTGCCCTGATATTTATTGATGTCGAATGTAAAGGCGATGTCAATCATATCCGGCAGCTGCCCATTCCAGTGCCCTTGGCGGAAGGCGATCGCTCCATAGTACACACGTCCGGCGCGTAAAATCAGCCTCAGGTGCTGCCCGTTACCAACGGCGTTAGCCTGCATCACTTGCAAGTTGCGGCTGAAGAAGAGCGCTTCTGGGTTTCCGCGTCCGGTCGGCTCCAGTAGGCTGACCATCTCAAAGATCCGCGGAATTTCTGCCGCAGGTAAGCTTTCTAATGCAATCTCTTGGTCAATCGTGAGCACAGGCGCTAGTTCCAAGCCTTGCAGGTTCTGCTCAGCCAAGCTATTGAGCCGGCGCAGCAATTCCGGCAGGTTTTCGTTCGCTACGGTCAACCCAGCCGCCATGGAGTGCCCGCCATAACGCACGAGCAAATCGGCGCAAGCATCGAGCGCTCGGGTGATGTTGAACTCAGGGATGGAGCGGCAGGAAGCGACCACGACGTCTTCACCACGGTGCCCAATGATGCTAGGGCGGTATAGCGCTTCAGTGATACGCGAGGCGGCTAACCCCACCACGCCTTCGTTATAATCCGGTGAGGCGTCAAATACAATCATGGGCTGTTCCTCGCTCTGGAGGATATTTTGCAGCACGGTTTCCTGGATGCGAGCCATAATTTCGCGGCGCTCGCCGTTTTGCGAGTCCAATTGCTGGGCGAGCTCACTAGCGGTGAGCACATCCTGCGCGGTGAGCAAATTAAAAGCTGCCATGGCAGATTCTAACCGTCCAGCGGCATTCAAGCGCGGAGCTAAACCAAAACCGATATTGCCCGCATTCAGCTTTTCTAAGTTGATGCCTGAGACCTGCGCGAGCGAATACAACCCTTGTCGCCTCAGCTTGCCCATGGCTTGGATACCTCCACGCACTAGTGCTCGGTTCTCGCCTGCGAGCGGCGCAATATCTGCGACCGTACCGAGCGCGATTAGGTCGAGCCAATCCTCAGCGCTCACACCTGGCTGGGGGTAAACGGCTAAGTACGCTGCAGCCAGCTTATACGCTATCCCTACACCCACCAAATCTTTAAAAGGGTAGCTATCGCCAGGTTGATGCACATTGAGGATCGCATCCGCCGGCGGGAGCATCTCACCCGGTTGGTGATGATCGGTGAGGATCACATGAACACCCAAGCGGCGCGCTAAAGCAATTTCCTCCACCGAGCGGATGCCACAATCGACCGTGATGATCAATCCGATTCCTTCATGGGCTAGCTGTTCAACCGCGTCTAAGTTCAACCCGTAGCCTTCATCGAAGCGGTTGGGGATGTAAATGCGCGGGCTCACGCCCAGCTTTTGCAGCAGCTCATAGAGCAGCGCGGTCGAAGTGACACCGTCCACGTCATAATCGCCGTAAATGGCGATGGGGGTGCCATTGGCAATCGCTGCTTGCAGCAGCTCCACGGCTTCAGCCATATCGCGGATGAGGAAGGGGTCTGTTGCGCCGGGAGAACTAGCTTCCACAAAGGCTTGCGCCGACTCGGCATCCCTGACGCCGCGGTTGTAGAGCAGCTGCCTTAGCAGGGGTGGAAAATCCACCAATTCCTGGTCGATTTCTGGTGGAATAGGCTCTGCGACGTTCCAGCGTTTAGTGACGGGTGTGTGGTTGTTGAACTCCATGCAAAAAGTCCTCGTGAGTGCGTTTGTGTGGCTCTATTGTAACCGGTTAGAAGAGGAAAAATGCAGGTAAGATGAAAATCTTAATCGAAGGAGAAGCAAAAGCAAGGTTTTTCAAAGGTATAATTTACTATGTTTGAGTTAGCAGACCTCGGGCAAATCAGGGAGATCTTAGGATGGTAAGTGTTGATTATTCTGATATTGCGTTGGTACTCATAAAACTTGGTCTTTATGCTTGTATGGTGCCTAATCCTGCGGGCCTCATTTCAGCTCTTCCGGATATCGTCGGAGATCTGTTTTCTAGCTTTGATACGACCAACAAGCCAAATGTCATTAAGAGCTTTAATCGACTCATTCAAAGATCTTTAGACGAAACACTCAAGCCTTATTTCAATAAGCAGCAAATAAATAAGATTAAAGCAACAATATTTTCCGTTGATAATATGCGAGAATATTTAACGGACAACGCTTATGACTTGTTCAGCAGAAATTTTCTGAACGCGCTTAGCCAGCTTGAACCCACAAAAAATCAAGACTGGACTTTATTAAATACTGACGAAATTCTTAAAAAGCTTCTTCTCACCATAAATACTGGAATTCAAAAAGATCCAAATCTACTTATCTTAGATACTAATGTTAACACTCACCTCATTGTGGAAATAGTTAGGAATTTACCGGGAGGAAACTCAGCTCCAGTCAATTATCCCAAATATCTCACGCCCATCGAGTTGTTTACACCCGAAAGCATTTTGCATCGGGGGGGAGAAATAAACGAGCTTGTCGAAAGATTATTAAACAGTCAGAGAATTGTGATGATAAGCGGCTCAGCAGGTTTGGGTAAAACAAAACTTGCCCGAGCAGTTTGTTATGACTTAGAAGACCAGCTTGATCACATCGCGTGGCTGACTTATGATGGCAGCTTAGAAAACCAGCTGCTCACCTTGAGGATCCTGGAGCAAAACCCTGACCGGCAAAATCGTTTGTTTCAAATCAAAGAATTTCTGAACACCACTGAGAAGAATGTACTCATCGTTCTAGACAATGTCAATGACATCCCCAGCCATGCAGACTTGCAGACTATCGCTTCCTTTTCTCCTACCGTTAAGGTATTGATCACTTCTAGGTTGCCAGAGATCAGAGGGGTGGAAGTCTATCCCCTAAATGCCCTTCCGTTAGAGTCTTGCATGGATATCTTTTATATGCACTACAAGCTGGATCCAAACAAAGAACAGAAAAAAGCAGCCCAAAATATCGTCAATTCAGTAGGATTGAACACCTTTATAGTTGAACTTCTTGCTCGCAGCGCACAAGCCAAGGGGGAAAAATTAGAGGCTGTGTGGGAAGAGATGCAGCAACGCGGTTTTGCGTTTTCTGAGGCGAGACTGGCAACAGAACGAGCAACGAGCGCCCAAACTCTGGAGGAGTACGTAAAAGTGCTCTATGAGATGGCGGGGTTGGATGAAGTTAAGCAGCGCATTCTACGCGTCTTCTCAGTGCTGCCGCATAGCACACCCATTCCAGTACAAATAAAATTTGGATGCCTTGCGATATAAATGATCTCAATTGGCTGGTAGAACGCGGTTGGTTTCAGCAAAATGAACTTGGCTACACTATGCACCAGTTGTTGCAGGAGTCTATCAGATTGCAAACTCAAGCTACCCTTGAGGATTGCCAAGGGCTGATTGAGTCTTTCAGCCAAGTAGAATTTATTTTTGGAGATATGCCATATGCTGAAAAAGTGAAGCGAATAAATTATGCTGATTCTTTAATTGAATTTTTCCATCCAGTCCCCGAAAATACCGGATTTTCACTTTTGCTTCACAAAGATGCTTATTACCATCAGTCTTATTTAGGCGACTACCCCCAGGCTTTGAGCTATTATCAAAAGGCATTGGCCATTCACGAAAAAGTGCTGGGCTTGGAACACCCTGATACCGCCATGAGCTATAACAATATTGGAGCACTCTATCATGATCAAGGCGACTACGACCAAGCTTTGAGCTATTATCACAAGGCATTGGCTATTCACGAAAAAGTGCTAGGCTTGGAGCATCCTGATACCGCCAGGAGCTATAACAATATTGGAATACTTTACCATGATCAAGGCGACTACCCCCAAGCTTTGAGCTATTATCAAAAGGCATTGGCTATTCGCGAAAAAGTGCTGGACTTGGAACACCCTGATACCGCCAGGAGCTATAACAATATTGGAATACTTTACCATGATCAAGGCGACTACCCCCAAGCTTTGAGCAATTATCAAAAGGCATTGGCTATTTACGAAAAAGTGCTGGGCTTGGAACACCCTGACACCGCATCGAGCTATAACAATATTGGAATACTTTACCATGATCAAGGCGACTACGACCAGGCTTTCGATTACTTTTTCAAAGCCTACCGTATTCTAAAAATAAAACTTAATCCTTATCATCCTGACTTACAAAGAGTCCATAAAAACTTGAAGCTCACCTACGAAAAAACTCCAGTTTTCACTGAACCTTTCGAAGATTGGCTGGAAAAAGCGCTCAAGAATGAAAATTTCAATTTCCCAGGCTCATCTACTTGAACTTATCCAAACAAGTTTCAAAGCAAAAGAGCAGTGATCTCCAGATTTTCTCATTTCAAGTAAAATTAACCCCATGGAAACAAAACGTGGACTTTTCAACTTTGGTAAAAAACCGACCCCGGACTTCCGTATCTCGGATGATGTGGAGCGCGCCAAGCGCAATGGCAAGCCGCTTGTCTCTCTGGAATCCGCGCTGATCACGCACGGCGTCCCCTGGCCGGAGAACCTCACCATCGCCCGCACCATGGAAGAGGCGGTGAAGCACAATGGCGCTTTCCCTGCCACAATCGCCGTGCAGGAAGGCCAGCTGCGCGTGGGCTTGAGCAGCAGCCAGCTGGAAAGCTTAGCAGAATCGCGCGACCCGCACAAGCTCAGCCTGAGGGACTTAGGCGCAGCTGTGGCGCGCAAATGGAGCGGCGGGACGACGGTCTCCGCCACGCTTTTTGCCGCTGAGCGGGCTGGCATCAAGGTGCTAGCCACCGGTGGGATCGGCGGAGTGCACCGTGCGCCGGCTTTCGATATTTCTGCCGATCTGCTGCAGCTCCGTAAGAGCCCGCTCGTGGTGGTGTGCTCCGGCGCCAAAGCCATTTTGGCCCTACCCGCCACTTTTGAAGTGCTGGAGACCCTGGGAATCCCGGTCATCGGCTACCAAACGGACGAATTCCCGGCGTTTTACTCTGCCCAGAGTAGGCTCAAGGTTCCGCTGCGCGCCGAGACCCCACAGGAAGTAGCCGAGATTGCCCGTGCGCATTGGAAGCTCACGCTCAGCACGAGTATCCTCGTGGTGGTGCCACCGCCAACCGAAAGCGCCATGCCGCGCGAGCGCATGGAAGCTCTGGTTGCGCAAGCCTTGCAGCAAGCCGAAGCTGAAGGCGTTCGCGGAAGCGCCCTCACGCCGTATTTGCTCGCCAAGGTGAATGAGCTTAGCGGTGGAGAAAGCCTAAAAGCCAACTTAGCTCTGCTGCGCAATAATGCCGCAGTAGCCGCCCAAATTGCTGCCCAGATACCGGAAGGCTTGCAGGAATGGCGCTATATCTAGTACTCAAGTAAATGTCATAAGCCGGCTGGATGTGCCGGCTTTTTTATTGCCGAGGCGTGGCAGAAGGTTTGGACGTATTGCTGGGCAGGGGTGTGCGCGTTGGGGTCGGCGTACGCGTCGGGGTAGGCGTTGCGGCAGGGGTGAGGGTAAAGGTCGGGCTTGGGGTGAAGGTAGCTGTTGGTGGGTTGCCACTAACGGTGAAATAGCCTGAAAGGATCCACTGGTTTCCCACAAAGCACTGCACCTGATATTCACCTGGCAGCCATTCTTCGGCTGGCAGCTCCAGCACCAAGACGCCGTATCCGCCCGTGCCGCCTTCCCAATGGCCAGTTTCAGCTTTGAGTAAAGTATCCCCACGATACCACAACTCCGTCCACTGCACACCGTCAGACATGAAGTTGTAGCTATATGTCCCGTAAATCTTGGTCAGCGGATTGGTAAATTCTATTGCTGGGTTTATCGGCTGAAAGTTTTCATCAATCTCGGTTGTAAACACGATAGGGCTAAATACGGCATTGGGGTTAGGGGTGACAAACGAATCGAACTGCGTGGCAATCGCTTGCGGAACAGAAGGCGTGTTAGTGACCGAAGGGGTGTTGGTGATCGTAGGCGTGAGCGTGATGGTGGGGGTCAGCGTAATAGTTGGCGTGAGGGTGATGGTGGGGGTGAGCGAAGGCGTGAGCGAGGGTTGGAAAAAGCGATAAGCTACACTCTCGCCAAAGCGAAAGTTGAAATAGGCAAATGCGCCTAATGCTAAAGCTGTCAAGATCAGACCGGCAGCTTGGTCGTAAAGCTTGCGGCGCTTGAAATAAAAGGGCATGCGCTTGCCTTTTTGGATGGTGCGCGAGGCGCGCACCGCCGACCAGATGGCAGCGATAACAGCCAAGATAGTGAGGGTGAGGACAGTCGAGCGGATATCCATGCGTGGCACCTGCTCAGAAATTATACCTGTGCGGCGAAAAGTGGGTTTAGGAGAAGTGCCCAGACCGACCTAATGATGCGAACAAATATATTCCTTTAATGATAGCCCTCGTTCGGCTCAGCCCAGCAGCGTGCTGGTATAGGGCTCAGCAAAGAGCGCTGGGATCCCGCCGGTATGCCAGAAGAGGACAATTTCATCACGGCTAAAAAAGCCTTTGCGAATGAGGTCAATGAGCCCCGCCGCCGCGCGGCTCGTGTAGACGGGGTCCAGCAAGATACCTTCGGTGCGAGCAAAGAGCTGTATAGCTTCTACCTCTGCCGGCTGCAAATTACCGTATCCAGCTTGGCAATAGGCATCATTAACGAAAACATCCTGGGGTGTAATTTCCACTCCCATATTCAGATAAGTTGCGGTCTGATTTGCCAAAGCGATAATCGTTTGGGTTAGTTCTGTTGCTAGCTTATCCACGCTAATTCCTAAGATACGGCCGGTAAAACCGGTCTGTTTTCCTCCCAGCACCATTCCAGCTTGTGTGCCGCCGCTGGAGCTGGCCAGCACGATCCAATCAGACTTCAGCGCCTGCTCCTGGAGCTCCTGCATGGCTTGAATGTAACCTTGCACTCCCACCGGATTGGAGCCGCCGTAAGGGATGAGGTAAGGTTGCATGTCGTCTTCCTTGGCTTGGGCAAAAGCTTGCTGCAAGCGTTGGTCGCGCTCATCCGTTGGGACAAAAACTAGTTTTGCTCCGCTGAGCGCGTCCAACAGCAGGTTGCCTTGGCGCGTGCCTGGGTCTGGACCTCCTAGGACGAGGATACAGCCCAAGCCCAAGCGTGCTGCAGCAGCTGCCACCTGCCGGCAATGGTTGGATTGCACCGCACCAGTTGTAATCAGCGTTCGGCAACCTTGCGCGAGAGCATCTGCAGTTAAATATTCTAACTTGCGGGTTTTATTGCCGCCCATGCCTAAGCCGGTCAGGTCGTCGCGCTTGATGAAAAGCTGCGGGCCTTGCAGGAGCTTGGTCAGACTCGGCAACGGTTCAATGGGGGTGGGTAAATGTGCCAAAGGAATACGCTTAGTCATTAGTGAGCCTCTTTTGTGTGGCAGCTTTTCCGCGAGCACGCATCACGTCCAAGATTTTGGGCAATGTACGCGTATATAGCCGGTAAAGCCCAGGCCTGCTGGTGTAATCCCAGGCGCCCAGATGGCGCACTACACGCCCGTTAAAGCCTTCTTTGAAGCGGTACACACCCCACAGTGGGTCCGATTCAGCGAAAACATCCGGAGCGCCCCACATATCGTAGGTGTGGCAGCCCAAGGATTTGGAAAGGCGGATGGCTTCCCACTGAAGGAGGTAATTGGGCATGCGCTCCCGCGCCAGGTCAGTGGACATGCCAAACATAAAGCGCGAAACGCCGGCAAAAGTAAACAATACCAGCCCACCGACGGGTTGGTCTTCCACTTCCGCGATGAGCGCTTTAGCCATGCCAGCTTGCATAAACTCGCGCCACAGTTCTGTGTAATAGGCTTCATGGCGGATGACAAAGCCATCCCGCACAGCTGTCTCGGCGTACATGCGGTAGAGCAACGGGAGTTCATTTTTATCTGCCTCGCGCACCCGGACGCCTTTGCGTTCAGCTAAGCGGATGTTGTAGCGCGTTTTTTGCTTGAACGAAGCCAGGATTTCCTCTTCACTGCGCTGCAAATCTATGAAAACCGTGTTGCGAAATTGAATCTGATCGCTTGAGAAGCTCCAACCGTGCTGCGCCAATAATGCCTGAATGGCTAGCCCTGTAGGGTCGTCAGCGCTCTGCAGGCTGCCGGGCACGCCCCAGCCCAGAACTACGTCTGGATCAATCTTGATGAAAACGGCTTTGCGCTGGCAGGCAAAACCTTCCAAATCTGCTAGTACCTGCGCCGCAAGTGCCTGATCCGTCCAGTCCAAAAGCGGTCCTTTGGGGCAATAGAGCACTTCAATGCTCAACCCCGGCAGCGGCTGGGTTCTCCGGCTGAGCACGAGCGCAGCCGCTTGCAACTGCCCGTGAGCATCCTCCCAGACCGCATGATGCGGCTGCCAGCCATTGCGGATTTTGGATTGTCCCCATTCCCAGGTCTGCAAGATATGCGCATTAGGTAGGGTTTGGATAAGCTCATCCCAAGCCTGCGCGGAAACGCTATCAAGCAGGCGCATTAGCTTCACCTTGCCTTCTGGTCTGCATCATCTGATAAGCCTTATAAAGCAGCGGTTTATATACCCGGATGAAGGCCGGTGCGCTGCGCAACACTTGCCCGCCAAAACCACGCTTGAAGCGATACACCCCCCACAAACCGTCAGACCGGCTGGTAAACTGTTCCTCGAGGATAGCTTCGTCCTCATCCGGAATACCCCACAGGTCATAAGTTTTAGCACCATTAGCTTTAGCCCAGCGCATCGCTTCCCATTGCAGCAAGTAAGTTGGCATCAGGTTGCGATTTTCGTCATCCGAAGCGCCATAAAAATACCAGGCGCGCTCATGCTGCAAGAAAGCCATCAGGTAAGCTAAAGGCTGCTGGTCCAAAACAGCCTCAAGCAATACGGCCTGGCCTTGGGGCTCAAAAATAGCATAAGCTTTGCGGTAATATTCAGCGCTATGCAGAGCAAAGCCATCCCGCTGAGCGGTAGTTTGCATCATACGGTAAAATCCTTCTAAGTCCGCACTGGTGAGCACTTGCACGCCATGCCGCTGCGCCAAGCGAATGTTATAGCGTGTCTTTTGCTTCATGGCAGCTAAAAGCTGATCCTCGTCTTGAGTAAGATCAACGATGATTGTGCGCCGCGGCTGGATGGTGTGTTCTTCCGGCGTGAAACCTGCCAGCCAAAGTGTGCGCACTTCATCGGGGAGCGGCTCAAAGAGATCCGGCTCGACCTGTAAGAAAATGGCGTGATGGTTGCGGCAGAGCGCATCCACTTGCAGCCAAAGCTCCTGCCACTGGGTGCCCAGCGGACCTTTGGGGAGGTAAGCGATACTCAAACCAAGCGGGAGACGGCGTAAGAGGACTTGGGCAGCGCAGTGTTCTGCCTTCACGTGCACTGCTGACCAACCAAAAGCCTGCTTAAACTCTGCCCAACTGGAAGTCTGTAAGAGATGCGCGTCTGGGTAGCTTTGCAAGAGCTCGTCCCAGCTGACGCTTTCAAGTGAGTTCACACTCATGCAATCCTAACGCCCTTTGAACCCGAGCACCGCTCCAAAAGTGCGCAACAAAATAGTTATATCCATGAGAATATTAGCGTGTTCGATGTAATATAGGTCGTACTCCAGCTTGATAGCAGTTTCCTCAACTGTCTCGGCATAGGGTTGGTTGATTTGTGCCCAGCCGGTGACGCCAGGCTTGACCAGCATGCGCGCCCGATAAAAAGGGACAACTTTTTGGAAGATCTCTACCAGTTCGCTGCGCTCTGATCGAGGACCTACCCAGCTCATATCGCCCATGAGAACATTGATTACCTGGGGGAGCTCGTCTAAATGTACTTTGCGTAAAAATTTGCCTATACGTGTCACGCGAGGGTCATTGGTGGCTGTAACCAAAGCTTCTATTTCCATATCCGTGGTGGTTTTCATGGTGCGGAACTTATAAATGCGATAAGGAACGCCGCCACGGCCTAAACGCTCCTGGCTGTAAATTACCGGCTTACCGGAATCGATCAAAATGATTACTGCAATAATCGGGAATAGACCAACGAGAAATACCAATCCAACCAAGCTAATGGCAAGATCCATCAAGCGCTTGAACAGGCGGTAAAAGCCGCCATTGGGTGTGTGGCTGACAAATGAGCGGATAACCCACTCCGAGTCAAGCAGGTTAATCGGAACACGCCCCAAAAGGGATTCGTAGACTTCCTGCATAGTGGAGATATCCAAGCCTTGTTCTTGTGCCATCAATAAATTCTGAAACATACCGTGATTTATTGGGCCGGAAATCGCTAATATCAGATCTGTAATGCCTCTCTGATCGATAATATCAAACAGCTGGGTATGATCACCTAATACTTCATAATCTCGAATGGTGCTACCTAACTTTTCCGGGTCGTCATCTATTAAGCCAATCAAATTGAAGGGTGGCGGGTTTTTATCAGCAATAACATTCACCAGTGTTGAGCCAGCCTTGCCTGCACCTATAATCAAGGCGCGCCTGGAACGGCTCGCCGCCTGAAATGAGCGCACATAAACATAGCGCCAAATGAGGGTAAAGATGACCACGAAGATAATAAAGAATGCTACACCGCGCCGAGGCAACGTGAGCGGGGGCATGGCAAAATAAACAATCAGATAGAGGAAAATAGCTGCAATGGTAGCGACACCAACCCCCCGCATCGTAAGTTGCATATTTCCAGCTTTGTTGACATCATACGTATCGACGAGCAAAATAATCCAGAGGATAGGCAGAAAATAAAACCAGGTATCTGGCCGAGTTTTCAGGAATTCCAACGAAAACTGCAGCCAAGCATCTCCAGCAGCCCAAAAGTACAGCGCAACCAGCAAGGCTAAGTAGCCAGCAATAAGATCCCCTAAAATCAATAAGGCTCGTTGCTCTGATTGCTTAAGGCGCCACCGCGGTGCTGCTCGTTTATCTTGCATACTCTTTTCTCCTTCTCTCTCAGCTGCGCGGGCTGGAGAGACTTCCGACTAAAAGCGCTGCACCCCAGCTCAGGTGCATAGTCGCAATCGCCAGTGGGACACCAAGGGTTAGCGCGGCATCTTTCTTTTGGATTGCAAGCTGTATACCAACTAGGATAAGTGTTACGAGGTAAATTCCTAATTCTATGAGCCAAACGGTGAATACAGGTTGAAAAATCAGGCTTAATATAGGCAGTAAGATGAGGCTAAGGACAAATATAGGGGGCAAAGCTTGCCGCATGCGCAGTGTTTTGGGATAGCGCTTCAACATTTGCGCCTTCCAATAGCCATAGCGCCAGTACTGTTTTGCTAAATCACTTAGACTCCCCCGCGCAAAATACACTGAGCGGATCTGGGGATCCAGCCAGATACGCCCGCCAGATTGACGGATGCGTGTGTTAAATTCATAATCTTCATTGGTGAGCAAGCGTTCATCAAAGAGTCCAATGCGTTCGATCAGTTCGCGCCGAAAAGCCCCAAATGGCACGGTATCCACGTAGCCGGCTTGGCTGCCAATGCGGTATCCTGCATCACCCACCGCTATCGGGTGCGCAGCTGCTGCGGCAATCGACCGCGCGATCCAGCTTTCATTTTGGGGCTGGATTTCCCAAACACCGCCCACGTTTTCGGCTTGTCTGGCTTGCAAAACCTCTACGCAGCGGGCTACATAGTCTGGTCGGGGGATAGCGTGGGCGTCCATGCGCAAAATATACTCCCCTTGGGCGGCAGCGATGCCGACATTAAGCGCAGCGGGGATAATACGATTAGGGTTTTCTAATACATGCACCTGTAAGTCGGGGTGTTCCGTTTGAAATTCAGCGATCACATCCCGTGTGCCATCCTCAGACAATCCGTCAGCGATGAGCACCTCCATTTCGGCTTGAGGAAAAGTCTGTTGCGCCAATGCTTCTAAGAGCAAACGAATCGTTTTTTCTTCATTGCGGCAAGGCACAACCACTGAGACTTGAATAGGCATAAGCAAATGGCTTTCGATAATTACTTCAGCGCTAAGAGTCCTGACACTCACATGTTCCGCCACTGTGCAGGAGGAAAGCAATGGCTTCAATTTCGACAAGCCCGCCTCTTGGCAATGCTGCCACTTGTACCGCGGATCTAGCAGGGGGATTATGTGTAAAGAACTCAGCATAAACTGCATTTACGGCAGCAAAGTCAGCGATGTTGTGTAAGAAAACGGTCGTCTTAACCACTGCATTTAAATCAGAGCCAGCTGCTTCGAGGATTGTTTTCAGGTTGGTAAGTGCTTGACGGGTTTGCGCCTCCACACCAGGTTTTAAATCGCCAGTAGTTGGGTCTATGCCTAATTGACCAGAGACAAACAGAAAACATCCGCCAACTACCGCTACAGAATACGGACCAATCGCTTGAGGTGCATGTTCTGCCGTGATGATTTTCTTTTCTTTATGATGCTTTGCGTGTTCTGCGTTCATCGCCATAGTACCTTTCTTTTTAGCGTTTACACTGAACAGATTATAACATCCCTCTCCATAAAACCGTCCTGAGGTCAGACAAACCTTAAGTACATAAAAAAGCAACCCTGAAATACAGGGTTGCTTTGCTGATGTTTTTAGTGCAGATATGTTATACCTGCCATTCTCCGATGTCTTTCCAGCAATAATCCAAATGCTCAGCCATGACGGCTTTCAACTTGCGCTTAACTTGTTTCCGTGCAGCCAACATCAACGGCACGCCTCCAATTTCATAGAGACGCTTGCCAATATCTTTAGCTTCGCGATGATGACATTGTATATCGAACGGTCCGCCAGGGTTGAGAGAAAGGTAATCATCCCGTACACCGATATCAATGAGCTGAATAATTAGCTTGTTTACCTCTTGCTTACGATGCTGATCAAGCTTGCGAATTTCAGGATCACCAAAGATTGTATCAAAAACGCTCATTTTACTCTCGCTTCATTTCCAATTATAAATCATTGTCTTCTGTTTTTCATATTTCTTTTTATGAGAGTGTTGAAAAACATTGGTTGATCGATTACATCCATATTTTTCAAAGTTAAGAATTTCAATCTACCCTCATCCTGCCCTCTCCCAGCCCCGAATCCCGTTCGTTTTTTAGCGTCAATCTGCTGGGAGAGGGTGGTTCTTTTGTAGGCGGGGGCGGCCGCCTCCGCCTACAAACATCTTTCCCCTCACCAGCATCGGGCGGAAAGTTTTACACTGAAACGAGACGCTGGGGAGGGGAATTAAAGGGGTGGGGGGCTGCAGCTTATGAACATATGGTGATCTTCTTGAATATAAAGTTATTCATTTCTTAATGTTCTGGACATTTTCAACAACCTCTTTTTATAGAATTAAAAGCGAATTAGCAATTTTCTTGCATTTTCAGGCTTATGATATAATACGCGCAAGCGTCGAGAGAAAGGGTAACCTTTAAGGCGCTCTTCATATTTATCCGCAGCATAATAAAAGCTTTGCGGAACCATAATAGCATGGAATAACCATATATAAGGAATTAGAGATGGCAATTTCTTATCTGACAAAAGAGGGCTTTGAAAACCTACAAAAAGAACTAGATGATTTGCGGAATAAGCGACGCAAAGAGATCGCTACTCGCCTACAGGAGGCCCTGGAAGACGGTGAGTTGATCGAAAATGCCGAGTATGAAAACGCAAAGAACGAACAAGCTTTTGTGGAAGGCCGCATCAAAGAGTTGGAAATGCTACTCGCGAACGCTAAAATTATCGATGAAGCTGAAAAAGAACCCGGCGCAGTGCATGTTGGGTCTACCGTGGTCATTCAAGAAGAAGGACAGGAACCGGAGACGTATATGGTTGTTGGGCCAGCCGAAGCAGACCCGCGCCTAGGTAAGATCTCAAACGAGTCTCCAATCGGTAGGGCGCTTTTAAACCACAAGGCAGGCGATAAGGTCAAGGTAGAAGCCCCCGGTGGAGCTTATACGGTGGTGATTGTCAAGGTCAGCTGAAGAAAGATTATTAACCATGAGACGCCCCACCGGCTTGGGTGGGGCATCTTTTAATCTGAAGGAGCACCCATGTTGCAAGATAATTTTTCGGAACTGGAAAAGACTCGATTGGAAAAAATCATGCGCATGCGCGCAAGAGGCATTGAGCCCTATCCTACGCGCGCTCAACGCACTGCGACCACAAGCGAAGCTATTCGTGCCTATGAATCCGCAGAAGCCAGCGGAAGCACTGAGCCAGTAATCTGCACGCTTGCTGGCCGCTTGCGCTCGATACGCAACATGGGGAAGCTCATTTTCGCGCACATCGAAGACACCGAAGGCAAAGTGCAATTGCTTTTTAGGTTAGATGAGCTCGGCCCAGAAAAAATGGCTTATTTCAAAGATGACTTTGACTTAGGCGATTTTGTCCAAGCCAGTGGGAGCATGTTCCGCACCAAGCGCGGTGAGGTCACGCTTTTAGTAGAAGATTTTGCCATGTTGGCTAAGGCGCTCTATCAGCTACCCCCAGATAAAGACGAGGTGGTTGATGGCAAAGTGGTGCGTCACGCCTTGCTAAGTGACCCAGAAACCCGCTTCCGTCAGCGCTATGTCGATTTAGCCGTCAACCCCGAGGTGCGGGAAATATTTCGCCTCCGTACAGAAACTGTGCGCACGCTGCGCAAATATTTAGATGAACGCGGTTTTCTGGAGGTAGAAACGCCCATCTTACAGCCAATTTATGGCGGCGCAGCTGCCCGCCCCTTTATCACCCACCATAATGAGCTCGACCAAGACCTTTACTTACGCATCAGCTTCGAGCTTTACCTCAAACGCTTACTCGTTGGAGGTTTTGAGCGCGTGTATGAGATTGGACGGGACTTCCGCAACGAAGGTGTTTCCTATAAGCACAACCCGGAGTTTACCCAGCTCGAGTTCTATATGGCTTATGCGGATTACCTGAGCATTATGGAGATGACCGAGCAGATGATATCCAGCGTGGCTCAACAGGTTTTAGGTACGCAGATTATTCACTTTGAAGGTCACGAAATCAACCTGACCCCACCCTGGAAACGCATTCAAATCCGCGAGGGCTTGCTGGAAGCCACGGGCGTTGATATCAACAGTTACGAAACTGCCGGAGAGCTTAGCCAAGCACTCTTAACCAAAGGCATTCAACATAATACCAATGCCTCGCGTGGGAAAATAATTGGGGAGTTGATGGAACAATTCCTGGAACCCAACCTGTTCCAGCCCACATTTTTATATGATTACCCCCGGGATATTTCCCCTTTAGCAAAGACAAAGCCAGAAGATTCGCAAACAGTCGAGCGCTTTGAAGGTTTCATTGCCGGTATGGAGCTGTGCAATGCCTTTACCGAGCTCAATGACCCGTTAGAGCAAGAGAAGCGCTTCTTGGAGATGGGGCGCACCTATGCCGAGGGCAATGAGGAACGCCATCCCATGGATGAGGATTTCCTGCGCGCTTTAGCTTATGGCATGCCGCCTACCGGCGGTTTTGGCATGGGCGTTGACCGTTTGGTCATGTTGCTCACTGGTCAGCATAATATCCGCGAGGTCATCCTCTTTCCGCCAGTGCGCGACCTGGAAAGGTGAGTAGGAACATAATAAATGCCTCATGAAGATTTAACGAGGCATTTATTATTAGTTGATTAGAAAAAACGAAAGCCCGACATTATTATGAAAGTTTATGAGATTGATGGAAAAATATATCGGTTACCCAATGAACTTACCGATTTTCAGCTACAAATGTACATTCACTTGATAAATTGGAAATGGGCTCATCTGACTCAAGAATCGGGGTATTTCAATCACTCTCCTTATGATGCTTTGCTACCAGACGAGTTAAAATCACAGGGCTATCCGTTATATCGCCCAATAAAAGAGCGTTTCCTGGATCATCAACAACGATTCCCCTTCAAATCCCATAAGTTTTTTGGACATATGGCGAGTTCTCAGGCTGCATGCGCTAATTTGTTCTTGCCTCTCCTCGAGGATCCGCTGATTGCTGCCAAGGTTTTAGGTGCTGTTAAAACTGACCTCAAGTCAATTGCGACCGACCATCTAGACAGAGGATTTCGGATTGAGTTTTGGGATGAACCTGACAATGTGCTAAATGACCATACGAATGTGAGCGGAACCGACGCAGATATTGCCATCGCATACTATGATCATGAGAGCAATCTCAACCTATGGATGATTGAACATAAACTGACGGAGGTGGAGTTTACAACTTGCGGAGGTTTCAAAAGCTTGGGGCGTACCCCTTTTCACGCCTGCGCACCAGCATCCGCAATCCTGGATAATAAAAATCTTTGTTATTACCACAGCAAGTGTAAATTTCGTTATTGGGATATTACAGTGCAAGCTACTTCACCGTTTGATGCCGACCGTATTAGAGAGTATGTCGAATGCCCATTCAAAGGTGGCATGAATCAGTTGTGGAGAAATCTACTACTTGCCACAAGCATTGAAACATCGCCCTCACCCAAGTGGCCCTATAAGAAAGTGTATTTTTCGGTGGTATATCATCCTCGGAATGATTCCTTACAGCCATCCATCAATGAATTTCAAAAATTGATTGGATACAACGACCGGTTTTTTGCGTTTTCATCGGAAAAATTGATAAACCGAGCAAAAGAGATAAATGACCCGGCTTTATCTGAATGGGTACGCTGGTATCAAGAACTCTATTATTTCTAACCAAGCAATACTTTCGACAAAAATAAGGTGAAGTGAAAATGCATTTTGTTGTAGAGTAGGAGTCGACCAAGACTAAAACTCATAACAAAAAGCTTATGACAAACATTTTTGCACTTTTACACCCGATCCAAAACAGCCTTTCTAAAACAACAATGCGGCAAATGAGCCGGATCATCGTAGAGATGATAGCTATGTCGGAACAGGTCATGATGTTGGGAATATCGCGATGGAGTGAGTAAGGCGGTAGCTACCGGAGCATGTCGCGCTTCTATGTCATGGGGATCCCTTGGGCGAAGGTATTGTCTAAATTAAAAATTTTCAAACATGGATAAGCTGAACATTTTCTTCAGCCTCAATCACAGGATTTTCAAGTAAAATACAAGTGCAAGTTCAGTATGAATGGCGCAAGACTTGCACCGGTAGCGTTTATGACTGAACAAGAATTAATCGAACAAGCCCTCGAAGGCGATTTAGATGCCTTCAACACCCTGGTTTTGCAATACCAAGACCTGGCTTACAACGTTGCTTATCACATCATGGATGACCCGGCAGCTGCAGCTGATGCCACTCAAGAAGCTGTTATCTCGATGTACCGCAAGCTCGATACATATCGGGGGGGCTCCTTCAAGAGTTGGTTTCTGCGCATTGTTACCAACGCCTGTTACGACGAGCTTCGCCGCATAAACCGCCGGCCAAGCGTACCTCTCCAGCCAGAAAACAGCGAAGGCGAGCTGATCGATTCCGCTGAGTGGATGGAAGACAACTCTCCTGGTCCAGAACAGAACGCCAGCAATGAGGAAATTCAGCAAGCCATTCAGTCCTGCCTCGAAAACCTGGAGGAAAAATTTCGGATTGTGTTGGTGTTAGTCGATATCTCCGGAGAGGATTATGCTTCGGTTGCCCAAATCATTCATCGTCCGATTGGAACAGTAAAAAGCCGTCTTTCGCGCGCCCGTCAAAAAATGCAGTCTTGTTTACAAGGTTTTGGGGAACTCTTGCCTGAAAAATTTCGTCTGAATGATGAGGAAAAATCATGAAAAGGCAAGAAACTCTATCCCAACGTGACTTAGAGCTGTTGAACGCTTACTTAGACGATGCACTAAACGAGAAGGAAAGAAAGCAATTCGAAGAGCGTTTAGCACGCTCTTTGCCGTTGCAGAAAAAATTAAAAGAATACACGCAACTTAAGGTAGCATTGCGCGAGCTGCCCAAACAGCCGGCTCCACATAATTTCACTTTAAGCCAGGAACAAGCCCGCGCTTATAAGCCAGGTCCAAAACTCTACCCAGCTTTTAGCTATGTTGCCCTCACGGCAGTCCTGCTTTTAGCTATCGTTTTCAGCAGTGAGTTCTTCTTTAATCAATTCTCGACGCCGATGGCAACCCAAATGGAAAGCCCAACGATGGAAGCTGAGACTTTTGCCGTCAAATCATCCGATGAGAAGCCGGAACCGCTCATCTTCACTTGGGGATATCCAGGTGGATTGAGCGAAGGCGCTGAGGGCAGTGGCATGGGAGGCGGTTCCTCTTTCACCATTACCTCGATTGATGAAACTGATCAAGAAATGGGTGAGGAAGCCGGCGGTGGCATCGAAACGGCAGTCCCAGTTGTTGAAGCGCCATCGTTTCCTCCAGAGGAAGGTGTTGAGGGAAGTGGGGAAGCGGTTACTCCTACCCCGGAGGCAACACCTATACCAACTGAAGCGGAACCGCCAATCCTATCTGCGATCCCTGAAAGCGTTACTGTGGAACCGCTGATCTTAGGCTTGCAAGAGGATAAAGCCGGTCAAATTATCTCAACATATCCTCAACTCTCGGATCAGGCAGAAAAGGCAGAGCCAGCCCGCATGTGGCGAACCTTGGTTTCCGATAAGGTCAAGATCGGCTTGGCTGCTATGGCAGCGTTGTCTGGAATCTTGGCATTAATCTTCTATACAAAACGATAAGCTCGATTATCGCCAAAAATACAACAGCCCTTGATTTTCATCAGGGGCTGTTTTTTTATTTTGAGGATCCGCTAGCTGTTAACCTTCATAGACCTACAGCTTGGCGCAGCACCTCTGTGCGGTTGGTTTGTTCCCAGGTGGGGTTCAAATCCAAACGCCCAAAATGGCCATACGCCGCAAAGGGTCGGTAAATCGGGCGCAGCAAGTCGAGATCATGAATTATCGCACGCGGGCGAAGGTCAAACACCTGCGTAATAGCCTGCGCAATCTTTTCATCTGCAACCACACCGGTATCAAAGGTCTCCACGTTCACGCTTAGGGGATCGGCACGACCGATGGCATAGGAAACCTGCACTTCACAGCGCGAGGCAAGCTTTGCTGCCACCACATTTTTTGCCACCCAACGGGCAGCATAAGCCGCAGAGCGATCAACCTTGGTCGGATCCTTGCCGGAGAAGCAGCCGCCCCCATGCCTGCCCATTCCGCCATAAGTATCGACGATGATCTTGCGACCTGTTAAGCCGGAATCACCAAGCGGTCCGCCGATGACAAAGCGGCCTGTAGGGTTCGTGTAGATTTTCAAGTCATCATCCACCAGCTCTTCGGGTAAGACTGGTTTGATGACAAACTCAATTAGATCCTCACGGATTTGCTCATTGGAGATCGTTTTCCCATAGAGTTTATCGGCATGCTGCGTGCTAATGAGCACCGTATCAATGCGCGCTGGTTTGCCATGATGATATTCCACGGTTACCTGGCTTTTGCCATCAGGATACATCCACTTCAGTGTGCCATTTTTGCGCACTGTTGCCATTTGGCGGGTGAGTTTATGCGCCAGCGAAATGGGCAGCGGCATGAGCTCTTCGGTCTCATCGCAGGCAAAACCAAACATCATACCCTGATCCCCAGCGCCGCCAGCCTCGATATACTCTTCAGTGTATTCAAGCGGCAAAACCTTACCATTGCGATCCACGCCCCGGGCAATATCTGGTGATTGTGCTGAAATTGCGACCATCACCGCGCAAGTTGCTGCATCGAAGCCCTTTTTTCCGCGGTCATAGCCAATGCTATTGACCACCTCACGCACGAGTTTCTCCACGTCCACATAGGTTTGCGTGGTCATTTCGCCAGTAACCAGCACAAAGCCGGTTTTGGTAATTGTCTCGATGGCGACGCGGGAAGAAGGGTCGTCCCGAAGGGCAGCGTCCACAATCGCATCGCTGATTTGGTCACACATTTTATCGGGGTGCCCCTCAGTAACCGATTCAGACGTAAACAAATACTTTGGTGACTTCATAAAAGTCGTACTCATAAACAGAAACCTCCAGTCTCTTTAAAAAAATTACCCCTTGCAGAGAGAGGGGCACATGATATATGCAGACACGCCTCTCATCTTCCAGATTACAACTCTGCCGGAATTGGCACCGTCCAGGTTTTGCCTGGTGGTTGCCAAGGTATCATCGGGCCGGTCCCTCCACCTTTCTGGATAAGTGCGCCGCTCGGGGCTGTTCAATTGTTGGCAATATATAACACCCTTTGGAGGGTTTTGCAAGGGTTAAGGAGACTAAAGTTTCTGTTGTTTCTTCGAAGTCCGCTAAAACTAAAGCCGCGGCTCCTGCTTACAACTACCCCTAGGGACCTATGGCAAGAAAATCAATGGTAAACCCATCCCGACAACTTTATCAACCGAATAGGACATTTCTATATAGTTAGCCTTGACAATTCGTCAAATGATCTGTTTATAGATGATTATGACATTTTTCCTCCTAATTGAACTTTTCCTTGTATAATTCGCCCTTGGTTATTTCACCTTTCCAAAAGGAGCTCGTCATGCTCAAATCTCGCCGATTCTGGATTGCTGGGGTTCTGGTTTTAATCGTTTTTACGCTTTGCTTTCCTCTTTTCACTCTGAGAGAATCCTCAGCACATGAAGCATTCGACACGCTCCCCGATTTCCCTTGCTATCGTACCCTCGATACAGTTTTTTCTGATGCTGCAAGCCTTGCTATTAACCACCCCAACCTTGCTGAATGGCTTGACATCGGCGATTCCTGGATTAAGCAGAATTCTGGCGGTACATCGGGTTATGATTTGAATATCCTCAAGCTCACCAACAAGAATACGAGCGGCATCAAGCCAGTCCTCTTCGTGATGAGCGCATTGCATGCTCGGGACTTAGCCCCTGTGGAGCTAAACCTGCACTTTGCCGAGCACCTTCTCAGTGGCTACGGGAGTAACCCCGAGATCACTTGGCTGCTCGATGAGACTGAAATCCACTTTCTGTTGGTTGCTAATCCGGATGGCCGGGCGGTCGTGGAAGAGCAAATTGCAAGCGGCTGGGCTGGAGCGGATGGCATGAATGCCCGCATGAAGAACCTCAATGCTACCACGTGCCCCACCCAACCAAGCAACACCGGTACCGACCTGCGACGCAATTTTTCCGTAGAATGGGCAGGGGGTTACTCAGGCTGCACTAATATCTACAGCGGCACTTATGCCCTTTCGGAGCCAGAATCCTCATCTATTCAAGCGTATCTTGACGATATCTTCCTCGATTACCGCGATGGTGACCCTTCTAAACCAGTCCACACAGGTGCGATGAGTCTCTTTCTTAATATCGAGAGCTATGGTGACACCATCACGTACCCCTTTTATTACACAGATAGCCCAGCCCCCGAAGAAGCTGAGCTCTACATTTTAGCCAATAAGCTTGCCTATGATTTAGACGCTTTTCCCGATAATCCCGATGCACTACTGCATGGTACGCCCGAGGATTATGTCTATGGTGAGCTAGGCATACCAGCTTTAGCTTATGCGATCGGGGGTAGTTCAGAAGGTCAATACTTTATGAACTGCTGGGATTTCGATCATGATCTTAATGCCAATCTCAACATGCTGATTCGGGCAGCAAAAGCCTCCTTCGCTCCATACAGCTTGCCAGCAGGACCAGAAATCACCAGCTTTAGCATTCAATCTGATTTAGAAAATAGGCAGACAAATTGGTTTCTTTCAGCAATCGCAAAAAATAACCTCTACAAGTTGCCTTTAGCACCTTCGCCTATAGTAGCTTCTGCTGTGTATAGCTTTGATTTGGCTCCATGGCAAGAAGGCGCCGTGCTCCACGACCTCCAGCCAGAAGATGGGTTTTGGGATGAAGCTGAGGAGGCACTATTTGCCGAGTTGGACGTCTCTACTCTCCAGCCTGGCCAACACCGAGTGTACGTGCAAGCAGCTCTAGTAAATGGAACGAGTGGCTTAGCATCCGCAGGAACGATTACCATCACCCTTGAACCATTGCCCACATCTACGCCCATTGTGGATGGGTATGACAATTATTTACCTATAATCAATAAGTAATCGATTGTCTCGGTTTTATACCAACAAGAGAAGCGCAGTCATCATAAATATGCCTTGACGAGCTATTTGAGGTACAGATTGACGAATTTTTCACATTAATCTGTAATTAGTCTTATAATAAGTGCGTGTTAACTTAACACAAGAAAGGAGATGATCGCTAACAGAATATTTGCCTTAGTCTTTTCCAAACAGCAAGTCCCAATTCTAATTTTTAAAGAAGGAGTTAAGAATGAAAGGTAAGAAGTTTGTTTGGATGCTTTTAAGCATATTGATTGTCAGTAGCTTTGTCCTTGCAGCGTGTGGCGGCGAGGCTACCCCCACCGAGACCACTGGCGGAGAAAAGTTAGCCGTCGGTATCGTTTTGCCCACCAAGGATGAACCCCGCTGGATCCAGGATGAAACCCGCTTCAAAGAAGCCCTGCAAAAAGAGGGCTACAGCGTGGAAATTCTCTTCAGCCAGGGTGATTCCGCCAAGGAAAAGCAGAACGTTGAAACCCTGATTTCCAAGGGTATCAAAGTTCTCATCATCTGCCCGCATGATAGCACCGCTGCAGCTGCTTCGGCTGAGGCTGCCCGTGCAGCTGGTGTCAAAGTCATTTCCTATGACCGACTGATTACCGATACCGATGCAGTCGATTACTATGTAACCTTCGATAGCGTCTCCGTAGGTAAAGCCCAAGGGCAGTATCTGGTTGACCATGCCACCGGCACAGGCAACCCGCTGTACTTGTATGCTGGCGCTGCTTCCGATAACAACGCCTTTTTGTTCTTTGAAGGCGCTTGGAGCGTGCTGCAACCCAAGATTGTGGATGGCACGTTCGTGATCAAGAACTCTTCCGAAGCTGTGGCACTGCAAGATAAACCCACCCTCACCCGTGAGGAAATGGGCCGGATCATTGGCCAGATTACCACCAACTGGGACTTCAACGTAGCCAAGAACTTAGCTGAATCCAATCTGACTGCAGCCACCGCTGCGGATAAGGGTGATGTCTTCATCTTGGCACCCAATGATGGCACAGCTCGCGCGATTGCGGATGCCTTTGCTGCCGATAAAGACGTCACTTCCTACGTGATCACTGGTCAGGATGCTGAAATTGCCTCCGTGCAATACATCATTGATGGCAAGCAGTCTATGACCGTGCTGAAGGACGTGCGCGTATTGGTTGCTGATGCGATTAAAGCTGCTGTGACCTTCTTGGAGGGTGGCACTCCTGAAGCAACCACCACCTATAACAATGGTGTGATTGATGTCCCTGCCAAACCATCAGAGGTTATCAGTGTGGATCGATCCAACCTGATTGAAGCCATCATTGACTCTGGCTATTACACAGCGGATCAGTTCACCGGGCTGGAAAATCTTAAGTAAAATCGTTTAATTTTGGGGTAGAATAGTGACTGGGAAACCAGTCACTATTCTCTAAATATTACATTTCGCAAAATGGAGGCGTTAATGGAACAGCCTATCCTAGAAATGAAATCCATCACTAAAGAATTCCCTGGGGTCAAGGCACTCGACGAGGTTACCTTTAGTGTTGCCAAAGGTGAAATACACTGTTTGGTCGGTGAAAACGGAGCGGGGAAGTCTACTTTAATGAAAGTGCTCAGCGGGGTTCATCCTTACGGCACGTACAGCGGTGAAATCTTTATCAATGGTGAACCCCAAAAGTTTTCAGGTATACGCGATAGCGAAAGCGCTGGCATTGCCATTATCTATCAGGAACTTGCCTTAGTCCCGGAATTATCTGTGTACGACAACATTTTCTTAGGCAACGAAATTACCAATGGTCTTACCATTGATTCTTATGAAACCATTAAACAAGCGGCTGATATTCTCAAAAAAGTAGGTTTAGACGTCAACCCAGAAACTAAAGTCAAAACCCTAGGCGTTGGCAAACAGCAGCTGATCGAAATTGCAAAAGCGCTTAAAAAGGATGTAAAAATTCTCATCTTAGATGAGCCTACAGCTGCGCTCAATGAGACTGATAGTGATAACTTGCTCGAACTAATCAAAGGCCTCAAAAAGCAAGGAGTAACGTGCATCTTGATTTCGCACAAACTCCGTGAGGTTTTAGCTGTAGCCGATACCATCACCGTATTGCGAGATGGGAAAACAATTTGCACTTTGGATAATAGAGAGCATCAGGTGAGGGAAAACACCTTGATCAGGCATATGGTTGGCCGTTCGATTGATAACGTTTTCCCGAAGCGCGAAAAAGTCGAAATTGGGGAGGAGGTTTTACGCCTCGAAAACTGGTCGGCTTATTCCCCTGCTTTAGGTCGGCAGATCCTTAAAGATATCAACATTAACGTGCACGCAGGCGAGATTGTCGGCATCGCAGGCTTAATGGGCTCCGGCCGCACGGAGCTTGCGAAGAGCATTTTTGGTAATCCGGATCATTTCCATGTGAGCGGGAAGATTTTTATTAAGGGAAAAGAGCAAAAATTCCGCAATCCGCATGATGCCATCATTTCCCAATTAGCCTACGTCACCGAGGACCGCAAAGGGAACGGTCTGATTCTGATTCAAGATGTAAAGACAAATATCACTTTATCAAACCTACGCGAAATTACTGAGCGGGGCATCATCAATGAAAATGAAGAGATCGTCGTAGCCAATGAATACAAAGAGAACCTCAACATCAAGACCCCCTCGATTGAACAAAAGGTGCTTAATCTCAGTGGTGGCAATCAGCAAAAAGTCTCTCTCGGCAAGTGGTTGTTCGTCAAGCCTGGTGTGATGATCTTGGATGAGCCAACACGGGGAATTGACGTAGGTGCAAAGTATGAAATCTACACGATCATGAATTCTCTGGTCGAAAGAGGGATGAGCATCATCATGATTTCTTCAGAGCTTCCTGAAATCTTGGGAATGAGTGATCGTATTTATGTTATGTCTGGTGGTCAAATCAAAGGTGAGCTCGCCGGTGAAGAAGCCACTCAGGAAAAAATCATGGAAATTGCAGTGGAATATTAAGGAGAGACTCCATGTTTGACGAAAAATCTGATCCCCAAAAACCATCTATATTCTCCGAAATCTTATCCCTTCTTTCGGCAAATTTCAGCCAATACTTTATGTTTATTGCGCTGATCGTCATCATGCTCATCTTCACGATCGCTACGGATGGCGTATTCATTTCTTCCAGAAATATCAGCAACCTGCTCAACCAAATGGGTTACATCGCCGTGCTCGCCGTCGGGATGACGTTAGTGATTGTCATACGACACATCGACCTTTCTGTGGGGTACTTAGCTGGCTTCCTGGGTGCCTTTGCTGCCATTGCGATGACCTCTTGGGGGTGGCCTGTTTATGCTGTCATTCCGGTAGTGCTTATTTTAGGCGCGCTTTCTGGGCTGCTCACCTCCCTGCCAATTGCTAAGTTAGGCGTGCCGGCTTTCGTCTCGACGATGGCAGCCGGCTTGATTTTCCGCGGAGCATTGCTGCTTGTGACCATGGGGACAGGTACCATCATCATCAGAGATCCTGTGTTCAATGCAATCGGCAATGGTTTTATCCCCGACATCCCTGATATTGGTTTTTTGGATGATCGCCACAAAGTCACGCTGATCATTGGCGTGATTGCGATTATCTTTTCTATTATTTCAGCCATCCGCAGCCGCCAGAAGAAAATCTCCTATAACTTCGAAGTCTCCTCCATGCCGATGTTTATCCTGCAGATGATCCTGACTTCAGCCATCATCGGATACGTCGTATGGGTGCTCTCGGGGTATAACGGGCTTTCTTGGAGCTTGGTCGTTGTGCTGATTGTAGTGGCGCTGTTTACCTTTATCACCACAAAGACGCCTCTAGGAAGGCACATTTACGCTGTGGGCGGCAACCCAGAAGCCGCCGAACTCAGCGGTATTAGCGTCGCTCGCATCACCCAGCTCGTGTTCGCCTTCATGGGTGTCCTCTCAGCCCTTTCTGGCATTCTCTATGCCTCCCGCTTGCAATCAGCCACAACGACCGCCGGCTTGGGCTTTGAGACCGATGCGATCGCAGCTGCCTTTGTAGGCGGTGTTTCGGCAGCTGGCGGCGTAGGCACGATCACTGGGTCGATTATCGGCGCGCTGGTGATGATGTCCCTCACCTCCGGGATGAACTTGATGGGGATTGATATTTCCATCCAATACATCGTGCGCGGTGCAGTGCTGGTCGGTGCCGTCATCGTGGACCGCGCCACGCGCAAGGGCAGATAATACCCCCTATTCCCGCCTATAAAACAGCAGCAGGTTAACCTGGCTGCTGTTTTTTTATGGTGCAAACTATCTCCCCTCCTAAGCTTCAGGTATAATAATTTTCTTGAAGATACATTTAGGAATTTATACGCAAAAGGTGAAAGTTGCCACAGCCGGCTTGCTCGATCATTATCCGCGCTCATAACGAAGAAAGGCATCTTGGCCGCCTGCTCGAAGGCATTGCCCAGCAGACGGTTAAAGACGTTGAGATCATCCTCGTCGATTCCGGCTCAACGGATGGCACGCTCGCCGTGGCGGCACGCTACCCGGTACAGGTTGTGCACATCGCGCCTGAGGAGTTCACCTTTGGCCGCTCACTCAACCTGGGCATTCAAGCCGCCAGTGCGGAATTGCTCGTCTTTGCCAGTGCGCATGTCTACCCGGTTTACCCAGATTGGCTCGAGAAACTGCTGGCGCCCTTTGCTGACCCGCAGATTGCTTTGGTGTATGGCAAGCAGCGTGGCGGGCCAAGCTCGAAGTACTCCGAGCGCCAGATTTTCGCCAGCTGGTACCCAGACGATGCCCAGCAATATCAGGAAAGCCCGTTTTGCAACAACGCCAACGCCGCGGTGCGTAGGGATCTTGCAATTGAGCACCCCTATAATGAGACCTTGCCCGGCTTAGAGGACTTGGACTGGGCTACGCGCATGATGAACGCCGGCTATAAGATCCATTATGCCCCTGAAGCCGAGATCATCCATGTGCATAACGAAACTCCGCGTGCTGTTTTCAACCGCTACAAACGCGAAGCCATCGCCTTTAAGCACATCTACATCCACGAGCGCTTCGGCTTCCTGGATTTTGTGCGGCTCTCGGCGCGCAATATCGTACGCGATATGCAAAACGCCGCGCATGATGGCGAGCTCCTGCGCAGCTTTGGGAGTATCATCTGGTTCCGCCTGTGCCAGTTTTGGGGGACGTATCAGGGCTATCGCTACAGCGGACCGCTCACCTGGCAGCTGAGGCAGCGCTTCTACTACCCCAATGGCATCCAACAGGGTAATCAGCCCATCGAACGGCCAGTAAAGCCGATAGACTACCACGCAATCCAATAAGCTGTTTTTTCGCTGCACCCGCCCATACAGCGTAAATCCATTTCTCCCATCCTACCTGTGATACAATCACGATAATAACAACTTAACCTGAGGAGGTATTGTTCAATGCCGAAAGAATCTTCTTTCAAACTCACCTATGCCACCATGTTCAATCCCCCTGAAGAACTCCATACCAATTTTGAAGCTGCACTCCAAAAGATTAAAAGCAATTTGGGTCAGGAATACCCCTTGCTCATCAATGGCGAGGAACGCTTTACCGCCGAAAAAAACTATGAGCACTCCCCCATCAACACCGATTGGCACTTAGCCACCTTCCAAAAAGGCACGGCGCAAGATGCCGCTGATGCCATTGCCGCCGCCAAGGCTGCTTTCCCGGCTTGGAGCCATACGCCATGGGAAGAGCGCGTCGCTTTGCTGCGCAAAGCAGCGGATATTATCGATGCGCGAGTGTACGAGATCGCCGCAGCGATGGTATTGGAGGTCGGTAAGAACCGTAGTGAAGCCTTGGGGGATGTCGCCGAATCCATTGCGCTGATCCGTTATGCTTGCACCCAAATGGAAGCCAACGCCGGCTTTGTGCGCGACATGGGCTCGGACCCCTTACCGGGCTTCGCCTCCACCAATCAATCCGTCTTGCGGCCTTATGGCGTTTGGCTGGTCATCAGCCCGTTCAACTTCCCCGCTGCGCTCACCGCCGGACCCACAGGTGCAGCGCTCGTAACGGGTAATACGGTTATCATCAAACCTTCCAGCGATACCTGCTGGACGGTTTCATTGCTCGTCGATTGCCTGCGCCAAGCTGGCTTGCCAGATGGTGTTGTCAATTTAGCCACCGGTCCCGGTTCCACGTTGGGCAATGCATTAGTTGAGAGCCCGGATGTAAACGGCATCACTTTTACAGGCTCTTATGATGTGGGTATGAACCTTTACTATAATCATACCAACCTCAAGTATGTCCGCCCCACCATCTTAGAGCTGGGCGGTAAGAACCCCGTCATTATCTCACGCCATGCCGACGTGGAAGATGCAGCACTAGGAACCGTGCGCTCAGCCTTTGGTCTGCAAGGGCAAAAATGTTCCGCCGCCTCACGGGTGTACATCGAGGAGCCGCTTTACGATAAAGTTGTGCAACGCATGGTCGAGCTCACCGAAAAATTCACCGTGGGTGACCCCACCGAACGGCAGGTTTACTTAGGTCCCGTCATCAACAAGAAGGCTTATGCGGACTATCAAGACTACGTGACTGACTTAGCTGCAGCTGGCACCATCCTCACCGGCGGTAAGCAGCTCAAGGGTGGCATTTATGATAAAGGTTACTTCTGCGCGCCGACCATCGTAGCAGATGTCCCGCGTGACCACCCGCTGTGGAAGAAAGAGATGTTCCTGCCGATTACCATGGTCGAGCGGGTCAAGGATCTGGATGAAGCCATGCAACTGGCTAATGACACAATTTATGGCTTAACTGCCGGCTTTTATGGTGATCCATCCGAACTCGACTGGTTCTTCGACAACATACAAGCAGGTGTGGTGTATACCAACCGCCCGCAAGGTGCTACCACAGGTGCTTGGCCAGGTTTCCAGCCTTTTGGCGGATGGAAGGGCTCCGGCTCGAGTGGGAAGAACTCCGGCGGGTTGTACTACCTACCGCTTTACCTGCACGAGCAGATCCGCAATACGGTGCGCCGCGCTTAATATTGACCTAAAATGGATGCGTTCCTAAAGAAAGTCGGCAGAGTTCTCACCATATTAGGCATGGCTAACCTCATTTGGTTGGCTTATTCCTGGGTGCGCGAACTGCCGATTGCAGCTTACCAAATATTGGGGCTGCTCGTCTTAATTTTTGGGTTGGCTTTACTCAGCCGCCCAAGCAAAACAACGGATGAGGGCGAAGCAATTTCGCCCTCACGCCGTGAAGAGCAGAAACACCAACACAAATCCTGGATCGAAAGCGGAAAGAAATAAAATGTCTAAACTGGTCAACCTCACCGAGGCGATACAAAGTTATGTGCATGATGGCGATACGGTCTATGCCGCTGGCTTCACCCACCTCATTCCCTTCGCTGCCGGGCACGAGATCATCCGCCAAGGGCGCAAGGACTTGACCTTAGCGCGCGCTACTCCCGATCTGATTTATGACCTCATGGTCGCCGCCGGCTGTGCCCGCAAAGTGATCTTTTCCTACTCCGGCAACCCTGGGGTCGGCTCGCTTAAGTGGCTGCGCGAAGGCATTCAAAACGGCACCTTAGAGTGGGAGGAGTACTCTCACTTTGGTATGATCAGCCGGCTGCAAGCCGGCGCCAGCGGCTTGCCCTTCATGCCCATGCGCCAGACAGGCGCAGTGGACTTGGAACGTGTGAACCCGCAATACCGGCGCGTGAAAGACCCTTATGGCGGGGACGATATCATTGTCGTACCAGCGCTCAACCCAGATGTGGCGATTGTGCACGTCCAGCGCGCTGATAGCGAGGGCAACGCCCATATTTGGGGCATCTTAGGCGAGCAGCGCGAAGCCGCTTTTGCGGCTAAACACGTCATCCTCACCGCCGAGGAGATTGTGGATGAGAGCGTTATCCGCTCTGACCCCAACCGCACACTGATCCCTGCCATGATTGTAGATGCCGTCTGCCACGTGCCTTTCTGTGCCCATCCCTCCTATACTCAAGGCTACTATGACCGCGATAATGAGTTTTATTTAGCTTGGGAAGAAATTAGCAAGGATGAAGCGAGCGTCAAGGCGTACCTGGACGAATGGGTGTTTGGTGTGCGCGACCGGGCAGAGTATTGGCAGAAGCTTGGCGCAGAAACACACCGCCGCCTGCATGTTGGGGAGCGCCTAAGCACCCCGGTTAATTATGGGAGCTTTACAGATGAGTGAAGCAGCATATAACGCCACAGAATTGATGATTATCAACGCCGCCCGCCTCCTCCAGGATGGCGACCAGGTCTTTGTGGGTGTAGGCATCCCCAACTTAGCCTGCAATCTTGCCCGACGCACGCATGCCCCGCACCTGCAGATGATCTACGAAGCCGGCGTGATTGGCGCCCAACCCGAACGCCTGCCGCTTTCGATTGGTGACCCCACCCTCGTGAGCGGGGCGTTAGCGGTCTGCTCGATGTTCGAAATCTTTTCATTCTATCTGCAGCGCGGCAATATTGACGTCGGCTTCTTAGGCGGCGCGCAGATTGATCAATTTGGCAATATTAATGCTACTGTGATTGGTGATTACTTCCACCCCAAGGTGCGCCTGCCAGGCTCCGGCGGGTCGATGGAGATCGCAGCCTGGGCAAACCGTTGTTACATCATCACCCCGCACCAAAAGCGGCGTTTCCCAGCTCGGGTTGACTTTCATACTTCGATTGGATTTTTAGAAGGCGGTGATGCCCGCGCTAAAACGGGCGTGCGCGGCGCTGGTCCACAAGCTGTGGTCACCAACCTGTGCATTCTCAAACCAAATGAGCAAGGAGAATTGATCTTAGCTGCGCTGCACCCCGGCTGCACCTTTGAAGAAGTACAAGCTAACACCGGCTGGCAGCTCAAACAAGCCCCTCACGTGGAAGTGACTCCAGCCCCGACTCAAGAAGAACTAAGGATTTTGAGAGAGGAATTAGACCCTCAGAGGATTTACATATAGATGAGTGAGAATAAACCCTTGGAAGTGCTGAGCACGATCGATCTGAGCGAAGCTCAGCTGGAATACATTAAAAGTCAAGTTAAAAATATCCATTTGACCGTAGTGAGCGCTAAAGAAGCTGCAAACTTACCCAAGGAGGTCTGGGAAAAAGCAGAGGTACTGCTCACCAGTGGGCGCAATTTACCCACCCGAGAACAAGCCCCAGCGCTTAAATGGATTCAGGTTTCCTTTGCCGGTGTGGAGCACGCGCTGGAATATCCCATTAGCTCCGCGCCAGGTGTGCTGCTCACTTCTGCCAGTGGGGTGAGGGTGAGCCAATTAGGCGAATATGCATTGATGGCGCTACTGGCGCTTTCCCATAAACTGCCCAAAACTATCCAAGCCCAGCGTGAGAAAAAGTGGCTGCCAAACTCCAGTGATGTGCTGATGCCTCAGGAACTTCGCGAAAGTACCGTAGGCATTGTTGGTTATGGCTCGATCGGCCGCGAAATAGCGCGCCTGCTCTACTCCTTTGGCGCCACCGTGCTGGCTGCTAAACGCAACGTGATGCAGCCTGAAGATAGCAGCTATAACGCACAAGGCTTGGGCGACCCGAAAGGTAATTACTTTAGACGGCTCTACCCCATCGAGGGGCTTCCGGGCATGCTGAAAGAATGCGATTTCGTGGTGCTCACCTTACCGCTCACCAAGGAGACTTATCACCTTTTCGATGACAAGATGTTCGAGGCAATGAAACCAGGAGCCGGCTTTGTTAATATTGCCCGTGGCGGGTTGGTAGATGAGGTTGCTCTCGTGTCGGCATTGAAATCTGGACGGATTGGCGGAGCGGTTTTGGACGTCTTCGAGCAGGAGCCGCTGCCGCCAGAAAGCCCCTTGTGGAGCCTGCCCAATGTGATCATCACGCCGCATGTTTCGGGCATCAGCCCCAAGCTGATGGACGCGGTTGTTGAGCTCTTCGTGCAAAACCTACAGCGTTACCAAGCCGGCGAGCCGCTCTACAACATCGTTGATACGAGCAAAGGCTACTAAGGCACTCACTAATCGGAAACTATCACAAAAGCCGCTCACCCCGAGCGGCTCTTTAATAGAAAGAGTTTATTTACTCAAGTGCCTGCATGATAGAATCAACGCATGGACCTGTTTGACCATTCCCTGCAGGAGCAGTTGAGTGCTGAAGCACCGCTCGCTGCCCGCATACGCCCCACTACACTCGATGAAATCGTCGGGCAAGAGCATATCTTAGGACCTGGCACCTTGCTGCGCCGCGCCATCGAAGCAGATCGCTTATTCTCCTCCATTATCTTCTATGGTCCGCCTGGCACGGGCAAAACCACCATCGCGCGCGTGATTGCCACCCAGACAAAGGCGGAATTTGTGAGCCTGAGCGCGGTACTGGCTGGCATCCCGGACTTGCGTGAAATTATCAAAGACGCCATCGAACGGCGCCGCCTTTACCGACGCCGTACAATCCTTTTTATCGATGAGGTGCACCGCTGGAATAAAGCTCAGCAAGACGCCCTCTTGCCCCATGTGGAAAACGGTCTGCTAACGCTCATTGGCGCTACCACGCAAAACCCTTATTTCGATGTGATCCAAGCGTTAGTCAGCCGCTCGCGTATCTTCGAGCTAAAGCCGCTCTCAGAAGAGAACATCCTCACCCTGCTCCAGCGCGCCTTAGCGAACCCGGAGCGCGGATATGGCAAGCGCAACGTGCTTATCGACGCAGATGCATTGCAGCATTTAGCCTTTATGGCAGGCGGGGACGCGCGCAGCGCCCTTAACGCCCTCGAACTCGCCGTAGAAACCACACCACCTCAGGATGGTCAGATCCACATCACCCTAGAGATTGCTGCCGAGTCTATTCAGAAGCGCGTCTTGCGTTACGACAAAAACGAGGATGCCCATTATGATACCATCTCTGCCTTCATCAAGTCCGTACGCGGTTCCGACCCCGATGCAGCCCTATATTGGCTGGCTAAGATGCTCACGGCGGGCGAGGATCCGCGCTTCATCCTGCGACGGCTGATCATCTTAGCTGGGGAGGATATTGGCTTAGCTGACCCGCAAGGCTTGGTCGTTGCCAATGCTGCCGCGCAGGCGTTTGAATACATCGGCATGCCCGAGGGGATTTACCCTATCGTCGAAGCGACGCTTTACCTTGCCACCGCACCCAAATCCAACTCCGCTAGTGCCTATTTTGCTGCGCAAGAAAAAATCGAAACCGAAGGCGCTGGACCGGTACCGCTGCATCTGATGGACCCCAGCCGGGATGCTAAGGGTTTTGGGCATGGCGCCGGCTATGACTATCCGCACAGCCACCTGGAGCATTGGACGCCGCAGCAATACCTGCCCGATGACGTGGTTGGCACCCAGTTTTATCACCCTGGCGAGCAAGGTTATGAAGCTCAAGTGGCTGAGCGCGTCCGACGTTGGCGCGAGGCTCAAGCCAAAGCGCTGAAAGAAAAAGCCAAGTCAAAAACAAACCCGGAAAAGATGGATTAAAAAAGCGCGGGTGATCCGCGCTTTTTTGGTTAATTCAATCCGCTTAACACTCTTCGTGATAGTCCGCTAAAGCAGCTTCGATACGTGCCATCACTTCTGCATCCAGTTTATGCACCACATCAATGGCTTTCATGTTCTCCCGCACCTGCTCCACCCGGCTGGCGCCGGTAATCACCGTAGAAACGTTCGGGTTTTTGAGGATCCAAGCCAAAGAAATTTGTGCCATACTCACACCTAAGTCCGCGGCAATCTCGGCTAACTTGCGGGTTACTTTGAGCTTCTCAGGGTTCAACACTTCCGTTTTCACCCACTCAAAGCCAGGCAATGTGGCACGGCTGCCTTCCGGGATTTTGCCATCGTTATATTTACCGGTGAGTAAACCGCCAGCCAGCGGGCTCCAAACCGTGGTGCCATAACCTAGTTCTTTAAAGAGAATGGCATATTCTTCTTCAAAACGCCGACGGTGCAGCAAGTTGTATTGGGGCTGCTCCATAGAAGGCGGACGCAAATGATTTTCCCGTGCCACCTGATACGCTAACATAATTTCTGCGGCAGACCACTCTGAGGTGCCCCAATAAAAGGCTTTGCCCTGCTGGATAATTTGATTGAAACCCCATACCACCTCTTCCATAGGGGTATCTGGGTCTGGGCGGTGGGCAAACACAAAATCAACGTAATCCAAACCGAAGCGTTTAAGGGAATTATTAACCCCTTCGATGAGGTGCTTGTAGTTCAAGCCTGTATCATCAGGGCCAGAACCACCCCAGAAGATTTTGGTAGAGACCAAGTATTGCTCGCGTGGCCAGCCGAGTTCCTTGAGCGCTTTTCCCATAATGCGCTCTGATTCACCGCGGGCATAAGCCTCAGCGTTATCAAAGAAATTCACGCCGGCTTCCCAGGCTGCTGTTAAGATTTCTTTAGCAGAGGCAACATCAACCTGTTTGCCATAGGTAACCCAAGAGCCAATCGAAAGCTCTGAAACCTTAATACCTGCTTTTCCTAAATGTCGATATTCCATAACTCAACTCCTTTCCAAGGTTAGATTATAGTAGAGGATCAATAAACTTTCAGGTGTAAACTATTGACAAATAGAGGGCGTTGTTTAACAATTCCACTTAAGAAGATGAACAACCGAATTAAGAAAATTCAAGGTAACCGCCTCGAGATAACACATTGCGCAGAGATCTTATCTTCTGCTTTTATGACGGATCCTTTTTACAACTTTGTGTTTCCGGATGCGGAGAGGCGGGCGCGCTTGCTGCCCTGGCTTTCGCGTAAATTGCTTGCCTATGCCGCTCGCTATGGGCTTATCTTTACTGATGCAAATTTTCAGGGTGTATCTATATGGTTAGGGCCAGATCACACTGAATTGTTGCCCATCGGCATATTCCAGACGGGTTTATTTATTTTTCCATTCAAAGTGTCGCGTTTGGAGTTTAAACGTAGCACCACATTAGCACAAGTTTCCAATCATCTGCATAAACAGGTGATATCCACTCCCCACTACTACTTACAAGTCGTTGGAGTAGAACCATCGCAACAGGGTAAAGGCCTTGGCCGGGCGCTGGTTCAAGCCGGTCTCTCACTGGCTGATGAGCTAAAGATGCCCTGTTATTTGGAGACCTACAACTCAGATAACCTCGGATTTTATGGTTCCTTAGGTTTCAAAGTTATGGGAAGTGAAAAAGCCTTATTACCCGCTCCCTCAGCATGGGGATTGCTTCGTGAGCCAAAAGGAACTTGTGGATAAATCCCCGCAAATAATCGATTCCCGAAAGCTCTAAAGTAGATCGATGCTCACATAGAGCAATGATAATATCTTTAATGGAATAAATACTTGAGACATCGCATTGCATTTGTGATGCAATGCGCCGTGCCAAAACCCCATATCAACGGGTGTTAGACTCTGAGCAAGTCAATCCGGCAGTGAAAGAGAAACTGATGAGCATTTATTATTCTCTCGACCCGGTCAAGTGTGGAAATCGATTCAATCTGCACGAGCCTAAATCTTAAAAATTGATCGGTTAAATCCATTTTGAGGTAACAATGACCACTATAGTTAGATTTTGTTTTGAGGCATAACGTAACCAATAACTTACTTCCAACTTAATAAACTAAAAACTGCCTGGATGAAGCCAGGCAGTTTATGTGATCGTTTCAAGAAATCATGAATTATGTTGCGCGGTATTCTGCACCTCGGCGCAGGGCTTGAATGTTCATCTCCACAAATTTCTGCATTCGCCAAGTACGTTGTAGTCCATTGGCGTCTTTTCTGGGGCCATTGGTAAGCTCTGTTTATCACAAGAAATAACGTTCCCTAGATCGCAGCAAAAGAACGCTCACCACAATAAAAACCAGGCCAATACCACCCAATGCCAATTTATTCAATATAAAATTTTCTATCTCTATATCTTCTCTTAAACTAAACCATAAGCAAAAAAGATAGAATCTGGGCCCCAAAATAACGTATGCGTTCCTGTGACTTATTAAACAGAATGCCCACCATAAAGTTCCAATAAGATAGCCTGCATTTATCTCTTTCAACAAAAGACTTACAAAATTAGAAATACCAACAAGGGCTAAGGTTGTAGATAAGGAAGTTAAAATCATCATTCCTAAGGATAAAGGAAGGTAAAAAAAGTGGTAGATGAGCAATAAAATGCATAGCCATACTGTCCCAACTATCAATAACACTACTAGACGACGCATATAAAGGACTGCTAAGGATGAGCGCGTGCCTAAAAGATCAAGTTGATTTTCTTCTTGCTCTCGCAATATCAATCCATTCGCTACAAACATAATTACCAAAGGAAAAATAATTTCGATCAC
>Ga0208826_1000442_pt1 | contig 43933 bp, 36 predicted proteins | sample AD_UKC115_MetaG_FD_184451 | JGI IMG/M metagenome (GOLD analysis project Ga0208826, IMG submission 184451) | Active sludge microbial communities of municipal wastewater-treating anaerobic digesters from Hong Kong - AD_UKC115_MetaG (SPAdes)... | ecosystem: Engineered > Bioreactor > Anaerobic >... | reverse complement strand
AACCATTTCGGATTTTTCTCTCCGAGCGGTTTACCGTCTACTTCATAATAACTTTGAGCTCCATCAATATTTTGTTTGAGCAGTTTTTCTGTCCAATCGTTTATATTGGCTGAAATTCCACTATAAGGTGGATTTCCAAGAATTACCAGCACAGGCTGTTCCTTTTTGATTTTGCCGGCCAAATGACTTTCTTCACTCAGCGAACTGAGTCCGGGAATGGAAATTTGCTCCAGTTCATCCATTTCCAACGTGTTGGTCAGATAAAGCTTGAACCGTTCATTATCACTCAGTTTGTATCCCAGCTCTTCCAGCAAAAAACTCATTTTCAGATGTCCAACGGCATAAGGAGCCATCATTAGTTCAAACGCAAAAAAATTCTCAAGAATTTGATTCCTGATAAAATTATTTCGACCACCACTCCCATATTTTTCCGTAAACTCTTTAACAGCCAACTTAACGGCTTCAGCAGGAAAAGTTAGCGTTCCTGCAGCAGGATCGAGCAACGTAAGATTACTCGACGCGAGTCCATCGGGCATATCGAAATGCGTTTTCAAAAGTTCGTTCACCGATCGTACAATATATCCTACAACCGGTTCAGGCGTATAGTAAACACCACGTTTTTCCCGAATCGAAGGATCATAGGCAGTCAGAAAAGTTTCGTAAAAATGAACAATCGGGTCTTGTCCTTTTCCTTCTTCAAAATAATCTTCCAAAATTTTCCTGACATCAGTAACACTCAACACTTCTGCAATATCGTCCACAATTACTTGTAATGGTTTTGGAGGATCTTCCAGCGAAATAAAACGAAAAACATCACGTAAAATACCTATGGTATTGGGAATATACTTAAAAGCAAGCTCGCGATTAAAGGAATTGTCGGAACGTGTGCGGGCTGCAAACAATCCGTAAGTCAACGTTTGAGAGTACAAATCGGCAAATGCTTCCTTTGTCAATGTTCCAATCAAATATTTTCGGAAAGCTTCGTAAAAACCCTGAATGGCTTTTTTCCCCTGCTTTTCTTCTGCATCCAATTCAATACTAACCACTTCGTCGCGCAAAAATCGGGTACGTTTCGCCAGCTCTGTAGCCAGCGATTGAGCATTGCGCACATGGGGCAGCGAAAAAGAAAAAAAGGTATCGAGCAAATCAAAAAATGAAGTTTCATTTTCTACAGGTGGCGCAACAGCTAATTTACGAGCCAGTTCTGGACGTCCAACCAACGCTTGCTTCACCAACTCTCCATTTCGATAAAGACGAAACTCGTAAAAATTGGTTAGGATAACATTTGGAAAAGTTTCTCGGTAACGTTTCAACTGCTCGGAAACTTCAATTCTGTCCAAGTTGGTAACAGAAGGATCTTTAGCTTCAATGTAGCCGGTAATATGATTCTTCCCGTCCCAGATACGAAAATCGGGATTCCCTGCTTCAGTTGGTTTAGGTAAAATGGTAATATCAACTTTTTTTATCTGACGTTCAATAGCATAATTCAGCAACAAATCTTTCAAATGCACATAATAACTCTCCTCACGTGCATCACCTTGATTAAAAGTTGTTTGAAGGCTGTTTAAATACTGTTTCAGCATAAAGTAAAAATATGGGAAAAACACAATATAAAAAACTCAACCGGTCAATCAGGTTGGGGAAAAATTTTGTGTAAAAGAAATGAAATATAGCGTTTTGTTCGCAAAGACAAATGAACGAAGAAAAAAGTATTTTTATTGAATTGAACTCTTACGGAAAAGATATTCCGAAAAAATCAGCGGAAAGTGAGAGATTCGAACTCTCGGTACAGTTACCCGTACAACGGTTTTCGAGACCGTCCCGATCGACCACTCCGGCAACTTTCCAGTCAAAAAAGTTTTACGTTGCAAAAATACAGTTTTTTTTGAAATATAAAAGAAAAAAATTGAGCTAAACCTAAAAAAACATTAGATAAGAATACAACTGATGTCATTTTGATAGGAATAATTTAAATTTAACAACAATAAAAATAAATTTCTTCCGAAAAGGATAAATATGTCAACCAGCATCAGGATAAAAAAATTAAAAAAAATTGCAGAATTTCCTATTTTTCATATACAGATATTACTATTTTGTTGTAACTTTGCAACCGAAAACTATAAAAATTAAAAAACATAGACAAAATGAAAGTAGAACAGGTAATTGACAATTTGAAAAGGAGATTTCCCAATGAGCCGGAATATTATCAGGCCGTACAGGAAGTGTTGGAATCGATTGTAGATGTTTACAATGCGCATCCCGAATTTGAAAAACAGAATTTGGTTGAACGGCTGGTTATTCCGGACAGAATTTTATCTTTCCGCGTTACTTGGGTAGACGACAAAGGCAATATCCAAACCAACATGGGTTACAGAGTGCAGCACAACAATGCCATTGGACCCTACAAAGGCGGATTGCGTTTCCATCCTTCCGTTTATCCGGGAATTTTGAAATTTCTTGCTTTTGAACAAACTTTTAAAAATTCTCTTACTACACTTCCAATGGGTGGCGCTAAAGGTGGTTCCGATTTTAATCCCAAAGGAAAATCAGATGCTGAAGTGATGCGTTTTTGCCAGGCATTTATGCTTGAATTGAATAAAATTGTAGGTCCCGACACGGATGTGCCGGCTGGCGATATAGGTGTTGGTGGACGTGAAATCGGTTATATGTACGGCATGTACAAAAAACTCAGAAATGAAGCCAACGGAGTACTCACTGGAAAAGGTCTCGAATTTGGAGGTTCACTAATTCGCCCTGAAGCCACAGGCTACGGAAATATCTACTTTTTAATGAATATGCTGAAAACAAAAGGTATTCACGATCTGAAAGGTCAGGTTGTAGCTATTTCCGGTTCAGGAAACGTAGCAACTTACACCGCTCAAAAAGCGCTCCAATTGGGTGCAAAAGTAATTACCTTATCCGATAGCAATGGTTATATTTATGATCCGGATGGTATCGATGAAGAAAAACTGGCTTACGTTTTCGAATTGAAAAATGTATATCGCGGACGTATCAGAGAATATGCCGAAAAATATGGATGCAAATATGTTGAAGGTGCACGTCCATGGAACGAAAAATGTACTATTGCTTTGCCTTCGGCTACGCAAAATGAAATTACTGGAGAAGATGCCGAAATGCTCGTAAAAAATGGTTGTATCGCCGTTTCCGAAGGCGCCAATATGCCTTCAACGCCTGAAGCCATTGATGTATTCCTCAAAAATAAAATTCTTTATGCTCCGGGCAAAGCCGCAAATGCCGGTGGGGTTTCGGTTTCAGGATTGGAAATGACTCAAAATTCCATGAGATTGAGCTGGACAAGAGAAGAAGTAGATCAAAAATTGCAGCAAATTATGCAGAATATCCACGAATCTTGTGTAAAATACGGAACTGAAGCCGATGGATATGTGAATTATGTGAAAGGTGCAAATATTGCCGGATTCATGAAAGTAGCAAAAGCCATGATGGCGCAGGGAGTAATTTAAAGAAAACTTCAATAAAAGAGTAAATAAAGAGGTTCTTCGATTTTTTTCGTGGACCTCTTTTTTATAATCTTTTCAAAGAAAAAACAGACTGACGCCTGCTATACTAATAAAAGCTCCTATAATCTGAGCAACTCTAATTTTCTCTTTAAACATAACTGCCGAGGGCCAAATTATAAACACCGGTACCAAAGCCATCAACGTGGAAGCAATGCCAGTTTTGGTATGTTGAATGGCAAACATGGATAACGCCACACCTACAAAAGGACCAAAAAATGTTCCAACCGTTACAGACTTCAATGCTGATTTTTTGCTAAAGGCAGAAGCAACCTGTTTCCATCGCCCTAAAAAAGTGATAAATAAAACAAAACAAACCAATCCAAACAAGGCACGAATTTGAGTAGCAGCAACAGGGTCATAATTTCCTATTCCTTTTTTGCTTAAAATTAGTCCTATGGCCTGACCTAAGGCACCCCCAAAAGCCAGTAAAAACCCCTTGAATGGGATATTGAGTTTCATATTCCGATTTGAAATCGCCACGATAATCCCCGTAACACATATCACAATGCCAAGGATGCTTTTCACTGAGAGTTTTTCATCGAGAAAAAACCAACCAATCAAAGCGGTCAACATCGGAGACAAACTCATAATCAACTGAGCTGTACGAGATCCAATCACTGTGTATGACTTGAATAAAAACAAATCTCCCAAAAAGAAGCCCACCACACCGGATATTCCAAGCCAAAACCATTGATATTGTGTGGCGTCCATTGGAAAGAAAAATCCGCGTGTAAAAAAAGTTGTGATACCCAGCAACAGAACTGCCAACGATAAACGAATTACGTTCACCGTAAGTGAACCAATTTTATGACCGGCTTTTTCAAAGTACAAAGCACTCAACGTCCAGCAGAGTGCCACCATCAATCCTGCAATTTCACCTGTATGAGAAAACACTTTTTATTGTAAAATTTGATATTCGTCAAACAATATTTTATAGAAAAATTTTTGCAAAGATAACTCAAAAAACTTCATGTTGTTAAAAATTTACGAATCAGGCCATATTCTTTTACCTGTCAATGAAATAGGGTATTTATTTTATTCCAATAAAAAAGAAATGCAATAATTTGGCTACCTTTGCAAGAAAAATTGAAATACATAGATCTGAAAATTCATTGTATTATCTGAACAAAAATGCCAACTGAAGATTATTTATTGAAATATCTCGAAAAGTTGAGCCGCGTTATTGCAGCCATGTTGGGGTTTCGCGACAGCGGATTTCCCGAAGATGCACTAAAAATGGCGGACGGCACTTAGCGTGAACTATTAAATGTCGACTTGAAAGAATTGACTGTTGAACCGACAGAAAAATTTTCGGAAACGATCCGTAAAGCGAACTATTCAGCTTCTATTCTGGATTTACTGGTTCAATTAACTTACGAAACTGCCAATGCTTTTGAACAAAATCGACAGTCTGCCGAAGCCCACAGTTTTTACAGAAAGACTTTGGAACTGTATCGATTATTGAATGAAAAAGACAAAACTTTTTCTTTTGAAAGAGAAATGCGCATCGCCGAAATCAATGAAAAACTTCTTTAAATTAGAAATTGAAAAAAAAATTTCATGACTATCTACAAAAACAAAAGACGACCCGAAAAAGAAATGATTTTCGGCATTCGACCGGTATTGGAAGCCATACAAGCCGGCAAAGACATAGACAAAATTTTGTTGCGACGCGACATGAGCAATGAAATTTCACGTGAACTTTTCGCTGCTACCAAAGGACTTCACATTCCGGTACAATTTGTACCATTGGAAAAATTGAACAAATTTACCGATAAAAATCATCAGGGTGTTATTGCATTTACATCGCCTGTTACCTATCAGCGTATCGAAGATATAATTCCGGGAATTTACGAAGCAGGAAAAACACCTTTCGTGGTAGTTCTGGATGGAATAACCGATGTTCGGAATTTTGGCGCAATAGCCCGAACTTGCGAATGTGCAGGCGTGGATGCCATTGTCATTCCTGCCAGAGGTGGAGTTTCCATTACTTCTGACGCCGTAAAAACTTCTGCCGGAGCTTTACTTTCTATTCCGGTATGTCGCGAAATCAATTTATTAGAAACGCTTCAATTTCTTTCTTTATCGGGCATTAAACTGATAGCTGCTACCGAAAAGGGAGAAAAAAATTATACGGAAATAGATTTTAACGAACCCACTGCCATCATTTTAGGTTCGGAAGATGAAGGCATAAGTACGGAATTGTTAAAGCTATGTCACGAAAAAGTCCAAATTCCAATTTTTGGAAAAATTTCCTCTCTCAACGTTTCAGTAGCTGCAGGAGTTTTGATTTACGAAGTCATCAGACAACGAAAACCGAAAAACCAATAAAATTCTACCAAGACATTTACAAAATATTTGCTTCAAAAAGCTTTATTTTCGCATGGAAATTTTGTACGAAGACAATCACATTATTGCCGTAAATAAAACCGTTTCGGAGATTGTGCAGGGCGATAAAACCGGAGACGAACCACTCTCAGAAATGGTGAAAAATTTTTTAAAGAACAAATACGACAAACCGGGGAATGTTTTTTTGGGCGTAACCCATCGACTCGATCGTCCGGTGAGCGGAGTTGTACTGTTTGCAAAAACAGGCAAAGCACTGGCCAGACTGAACGAAATGTTTCAAAATCACGAAATAAAAAAAACTTATTGGGCCATTGTTCAACAACAACCACCAAAAATGGTGGATACACTGGAACATTATTTGGTAAGAAACGAAGTCAACAACAAATCTACAGCTTTCGATCGACCGGTAAACAATGCCAAAAATGCAATCCTGCACTACAAGCTTCTGGCAAATTCTGATCATTATTATTTGCTTGAAATTCAACTTGAAACCGGACGACATCATCAAATTCGCTGTCAGCTGGCAAAAATCGGCTGTCCCATTAGGGGCGATTTAAAGTACGGCTTTCCGCGCTCCAATCCCAATGGAGGAATTAGCCTTCACTCCCGAAAAATTGAATTCGTTCATCCTGTGTCAAAAAATTGGATACAAATTGTTGCTCCGGTACCTCAAGACGACAAGTTATGGCTATTTTTCGAGGAATTGCAAAAAGAAAAAGAATAATTGTTATCATCATTCAAAACACATATGAATTTTCAGCGAAAACCGGGTTGGATAAGGACAAAATTGCATAGCGAATCGACTTTTTCAGAAGTTCATCAAATCATCCAAAAAAACGGATTACACACCATCTGCACCAGTGGACGATGTCCCAATCAAAGCGAATGCTGGAATAAAGGTACGGCTACGCTAATGATTTTGGGAGAAATATGCACGCGTGCATGCCGATTTTGCAATACGCTCACCGGTCAACCCATGCCTCCCGACCCTGCAGAACCTGAACGAATTGCACAAAGCATACAATTATTGAATTTGCAGCATGCCGTTATCACTTCGGTGGACAGAGACGATTTGCCCGACAAAGGTGCATCGCATTGGGCAAAAACCATTCAGGCAATTAAAACTTTAAATCCTGCAGTAACACTGGAAACATTGATTCCCGATTTTGATGGCGACACGATATTGCTTGATTTGGTTATTGCCGAAAAACCGAACATTATTTCACACAATCTCGAAACCGTCCGCCGCCTGACGCCAAAAATTCGTTCCAAAGCAAAATACGAAACAAGCCTGAAAGTGTTGAATTATGTTTCTTCATGCGGAATAACAACCAAAACGGGAATCATGGTTGGTTTGGGAGAAACGGAAACCGAAATATTTACATTGATGGATGATGCTTTGATTGCCGGATGTTCCGTTTTAACCATTGGACAATACTTGCAACCTTCCCGTAAAAATATTCCTGTTTGTGAATATGTATCCCCAAATAAGTTTGAGGAATATCGACAAATCGGTTTAGAGAAGGGATTCAGGCATGTCGAGAGCGGGCCATTTGTTCGGTCTTCTTATCATGCCGAAAAACATATTTTATAAACGAAAACCGACAATTAATCTCTTCCGAAGAAATAAATCAGCATAATTCCCAACAAAATAAAGAAAATCTGCACAATCGACTCCTTGAATGATGTTTTTCTGTGCATTTCGGGTATTAAATCGGCTAAAGCTATGTACAAAAAACTGGCAGCAGAAAACGCCAATGCATAAGGAATTAAAGATTGGGCAAAATTAAGTGAAAAATAAGCCAAAATTCCAAGCAGCAAAGCCGAAGCACCGGATAAAGCATTGTATAATAATGCTTTGGAGCGTTTCATGCCACTTCTAAGAAGAATTCCAAAATCTCCCAGTTCTTGTGGCACTTCATGAAAAACCACCGACAAGGTTACAATCCAACCAAAATTGTTGGATGTTAAAAATGCTGCGGCAATTATCACCCCGTCAATGGCATTGTGAAAAGCATCACCAAACAAAACCATCGGAGCTGCCGCTTGAAAGTTTCTTTCGCACGAAGCATCAGAACAAACCCGCCATAAAATAATTTTTTCAAGAACAAAGAAAAAAATAATTCCTACAAGCACCACACTCAATACTTTCCCTATTTCCATCATATCGGAAGCTTCAGGAATCATACCCAACAAAGCTGAACCAAGCAATGTGCCTCCTGCCAGATAGGTCAACAAATGGGTGATTCTTTGCATTTGCTGCTCCTTTATCAACAAAATTAAGCCGGCCAACAATACGCTGCCGACACTTCCCAAAAATAGAGCTATAACGGTAAAAATAAAACTTTGCGTCATAATTTCTTTTTGTATTGATTCACAATTAATTTGACCGGAAAAATACTTCTAACTTTCTATGGGTAATAAATCGTTTTCGTCCGAATTTGTTTGATGTACATGATTTTCACCTTCCTTTACCAATTGATAGCAACACTTGCAGCGAAACCAATGTTGCTCAAACTCAATATTCCCACCCTCAATTAAAATCATTTTCCCTTCTACCAATGCTTTAGCAATAGCCTTTCTGGCCGATTCGTAGATTCTTGTCAATGTGGGTCGCGAAACATTCATGTGCTCAGCTGCTTCTTCTTGTGTCATTCCTTCATAATCCAACAAACGAATGGCTTCAAACTCATCAAAATGCAATTCCAATTTGTCCAGTTTCTGTCGGGGGATGCCAAAAGGCTTGTACCCCATCATAAGTGGGGGCGATTCCATTTTACGTTTCTGTCGAGGACGTGCCATAGTTTTTTTTGTTTTTTTGAACTGCAAATATATAAATTATTTTGAACTTATGTTCATTATAGATATTGATTTTAAGAAATTTTTTAAAACAAACAACGCTTTGCCCCCATATAGCGGTGTTTGCAAAGCGTTGTTAAAATATTTAATTACTAAGCAGCCAATAACTAAAATACCACAGAAACAAAATTAAATTAGAAAAAATAATAAAAATTATCGGCCGAGAATGATTAAGAATGAATTTTTTCAATGAATACTTGAAAGATCGTAAGGAGTTTCCTGATAAACGAAATAATTCAACCAATTGGTAAACAACAAGTTGGCATGACTTCTCCAACGAACCAGAGGTTCATTGGCAGGATTATTTTCTCTGTAATAATTTTTTGGCATGTCGATAGGCAAACCTTTTGCCAAATCTCTTTTATATTCATCATCCAGAGTAGTAGCCGAATATTCCGAATGCCCCGTAATAAAAAATTCTCTTCCGTTGCGTCCCATTACCATATAAACACCTGATTCGTCCGATTCGGAAAGCAAAACAAGTTCCGGATTTTTTTTGATATCTTCAGCCCTGACTTCGGTATAACGACTGTGAGGCACATAAAAAACGTCGTCGAAACCACGAAAAATGGGATTTTGCGGATTATGAATATAGTGTTCGAATACACCAAACATTTTCTTCTCCAATGGATATTTTGGAATACCATAAAAATGGTACAATCCGGCTTGTGCTGCCCAACAAATAAACATGGTTGAAGTAACATGCTTGCGCGACCATTCGAAAATCTCCCTGACTTCCGGCCAGTAAGTAACCTCTTCGTATTCAAGCTGCTCAACCGGAGCCCCCGTAATAATCATGCCATCATAATTACTTGCTTCAATGACATCAAAAGTCTTGTAGAAAGCCATCATGTGTTCTATGGGCGTATTTTTTGGTGTGTGCGATTTCAATTGAAGAAAATCTATTTCGATCTGCAAAGGAGAATTGGAAAGCAAACGAATCAAATCGGTTTCGGTTGTAATTTTGAGCGGCATCAGGTTCAAAATTACAATTTTCAATGGTCTGATTTCTTGGCTCGATGCCCTTTCGGAATCCATTACAAAAATGTTTTCCTTCCTTAATGCTTCAACAGCTGGCATCGATTTGGGTATATTTAATGGCATAGTTGGAAAAAGTTTTTAAATGATGTTTTATTTTCATTGAAATACAAAAAGGAGTTTTGTCTTCAAATATTTTTCAGTAATACTTACGATAAATATTCCAATAAGCTGAACTTCCTATAAAATCATTAAGAAAATCATTCAATTGCTGAAGCAACTGTATCGATTCCTTATCCACCATCCACGCATAATGCTGATCGAAGCCAAGTGGAAGTGAAATGTCAAGCTGAGGATAAGTTAATTTTAGATGCTGGGCTTCTCTTTCATCACAAACAGTCAATCTGATTTTTCCGAGCGCAACCCATTCCCCCAATTGTTCCAGATTAACATTGGGAACTTCGACAATATGAATGGTATCGGCTATTTCGTCCGAAAGATGTTTCAATCGCAATTTGTGTGGCGTCATTTTTGGTACATATATCGTATCGCCAGCTAAATCTTGTTGGTTCTTTTTCATCAATTGTTTCAAGGAATCTGGGTAATTTTTTTGTACCAAAACCAAACGCGATCTATTGAGCGGAATGCTAAAAGAAACATCATTCTTCCATTCGGTCGTTACCGGAATAAAACTGGCGTAAATATCGTAATCGCCATTTGTCAATCCTTTCAAGCAGGATTCAAAATTATTTTCCGGGCTCACAACCACTGTCAAACCCAACTTATCAGCAAATGTTTTAGCAATTTCGTATTGGAAACCATACACACTGTCGCCTTCCAGCCGAAAACCCATCCGGCTACTGTCGGTAACAACATAGAGTTTTCCCGATTTCAACATTGCCGGTAAATCGTGCACGGGTTTTTCATGAAAAACAGCCCATGCTCCGACCATCAAAATTATAATTACCACAGAATAAATTGCTATTCGAAAACTTCTTTTCATGATTCAAAAAAATGTTGAACTAAAATTCATCACTTTATTTCCAGTAAAAATCAATTGTAAAAATTGGTAGCTACGCCGATTTTAAATATGGCAGGATTGATTGGATAGTCCGGCATAGAAAAATAAGCGTGATTCATAAACAATTGATTCACATGGAAATATTCCACAAAGAATCGAGCTTGTTTCAAATGAAAATTAGCATACACATTTACCACCGGAAAATTCCCGACTTTGGTTTCCGATTGCGTATAAAATTGAGCTATAGCAGGCATGTAGCATGGAGCATAATAGGCAGTATTGTAACGAACATTTGCACCCAATTGAACACTTAGCACGTTGAACCATAAATTTTTAAAATAAAGATTATGAAACAGGGTCAAAGTTGGCAGAGGCAATATACTTTCCTGCGAACTCAATTGATATACCACATTGTTTTCCAAAACAAAATTTCCAACATGAAAATCCTTTTTCAGGTTGGCCGCAATCACCTGAATATTTCCTCCATATTGCTCGGGCAATGCTTCAGAATTAAAATACACATACTTGGTCAAGTTTTCTACGGAAACATTCACAGAAAATTCTCGAGTCGGAATGGAAAAAGTTCCCCCGACATTGGTACGGTAAATTTTATCAAAATTATTTTCCCATCTGAAATGGTTCGATTGGTAATGATTTAAAAAATAAGAGGGTTCATCACTCCGGACAAAACCATTGGCCGAAAGCACAATACTGTCTTTCCACACTTTGAAAAACCCGTTAACCTGTCCTTTTATCGAAAAATCGCCGCGTTTATACCCGAGCAAATAAATGTCGCCCAAAATATTGTATCTGAATCTTTCACCTTGCTGTTTGGATAAAATACCACCCACTTTTGTGTTCGACTCGTTTTTCTTTTCAATAAGGGAATCCACATTGTATGTGAATCGTTGCAATTCGTTTTCCACAAACCCCGTCAATCCAAAACGCATCCATTTGTTAAACTCTTCGGCAATACCTACCGAAACGGTATTGGTCAATGTTTGTAAAGCTGCCGTATCGTTAGTTTGTGTAAATGGCAAATAAGTATTTTTATAAAAATCTTTTTCAACACTCGCTTCATAATAGCGTTTTCTGGGATCTTCATATTTTATGGTGTGACCAAAATGTGTAACCGGCACATATTCTTTCCTGACCGAATCGGGCGAAATTCTTGTTACCCTATCGAACCCAATTGTATATTCTTGGTGATAAAAGAAAACATTTTTTCGAAAAGTGGAATATCCATCTATATTGACCGGAATATCCTGCGATTTTACACCAATGGGTTCATAAATATAGGAAGAATCGCTAATTCCTCCATTTTCATGATTGAACATATTGTTGACTGCAGCCAAACCTACGGCGCTGTAATGCTTTCCGTTATAACTACCAAACAATGAACCAGTAAAGCGTTTGGCAGCCTGATTGGCATATTCACCTACCGAATAAATATAATCGAGCGTAGTTCCGAAATTCAATCGCTTGTTGGCATTAAAAGTAAACAGAAATTTGATTTGATCTTCTTGACGGTAATTACTGCCACCGGTATTGTAAACAATTTTTGTGAAAGGAGTTTTGGTATTGTAAAATCGGGCACTTTGCATGTCGGTGAGATAGGGATAAAAAGCATCAGAAAAAATAAAATCGCTACTCTCAGGCCGGTTGAAATATAATTTCGATTGAATAGGCGAACCCAAGTTTCCATTATACGAATTAGCAATGCTGAAACGATCTATCGGATTCTCATCCTGAAAGTTCAAATGCAGCGTATCTACCTGTACGGAATCCGCCATGCCCAATGGATCGGAAACTTTCCACGTTTTAACATAACGAATCGATGGCGGATTAATTCCCCAAACCGATAACGCAATGGTTATAAATAAAATAAACAAAAAAAACCTTCTCACCCTGTATTTATAAAAAAATTGAAAAGTCAAGTTAATTTGTTCCTGTCTCATTTTTTGAAAGGACAAAATTAAGAAAAATATCCCGTAAATTTGATTTTTTACTCATGCCTTATTACAAAAAACCTTACCCAAGTAATACTCAAGTAAGGTTTTTGCTACGAATTAGCAGAACAAATTAATTTTCGTTTGCCTGACTGTCCGCTTCTTTTATTAAATAAATCATGGTAGGAAAATGGTCGCTAAAACCATTTAACCAAACTCCTCCTGCAAATGATCGCCACGGATTCCCTTTGTAGCGGCCTTCCTGCTGAATGAGGAAATCGCGATTGAAAACTTCTGCTTTCCAAAATTTTAATTCGGAAGGCGGAGCATTAAGCAATGGAGCCGATATAATGATTTGGTCAAACAAATTCCACTGGTCGTTATATGCCAACGAACCAATTCCCCTATCCAAAATTTTCCAAAAAGGATTGTATAAATCGGTTTCTTTTACATCCGAAGCATTTTTCTTGGCTCCCAAAATTTTAGCTACACTTTCGTTAAAGGGGTCATCATTCAAATCGCCCATAATAATAATTTTTGCATTTTTGTCCACCTGATAAAGAGAATCAACAATGGAGCGGGTCAAAGCTGCAGCTGCATTTCGTTTGGGACGCGAACGCATCTCTCCTCCTGAACGCGATGGCCAATGATTGACAATGACATGGATTTTTTCTCCAAAAAGATAACCGCTTACCATTAGCTGGTCACGCGTACGAAAAGTGGTATCGGCGGTATGCAATCGGCACGATTTGCTGTTGGTAACAATAAAGTATTTAGGATTATACAATAGAGCCACATCTACACCTCGACGGTCGGGGCCATCGTAATGCACAATTTCATACGAACGTTTTTTTAATGCCGGCTGATTCACCAAATCTTCCAACACCAGTCGATTTTCAATTTCGGAAACGCCAATGATGGCAGCTCCGGCAGGTGTTACATCCAACCCGATTTGAGAAATGGCATACGACATTTTTTCGAGTTTCGACTTGTATTTCATCGAATTCCAACGATTCGGGCCATCGGGAGTAAATTCGTAATCATTAACATTCTCATTGTCAATGGTATCAAACAAATTTTCCTGATTGTAGAAAGCCACACAGGCAATTTTTACATTGATTTTTTTCTCGTTCGCTGCCCAAAGAATATTGACAGATGAAAACAGGAAAAAACCCAAAATCAATATGTAAAAAGAAAAGTACTTAAATAAATTATTCAGTTTCATGGCAAAAAAATTATTGAGAATTTGTCGTTTTATTAAAAAAGAGGGACAAATGTAATAAAAAAGAAATACAAAGGAAAAAATAGAAAATTAAATTTTAAGATTTATCAATAGTTATCAAACTTATCTCTTATCAATTCTTTCATATAGAATCGTTTAATCAAAAAATAATCGATGCTGACTTCATTTTAACATAAAAAAAATCGGTTTCACTGTTTTAATTCAAAAAAAGATGCTAACTTGCACGCCCTTTTTCAAAAAACATTAAAACAGTAAAATACAAATTAACACTGCATTCATAGATAAAAAATTTCATGTTATTTCAAGTCATTAATAGCGAACAACTTTTATAGAATCCACAATATAAAAATTAAATCACAAACGTATGAAAAAACCATTGCTGATACTTTTTGTATCTTTTTTGTGCATTCCATTCTTGATGGCGGAAACATCCATCAAAGGAACCGTAAAATCGGCTGATACACAAAATCCAATCCCCGGAGCTATCGTAACTTTAATGGGACAAAACCTTTCTACACAAACCAATGCCGAAGGTCAATTTTCTCTCAGGTACATCGATGCTGGTGATCTGGAAATACGTATTTCAAAAATCGGTTATTTCACTCAAATAAAGCTGATTCATGTTGACCCTGACAAGGAAAACGATTTGGGAACTTTTTATTTGCGTGAAGATGTTCAGCAAGAAACAAAGCAAGAAGTTGTTTTGCAATTAAGTGAAAATCAGATTGATGAAGATGAAGGTCGCGCTACTCAAAATATTTCGGCTGCTTTGTCGTCCAAAGGTGATGTGTATGTTTCTCAAACAAGCTATGCTTTCAGCCCGATGCGTTTCAGGGCAAGAGGATACGATGATAATTTTGAGTCCACTTATATCAACGGTGTTTATTTTAACAGCATAGAAAGAGGCGGATTCAACTATTCTTCGCTGGGTGGACTGAATGATGCCATGCGGAATCAGGATTATACTTATGGTTTTACTCCCAATACATTCAGCTATGGCAACTTGGGCGGAACAACCAATATCAATACAAAAGCCAGCAATTATGCAGCTGGAACCAAGGCAAGTGTTGCTTATACCAACCGTTCCTATAAATTGAGAGGTCAGGCCACTTATGCTACCGGTCTGATGCAAAACGGATGGGCATTTGCAGGCTCAGCTGTAGTTAGATGGGCAGACAAAGGAATTGTTGACGGAACATTTTACAATTCGTGGGGATATTTCTTTTCCGCCGAAAAAATTCTGAATAAACAACACAGCCTGTCATTCGTAACTTTTGGATCGCCAACGCAGCGTGCTCAGCAAGGCGCTGTTACGCAGGAAGTCTTTGATTTGGCCGGTTCAATTTACTACAATCCTTATTGGGGTTATCAGGAAGGAGAAATTCGAAATTCACGAATCGTAAAAAGTTTTGATCCAACGGCTATCTTATCACATGAGTTTAAAATCAGTAACAACCAGTTGTTGAGAACCGGACTGGCATTTCATTATAGTCTCTACAGCAATTCGGCTTTGAATTTTTACAATGCCCCCGATCCTCGTCCCGATTATTATCGCAATCTCCCGAGCTTTGTGAGTGACGACTCTTTAAAAAATGTGGTGGCCAATCAATGGAAATCCGACACCAATGTTTCTCAAGTCAATTGGAACGCCCTCTATCAAGCCAATTATAAAAACAATGCAATCAATCCCAACGGGACAGCACGATATAGCGTAGAGCGCCGACACAACGACCTGATGGAAGGTTCATTCAACTCTACTTACACCCAACAGGTAAACAAACAATTGAAACTCATCGCCGGAATAGAAGGAAAAATGTCGAAAGGAATGCACTATAAAACGCTCGACGATTTATTGGGCGGTAATCAGTGGATCGACATCGATCAGTTCTCCGAACGTGACTTTCCTTCAAATCCTGATATTATACAAAATGATCTGAAAAATAGGAATGCGGTTATAAAAGAAAATGATATTTTTGGATACAACTACGATATCAATATGGCTTATGCCAACGCTTTTATTCAAAACGAATGGATACTGCCTCAATTCGATATTTATTATGCTGGCAAACTAACCTATACACAATTCTATCGGTACGGACACATGCAAAACGGACGTGCTCCCGAAAATTCCTACGGAAAAAGCAAAACATGGTATTTTGTTGATCCTTCGTTGAAAGCCGGTTTTACTTATAAAATCGATGGACACAATCGTTTGTCGTTCAATGGGTTGATAGAAAGCAGAGCGCCACTTGCCAGTCAGGCATATCTTTCCGAAAGAATAAAGGATACACTTATTCCTTATTTGCAAAGTCAGGATATTTGGTCGGCCGATATTAATTACAATTTTACCTATTCGACCATCAGAGGAAGAATTGGAGTATTTCAGACCAACTTATACAACACGTCCGACATGTTGGGATATTATGATGATGAATACAGAACATTTATCAACCATGTGTTGGCAAAATCGGACAAGGTTTACAAAGGAATAGAATTTGGAACTTCTGTAAAAATCAACAGTAATTTCTCCGTTTCTTTGGCTGGAACGTACGCCGATTATCATTACGCCAACAACGCCATCGGTATAAAAAGTCCGGAAAACGGTGCCTTTGCAGATGTTGCCGAAACCGTTCTTACAAAAGATTTGAAAATTGCCGCAGGCCCTCAGGCAGCCGGAAATATTACCATCGATTATTTCCATCCCAAAATGTGGTTTGCCGATGTTACCTTAAGTTATTTTGACAACAATTATTTGGATTTTGCTCCTAACCGTTTCACCGAAAACAACATGGCAAAATATACGACACCCGAAATGATGGCCGCTTTGGGTACACAGGAAAAGCTGAAAGGAGGCTTCCTGCTGGATGCTTCGGTAGGAAAACTGATTTATTTGAAAAATCGCCGTTCATTGAATTTCAACCTCAGTGCCAGCAATATACTGAACAACACCAAAATGATCACCGGTGGTTATCAGCAGGCCCGCTTGCCACTCACCGATGGAGCCATTGACCAAACCGGGCTAAACAGATTTCCCAACAAGTATTATTACGCATGGGGATTCAATGTGTTTTTCAATATTGGGTACAAGTTTTAATACAATAAAATCACAGATTAATCGATATTTAAAAATATGAGTGAAATGAAAAAATTTAAAATAGGTGGAATTTCCATCCTTTTGGCAGCAATTTTTACTTCTTGTGCCGAAACAGATTTTGAAGCAATACCAGCAAATAAGTTGATGGGTGATTCATTGACTACAACTTATACTATTGAACAGTTAAAAAATAATTTTCTAACTTTAAATGATGCTTACTCCGATACGGTCAATTACAAAGGTGGTTTATATACTGCCGATCCGATTCAGGCTGACTCGGACATCGTAATCAGCGGCTACATTACATCTACCGATGCAGAGGGAAATGTTTACAAATATTTTGTTGTCCAGGAACCCGGAGCTAACGGTCAAGCCATTAAAGTTTCGATCGATGCTTCCGGATTATCATCCATTTATCCCCTTGGACAAAAAGTCTGGATACGTTGCAATGGCTTGTACATAGGTCGCTATGGCGAAGCCGAACAAATTGGTTCTCGCTATGTAAACACGACAAAATTCAAAATTAAAAAATCGACAGGCGACACCATTTATCGAATAGAACCCGGCCGAATGCCTTACCTGATTGCCATAGAACATATTCACGCTTACGGAATGCCTGATCCTACAGCTATTAAACCCGATACCATGACCATTGCTCAAATAAAAGCCCAAGCAGCCAATCATCAAAAACTGGTCAATAAACTTGTGTGCATCAAAAACGCATTCTTTACGGGCAAAAGTGAAAGTGATAATCTTACAGACAGTGAACTGATTTTTGCACCATCTACCAACGGAGCAGGTTATCCGCAATTGCGCGACATAAATGATGGAACCGGAGAAATCAGTATTGCCACCAGCGAATACGCCAAATTTGCAAGCTATCCAATCCCTGCATCGACATATCGTGGCGATATTACCGTTATCGTCGGTTGGTATCGAAATTATACAGATGCTGCCGGCGCATGGCAGTTAACTCTGAGAACCATCGATGACCTCGGGAAAGGCTTTGAAACCTATAAAGCAAACATTCAGAAATAAAACCGACATTAAATTACGAAATCAAAATGAAGAAATTCAATTCAAAAATAGTTTTTACGGCTTTGGCTGTGCTACTTACGGCAAGCTGTACCAATGTTGAAGATGTTTACATTGAAACACCAACTTCAGATGTAATTTATTCCGAAACTTTTCAGAATGGTCTTGGAGATTTTAAAGCAGTGAATGTTTTAGGCGATCAGGTTTGGACCTACAACAGCAGCGGTTATGCCATAATGACGGGTTATGAAAATTCCACCAATTATGCCAATGAAGACTGGCTTATTTCTCCTGAAATAGATTTGACAAATATTGCTTCAGCTTATTTTTCATTCGATTATGCCATGCGCTATTCCAATGATCCCGCAAATGATGCCACTGTCTGGATATTGGCCGATCAAGCATACAGCCCCGATACCTTGCCAAATGCTTCGCAATGGGTAAAACTCGACTTAAAACCATTTGTTGATCCGGGAAGTTGGACTTTCAGCAATTCAAACGATATTAGCCTCAATGATTATGTGGGAAAGAAAATCAGAATAGCATTCAGGTTCATTTCTTCCGCAACAAAAGCCGGCACTTGGGAAATTAAAAACTTCACAGTAAAAAAAGGTAACGCTACAGTGGTTGAAAGCAATGATGGCAGCGAAGAAAAACCTTTCACGGTAAAAGAAGCCATTCAAAATCAAACAGGAGCTTCGGCATGGGTAAAAGGATACATTGTAGGATATATTTGGTCCGGAACTCAAAATAATTATGTTTTCAGTGCTGATACTTGTACTCAGGCTACCAATATCATTCTGGCCGACACCAACGATTTATCGGCTTTGTACGTATCAAAAATTTTAGCCGTACAATTGCCCGCCGGTGTTGTACGCGACAGTCTCAACCTGAAAGAAAATAAAGATAAGTTTGGAAAGAAAGTTACTCTTTATGGTTCACTAACTAAGTATTTTGGAATTGGTGGACTGAAATCAGTTTCCTATTACAAACTGGAAGATGGCACCAGCGGTGGAACTAAACCTGTTAAAGCGATATTCAGCGAAACATTTGCAAATTCAAGTAAAGGTAACTTTACTATTTACAATGTTAAATTGCCATCTGCTTTATCCTATATTTGGATTCCTACAGCTACTTATGGAATGAAAGCTACGGCTTATGACAAAAACACCAATTACGAATCGGAAAGCTGGCTCATTTCTCCAACAATAAATCTTTTAGGAGCAACTAATCCGGTAATGGTTTTTGATTATGTAACAAGATATTTTGAAAATCCCGCAAGAGATGCAACCATTCAAATTTCTGAAAATTATCAGGGAGGTGATCCAAGCAGCGCAACATGGACACAAATTCCTTATCCATTTACCAATATGTCAAGCTGGACATTTGTAACAACTAATCCGATTGATTTATCGGCTTTCGCAAACAAAAACATTCGGATAGCGTTCAAATACACTTCTACCAGTACAAAAGCCGGAACTTGGGAAATTAAAAATTTGGTGATTTATTGATACAATAATAAAAACGGTTAGTTGATTTTTTATTTTCGAAAAAGCTACGGGATAATTATTCTGTAGCTTTTTTATTTGGGGATTGTTTTTTTAATGAAAACCAAACAAAAAAGTATATTCTTTGTAAAAAAGAAAGATTTTCAGAAAAAGAAAAGGAGCATCAAATCATTGACACCCCTTTAAAAGTTCTTTTCTTTTGATAGTGGAAATTAGAATTTCCCATGTTCAATGAGCAACGTTTTGGTAGGCATATCACAAACTTCTGTTGGCCCAAAATACTGAATTGGTCCCGGATATATGTAACTAACTTTTTCGTCGGCCCACTCTTCACGGTGAGATTCAAAATATTGGAACGGAGCGCCATCCAATTTTACCAAAGCTTTCTGAATCACCGGTTTCATTTTCTTGTTTCGTTTTTCCATATTCATCAACATGGTCAAAGGTACGCCGCAAGCTATCCATTCTTCGGGAGCTGCAGTCAGATTTTTTACGGAAGCCATATAACCGGTTTTTCCTTCGGCAATTAATAACGACGCCACCATTCCTAAAGTATAAGTATAATTGGCATCGAAATTCGATGGAATAGCACAGCGGCCTTCGTATCCAAAGAAATGGCTGATAGCCGAAAAAACACCTTTGTAAACGCCTTCGGCTTTGAGTTGGGCCAATCGTTTGGCAACCATTTCTATCAGCAACTTTTCCGTTTCAATAAGGGAAACCTGCACATTGCCATGCGGATCGCGATCCATTGCCAATTGTCTGGCAATTCCCTTTGGCAGACTACGATACAGCTGGCTGGTTTCATGGCTCAACATTCCCTTGATATACTGACGCTTCTCATCATCCGTATTCAAAGCCACAAAATCATCATTGTTGGCTAATAAATCATTCAGCTCCTGAATCAGTTTTTTCATACCGGGAATAAATTCTATCAATCCTTCAGGAATCAGTACGGTACCAAAATTTACTCCATAATTGGCGCGATTGACAATGATTTTGACAATATACTCAACTATATCGTTCAAACTCAAATTTTTGCCTTCAACCTCTTCCGAAATAAGCGTTATGTTAGGCTGACTTTGAAGCGCACATTCCAAGGTGATATGCGAGGCTGAACGTCCCATCAACCGAATAAAATGCCAGTATTTTTTTGCTGAGCTGGCATCGCGTTGAATGTTTCCAATGAGTTCCGAATAAACCTTACATGCCGTATCAAAACCAAAGGAAGTTTCTATCATTTCGTTTTTTAAATCGCCATCAATTGTTTTGGGACATCCTATTACCTGTATGGGATAATTTTTTTGTGCATAATATTCAGCTAAAACACAAGCATTTGTATTTGAGTCATCACCACCGATAATGACAATCGCCTTAATTTTAAGTTTTGTACAAATTTCAGCGCCCTGTTCAAACTGCCATTCCTGTTCCAATTTGGTTCTTCCTGAACCAATAATATCAAAACCGCCGGTATTGCGGTATTCATCAATTATTTCAGAGGTCAGCTCGACATATTTATGATCAACCAGTCCACTTGGACCATCCAGAAAGCCATAAAGTTTGTTTTTTGGGTTTAATTTTTTCAATCCGTCAAAAAGCCCCGCAATTACATTGTGCCCTCCTGGAGCTTGTCCGCCCGACAATATAACTCCAACAGAAATTTCCGGATATTGTACTTCAACTCCTTCTTCAAAAGTAATAACCGGTAAACCATAAGTTTTAGGAAATAAGCTTTTTATTTCCTTCTGATCAGCAACCGATTCAGTAGGTTCGCCATACTTCAAAGCCACGTTTCCTTTTAAAATTAAAGGTATTTTCGGCTGGTAGCCTGAACGAGCTATCTGCAAGGGACTTTTATGTGTTTCCATATTAAAAATTTTATTAATGATTTGATATTCAAATGTAAGTTTTCTTGATAATTTATTTGCAAAATTAATGATAAAATTGAATAATCCAAGTAAATTGTTTTTCTGTGCTGCATAATTTTAGCATCTCTTACTAAGAATGGGCTGTCTGAAATAATCATTTCAACTTACCGGCTTTTTCGTTTATTTTTTAAAAGATTCGTAAGCATTTAATAGTGTGCCAATTTGCAATTTTTTGTTAAATAAATCAGCCTCCTTCCAGCCAATTCAACTAAATTGAAAGATTATCATTATTTTTGTGGCTGCATTTCTGCTGAATCGGAAAATTTATAAGAAAAAAACACGTTATTATTTAATTGTATAACGCACTTATTTATAGCATTTCAATATGATGTTTAACAAGTCATTAGAACGTAACGTGTTGGTATTTTTACTTATTTTTTTTGTTCCCGGTATAAAAGCCCAGGACAAATATTTGGCAGAAATTGGAGTAGCCGCCGGAAATGGTTTTTATTTGGGTGATGCCAACGGACAGCCTTTTAAAAATCCTACAACAGTTTATGGCGCAACATTTCGTTATCGCTTCAATCCGCGAACAGCATTACGCACCGAATGGAATCACGGGGTTGCAGAAGGAAGATACATCAACGCAACAGATGAAACGGTAAATTTCAGCAATTCACTGAATGCATTTGATATTTGTGGGGAATTTAATTTCTTTGATTTGATGCAGAAGCCGAATAACCGGAACAGCAAAAGGTATTCGACTTATGTTTTTGCCGGACTGGGAACAATGATTTATCCCAACGACAGCAGTAAAACGGTAACAGCTTTGAGCATTCCTTTTGGTGTGGGATTTAAGTATAAGGTCAGTTCCCGTTTCAATGTTAATTTACAGTGGAACATGCGCTGGATAGACAGTGATGACTTGGAAGGAGTTAACGAACTGAACAATCCACATGGTTTGAATGGTTCCAATCCGTTCAACAAAGATTTTTTTTCGGCCATTACATTGGGAATCACTTTCGATTTTTTGAAAAAACCTTGTGATTGCAAGTCGAAATGGTAAAATTAAAACAGTATGTTTAAAGAAAAAATTGATACTTCACGACTGCCAAAACACGTAGCCATAATCATGGACGGGAACGGCAGGTGGGCAAAAGAAAGGGGCTATGACCGCATTTACGGACATCAGAAAGGTGTAACTTCTGTGCGAAAAATTACAGAGGCGGCAACTGAATTGGGTATTGAATATTTAACCCTCTATACTTTTTCTACTGAAAATTGGGACAGACCCAGTGATGAAGTGAAAGCGCTTATGGAATTGCTGGTTCTTACTATCGACAGAGAAATTGAAGATTTGGAAAAAAACAATATTCGTTTAACTACCATCGGCGATATATCCCGTTTGCCTTCGGAAGTAACAAAAAAACTTGAAGCATGTAAAGAAAAAACAGCCAACAACAACAAACTCAATCTTATCCTTGCCTTAAGTTATTCGTCACGATGGGAAATTACGAAAGCTGTAAAAAATATTGTCGACGATGTACAAAACGGGAAACTGACTTCCGACGACATATCAGATACATTGATTTCAAGATACTTAACTACTGCTGATATTCCTGATCCCGACTTAATGATAAGAACCGGTGGAGAAATTAGAATCAGTAATTTTTTACTGTGGCAATTGGCTTATACCGAGTTGTATTTCACATCAACATACTGGCCTGAATTTGATCAGGAAGCTTTTTATGAAGCCATATACGAATTTCAGCAACGCGAACGCCGATTTGGAAAATAAAATCATTGATTTTTGAATTCTATTGATACATTACACTCTTTATGAAAAACAAATTATATTTCGTACTTATCTTATTTTTCATTCAAAATTCATTCGCTTTTTCACAAAATTCAGGTAACGATTCCATAACATCTGTTGCCAATGATTCCACTCAAATTCCGGTTATTGAATACGCCAATGTCAATCCAAAATATGAAATTGCCGGCATTACCGTAACCGGAGCAGATAATTACGAAGATTTTGTTCTGATAGGATTTTCAGGACTTTCAGTAGGTCAGGTTATCAGCATACCGGGTCAAGAAATTACCGATGCGGTGAAAAGATTTTGGAAACAGGGACTTTTCGCCGACGTTAAAATTTATGCAACCAAAATTCAGGATGGCAAAGTATGGTTGAATATAGCATTAAAAGAAAGACCGCGCATTTCAAAAATCAATTACAATGGATTGAAAAAGGGAGAAATAGAAGATTTGGAAAAGAGACTGAATTTGGCTCCCGAAAATCAAATCACACCCAACATTACCGACCGAATCATTACCATCATCAAAAAATTCATGGAAGAAAAAGGGTTTTTGAATACGGATGTAAAAGTGTATCAAAAAAATGATCCCGAAAAACCCGGACATGTGATTGTTGATATTGACGTTGATAAAAAACTAAAAACCAAAGTTCACAAAATTTATATTACAGGAAATCAGGCGTTAACACTTGCGCAAATTGACAAAGTAATGAAAAAAACCAACGAAAACAATCTGCGTAATCTTTTCCGTACGAAAAAATTTGTAAAGGAAGAATATGAAAAAGACAAGAAAGCGTTAATTGACAAATACAATGAAATTGGATACCGTGATGCCTACATCGTATCGGATAGTATTGTGCCATTCGATGCAAAAAGTGTAGATGTTTACATCAAGGTGGATGAGGGGAAAAAATACTATTTCAGAAATATAAGCTGGATAGGCAACACTGTTTATCCATACGAATTTTTGAACGAACAGCTGAAAATAAGAAAGGGTGATGTTTACAATTATAAATACCTAATGGAACGGTTGGAAACCAATGAAAACGATGCCATCAGCAAACTCTATCGTGATCATGGCTATCTGTTCTTTCAAATCGAACCGGTTGAAGTATTGGTAGAAAATGATTCCATCGATTTTGAAATCAGAATTTATGAAGGCAAACAGGCTACCATTAATGAGATTGGAATCAAAGGAAATACCCGCGTTTACGAACATGTGGTAAGAAGAGAGTTGCGAACCAAACCCGGACAATTGTACAGTCAGGAAGACATCATGCGTTCATTACGTGAACTGGCTCAAATGGGACATTTTGACCAGGAAAAAATGAATAATGCCATCGATATACAGCCCGACCCCGAAAACGGTACGGTAGATATAAATTATGCACTCGAAAGCAAAGGAAGCGATCAGATCGAATTTTCTGCCGGTTGGGGCGCTACAGGAGTTGTTGGAAGTATTGGCTTGAAATTCAGCAATTTTGCTATTCAAAACCTGTTCAATCCTAAAACTTATCGCATTGTACCACAGGGAGAAGGACAAACTTTCTCATTAAATGCACGTACCAATGGACAGTCCTACAGTTCTTTCAGTGTATCGTTTCTTGAACCTTGGTTAGGAGGAAAACGTCCCAACTCGTTATCGGCATCGGTTTATTATTCTACGCAATCAGCCATAAGCAACCGTTATTTAAACTACATGAACAATCTTTCGAGTATGTATTACGGAGGTTATTATGGCGGTTACTACAATGATTATTACGGAAACGGGTCTGATTATTATCAGACGGAAGTTGACCCCGACCGATACATGAGAACAATTGGAGCTTCGCTTGGATACGGAAAAAGATTGAATTGGCCTGATGATTATTTCCAATTCTATGCTGAACTTTCCTATCAGCGATTTATGCTCAACAATTGGTATGCCGGATATTTCCCCATGACGGCAGGAACTTTTAACAACTTGAGCCTGAATCTCGTTCTGAGCCGATCTTCTATTGACAACCCTATTTTTACAAGAACCGGTTCACTGTTTTCACTTGGATTAAAAATCACACCGCCCTACTCCGCTTTAAGTGGAAAAGATTATTCTCAAACCATGACAGATGAAGAAAGATACAAGTTTATTGAATACCACAAATGGACATTTACCGGAAAAACCTTTACACCTTTGACCCCCAACAATAAGCTGGTGTTGATGGCAAGGGCTCAATTCTCCTATTTGGGTTATTTCGATAAAAATGCCCGCTCTCCTTTTGAAACTTTTTACATGGGTGGCGACGGAATGTCTTCTTACACCAGTTATGGAACAGAATATGTAGCCATGCGTGGTTACGAAAATGGTTCATTGACTCCTTACGATACCAAAACAGGAATTGCGGCAGGTTATCTTTACAACAAATATACAATGGAACTGCGTTATCCGCTTTCATTGGAACAATCCGCTACAATTTACGTCTTGAGTTTTGTGGAGGCAGGAAACAGTTTCAACAGCATTTCCGGGCCCAACGGTTACAATCCGTTTAACCTGAAGCGATCGGCGGGTATCGGCGTTCGCATATTCCTTCCCATGTTCGGTATGATGGGTATAGACTGGGGTTATGGTTTCGATACGGTTACCGGAGCAACCAAACCAAGCGGTAGTCAGTTCCATTTTGTACTTGGACAGGAATTATAAAACCTGCGATTTTCTGGCAAAGAATTTGTTGTAAATTAAAATCATTAAGATTAAATCTTTAAGTTATGAAAAAATTAATAGTAACCTTTTGTTTTTTAAGTGTATTTACATGGCTGTCCACTGCTCAGAAATTTGCTACTGTGGACATGAGTTACATACTCAAAAATATTCCGGCTTACGAAACAGCCAATGAACAAATCAATCAGGTTTCAAAAAAATGGCAATCGGAAGTAGAAGCACTTCAGAAGGAAGCCGAAACCATGTATAAAAATTATCAGACCGAGTTGGTATTTATGTCGGAAGACATGAAGAAAAAGCGAGAAGAAGAAATTGTTGCCAAAGAAAAAGAAGCACAAGAATTGAAAAGAAAATACTTCGGCCCGGAAGGAGAGCTCTTCAAAAAAAGAGAAAGTTTAATGAAACCCATTCAGGATGAAGTTTACACTGCCATTCAAAGCATCAGCAAAGAACGAAATCTCGAACTTGTTTTTGATAAAAGTACAGCCATGAGTGTGATTTTTACAACGCCGGGCATCGACATTAGCGATGAGGTGCTCAAACAGTTGGGTTATTCAAAGTAATTTAATATATTTGCATTCTATTTTTAAATTTGTATTCATCAACTTCAAAAAAATTGTCATGTTTAAGAAAATTGCCTTTTTATTATTATGTATCTTCCCTATCAGCTTAATGGGTCAGGAAGTTAAATTAGGACATATCAATTCGCAAGAAATTCTTTCTTTAATGCCAGAAAGAGCAGAAATTGAAAAAACTTTAAGTGATTTGCAAACACAATGGGAAAATGAATTGGTAAAAATGCGGGAAGAATATTACGCAAAAATCAAAGAATTTCAGGACAAACAGGCTACTATGCCCGAAAGCATTAAACAGGCCCGCCAAAGTGAAATTGTTGAAATCGAACAGCGCATTAATACTTTCAATCAGACTGCCAGCAGCGATTTACAGAAAAAACAGCAGGAATTGTTTGCTCCCGTAATCGACAAAGTAAAAAAAGCAATTAATGAAGTGGGAGCTGAAAACAATTATACTTATATTTTCGATTTAAGTACACAATCAATCGTTTATCAATCACCGAAATCGAACGATGTTACTGCTCTTGTTAAAAAGAAATTAGGATTGAAGTAATTGAAAAAATTATTCCGGTTTTTTCATTTAAGCCTTTGATGACCTGTTCATTGAAGGCTATTTTTTTAGCAAATAATGTTTCAAAAAAAACATTGGTTGATAAAAAAGCATGCGAGGTCCGGAAAAACGCATTACTGTGCGGATTTGTTTTCTCATTTCCGGTTCATAGCAATGTATTTTGCAGGACGAACATGAAGTTTTTCTTTCTCCAAAAGGACATTTTTCCAAACGGTTCACCGCATATTGCGACAACTTTGCGCAGGAAGGACATAAAGCTGAAGAAGTATGATGACACTTGTTGCAGTACAACCCAATCATTTGTTGTACTATCTTTTTTTCGCCATCAATCTTGTTCATGTAATATAAGGAAAGAAATTGATTGATTTGATTGTTAATCGGGAAGTTTACATTCGTTATCCGCGACAGGCAACTTATTTTCTGTAAGACCGATATTGTTTTCGGGAATACTTATTTTTCTGAATACCCAATGTTTTTGCAAGTTATAATTAAATCCAATGGAGATAATTAAATCGGTAATAATTCGGCTAAATTTATAATCGATATTTAAAATCGTAGTAATCAGATATGTAGAAGAAGATTTTAACACAATGCTGTTTGTAACCACCAAAGCAAACTTGAGCAATTGGTGCATTCCTGTAGATTTATAGGGAAGTTCTTTCGATTTGAAAGTCCAACTTTTATTCAATGTAAAATTGACCACAGCTCCCACAATTCCACCAATGGCAATAGAAATGGTATAATGAATATGAAAAAACTCAGTAAAAAATACCATCACCATGTAATCAACAGCACCACCTGTCATGGCGGAAAATTGAGCTTTGGTAAACGTTTTAAGTCTCTCCATAAAGTTATTTAGAAATTTTCCCTTCTTTTTCTTTTTTATCTCGCTCATCTGCAAATTTTAATATTTTACCTGTTTCCAAAAAATTCATAATCAACAGGACCAAGCATGCAAAAGATGATGTGTATAAAATGGAATCTTTGACGATTACTTCAAGAATTAACATGAAAGAAATGAGAATTCGGACTTCTGTAGGACCAAAACTTCCCGAATCGATGGAATACTGTTCTGTAACTTTATATCTGAGCAAAGCGGTTATCATTTCCCAACCATAAAGAACCACAAACAGAAATCCAACAATTTTCCAATAAGAGGGAGCGTAAACGATAAAACCACCGCCCATTAAAATAATTCCCAGCCAGTCAACAGTGATATCGAGTGAAAAACCGTACCACTTACGAGGTTTATTTCGATAGTAAGCTATCCTCCCGTCCAGTGAATCGCCAAACCAACTAACCATAAATCCTAAAATACCCAGCAACAAAAAATAACGACTGATGAAAGTACCCAGTACAAATGACAAAAATACAATGATACTCCCTACAAAGCCTATCGCAGTAAGCATATCGGAACTCATCCAAGCCGGAATTTTTTGCACCAGATAAGCAATTGATTTTTGTTCAATATTATGAAGAATATTGGTTCGAACCCTTCCTTGAGCTATCAAACTTTCTGCTTTCTTTGTTTCTTGATCCATGAATAGAAAAATATAAATTATTGATTACGAAGAAAATGTTGAGATTTAGTAAATAAAACTAAAGTATTTATCCTCTATTCTAATTATGCAAAGTTACTATTTTTTTCAAAATAACTATGCACCTGCGCTCGAATTTGAAAACATTTTTAAAAATACAAAGAAAACAAAATTCTTTTAAAAACTCAACAATCAGAGAAATTCTTGATTCATAATTAGATAATTGGAGAAAAAATTGCTAAAAACCGACAACTTAAAAATGAATACAAAACGTATGGAAAATTTATATCTTTGTATATCTTTCCTGAAATTTAATAAATTATTGCTATCACAAAATTAAAAAAATGAATCAGAAAAAGAATAAACGAATTTTTGGCTATCCTCGAAATATTTTTTTTACCGGATTAACCAGTTTCCTGACCGACACTTCAGTAAAGATGGTCTATTCGGTCATGCCCATGTTTCTGCTTTCCATTGGAGCATCGAAAACCAGTTTGTCCCTAATTGAAGGAGTTGCAGAAAGCACAGCTTCTCTTGTTAAAACGCTTACCGGATTCTGGAGCGACAAAATTGGCAAAAACAAACCATTTTTGTTGATTGGCTATGGACTTTCAGCAATTATTATTCCTTTGTATTCGCTGGTAATTTCTCCAGTTCAGGTGCTGGTGCTTCGTTTTGTGGAAAGAGTGGGAAAAGGCATTCGCACAGCGCCACGCGACAGTATTGTAGCCGGTTCGGTAGAAAATGGAGAGACAGGGAAAAGTTTCGGACTGCAAAAAGCCATGGACAACAGTGGGGCTATTTTAGGCCCATTCATGGCATTTATTTTGCTTTCGGCTTTTCAAAACAATTATAGATTGATTTTCCTGCTGGCCGGTATACCTTCCATATTGGGAATTTTGGTGATAATTTTCGGTATAACGGAGGCAAAGAAAAACAAGGAGAGTTTGTTGAAAAAATTTCGTTTTGGCGATTTCTCAAAAAAGTTTTATTTCTTTCTGGCCATAGTATTTATTTTTACGCTTGGCAATTCGACCGATGCTCTTTTGCTGGTGAAAGCCAACGAAATAGGAATCAAAGTTGCTTTTATTCCTCTTGTCTATCTGCTTACCAATGTGGTGTCAGTGTTATTGTCCATTCCCGTAGGCAGTTTATCTGATAGAGTTGGAAAAGAAAAAATCCTGATCATTGGATATATTATTTATGCGCTGGTTTATTTCGGATTTGGCGCTTCCAATCATGTGGTGGTCATTGCCGCTCTTTTTGCTTTGTATGGTGTGTATTCTGCAGCTACCGATGGCATACAGAAAGCTTTTGTTTCGGATATTGTTGATGAGAATAAAAAAGGAACAGGTTTGGGCTTGTATAATGCATTATTAGGTATCACTTTACTTCCAGCCAGCCTTATTGCCGGCATACTCTATGATAAAGTAAATTCGCATGTTCCGTTTTATTTTGGAACAGTTACGGCTTTGATTTCGGCTGTTTTAATGTTTTTGTTTCAGAGAAACTTTAAAAAGCAAGTTATTGAATAAATAATTTAAAAATACAATCGGATTTTTCATTTTTACACTCACTCCTTGCATTTAAAAGCGTGCAAATCGGAAAAATCTTGTAATTTTGCAAAATATCGGCTTGAAAAAAATTCCATTTCATGGATTTGCACTGAAAAAATTTAAAAGATGGTATTAAATTACATTTGGATAGGTTTTTTTCTGATTGCTTTTGTTATCGCCTGCATACAATTATTTGTATTCGGAAATGTTCAGGTTTTTTCCGATATGCTCAATTCAACTTTCGATTCGGCCAAGTCTGGTTTTGAAATTTCATTGGGACTTACAGGTGTATTGTCACTTTGGCTCGGGATAATGAAAGTTGGAGAACGAGGCGGCGTGATTCGGGCTTTTTCAAAGATAGTTGCTCCTTTTTTTGAAAAAATTTTTCCTGATCTTCCTAAAAATCATCCGGCTTATGGCAGCATGTTCATGAATATAGCCGCCAATATGCTGGGACTCGATAATGCAGCTACTCCGTTGGGCTTAAAAGCCATGAAGGAAATGCAGGAAAGCAACCCTGTAAAAGATACTGCTTCCAATCCCATGATTATGTTTCTGGTGCTGAATACTTCTGGATTGACATTGATTCCGATAACCATTATGGTTTACAGGGCACAATTGGGTGCAGCCAATCCTTCCGATATTTTTCTTCCTATATTGATCGCCACTTTCTTTTCAACACTCGTCGGTTTTTTAAGCGTTGCTGCTTACCAAAAAATCAACATTTTGGACAAAACCGTTTTGGGAACACTGGCCGGTTTAATCATCGTTGTTGGCAGTATGCTGTATTTCTTTGGCAAAGCTACTCAAAATCAAATTGCTTTGTATTCAAATTTCATTGCCAGTTTTGTTCTGATTTCCATAATTATTTCCTTTATTCTGGCAGCAATGATTCACAAGGTAAACGTGTACGACGCCTTTATTGAAGGAGCAAAAGACGGATTTCAGGTTGCAATAGGAATCATTCCCTATTTAATTGCCATTTTGGTGGCTATTGGCATGTTTCGCGCTGCCGGAGCCATGGATATGATGATTCGGGGTTTCACATGGTTCTTCGAATCGCTGGGATTGAATACCGATTTTGTTGGAGCACTGCCTACTGCTTTAATGAAACCGCTGAGCGGAAGTGGAGCACGCGGCATGATGGTTGATGCCATGAAACTCAATGGCGCCGATTCTTTCGTAGGACGGTTGTCGTGCATTATTCAGGGTTCAACTGATACAACATTTTACATATTGGCTGTGTATTTTGGATCGGTAGGAATTAAAAATACTCGATATGCCGTTATTTGTGGACTTATAGCTGATTTTGCGGGTGTAGTAGCTGCAATTTTAATCGGCTATTTGTTTTTTCATTAGTTTTTCTATTAGAAACTTGATATTTGGTAAATTAATTTTTTTTGAAAATAATTTTTCCATGAACGAGATAATTGAATATATTATAAAATTTCTATTGGGTGATGACGTATCTGATGATATTGTTCAGAAAATTGGATATACCGATAAGGAAGAAGAATTTGGTCGGTACAAATTGGTTATTTATCCTTCCGGATTTTTCAAATCGGAAATTTATGGGAACATCCATTCTATTCCTTCTTTACCGTTAAAAATTTGGGACGACGCTCCCTTGCTTTATGGAGAACCCAAATTGGAACAAGTAGGAAATACCCGCATTCTTCACGCCGATATAATTGCCAGTACTTATTTCCTTATTTCCCGCTACGAAGAAATGGTGCGTCGCGGATGCCGCGATGTACACGGGCGATTTTATGGAAAAGAATCGCTATCTTATAAAGCCGGCTTCATTGACCGACCATTAGTGGAAGAATATGGAAAACTTCTGCGTCAACAGTTGCGCGAATTGGAAATAGAAATTCCAGAACCAGAGAAAAAAATCAAAAAAATTTTTCTGACCCACGACGTCGATCAACTGGCGCATTACAGACGCTTCAGAGGAATGATGGGGGCAGTAACTCGAGGAATAAAATCGCCAAAAAAACGTGCAGAAGCTCGAAGAGCCATAAAAACATTTTTCAAGGGCATCCGATTCGATCCGTGGTATACTTTCCCATGGCTTTTCAAAATAGATCAATCACTTACAGAAGCTCTCGGAGAGGAGCGCTGCAAAACGGTGGTATTTATTAAAGCAGGAGGAGGTCATAAAAAAGAAGACAAACCCAACTCCAACCTCGCACACCCCGATTATAAAAATTTCATTCGCTACTGTAAGAGAAAAAATATTATTGTTGGATTACATGCAAGTTACGAAGCGGGGCGACACCCCAATTTGATAGCGGAAGAAAAAAAGAAACTCGAACACGTAGCTAAAACAAAAATTACATACAACCGACACCATTTTTTACGTTCGCGGGAACCGGAAGATATGGAAGCACTTATCCAAGCGGGTTTAACGGATGACTTTACTCTTGCTTATGCCGATATGGCGGGATTCAGATTGGGAACTTGTCGGCCTGTTCAATGGATTAATCCGGCCACCCAGCAACTCAGACCGCTCATACTTCATCCTTTTACCATCATGGACAGCACCTTGAGTGATAAACGATATATGAACATGAACGCATTTGATGCTTATGAATATTGCGTTCAGTTGATCAACAACGTAGAAAATTATGGCGGTGAATTTGTTATCTTGTGGCACAATACTATGGTAGAAAAAAAATCCCCTTCTTACCATAGAAAATTATATAAGGATATTCTCGAATTTCTGAAAACAAAGTAAGATGCAAAAAATTGCCATTGTATGCGTTACCAACGATTTGGTAACCGATCAGCGCGTACATAAAACCTGCCTGACTTTGCAGAAATGCGGTTTTTTCACCATCGAAGTTGGCAGAATGTTGCCAGAAAGTTTACCATTACAGCGTCCTTATGTTACAAAAAGATTCAAACTTTGTTTTCGCAAAGGGCCTCAATTTTACGCTGAATACAATATCAGACTGTTTTTTTATTTACTTTTTGCCAAAGTCGATCTTATTTTTGCCAATGATTTGGATACGCTTCCCGCGGCTTTTTTGGCTGCCAAAATTCGTAGAAAAAAAATAATTTACGATACTCACGAATATTTTACTGAAACGCCCGAATTGGTTCATCGACCAAAAGTTCAAGCTATATGGCAAAAAATTGAGAACTTTATCTTTCCTAAACTTCAAGTTATTATCACAGTAAACGATTCAATTGCAGAACTTTACAAAAAAAAATACAACAAAAACCTGCAAGTTGTTCGCAACATCCCTCCTACTTATATTCCGCCTCGATTAAAAACCAGAAAAGAACTGGATTTGCCTGAAAACAAACATATTCTGATTCTTCAGGGAACAGGCATCAACAAAGATCGAGGAGCAGAAGAAGTTCTCACAGCCATGCAATATTTACAAAACTGTATATTGCTTATTATTGGAAGTGGAGATGTGTTACCGGCTCTGCAAAAAATGACAAAGGAATTGAAATTGGAAAATAAAGTTATTTTCAAGACGAAAATGCCATTTGAAGAGTTGAGGCAATATACCTGCAACAGCGACCTTGGCTTGGCTATCGATAAAGATACCAATTTGAATTACCATTTCTCCTTACCCAATAAACTCTTTGACTACATTCATGCCGGCATCCCCGTTCTCGCCTCCGACTTGCCCGAATTAAAAAAAATCATCAACCGTTATGATATTGGCTATTTTTTGCAAAATCACGATCCCAAAAACATTGCAGCCACCATTGAATACATTTTTGAAAATGCAGAACGATATAAAACGGTGAAAAGCAATACGGAAAAAGCTCGAGAAAAATTGTGTTGGGAAAATGAAGAAAAAAATCTGCTGCAAATCATACAGCAATATTCATCCAAGAATCTGCATTGTTGAAAAAGTTGGTTAATTGTTTACATTTTAAAAAATTATGTTGTATATTTGCACTCGGTTGAGGGGAACACCATCCCCCGACCCCGACCTTGGGGTTAGCTTGAAAGAGTTAATCCCATTGTATTTTAAAGTTATTGGATAATATTTCCTCCCTACTAAATTGTTTGTCAAAATCACCTTTTATAATCCAAACCGATTTTGTATTTTTTGACATTTTTATATGGCTGTTGATGGCTTTTTCCAATACATGAACGTTAATGCCGGATTTAATATCCAATACGATATAGTCAGCTTGTTTTCCTCGTATCTTAGTTCATTTTTGATAGCCGAATAAGTTGCTTTATAGTTGCGGTCGAATTTGTCATTCATTTCTACCTGAATATCTTTGAGTAATTGTTGAAAAAGTTGGTTAATTGTTTATATTTTAAAAAATTAGGTTGTATATTTGTCATTGAAAAACCCGTTTGAAATGCTGCCACGGATTGTAGTTCCGTGAACCAGATGTCAGATGGGTTTTTCAATATTATAATTATACTGCATTGCCATCGATAATTCCATGAAAATAAATTTCTCTTCCTCTATATTCATTTGCAATAATCCAGCTTTTGTCGCCTTTTATTTCTATTTCAAAAAATATGCGATTTCCTGCCTTTATAATATGTAACACCTTTATACTCCGAATTTGCACTACATTTCTAATGTCTTTTAACAACTTGTTTTTTCAAAAAAGTGCATATGCGGCTGATTAGTAAATTCTTTTATACCGTTTCCAGAAATATGAATTTACTTGAGCAATTGTTGAAAAAGTTGGTTAATTGTTTACATTTTAAAAAATTAAGTTTTATATTTACATCCAGAAAATTGATTGTTAGTTACCACTTCCTGAGCACGAATCAGAGCGGCGAGGCCTAACGATTAACCTTCTTTCTTCTAAAGAAATTTGATAAAGTGAAAAAATACACCTTCTGCACCTCTATCTTCAAACTGAAATTCCACAGTTCGCCTTGCCAATTTTTTATCCACCCAATTATAAACTGTTTTCAGCTTATAATAACCAATTGCTAAAGTCACTTGATTTTTATCATCCGGTAGAAGAAAGACTGGTATTTTGAGCAGAGCAATATGTTTACAGCAGTGCCGTTGATGATGCTGAAGGAAAAGGATGATTTAGATATAATGCTGATATTAATTGCTTTAACAAGCAAACCACCGATTAAAAATCGGCGGAAACGGAGCAGAAGTAACAATAGATTGTTTCTGCACTGTCGGTTATCAGAAATCTATAAAAGCCATTTTGCTAATGTTTATTGAATTTCGAAAAATACTCGTCAATTTCCACCCGTAGTTCAATCCCAATTCTTTCAAAACAATCAAGCAGGTCTTCATAAGCACCTTCACCTCCAAGAAAATCCCAAAATTCGTCTGCCACTTTTAACTCTTTATCTAAATCTAACATTCCCCGCATCGTCCAACGCGCATACGGAGCAGGTTCATAGGGATTATATGGAATTGCAATCAAAGTTTCTATTTTAGCTGTTGGATTGATGACGAGTGTAGCAGCAACCCATTCTAATAAAGTCCTTTTAAATTCTTTGAAACCACCGGCATTAGGCTTAGCTGTTTTAATGTCAAATAAGTATATTGTATCATCATGATCGATAATTTTAATATCAACTTTGGTCGGCTTTACCGTTTTCATTTCACCTGATTGACATACTGCTCTGATTGCTTCAATCTCCTTCATTTTATTTGGTGAAGTCTCACCTACAGTCAAACTGTCCATAATGTTTTGGATTACCTTATGAGCTTCTGATGAAATTTTTGTACCTGCAGTTGCCTGCAACTGGGCAGATTTAAATTTCGCTGCCCCCAATGCTAATGCCACAGGTTCAAATATACTTGTTCCGAAATTGGTATTCAAAGAGTGAATAAATGAGTAAAGTGCCAATCTATCTTTCCCTAACAATCGAGTATGAAACGGCATTACAGCTGGCTCAGGATTGTAACTTTGAAATATATGTCGAAGGCTTGTTCTAAGCACATTCTCGACTTCGGTGATTTGTTGATTAGTTAGTGCCATTAATTTCTGATATTAACTTTTCTGTTTTTGGATTTGAATAAAAACCTCTTCGTTCAAATAAATAATCTTTTGAATTCAGAAGATCCACAGTTTCCACAAAAATTGAGTTTGAATTTTCTAATTCACTTAAATAATTTATTTTATCGTCAATTGTAACAATATTTTTGCTTTCTAAAATAATATTGCAGGCCATTAAAATATGCATATCCATTGTTTTAGATTTCATCGTGAATTGTCCATTAAGATACAAGTGATTAAACCAATACCAAAGCATGCCACAATAGTAATACTGATTAACATCCTGACTACTATTAAATATTTTTCCTTCTTTTTGGAACTTTTCAATTACTGAAATTGCATTACTTTTCATTTCATGTGGTTTTTTTAAAAATACTGATATATATACTCTGGCTAATGTTTCAATATTAACTACACTATACGGTGGTTCCACATTTGAATGTTGACCTCTAAGTCTTTCAAAATTTAATTGAAAGTCCTTTCCCTCTTTACCTAAAAAATAAGTTTCGATTTTCTCGTGAAATTCATTTAGTGATTGTAAATCTTTATCAATAGAATTCTGATTATTAGCAGCGTATATAATCATTTTCTTTAATTTATTATCATTAGTAGATATTATTTTGGCAACTATTTCAATATTATCAATACTGCTTTCATTTGAAGATTCTTTATACTTTTTGTATAATTCGTTTGTGGTTTGACAACCATTTATAATTCTAGGAAATGTCAAAGAAAATTCTTTGTCTTTAACAGGGTGTCTTTCTATTTTATCGCATATAATTGCTAAACCATTGTTTAAAAAAGGGAAATAACTTCTTTCTTTTTCAGAATCCAATGTTTTTTTTATATCAACATTAACAGGTGTGGAACCAATGTAATTTCTAACATTTTCAACAAAAAGTTTCTCTTTTAGATTTTTATCACTAGTTAGTATCAACTTTTTAAGCTCAGAAAACTTTATGACTACTAAAAGACTTAGTTCAACATTGTCGACAGAAGAAAGTTGAATATAGTTTTCGAATTTTAATTGGATAGTGTGAAACTTCGAAATTTTTTCATATTCTGATTTGATTTCATCTTTTTGTAAAAGTAAAAATTTATCTAAAATACATTTGTTTTCAAGCTCATTCCTTGAAGTTATTTTTTCCTTTTCTGATTTTATCTTTTCATTATTAAGTGTATGTGAAGTTCTTGCAGAAAGAAAAAAAAGGGAAATCTGTGGCGTTTCCTCTATTCTATCAATAAAATTTCCAGAATCATCAAGTAGTTTTTTATAAATTGTAGAGAAGGGCTCTATATCAATTGAACCAGTCAGAAATTCCACAACTGAGTCTGTAAAGGCACTAAATTTTTGTTCATCAAAACTTTTTTCTGTTGTGGATTGAATAAATCCGATTTTAATTCGAATTGGTTCTGTATGCCCAAATTTAACTAAATCAGCTTCTTCACAAACCAATCTATTGTTTACAATTATTGCTATACCATCGATACCTCGAGCTTTGTTAGTAGAAATAGATTTTACATTATTGAGTTCTTCTTCCAATAAGTTCGAAGCGACTATATAATTACAAAAGTCTTCAAACACATCGGCATTATTATAATCTGTCCTTGTTATACTAAATTTTTTTTGTGAACTCATTGATTTTAGCATTTAACCCAATGTCAAATTTTTGTTCCATATCATTTCTTTTTTAAATGAAAAATTATTTCGGAATATGCTCCTTTATCTTTTTCAGTACGGTTTAAAACCGGTCTTTTATATTGGTTGACGATCTTCAATCCGGCATTTTCAGCGATAGTTGGGTACATATTGTATTTGTCGTTTGCCACCAGAAAAATATCGAAGTCATCGACTAAATATTTCTTAGCATTATTCAAAACATCGCTTATTCCTTGAATATAACTTTTTTGAGCTTCTTTTCCTTTTCCTTTGTAAAGAGGGCCTATTTCCAAGTCATCATTCCTCTCAAAACCAAACAAATCGTAGGCATACGCGTGTTGTTCGTGATAATCTATTAAGCCAACATAGGGAGGCGAAGAAAAAATTCCTTTGATTTTTTGTTTCGAAATCAGTTTAGCAAATTCAGGATTTTTCTTCTTCATTTCTCCAATGAGATCAATCGTTCTGCTGTCTCCGGTTAAACAAGTATGAAAGGTGGGTTTTCTTAATTGGTCATACTCGGCTATGCGTTTAATGGTATCTTTTGAATAACTTTCCCACCATTTCAGTATAGAAAATAATGGTTTGCAAATTTTACCATGTTTTCCACAATAATAAGTTGAAGTTACGGGCTCTAAAAGTGTTGCTAAATCTGCATGTGTGGTTGCTCTGCAACTCCTAATAGTACGACTCAGAATTATACTTACAATTTTTTTTGTATTAGGATTTTGAATCTTTTTAATTTCATCGAACACAAATTGAATTTCTTCTCTGATATGGTTGGAGTACCATTTGTCGAGGAAAGTATTTTCTTTGTCCTGACGCAATTTAATATTATATTCTTTGACTAATTGATTGAAAATCGGCAAAAATTCTAATTCTTTTTCTTTCCCATATTCTTTTTCATTAATTTCTTTCCTGAGTACCTTGTATTTATATTCAGGAACAGGGAAATATTTTTTATTGAATTCATTTAGTTCTTGTAAAAGTTTTGTTTCAAATTCAACGGTATGTGAGTTCTCCAAAAATAATTTTAAGGATTTCGTAATTCTGTTAATTTCAAATTGAACATCTTTAATGTCGTAGTGAGTAACTTTACAATTGCCAATTAAGGAATTAAATGCTGAAACGTCGACGCCGACTGCATGTATCCCTAATTCACAGGCCTGAACCATTGTTGTTCCACTTCCGGAAAATGGATCAAGCACAATATCTCCTTCATTGAAATAGACTTCTTTTTTAAAATTATCTGTATGTTTGTCGAGAAAGTATTCAACTAATTGAGGTATAAACTTCCCTTTGTAAGGGTGAAGTCTATGTACGTGTTTGGTTGTTTCAGATTCTTTATATTGGTCGAAAGATAAAGCCCAATTTAGGTCTTCGCCCAATTCCTCTTTCCAAGATTCTTGCTTATTTTTCTTTTGTTCTTTATAATAATTAATCAACTCATCTTTAGCAATTAACGTTGAGCCATTTTCCCCAATTTTTTTTATTCTACCATACTGAATAAGATACGAGATATTCGAGGGTGTAACATTCTTTTCCAAATAATTTGAAGCCCAAGCACTTGCTTCGCTTATAGATAGGTATTCCTGCATTTTATTTGTTGTTGTTCCTCCATATTTAATCGTTTGTTCAGCGACTTTTAATGCTTCTATTCCAACATCTTCATTTTGCAATTCACTCAAAATTTTTTCACTTAGATATTGAGTTAATATTAAATTTTTTTCAATTTCGAGAATTTCAGCCAGTTTTATAATTTGTTCTCTTGTGGCTTTTCTCTCTCCTCTTTCAATTTTGCTTAATACAGCCGTATCAATACCAATTTGTTTTGAAATATCTCGCAATAATAATCCTTTTTGTTCTCTTTTTTCTCTAATTAATTCACCTGTCGTCATCGTTTTAAGTTTAGATATGTCACTTGACAATAATTGTCAAATGTAGTATTTTTTTTTCAAAAAACGAATATTTCAGTCTTTAGAACTTTTCAACAATATCAAAATTTTCATGCATAATATAATTATAAAGTTGCCTGTGCATGTATCTGCATTTTCCTTCACAGAAAAGCAATGAATTTCTTGATATTTTCCCGTTTTAACAAAATTGGCAAGGGTTAATTTTTTAGTGACTTCTGAAATTTTAAAAAATCTTTTGAACAGTTTTACCGAAAGCTGAACAAAACCGGCAAAACAAATACCACAATCAATGTCCATAGAAAATATACGTTCAAATAACGGGCAATAGAGAGTTCAACTTCTTCGAGCGTTTCGGGATGAAAAAAGGAACGAAATAATTTTCGTAATAAAATAATCAAATTAATGAAAATCAAAACGTTGAAACCTAAAACGACAGTCCTGTTTGGTGTAAAGCCATTAAAAAGTCGGGAAATAATGGCCGTTATAGCTACTACATCCACCAAAATTGCCAACAGAGTAAGCAAAAACAAAACAAAAACACCTGCATTTTTCTTTTTCGATTTATCTATTTCCGAAATAGAAAAAAGCACCAAAACCAAAACTGCAAAAAGAATGATATTCAGAATTATCAATAAATTTCTGTCTTTCATAATATTACTGTTACCGCTCAATAAAAGAAAAACTAAATATACCGCCAGTGTGATCATTGCAAGCGGAGAAAATATGCGCGCAAGAACAGGTGTAATTTTACCGGTAATATCCGGATAAATATTTATCAAAAAAACAGAAACAACAGGTAGGGCAGCTCCTCCAAAAATTACAACATATTCCATCCAGAAGTTTTCAATATTCATCCCAATTGCCGAAAACATATTGATGCTTATAGCTGTAAGCAGCCCTCCTCCAATCATAATTAACCCTGTCATCACCAAAAACTCTCCACTGAAACGAATATAATTCATCCTTTGATTCAAATTTTTCCACTCAAACGAAACCATTACCCAGCCAAACAGGTACCAAAGTAATACAGGAAGATGCAGCAATGCAAGCTGAACAGAATCACTTTTGGTAACTGGAAGTAGATTCACATACACTGCCAATGCTGCAATTGAAATTGTATAACCCACCAGTTCACGTTTTGCAAACAATTTATTCTGCCAGAACGCATAATAAATCAAGGCATTGAAAAGAATAAGCGAAAGGTTGCGCAAATAAAAGGAATTTCTATCCAGCTGTGCGAAAAAATCCGGCAATTTTAAGAGTAATCCACTGAATACAGAAACAAGAATCACAAAAATAATATCCGATTTCAGTACTTTATGGCGACTATGTGAGGTTTCGGCAGCCAAACGAACTTTCCAAAATTTAAAAAGTTCCGAATCAGAATATTCGGTATTGCTATTAAAAAAATCGCAAAATTCCTTTTTGTGTTCCCTATAGAGTTTTTCCAACTCTTCGGGGGAATGTAAACCGTCTATAATTTGTTGATTTATATTCATTTAATCAATTTTAATAAAATGAGTTTTGAACATAACAAAAGAAAATTGGTAATCCATTAGCTGTATTTGTCGGGTTGTGTAAATTCCAATTATGATCACACAGTGGTTGACTATTTTTAAAAATTAAACGTACACTTTCTCCTTAAATTTTAAAAATTCAAAAATATATTCGCCAATTTTTAATCACCGAATTATTCAAGGGAAATACAATGCTATAATTTTTGTAATTTTGCGACATGATTATAACTGTGATTGTATTGAAAAAACAATGGTAGAAATCGGCAATACTTAAAATGATTTCAATCCGATCGGCGTCGCATCATTCTCCAAAACAATCGTCAGGCAATGGCTAACTGGATGACTCTTCGGTTTATAAAAGATTACGAAAACAATTTATAGAAGTGAACAAACAAACACATAAAAAAACTCCTGTTCCATCTACGAAGAAAGAACAAGAAATAAAAGTGAGTGAAAATGCCATTTTGCTCGATTTTTTGCTGACAAACATGAACGAAAAGAGCCGTAATTCGGTGAAATCGTTACTCAAACATGGTCAAATAATAGTGAACGGCAAAACCGTCACGCGCTACGATTATCCTTTAAAATCGGGTGATAAGATTATCGTTGGCAATCATCGGAGCATTGTGGAGAAGAATATCCCGCAATTGCGCATTCTGTACGAAGATGATGATATCATTATTATTGACAAAGAAGCAGGGCTGCTTACCATCACCACCGGAAGTGGAATTGATACCACAGCGGTCTCGTTGCTTAAGGATTATGTGAAAAAACAATCTCCCTTCAATAAAATATATACGGTTCACCGGCTCGATCAGTTGACTTCGGGAGTTCTGGTTTTTGCTAAAAATAGCGAAGCTCAGCATCAGTTGCGAGATAATTGGCGCGATATGGTTACCAAACGCACTTATGTGGCTGTTGTAGAGGGAAAAATGGACGAAGCTGCAGGGAAAATATCGAGTTGGCTAACTGAAAACAAAAAAAACTTTATGGTGTATTCCAGTCCCGTGGATAATGGGGGAAAACTGGCAATCACAAGATATAAAGTTTTGCAGACATCCGACCAATTTTCGCTATTGGAATTGGAACTCGAAACCGGGCGTAAAAATCAGATACGCGTCCATCTCAAGGATCTTGGACACCCCATCGTCGGCGACCGCAAATACGGTTCATCTTCAAATATAGGTCGCATTGCATTGCATGCGCGTGTATTGGAATTTTATCACCCTACTTCGGGCGAAATCATGCATTTCGAAACTCCTGTACCCAAACTTTTTCTGCGATTGTTATGAAAATGCTTCCCCTTTAAGATTATTTTTCCAAGCAAGGAATTCTTTCAGGTATTAATCAATAATGCCTCTATTTTTCAGTTCTTGTTCTAAATTGATTTGAGGTGTCAAGTGCAAAGTCTGAAATCCGAGTTGTTTGGCTGTTTGGATGTTCTCCGGATTATCATCTATAAACAGCGTTTCCTGAGGATTGATTCGATAACGATCAATCAATATTCGATAGAGTTCCGGATCAGGTTTTACGATTTTTTCTGCACCCGATACAACAATTCCGTCAAACAAATCAAAAAAATTGTATTTAGCCTGTGCAAGTGGAAGCGTTTCGGCTGACCAGTTCGTTAGTCCATACAAGTTGTATTTTTCTTTCAGCGGTTTAAGTAATTTCACATTTTCATCGAAAATTCCACCTATCATTTCAATCCATCGACCATAATATAATGCAATCTCATTGCTGTATTCGGGATGTTCTTCCTGTTTCAACAGTGTAGCTTCGGCGAGCGAACGGCCGGCATCCTGCATCAGATTCCAGTCGTATGGACAAATATGTTCGAGGAAATATTCCATTTCATCTTCGCTCCGAAAAACATTTCGGTACAGATAACGAGGATTCCAGTCGATAAGCACACCTCCAAAGTCGAATATGACATTTTTTAGAATCTCCATATGACGTAAGTTTAAATTTTAAACAAAAGTAAATCTTTTAAATTGAGAATAAGAATCGACCTTCATTTGCTCTAACACTAGGGTTTATTAGTACATGACAAAAATTGAAACATTTGTTTTATATATCTGTAAAACTAAGCCAAGCTCTTGGGGTTGACCTTGTCCAGTGAACCGAAAAACAAGTGAGAAAAGCGTTTAAAAATCGTCCTTGTTTGAGTTCCGACATATTTCGTCGGAATAAGTTTGGACGATTTCAGCTTTTCGAGCGTAAGTTTTTCGAGTGAAGTGGACACAGTCTTGAAAGCAGCGTTTAAGCGAAAACAGGGGCTGTCTCAAAAGTAAGGACAGCCTCTTTTTTTTAGTTGGGAAATATCATAAAAAACAGGGAAAAAAACAGGACAAATGATTTGTGTAATTGCATATTATTTTGTATCTTTATAGCTGAATATCAATAACATGAATTATGTCGAGAGTAGTATTTAAATCAAACGAACAAGGACAAATAGTACTTTTTCCTGCCAGTTTGGATGAAAAAGTACCCCAAGATTCTCCTGCCCGCCTGGTCAATCAAATAGTCGATAACCTGGATATTGCTCAAATCATTGATACTTACAAGGGAGGCGGAACGAGTGCCTATCATCCGAGAATGATGCTGAAAGTAGTTCTGTACAGTTATTTGAACAATATTTATTCGAGCCGCAAAATAGAACAGGCACTTGCCGA
>Ga0208826_1000441_pt1 | contig 44052 bp, 34 predicted proteins | sample AD_UKC115_MetaG_FD_184451 | JGI IMG/M metagenome (GOLD analysis project Ga0208826, IMG submission 184451) | Active sludge microbial communities of municipal wastewater-treating anaerobic digesters from Hong Kong - AD_UKC115_MetaG (SPAdes)... | ecosystem: Engineered > Bioreactor > Anaerobic >... | reverse complement strand
AGGAATCTGCGGGGAACACGGTGGAGATCCTGAATCAATAGAGTTCGCACATCTGCTAGGTTTGGATTATGTAAGCTGTTCACCATACAGAGTACCTATAGCAAGGCTTGCAGCAGCTCAGGCAGCTATCAAAAGTGGGGAGGACTAATCTATACGACCAATTCCAGATTGGTTTCGACCAAGCTGAAGCGTATAGAAAGTCAGTCGGTCAGTACCTGCGGAAAAACCAATGGGATAACGTGACTGTCGAAGTCTTTATCTAACACAACCAGCAGGCATATTACTGAAAAGTAGTATGCCTGCTTTTTTATATCCTTTTAATATATAAGACCTTTCTTGCCGTCTGTTCAGTAGTGAGCAGGCGGCATTTTTCGTTTATTGGCTCAAAAATTTTTCATCTTTTTTTGAAATACACCTACTAAAACAACCTCTGCCAGTCCGAATAAGTGAAGGGGCTGCTTCTCCGACACGGAGAAAGCCGCTTCACTGTTCCTTGAAAATTGAATATCAAATCTTCAAGTACGTTACTTGTATTGAAGAGCCATGATGGTGGGTACGCCACGACCTCTGAATTATCTGAGCGAGCAGTAAGCCTCCACCACAAGTGTCGGACTGTCTCCGACATGGCGACGACTCTTACAACCATAATGATACTTCCCTATGGGGCTGGCGGAGTAACCGGCAGAGGTGAGATTCCTATGAGACCGTTTAGCAGACGGTTGCTTGAAGATTTCCCATAGACTACCGAGTCATGCAGGGGTGTCGAGGACAAATACTGCATTTTACCAATCGCATCGGTAATGCTCTGCATTTTGCGGGAGGAGTACATAGCTGTTTGCTATGAATAATCTGAAAGGAGGATACCACATGGAAAACTGTAAAGTGATCGCCATCACAAATCAGAAAGGTGGTGTCGGTAAAACGACAACCGCAGTCAATCTTGGAGTGGGACTTGCAAGCTCCGGTAAAAAGGTTCTGCTTGTTGACGCTGACCCGCAGGGCAGCTTAACGGTAAGCCTCGGAGTGAAAAATCCCGACGAGCTGAATGTATCGCTTTCTTCCCTTATGCAGTCGGTCATTGATGATGAACAGCCGCCCGGTAATGCCATTATCACACATCCGGAAGGTGTTGACTTGCTTCCTTCAAATATTGAGTTGTCCGGTATGGAAACCGGCCTGTTCAATGTTATGAGCCGCGAGTATGTTTTGAAAAATGCTATCGACGGCATGAAGAAGAATTACGACTATATCCTTATTGACTGTATGCCTTCTCTGGGAATGATGACGGTCAATGCGCTCGTTGCGGCAGACAGTGCGATTATTCCGTCTCAGCCGAACTTCCTGTCAACCAAAGGTCTTAACTTGCTTCTGCGTTCGATTTCAAAGATTAGACGGCAGATCAATCCGAGATTAAAGATTGATGGTATTTTGCTGACGATGGTAGATAACCGCACAAACAATGCAAAGGCGATTATCTCATCGCTTCGTTCATCTGTGGGAGAAAACATCCGCGTGTTCAATTCCGAGATTCCGTTTTCGGTAAGAGCTGCGGAGTGCAGTCTTTCCGGAGAAAGCATTTTCTCTCATGACAAGAACGGCAAAGTCGCGGCAGCGTATGAGGCACTCACGAAGGAGGTGACAGAGATTGAAGAACGTGCAAAAAATCGATCTGGGTCTGACCGGGTACGATGAGCTCTTTATGAATGATGCGGAGCGTAAAGAAAACAAGCTCCCCAGAATTTATGATGTGCCCATTTCGGAAATTGATGATTTCCCCGACCATCCCTTCAAGGTAAAAATTGATGAGGATATGGATCAGCTTGTTCAGAGCATTAAAGAGCGCGGGATTATCACACCTATCACGCTTCGCCCGAAAGAAGATGGGCGGTACGAAATCGTATCCGGACATCGCAGAAAGAAGGCTTGTGAGCTTGCAGGGCTTGATACCGTCAAAGCCGAAGTCCGGGAAATGACCCGTGATGAAGCGATTATCTTAATGGTTGAATCGAACTTGCAGCGTTCCACAATCCTTCCGAGTGAAAAAGCATTTTCGTACAAAATGCGTCTTGAAGCTATGAACAGACAGGGTGAGCGAGCAGACCTAACTTGTTCTCCAATGGATAACAAGTTGAAAGGTGTAAAGTCAGCATCGCTTTTGAAAGAGGCAACGGGCGATGGACAAGCACAGGTTTATCGCTATATTCGTCTAACCGAGCTTATTCCCGAACTGCTCCAGCTTGTTGATGAAAGCCGTATCGCGTTCCGACCGGCAGTTGAACTGTCCTACCTCAAAAAAGAGGAGCAGAGTGCGTTGCTCGAAGAAATCTCCTATACGGACGCAACACCGTCTCTTGCACAAGCTATCAAGATGAAGAAATTCTCTAATGAAGGAAAGCTTTCGCAGGAAGTAATCGAGTCGATTATGAGCGAGGAAAAGCCGAATCAGAAAGAGAAAATCAACATCAAATACGAAGATGCGAGGAAGTTTATTCCTGCCAGTGTTCCTTATGACAAAACCGGTGATTATATTATGAAAGCGCTTGAGTATTATCATCGGTATCAGGAACGGCAGAAAGATCGTGACGCAAGATAATCCTTACGCCAAGGGAGTAGTGTACCCTTTTACGGGCGGAGAATGTTTCTTCCCCCCTCACACTCCCCCCATCTTCAAGACCAGCATACTATCTCAAAAGGAGAAGATATAGGCGGCACATTTGAAAGAAAGATAGAGCATCCGTACAATATAAGTGGAAAACCAAAGGAGGTTAATCCTATGAGAAGAACACTTATGATAATCACGGTTGCCCTGGTTCTTTGCTTATGCGGCTGCTCGGAAGTTCCTCAGATCTCGGATATACCGTCCGAACCTTCCCAGAGCGAATCACTACCAATAAAAGATAGTGAAGAAATCTCCCAAGAGACGGATGCACCCCAATCAAGCGTTAATATAGACACCCCTGAAGAATCCGGTATTGCTTCTGAAACAACGGTGTCTGATGTCAAGGAAACAGAAAGCACTCCGTTGCCGAAAGAAGAAAAGAAGCAGGACCCGCCGAAGGAAGAAACAAGAGCCACAGGTGATAGCGTGACTACTTCTTCTTTTGAGCCGGTAAAGCCTTCTTCTGAACCAGCGAAAACAAAAGCGCCTGAAACGGCTCCAGTTACGGAGACGCCAAAGGAAACAGAAACACCGAAGACGACAGAAGTTTCAAAGGAACCGGAACCACTGGCCCCACCGGTTGAGACTGAACAAGAACCAGAGCCTGAGCCGGAACCGACCTTTGATATAAACTACTGGATTTCTTACGCGCAAGGCGTTGCGGTCAGCAAGGGACTGACATTGGAGAGTTCCGCAGTTGATTGCTGGGACAATCCGATTACCGCCAATCCCGATTGTATTTATCTTGAAAGAGACATCAATTCCCGCATGAACAGATATGCAAAGGACGAGGATATAACCGATGTCTGGATTTGGTATGAATGTGTCGGGACAAACAGTTATCTCATCTATGTGGGATACGCATAAATTACAATTCAATATTCCGAAATGAGCATCGTAGAAATACGGTGCTTTTTTCATGTCTAAAAGGAGGACAAAGAATGAAAAAGAAAATTCTTAAGAGAGGAATGTCCGGGCTGCTTGCAGTCCTTATGGCATTTACTGCTCTCATCGGCATGGGAACGACCGCCTTTGCTGCTTCTGAAACCGCTGAGTCCTATATGGTTTCGTATCCTCGTGATGGGGATGCTTGTATGGTTTACGGTGAAGACGGATGGGGCCATGGCGCAAAGAGCTATATGAACGGTTGGGGCTCTCAGGCAGGAAACTTTACGACTCTTCACTGTATGGATTCATACGACGGAAAAGTCTGCTACTGCATTGAGCCCGGTGTTCCGAGAAATGTGGGTGACACCTATTCCGGTTTTGGTGAAAACTTCTGGGACAATTATCCCAGCCAGTACAACAACACCATCGAGCCGGACGACATTAAGGTTCTGCTCGGCAGAATCATGCAGTACGGCTATCAGGGAAACATCTCGACTTCGTGGAAATCCCAGACCAATGGTGATGAGATGGCTCATGCAATCGCTACCCAGCTTCTCGTATGGGAAACCGTTATTGGTGAGCGTGATGCGGATTTTAACCATGTAAGCACAGGTGGTAAAGACGCCGTTAAGTCTGTCATCGGCCCGAACCATCCGCTGAAAAGCAAAATCGACTCTTATTACAACAGCATCGTTTCCAGCGTTCAGAGCCATGTAGAGTATCCGAGCTTTATGAGTAAGAGCACCGGCAAGGCAACCACTATTGAACTGGAATGGGACGGCAGTAAGTACGTTGCCGAACTGACTGACACCAATAATGTCCTTTCTAAGTTCACTTTCTCTGCCAGTGCAACCGGCTTCAACTTCTCTGTTTCTGGCAATAAGCTGACTATCACGACCGATAACGCTCCGACCGGTGATGTTACTATCACGGCAAGCAGAAGCGTTGCTCGCTGTGGCGTTCTTGTCTGGACGGATAACAAGTACGGTCCCGACGGCGGTATTCAGGACACTGTAACCTATACTGCATCTGTTTCCGACCCCGTAAAGGCATTTATCAAGCTGAAGGTCAGCTACGGCAGCGCGAAGATCATCAAGACCTCCGAAGACGGCAAGGTAGATGGTATTAAGTTCACTGTTGTCGGTGATGGAGTAAATCAGACTGTTACTACTAACAGCAAGGGTGAAATTCAGATCGACAATCTCATGCCCGGAACCTACACCGTAACCGAGCAGACCTACGACAAGTATGTTCCGCAGGAAACGCATCGTGTGACTGTTCTTGCAGGACAGACCGCAACCGTTTCTTTCAATAACGTACTGCGCCGTGGCGATCTCACCGTCACCAAAACTTCCGAAGACGGTCTTGTTGAGGGCGTGAAGTTCCACCTGTACGGCACTTCTGTCAGCGGTCTTGCCGTTGATGAGTTCGCCGTTACGAACAGTAAGGGCGTTGCAACCTTCAAGGATGTGCTTATCGGCTCCGGCTATACGCTGGAGGAAGTCGATACTGCGATCCGCTATGTTGTTCCCGCAAGTCAGAGCGCTGCGGTTGAATGGAACAGCGTAACAAACAAGAGCTTCTCCAATATTCTCAAGAAGTTCAATGTAACCGTTACCAAGAGTGATAAAGAAGCCGGAACCGCACAGGGCGACGCTTCCCTTGCAGGCGCGACCTACGGCATTTACAAGGGCGATCAGCTCGTTGACACCTATGTCACCGACAAGAACGGTCAGTTCACCACTTCCTATTATGTCTGCGGCGATGACTGGAGCATCAAGGAAATCGAACCCTCCGAAGGCTATCTGCTTGATACTGCCTCTTATCATGTTGGCGCGGAGGCAAAGCTTTACACCGTTGAGCGCAATTCCGCACCTGCCATTGATGTGACCGAACAGGTACAGAAAGGCAATATCGCAATCATCAAGCACACCGACGACGGCGAAACCAAGATCGAAACTCCCGAAGAAGGCGCAGTATTCGCAATCTATCTGAAATCTTCCGGCAGCTTTGATGCAGCCAAAGAAACTGAGCGTGACTATCTCACCTGTGATGAAAACGGCTTTGCTCAGAGCAAGGACATGCCTTATGGCGTTTATACCGTTCACCAGGTCTCCGGCTGGGAAGGCCGTGAGCTGATGCCCGACTTTGATGTGTTTATTGCCAAGGACGGTGAAACTTATCGCTACCTTATCAATAACGCAAACTTTGAATCCTTTATCAAGGTCATCAAGGTTGATGCGGAAAGCGGCAAGACCATTCCTTATGCCGGCGCAGGCTTCCAGATCTACCGTCCCGACGGCGCTAAGGTGGAAATGACTTTCACCTATCCGGAAGTTACTACCATCGACACCTTCTACACCAACGATGCGGGTATGCTGATTACTCCCGAAAAGCTTGAGTTCGGCAAGGGCTATTCTCTTGTTGAGGTCTCTGCTCCTTACGGTTATGTTCTCAGCTCTGATCCCGTGAAGTTCGATGTAACGGAGGATAATTCCTCTGAGGACAGCGGCGTTAAGGTTGTCGAAGTAAAGCTCGGCAACTACGCACAGAAAGGCATTATTAAGATTTCCAAGTCCGGTGAAGTCTTTGCAACAGTAACCGAAGCGGACGGAATGTATCAGCCTGTTTATGAAGTTCAGGGACTTGAAGGTGCGACCTATGAAATCAAGGCAGCCGAAGATGTTTATACTCTCGACGGAACGCTCCGCTATTCCGCTGGTGAAGTCGTTGATACTGTGACAACCGTCGAAGACGGTGTGGCTGAAAGCAAGCCTCTTTATCTCGGCAAGTATGAGATTTACGAGACCGAAGCTCCCTTCGGCATGGTAATCAATACGGAAGTTCATTCCGCTGAACTCGTTTACGCGGGACAGGAAATTGAGATCACCGAAACGGCGGCAAGCTTCTGTAATGACCGTCAGAAGGTTCAGATTTCTCTCACCAAGGTTATGGAACAGAACAAGCAGTTCGGCATCGGCATGAACGATGAGATGTCCGCTGTGACCTTCGGCCTGTACGCCGGTGAAGAGCTGACCGCAAAGGACAGCAAGGTTATCCCTGCTGACGGCCTCGTTGAGATCATCTCCGTTGACGAAAACGGTAAGGCAAAAGCCAAGTCCGACCTTCCTTTCGGTAATTACTACCTCAAAGAAATCAGCACCGATCAGCACTATATCCTGACTGATGAGAAGTTCAGCGTTTCCTTTGAGTACGCAGGACAGATCGTTGATATTGTGGATATTAAAGCAAACGACGGCAAGAACATTTCCAATGAACTCATCTATGGTGAGGTTCACGGTATGAAGAAGGACGAGAACGGCAAGGCTCTTGGCGATGCCACTATCGGCCTGTTCTACACGGATGGCAAAGAACCTGTTCTTACGACTGTTTCCGCAGAGGACGGTAGTTTCTTCTTTAAGGATATTCCTTTCGGAGAGTATATCGTCCGCGAAATTGAAGCCCCTGAAGGCTTTGTCATGGATGAAACCCCTTATGCGGTGAATATTGATAAGGACGGCGCGGTTGTCGAAATTGAAATCACCAACAAGCTGATTCACGGCAATGTTCAGCTCACCAAGGTCGATGCAAACTATCCCGATCATCATCTGTCCGGCGCAGAGTTCGAGGTTTATCAGAACGGCGAGCTTGTCGGCAAGATGGAAGAACTCGCTGACGGAGTGTATGAGATGGATAACCTTCCCTATGGCGAGTACACCGTAAAGGAAACCAAGGCACCCGAAGGCTTCTATCTGGATGAAGGAACCTACGCTTTCTCCATCAAGGAAAACGGAAAGACCGTGATCGTTGAGAATGAAGCCGGTAAGGGCTTCATCAACAAAGCACAGGTCGGCAACATCCGCATTGAGAAGACCTCTGAGGACGGCGTTCTCAAGGGCTTTACCTTCCGCGTTGAGGGTTCCGATATTACCGGCAATGCTTTCAGCAAGGACTTTGTTACCGATGAGAACGGTCAGATCCACATTGAAGGTCTCCGCGTCGGTAACTATGTGATCTCTGAGGTTGGCAATAAGGCAAACGAAAAGTACGTTCTCCCTGAGAATGTAACGGTAACTGTTCACGAAGGTAAGACGGTCGTTGCCAAGTTCTACAATGAACTCAAGCCCGTGATTCCCGATGTTCCGAAGACCGGCGACACCACGAATATGCCTCTTTGGGCGGCTCTCGCGGGTATTTCTCTCCTCGGTGCAGGCGTAGCAGCTTTCTTTACCTTCCGCAAGAAAAAGGAGGTAGGCAAGCATGAACGCTAAAATGATTATCGGTATCTGCCTTGTGGTATTCATTGTCGCAGGGCTCATCATTCTTCGCGTAAAGAACAAGAAGAAATAATCTCAAAGGGCGGCACCCGTGAAAAAGGTGCCGCCCGATTTATAAGGAGGACAATATGGACGACAAAAGAATGATCGGTGATTATACCGTTCTTAATTCCATGTATGTCGGACACAAGGAAATCGCCATTTGCGAAAACCAGAAAGCCGCCAAGGATGAACGGTATCTCTGCTGCTATATCGAAAATGTAATTGTTTTTGAACGCTACACGGAAGCACTTGTCAGTGATGATTTCGCTGAGATTGCCCAGGTGTACGGTGAACGTATCGCTTCCGCAGCGGAGGAAATCATCAAAGAAACCGAAAAAGCCAATGAACAGGTCGGCGCAAATGCGGAGCTTACGGCTTCTGACTGCACTCCTGTAACGTGGGAAGATTCCATCGAGAACAAGGTCATTGCTATCAAAGGAAATACCCTTCGCCCTGAGTTCCGTCACGCATCCCACCAGTTGATGCTTTGTACGGGCGGATTCGGTTCTCAAGCCAACGCCAGAGGCCGCACATGCTACTGTATTTCCCTTTATGATGGAAGACAGACTTCCTATTACCGTTCCGATGTTCTCGGTGTGATCGAGCCGGAGAAGCTTCCCGAATGGGCGCAGAAAGGCTTGGAGAAAGCCAAAGAGATACACGAACAGGAAAAGAAACCGCCTAAAGAAAGGGGTGAAGCAAGATGATCGAGTATGAAAAAAGAGCGATGATTGAAGCGGAAGACAAATACACCTTCCGACAGAGTTCGCAGATTTCCGGGCAGACCGGTTTGATCGGTTATCTCAGAGCCGATATGGATACAGACGGAAACGGATTCTTTGCCAGTTGGAACGACTGGCGTAAGGATCTGAAAACCGACGAGTTCAAGGCAGAATTTGATGAGGTCATCAATTCTCTCCGTGAAGAAGGCGACATTCTTCATAACCGCAAGGCTCTTGCAAGTTACTGCTACAGCACACCGCAGAGCAAGATGCAGACCGAGCAGGACTACTACGGAGTTCGTGTTGATACCGAGAAATACGCCTATCTTCTGCGCTTGAACCCAAACAAGGGCGAATACAATCTTTACTGCTACTGCTATGTTAAGGACTGGCTGGACGGTCACATGCGTGAGGCTCAAAGGGGCATCCGTTTCATTGACAGTCACTACAAGGAACTGTTCCGAATCCCCGATGGTGGTAAAATCAAGATTCATTACTCATGGAACGAAGATCAGGTCCGCACCTGCAGATATATCGACGACTATCATGTGGAGGTTGGAGATAACCTCTATCACATCTGCGAGTTTGCAGAGCGCATGGAGCAGAACGGCCACACTTATGAGCCGGTCCGGGATAGTCTTCCCGAACAGTGCTACAGCATTCTTCCCAGCAGCAATGATGTAATCATTATCAAGCGGAATGAGAAAGGTTACTACAAGACTGATATTCCCGCCGCAAGCAAGGAAGACGCAAGGGCTTTGGTCGATGAGTACAACGGAAAACTTGGCGTAACGAAAGCGCAGGAAGAAGCCATGAAAGCAGGTTCTATGTTTGGTTGGAACGTCCCCGGTGCTGATCCGAAGAACTATGACATGGACGGAAAACCTATGAAACCGAAAGACAGAGGTGACGCAAGATGAGCAACTACTGTGTATGCTGCGGCGAGGAAATCCCCGAAGGCAGAATGGTTTGCCCATCTTGTGAAGCAGAAGAAGGAGGTGAACGGAATGGACGACAGACACGTTGTGTGGAGCAACGAAAATCTCGACCTGGAGGACTGGCGAGCAGATTTAGAAGAAGAATATCCCGGCTATTCGGATGATGAACTCTATGAGATCATGTGCGAAACCAACAGTTCTTATCTTTCTGATGAGCGTGTCAATCTTAACATCCAGCTTTCTCAGCCCATTCTTGTTGTTGCCGATCTCGGACTGTGGAACGGCAGACGCATGGGATATAAGGAAATTGAAAGCGGAAACATCCGCGACTGCCTCTATTCCAATTACGATTACACCACATGGTATGTAGATAAAAACGGTGATTTCCGCTGTGATGACATTCACCATGACGGAACGAATCACTACCTTTACCGGGTATATAAGGACAATGTTTCGGAATCTCAAAAGGACCGCCTCAAAGAAAAACTCTACGACGGTACAGCAACGAGAGCAGACATTGTTCGGATTACCCGCAGGCTCGGTGATGACATCGGCAAAGTGTACGGATGGACATTCCCGACGCATCAGAGAGAGCGAGGTGAAGCGCGATGAGAGTAAACGCAATGACAGAAAAGTTCGAGGATGTTACCGTTCTCGGGCATCCGATGCTGTTCACCTGTGCGCGAGTGGACAGAGCTACCGTTCCGGAAGGGCTTTATATGTATGAAGTCCGCCACGATGATGACCAGCAAGGCGATCCCGTACAGATTGCCAACTGGATCATGGTCAACCATTGGGGAACGCTCATTACGAATAAGCCTATTCGTTTGGAGCCAAGCGAAAGAATCAATAACGCTTACCGCGATATTGATCCCGAAGAAGACTGGAACTATGAAGGCTCCGTAGCAACCGTAAAGGAATATATGGAGAAGAATCCGCCTGCAGTTCACAAGGAAAAAGAACACGAACCTACGAGATAAGGAGAAGCAATGGATAAGAAGAAAGCCATCTGCGAGTATCTCCGAAAAAATCATATCGGCAAAGGAAATGCCATCCATAGCAAGAAGCTTGAAAAGCTGTTTATGCTTGACGGAAGAAATATTCGCCGCAAGATCAGCTCTTTGCGACAGGATGGCTTTCCTATTTGTAGTGATGAGTCGGGCTACTACTACGCAGACAATCAGAAAGAAATCAACAACACCGTATGCAGGCTCAATGAGCTTGTGACGAAGGTATCCAATGCCAGAACCGGGCTTTTGTTTGCCTCGATTCTCGGTGAGAATGAACAGACCATAGAGGTCACAATAAAAGTAAGATAAGGAGGAACTCCCATGCCGAGCAAATATAAAATCATAATGGAGATGGCGTCCCAGACCGCAAGGGATGTTACTTCTAATGTAGAACGGTACACGGACTTTCTCGTGACCGCCGCAAACAACTACAAGTACAGTTTTAAGGAGCAGTTACTCATCCATGCGCAGAAGCCGGAAGCAACAGCGTGTGCGGAAATTGAAACATGGAACAGGCTCGGTCGATGGGTCAACAAAGGAACAAAAGGCATTGCGCTTCTTGTGGACAGAGATATTCCGTACAAGCTGCGCCATATTTTCGATATATCTGATACCAACAGCAGAGCCGGAAGAACGATCACGCTTTGGCAGATGCGTCCGCAGTACGAAGAAGCAGTATCGGAAAGCTTACAGGACAGTTTCGGAGAGGTTGACGGAGCAATAGACTTTCCGCATCTTCTCATTGAGATTTCCAAAAACGCAGTTGATGATAACCTTTCAGATTACCTTTCCGATCTGAACGCTGTCAAAGGTGACAGCTTTTTGGAGGATCTGGACGATACGAGCCTTGAAGTATGGCTGAAAGACACGCTCAAAAGTAGCGTCGCTTTTATGGCTCTTTCCCGTACAGGCTATGATCCTCATGAGTATTTCTCCCGTGAGGACTTCAAGCACATCTTCGATTTTAACACCAATTCTGTAATCTCGGTTCTCGGTTCTGCCACCAGCGACATTTCTGAGATGGTCATTAAGGAAATCGGAGAAACTGTCAAAGAACTTGAAAAAGAAGAGAAACAGAAAATTCGCACATTTGCGGATGGACGAACCTCTGAGTATCATAATAGCAGAAACAATAATACCGAAAGGAGCAATGAACATGGAACTGACCTACACGATGCAGGGAGATTACCTGATTCCCGATCTGGAAGCTCCGGAGAGCCCGAAAGTTGGGAAATATGGAATGCTGCGTCGAGCCTACCTCCGCGAGCACAAGGACGGGATTTACACCGGAATGATGCTGGACGGGACATTGAACCGACATCTGGAGGAAGTGGACGCACAGGCGAACCGGATGATGGAGGAACTGACCGAACAGTTGAAAGTCCGGAACGGCGTGAACGAGCAGATGAAGGCGGAAGATCAGATGAAATGGGTCGGACTGATGAACTCGATCCGTCACTCGGCGGAGGAAGTAGTCCTGAGAGACCTGATTTACGCATAAATCTTCCCACAGTCGAAGAACAGCAGGAAATCATAGCAGAAGCGGAGGCAGATAAAACCTCCGCTTTTACTATTTCTCAGGAAGATATTGATGCGGTACTGACACGCGGCAGCGGTGTGTATGACGGCAAATACCGAATCTACGAACAGTATCTCAAAAAGGAATCTGCAGAGAACAACATCACTTTTCTCAAAAACGAGTACGGCGTAGGTGGTGCTTATCCTGCTGTCGGAGATCGTAACCTTGATGAGAGCCATGATCCGAAAGGCATCAAAATCAGCAGAGGCCGTATTATGCAGCCGGATGCCGAAGTGCTTCTCAAATGGAATAAGGTTGAGAAAAGAATCGGTGAGCTGATCGATGCCGGTCGTTATCTCAGTCAGAAAGAGGTAGAGCATTATCCTGTGTATCGCGCACAGGAAGAAGCAAGAAAAGCTCGCTGGGCGATCTCCAATGAATTTCGCTCTATTGTCGATGACTACAACGACTTTGTAGAACAGCTTGGCGAAGAAGATAAGAAGCTGAACCTTTACTATCTGTCCGGTTGCTGGGGTGCTTTTGGTGTCGGTGATAAGAAGATGCACAACCGTACCGCAGAGGGTGACTTTATCCTCCCGATGATGCGTGAGGCGATGAATCAGATTATTGCTGACAACACCCACCTTACCGAACGCTGTGAAGCCATGCTGGAATCACTGAGCAGTGATATTGCAAAGCCCTTTGAGCCGACCTATGACGAAATGAATCCGCCGCTTGAGCCGAAGAAGGAATACCGCTTTTCACTCGGTGACACGGTGTATCTCGGAACACAGGAATATGAAGTGCTTTCGTTTGATGAAAACGAGGTCGTCCTGTTCGATACGCAGTTCCCGCTGTTCAATAAGACTTTGCCCCGTGAGGAGTTCGATAACCGGCTAAAAGAAAATCCGCTGAACGATAAGCTTCTGCAAATCGTTGAGGAGACTCCTGCCGTAGACAACACTCAGACAAGAATCTCCTTGGACAGCGGTGAGACCCAAGTGCATTGGATTTATTTCAATCCTGACGCAGCCGCAGGCGGACAGTATGTTTCCGGTGATCTTGATTTCTCTGTCTTTGAAGAACTCATTGAACAGTATGACATTGCAAACCATCCCGAAAATGCGGATGCTTTCCGCAATGACCTTGAAGAAATGTCGGATCAGTTCCTTGCGGACTTCAACACTCCGTTCTTCATGGAAGCCGAAAACGACTACGAGATGGATTGCGATTATATCGAGTTCACGCCCGAAAACCTCTTGAAAATCCATGAGGATATTTTGTCATTTGAGGCAGACCGCGAGGCACAGCGTGAAACGGACAGATATGAAGCAGAGTTTGGCGCTGACGGGACCAGAGTGTTCCGTGAAGCGGAAAAGCTCCCCGTTTATGACAGAGAAACCGAGATTCTCTACGATGTTCTCGGATACCTCAAGATAGACGATGTGGAGTTTACCTTTGATGAAAACGGGCTTGTCGCTTCCGATTCCATGGATAACGTGTGGCACGGTGCAGAGTTCTATAACTTCCTTGTAGAAGACGCCTTTGTCTTTGAAAAGGACGGCAGTGTGCTCGGCATCCCCGATGAAGTGATTCGGGATTTTGCAGAGCTTTGCGAGCATAACGGCGTTGCGTTCAGAGATCATTTCGTGTCGGAATTTGACGAATACGAGATGGTCAAGAAAGAAAATCCCGATGCCATTGTTATGTATAAGGTCGAAGATTTCTTCGAGATTTACGGCGAGCGTGACACGCAGATTGCGCATGACGTTCTTGACCTCATGCTTACCCGAAAGACCTTCACCAATAAATCAATCAGCACTCCAATGTGCGGATTCCCGGTCCATGTGACAGAGCAGTACACGCAGAGACTCCTTGATGCCGGCAACGATGTTGTGGCTGTCACGCATGAGCCCGGTGAGAAACTGGAAGTAAAAAGAATCGTATCAACCGCGAAAACTGTTGATACCCAGGCTGTACCGGTCGGCAGGATCGAGTATCTCGGTTCTAACGGTGAAGTTGGAGAAACAGTCGAATACACGGATGCGGAACGCTTTGAAAGAGATATTAAGGATGAGAATTACTACGGTGCGCCTATGAGCGTTGTTGTATATCGCCATGCCGATGGCAACACTATACCTTATGCTTTCATTTCTGAGTGCGATCCACCGCTTCAGGGCTTTTCTATTGAGGATTCACCGCTGATTGAGCGCAATGAGTCACTTTCGGATGAAGAACTTGATCAGTTCCCAATCAGTACCGTTGAAGACGGAAAGGTCGTAACGTACCCCAATGCAGATGCTTTGCTGGATGCGGAAAACCGCGAGGTCTCTCTCGCACCGCCTTCTGCACCAGCTAAAAAAGGAAAGGTCACGCCAAATGTTCTGTACCCCGAAATTCACTCGGATTACCGCACAAACTTTAAGATTGACCGTGATGACATCGGTGCAGGAACACCGCTTGAAAGGTTCTACCACAATAAGAGCGCCATTCAGCTTCTGAAAAAGCTGGAGAGCGAACACAGACTGGCACAGCCCTACGAACAGAATGTACTGTCCGAGTATGTCGGCTGGGGCGGCTTGTCGGACTTCTTCAAAGAAGACAATCCGCACTATCTGGAGCTGAAAGAGCTGCTCACGGAGGATGAGTATGAATCTGCCCGTGAATCTACACTGACAGCGTTTTATACACCTCCGGTCGTTATCAAAGCCGTATATCAGACGCTTGAAAACATGAACTTCAAAACCGGCAACGTACTGGAACCTTCCTGCGGTATCGGCAACTTCATGGGGCTTGTTCCCGACAGTATGAACACCGCAAGGTTTTATGGTGTTGAGCTCGACAGTATTTCCGGGAGAATCGCAAGACAGCTCTATCAGAACTCCAGTATTGCCGTGCAGGGCTTTGAGGAAACCAATCTTCCTGACAGCTTCTTCGACGCTGCGGTCGGCAATGTGCCTTTCGGTCAGTTCAAGGTTCCGGACAAGCGATACGACAAGCACAATTTCCTGATCCATGACTACTTCTTTGCCCGCACTCTCGATAAGGTAAGACCCGGAGGCGTGGTCGCGTTTATCAGTTCAAAAGGAACGATGGATAAGGAGAACCCTGCTGTCCGTAAGTATATCGCACAGAGAGCTGACCTACTCGGAGCAATCCGTTTGCCGAATGATACTTTCAAGGCTGCTGCCGGTACAGAGGTTACTTCGGATATTATTTTCCTCCAGAAGCGTGACAGGCTGATCGACATTGAACCCGAATGGGTACACCTTGCTACCGATGAAAACGGCATCAAGATGAACTCCTATTTCGTGAACAACCCCGAAATGATTCTGGGCGATATGCAGCTTATCAGCGGAGCGCACGGTATGGAGCCTTCCTGTATCTCTTATGACGGTGCAGATCTCGGAGAGCTTCTTCAAGATGCAATTCAAAACATCCATGCTGAAATCACCGAATATGAAATCGACGATCTTGAGGCAGAGGATGAAGACCTTTCTATCCCCGCTGATCCGGATGTTCGCAATTTCAGCTTCACGGTTGTGGACGGTAAGATTTATTACCGTGAAAACAGCCGTATGAATCCGGTTGAAGTATCAATGACAGCTGAAAACCGTATCAAAGGTATGATCGCTATCCGTGATTGTGTCAGAACGCTGATCGAGTATCAGACCGATGACCATCCCGATGCCGATATTCGGGCAGAACAGGAAAAACTCAACGGTCTGTATGACGATTTCAGCAAGAAGTACGGCATGATAAATGCGAGAGCCAACAACTCCGCGTTCAGCTCCGACAGTTCCTACTGCCTGCTTTCTTCTCTGGAAGTGCTCGACGATGAAGGTAACTTTGTCCGTAAAGCAGATATGTTCACCAAGCGGACGATTAAGCAGAAAGTGACTGTCCTTGCGGTGGATACCTCATCGGAGGCATACGCACTGTCCCTTGCTGAAAAGGCAAAGATAGATATGCCGTATATGTCACAGCTTACCGGAAAAACTGAGCAGGAGCTTTTCGAGGATTTGAAGGGCGTTATCTTCCTGAATCCCGTGCACACCAGCGATGAGGACGGCAAACCGAAGTATCTTCCCGCTGATGAATACCTTTCCGGCAATGTTCGTGAAAAGCTGGCGATTGCCAAGCGAAGCGCAGACCTTTATCCCGATGATTACGGCGAGAATGTCCGTGCTCTTGAGGCGGTACAGCCGGTCGATCTGACGGCAAGTGAGATTTCAGTAAGGCTCGGTGCAACGTGGCTTCCCCCAGAGATTGTGGAGCAGTTCATGTTTGAACTGTTCAGCACACCGAGGTATTGCCAGTGGAACATCCATGTTCACTTCTCTCAATTTACCGGTGAATGGAATGTGGAGGGCAAATCCTATGATCGCGGCAATGTCAAGGCATATAACACCTACGGCACAAACCGCATCAACGGTTATAAAATCATGGAAGAAACCCTCAATCTTAAAGATGTGCGTATCTTCGACTATTTTGAGGACGAGAACGGCAAGAAAACGGCTGTGCTCAATAAGAAAGAAACCGCTATCGCGCAGGGAAAGCAAGATCTCATCAAGCAAGCCTTTGCGGACTGGATATGGAGTGATCCGGAGCGGCGAGAGCAGCTTACCAAGATGTATAACGAGAAGTTCAACTCGCTCAGGCCGCGTGAATATGACGGAAGCCACATGAGCTTTGTCGGCATCAATCCCGAAATCACTTTACGACCGCACCAAGTCAATGCGATTGCTCATATCCTTTATGGCGGCAACACACTTCTGGCGCACGTCGTGGGTGCCGGCAAAACCTTTGAAATGGTCGCGGCGGCGCAGGAAAGCAAGCGGCTCGGCCTTTGTCAAAAGAGCCTGTTTGTAGTACCCAACCATTTGACGGAGCAATGGGCAAGTGAATATCTCCAGCTCTATCCTTCGGCAAACATTCTGGTGGCTACAAAAAAGGACTTTGAGACCAAGAACCGAAAGAAGTTCTGTGGTCGTATCGCTACCGGCGATTACGATGCCATCATCATCGGACACAGCCAGTTTGAGAAGATCCCGATGTCTATTGAAAGGCAGAAGGCAATACTCGAACAGCAGCTTGACGAAATCCTTGAAGGTATTTCCGAGCTAAAAAGAAACAGAGGCGACAACTTCTCAATCAAGCAGTTGGAGCGCACGAAGAAAACGGTCAAACAGAAACTCGAAAAGCTGAACGACCAGTCCCGTAAGGATGATGTTGTGACTTTTGAAGAGTTGGGTGTTGACCGTATTTTTATTGACGAGGCGCACTACTACAAGAACCTTGCCGCTTTCACCAAAATGCGAAATGTCGGCGGTATCAGCCAAACCGAAGCCATGAAGTCCAGCGACCTTTATATGAAGTGCCGCTATCTGGATGAACTGACAGGAGGACGCGGCGTAGTGTTTGCGACCGGTACCCCAATCTCCAACAGCATGGTCGAGATGTACACGATGCAGAAGTATCTCCAGTATGGAACGCTTCGCAGAAATGACCTCATTCACTTTGATGCCTGGGCAAGTACCTTTGGCGAGACGGTAACGGCTATCGAGCTTTCACCTGAAGGCACCGGCTACCGAGCAAAAACGCGGTTTGCAAAGTTCTATAACCTTCCAGAGCTTATGGCGATGTTCAAGGAGACCGCCGATATTCAGACGGCGGATATGCTGAATCTGCCTGTGCCGGAGGCTCATTACCACAACATCGTTTTGAAGCCTTCCGAAACGCAGAAAGAAATGGTTGCGGGACTGTCTGAACGAGCAGAGCGTGTTCGTAATAAGATGGTGGATTCGAGCGTGGATAACATGCTCCTCATTACCAATGACGGACGAAAGCTGGCTTTGGATCAGCGTCTTATGAACGATATGCTTCCCGACAGCGAAACAAGTAAAGTGGGCGCGTGTGCGGATAATGTCTTTGACATTTGGCAGCGCACAGCAGAACAGAAATCTACGCAGATGGTGTTCTGCGACCTGTCCACTCCGCACGGAGACGGCAAGTTCAATGTTTACGATGATCTCCGTGACAAGCTGATTGCAAAAGGCATCCCTACAGAGGAAATTGCCTATATTCACACGGCAAATTCCGAAGCTCAGAAGAAAGAACTGTTCGGCAAGGTACGTTCCGGTCAGGTGCGTGTCCTCATCGGCTCCACGCAGAAAATGGGCGCAGGAACTAACGTGCAGACGAAGCTTGTGGCACTCCATCATTTGGATTGTCCGTGGAGACCGTCTGATCTTCAGCAGCGTGAAGGCCGAATCATCCGTCAGGGCAATGAAAACCCCGAAGTCGATATTTACACCTATGTCACCGAGAACACCTTCGACAGTTATCTGTATCAGTTGGTGGAATCAAAACAGAAGTTTATCGGACAGATCATGACGAGCAAATCTCCGGTGCGCTCGGCAGAAGATATTGATGAAACCGCACTCAGTTATGCGGAAATCAAAGCTCTTTGCGCCGGTAATCCGCATATCAAGGAAAAGATGGACCTCGATATTGATGTGTCCCGACTGAAGCTTTTGAAAGCAAACCATCTGAGTCAGCGGTATGCGCTGGAAGATCAGATCATCAAGGAGTTTCCGCAGAAGATCAAATCGCTGGAACAGCGCATTGAAGGCTTCAAGGTAGATATTGACCAGCTCAAAAGAAACACGGAGCCCAACGAGGACGGCTTCTCTCCAATGTTTATGCCGGGTGGCGTTGTGAGGGATAAGAAGGATGCCGGTGATGCAATTCTCGGCCTGTGCAAGTCCATGACAACTCCCGATCCGATTTCCATCGGGCAATACAGAGGCTTTGACATGGAATTATCCTTCGATACCTTCAGTCGTGAGTATAAAATCACGCTGATCCATCAACTCCGTCATCCGGTCACTCTCGGTACTGACATTTTCGGTAATATCCAGCGACTGGACAATGCGCTTGGTGCCTTTGAAGAAAGACTGGCAGCGTGTGTGGAGCAACTTGAAAACACTCATGTTCAGCTTGAAAACGCAAAGGTCGAAGTTCAGAAACCCTTCCCCCAGGAAGAAGAACTGAAAACCAAGACCGAAAGGCTTAACGAGCTGAACGCTCTCCTCAATCTGGATAAGAAAGAGAACGAGATTGTGGACGGTGAACGGAGCGAAGACGAGCCGCAGCGCATGACTGAGGATAGAGAGCGATAAAAATAATTTGCACATTTGCGGCGGTGGGCATTTATAAGTACAATGAAGTCAGAAAGGAAATGGAGGTGCTGTAAATGTTCCACCGCAATGCAAATAAACGAATTGTTGAGCTGTCTTCTGAGGAAGTACAACTGATGCGAGAAGCACTTCTCAGCTTCCGCAATAAGCTTGTTGCACAGGGCAAACCGACAGAGGATGTAAATGAGCTGATTATAAAAGTAATGAAATGAGGTGAGCCTATGGCAAACTTTTATATCTCCGACCTGCATATCGGTCACGCCAATGTGGTTCGATTTGATAACCGACCGTTTGCAGATGTGAATGAGATGAATAACAAGATCATCGAGAACTGGAACGCCAGAGTACGCACAGATGATACGGTGTATATTCTCGGTGATTTCATCTGGGCGAAGGAAAGCGACTGGCCGTTCTTCGTCGGTCCCCTTGCCGGAAATAAGGTGCTGATTCGAGGCAACCATGATCCCCGGCAGTTCAGCAGCACCACCAAGCGAATGTTCCAAGAGATAACGAATCTGAAGGAGATCAAGGACGATGGCAGACATGTTGTGATGTGCCATTATCCGATGCCGTTCTTCCGTGCGGGCTTTGCTCCTACCGCATATATGCTTTACGGGCATGTTCACCAGACGCTTGAATACGAGTATCTTCTGAATCTCCGAAAGACGGTAAAAGCAAACGCTTCCGGATACGGAACACCAAACGGTAATTTTATCAATGTCGGCTGCATGATGCCGTATATGGATTATACGCCGAGAACGCTTGATGAAATTATCAGCGGTGACGAAGAATACTGGAAAACTGTTTGAAAAATCTATATCAAAACGAGGCCGCAAAGCGTAAAAAACTTTGCGGCTTTCGTCATTTCAGGAGGTAATTTTATGACATGGGTAGTCTGATCTATTTCGGAGTGCTGTTTCTGGCGAAAGTGCTGGATAACGCACTCAGTACCACAAAAACAATACTGATTCAGAGAAGTCGGTGGCTGCTTGCGGGAATCGCGGTAATGCTTTCCGACTTCATTTATTTCTGGCTCACAAAGCGGATCGTTGCCGCAGAAAGCGACCTTGCAATTCTGATCGTCGCTCTTGCCGGTGGCATTGGCTGTGCGCTTGCTTGTCTCGTAAGCGAAAAAATGTCAAAGGATAGAACCTATGTGAATGTCATCATGTCCGACAATCTTGAAGCGATGAGAGACTTCCGCGACTTTTTGGCAGAGCACCATATCACGAATGTTGCCGCTGACACCTACACGCTGGACTGGAATACAAAGACTATTTCAATTACGGCTTATGCAGAAACGAAAGCAGAAAACAACCTTATTTCCGAGTATATCGAGGACAGTCCGTTGAAGTTCAAGCGAGTGATCCAGAAAACCTGATACGGCGGTCTCCGCCGTAGTACATAGCCGGTGAGGATAATCTTCAGCGGCTAAATAAATACAAGGAGGGTTTGCAAATGACAAACGAAGAACTGAATACTGCTCTGTATGAGAAGATGTTCGCAGAACAGAAGCAGTACCGTGAGTGGCTGATGAACCAGCCTCCCGGTGAAATCCTTACCCACTGTTATGAGTACACGGTGCGCGAGGATATTGTTCTTGCTCTTGAGTATCATGATCTGTCAGACAAGCAGTGCAAGGCACTATTGAGATCGCCCAGCCCGCTTGCAGATGTGTTCAAGGATTTCGAGAAGCGAGAAACCGACCACATGGAGAACATCCGCGACACTATCGAGTGTCGTGCCAATGCCATCATCCGGCAGGACTTCATTCGGGAACAGCGAGAATCGAGGTGATGCGTCATGGCATATATAGCTGTGGATGACATCATGAAAGCCAAAGAGATGGACCTTATGACCTATCTCAGAAACTACGAGCCGCAGGAACTTGTCCGTCTATCCGGCAACACCTACTGCACAAGAGAACATGATTCCCTTCATATCAGTAACGGGAAATGGTATTGGTTTTCACAGGACATCGGCGGGCGATCTGCCCTTGATTACCTCATAAAAGTCAAAGGACTTTCCTTCATGGAGGCGGTGGAGATCATAATCGGACGGGCGGCAATACGACCGCCTGTTTTTTATCGCCAAAAAGAAAAAGTTCGCCGCGATTTTCTTATGCCGAGGCTGTCAGATGATACCTCTCATGTTGAACGCTATCTGAGAAATCGCGGCATTCATCCGGTCATCATCCGCTACTGCATTGAGCACAAAACGCTCTTTGAGTCTATGGACTATCACAACGCGGTTTTTGTCGGATATGACAAGGATGGAACTGCTCGGTACGGAGCACTCCGCGGGACTGTCGGGCAGTACAAGGGAGAACTTACCGGAAGCGACAAACACTTTTCTTTTTCAATCGGTGAGAATACCGGCGCAAAAGAAATCCATGTGTTTGAGTCTGCAATAGACGCTATGAGTTATGCAACGCTGGAACTGATCGAGGGGCGCGACTGGAAATCGGAGATATTTCTTTCTTTAGCTGGTGTATATCGGACCAAAAGAGAAAATGTCGTTCCCGTTGCACTAAGCCGTTTCCTTGAAGAACATCCGTCGGTGAGCACGATCCGCCTTCATCTGGATAACGATGAGATAGGTCGTGGCGCGGTAAAAGGAATCGTGTCCGGGTTGCAAGGCAAATACACGGTTCTTGATGAGCCTCCTTCCTGCGGCAAGGATGTCAATGACGAACTGAAAATCCGTGTAGGAATAACACGAAGAGAAAAGGAGAAAGAACGATAATGGATATTGCAATATATCAAGTCAACATGGGACGCGACCATAATCGCGTGGCTTTCCAGAGTCTTGACGAAATGGAAAGGTTTCAGGGTTCCTCTGAAATTGAAAGCGAGATCTACGATAAGGTGTTTGAGGGTGAAGTGAATTGCGAAAATCTCGAGGACGTATATCGCATGTTCAATCTTGACCATCCAAAAGGATACAAAGGCAGATCAATTTCTGTTTCGGATGTGGTTGAGGTTATCGGAGAGAGTGGCGAATCCACCTTCTCCTATTGCGATTCTATCGGTTTTCAGAAGGTCCAATTCGACCCTGACCTCACGGAAGAACTAAAAGAAGAAAAAATCAAGGTGGTGCTCTGCGAGCCGGGTAAGCTCGCAAGAGTAACCGAGATCACAAACACACTTGAAGGACTGCAGGCAACAGTTAAGGGAGATATTGAGGCCTTTTATCCTTTTGAGGAGGCTGTTTGCATCGTCTGTAATGAAGAAGGTAAGTTTAATGGCTGCGCTCCGAGCAGAGCTGTTTATGGTGAGAACAAGGAAATGCTGGATGTTATTTTCGGGACATTTTTTATCTGCGATTGCTCCGGTCAGAACTTTGGCTCGCTGGATCGTGAACAGCTTGAACGATTCAAAAAGCAGTTTAGATTGCCCGAAAAGCTTATCAGCGTCAATGGAAAGATTCTGTCTGTTCGCTATAACCCCGATCAGGAAAAGTCGAGATAACGGAGGTGCGAGTGTGAAAAAAATCAACGATGTATTCATCATCGGAATCGACAGCGGATACGGCAATATCAAAACCGCAAACTGCTGCTTCCCGGCAAGCGTGGCGGTCTATGATACCGAACCCGTTTTCAAAGATAATTTGCTTGTCTATGACGGCAGATATTATCTGATCGGCGAAGGTCATAAAGAGTTCCTTGCGGATAAGACAAAGGACATTGACTACTACGTTCTTGCTCTTGCGGCGATTGCGCGGGAGCTGAATATCCGAAAGATCACCTCCGGTAGGGTTCACATTGCAGCCGGGCTTCCCCTCACATGGGTAAGCGGTCAGCGAAACGAGTTCAAGGACTACCTTATGCAGAACCGTGAGGTCGAGTTCAGTTTTCGCGGCACTCAGTACCATGTGGAGATCATCGGAGCAGATGTATTCCCGCAGGGGTTCGCGGCAGTCGCGGACAGACTTTCCGAGTTCAAGGGTGTCAATATGCTTTGCGATATTGGCAACGGCACCATGAACATCATGTTCATCAATGACAAAAAGCCCATCCCCGGCAATATGTTCACGGAGAAATACGGTACGCACCAGTGCCTTCTGGCTGTGCGTGAGAATGTCATGCGAATCCATCACACAACCGTCGATGAGGCAATTATCAACCGGGTGTTCCGCTTCGGTACAGCAGACATCAAGGAAGATTATCTGAAGACTATTACGGACACCGCTACCGAATATGTTGCGGGCATCTTCCAGAGACTCCGTGAACATGAATATAATCCGGAACTGATGAGACTGTATGTGCTCGGCGGCGGAAGTTGCCTAATCCGGAACTTCGGCGTATATGATGAAAACCGCGTAACAATCAACGATGACATCTGCGCTACTGCTAAAGGGTATGAGCATCTTGCGGAAGTGAGTTTCATTCGTAATGGAGGGCGCTTATGACATCAAAACGCATCTCAGTAAGATTCAACCTCGATAATCCGGATGAACTCAAAGCCTGGGAGTATTTGCACAGATTGAAAACAGATTCCTTGAACAAGGAAATCATTTCAATGATAAATGCTTCCAGACAGAACAACGATTTACGGGAATTGCTTCGGCAGACGATTACCGTTGCGTTGCAAGGAATGTCCTTTCAGCCGGTAGAGATAAAGAGTGAGATTACTGAAAGTGATCTTGCGGCTTTGAATTTTATCGACAGTTTCTAATGGCATCAATTTTGATGCCATATTTTTGTGCTCAAATCATATCGTGGCATCAATTTTGATGCCACCTACCAAATGGAGGTGAACTTTATGGAAAAGGAAAAGCGTGCTTTATCCTGGCAGGAGTTCGTGGACTCCGGCTTCGATGGTCGTGAATATCAGTTCCCCGATTTTGAAGGAACCTATGAGGCGACTATCGCCTGCAAACGCTGGGATAAGAACAGAAACCTGTTGGCATATCTCGATTTCGATGACGGAAGAAAGATCATGACATCAGCATGGAGCGAAAAGAACTATCTGGGTCTGGCAGATATTCCTCTTAACACCCGCGTAAGTGTTTCGTTCCAGTTCTCTGCAAAAGGCATTTCGTATCTTAGAAGTGTCGAAGTAATTTGAATCACGGGGTTAGTGGCATTGTCTTAACAAGCAACGAATCCGTCCGTACAGATTCAGCTTGTCTGGGGCAATGCCCCTGAGACCCCACAGAAAGAAAGGGTGATTATTTTTGAGAAAAAGAAATTGCAGAGTCGAGGTTTGCTTCACGAAAGACGAGCTTTCCGCACTCTCTAAAAAGGCAAAGAAATCCGGTATGTCTATCGGCGGCTTCATTCGCTCCTGTGTGGCAAATAAGGAAGTAAAGGAAGCACCGCCTGCGGATATTCCCGCACTGCTTCGTGCCATGCGTCAGGCGGGATATAATCTCGACCAGACTTTGAAGAAGTTCAATGCCACAAGCGTACCGGACATGCCGCAGTTCAGAAAAGGATTGGAGGAGATCAGAGCGGCGACCAAGCTTGTCTCTGACGCATACACCTCCGAAACCTGCTGATGGCAGTTACCTCTATCTGGCCCATAAAAGGACGGGTGGACAAGGTTATCAATTATGCAAGAAATCCCGAAAAGACCAGAGAGGAAACCCGAAAAGGTTTATCCACTCTCCATGAGATTGAAGGCGTAATTGAGTATGCCGCCGATGAAATGAAAACCGAAACGCGAGCGTATGTCACTTGCCTTAATCTAACGAGTGAAGAGCTGGCGGCAAAGGAGTTCATGGAAACCAAACGGCTCAAGCACAATGAGGGCGGCAGAGCTTGTTATCATGGCTACCAGTCCTTTAAGGCAGATGAAGTGGACGCAGACACGGCACACAACATCGGTGTTGCGCTTGCAAGAGAACTATGGGGCGACCGCTTTCAAGTCGTGATTGCCACCCATTGTAATACCGGTCACTATCACAATCATTTCGTGATCAATTCGGTATCCGATGTAGACGGCAAGAAGTTTTACAACTCCCCGGAGGATTACAGACGGATGCGTGAGGTATCAGATCGGCTGTGCCGCGAAGCAAGAATATCCGTGTTGGATAATCCGGATAAGCGCGGAAAGAATTACGGCGAATGGTCTGCCGAAAAGAACGGCAAACCGACACAGCGCGGAAAAATACGCGAAGACATTGACAGAGCGATTGCTGCGTCAACGACCGAGCGAGACTTTATCCGTGTCATGAATGAGATGGGCTATGAGATCGTTACCAAGACAGATACCGGCGCACCTCGTATTCATCCTATTGTAAAGATCGTGGACGGCGATAAGCATTTCCGTCTGGACGGACTCGGTGAGTTCTATGAACTGGACTCCATCAAGCAGCGTATTCAGAATAACGTGCGCCGCAAGGTCCCGTTCCCCGAAGTGAAAGAAGACAAGAAAGCTCCTTATTATCACTACAAGGAACGCTCCGAAAAAGCCACCGGTCTTTACGCCCTATATCTTTACTACTGTTACGAGCTTCATATCATTATCCACAAGCCGGCATCCGTAAAAAAGGTGTCGGCTTATTTGCGCGATGATGTGATAAAGCTCGATCAGTATATAGCTCAGGCAGATTTCCTCGGAAGGACAGGTATTACCACAACCGATGAGCTTGCATCCTACCAAGATGAAAAGACAACTCGGCTCAATTCTCTTTCCGATGACCGCAAGGGACTCAGAAATCATCTGAAACAATGCACTCGCAAAGGCGATGAAAAAAGCATTGAGGAAACGAAAGCCCAGATCGCGGAAATATCGAAAGAGATGAAGTCCTGCCGAAAGGAAATCGAGCTTTGCACCGTGATTGCTGAGCGGTCTGAAAGGGTTCAGAAGAACCTTGAGCAGTTAAGACAGCAGGAAACTGAAAGAAAGGAGAAAACGACAGATGAGTTACTCGTCAGGAGAAGCAGCCGAACAGGTCGTGAGAATGACCCTCAACGGAGTTGAAGTGGCTGCAAAAATCAGCGGTAAAGCGGCTGAGAGACTGGCAGTTCTGCTCTATGCAGTATTGCAGGATCAGAAAAAGACTCGCGGTAAAACGAGGCTGACCAGTATGCTCAAAAGCGGCAAGGAACTCAAAGTGTTCTCTGTAAGCGACGGTGAGCTGGAACGCTTCTGCCGGGAAGCCAAAAAGTATGGTGTTCTGTACTGTGTTCTTAAAGATAAGACGGATACAGACGGTCATACCGATGTGTTTGTCCGTGCAGAAGACGCAAGCAAAATCAACCGTATCTTTGAACGCTTCGGTATTGCAACTGCCGACATCGCGTCCGCAAGGGGCGAGATCGTAAAGGAGAAAGCGGAAAAAGGCTCAGACATTCCCGAACCAGATCGGCATACAACCGAAAAGGACAAGGACGAAGCCTTCCTTGATGCACTCCTTGCTCCTACTCCTAATAAGGAGGAGGCGCAGACGCAAAACCCCACAGAAGGCCCGATTGCGAAATCCCGTCAGTCCGAGCCTACCTCAAAGCCGCGAGAGAAAACCGCCAGGGGTACCTCTGATTCTTCGGAACGCTCCCGCCCATCTGTAAGAGAGCAGATGAAAGAGATCCGTGAGGAACAGAGGCAGAGAGCGGCTTCATCGCAGAAGACAAAGGAAGCCCCGCAGAGGAATGCGGAGCACATCGACGTGCCGAAAAAGAAAAAAGAAAAGGAGAGATAATCTATGGCAAATTTTGATGATATTTTCAACAGCCAGCCCAAAGAGGAAACCGAAGGACAGAGCTTTGCTTCCTTCGACAAGGACGAATGGGCGGCTCAGAAGAAGCAGGAGCGCGAAAACGCTTTTGCTCTGATCGACGAGACGGCGCAGCACATGACGAATGACGGTGAATTGTTCCAGTCCTATCTGGATGTTCAGGCGCACTTCGACCGTTACTCCGTCGGCAACGCGATTCTCATTACCGCACAGAAGCCGGATGCTACTCAGCTTGCCGACTTCAAAAGTTGGAAGGATAACGGCGTGTATATCAAGAAGGGTGAAAGCGGAATCGTTCTGCTCGAACCCGGTGAGGAATACACCAAGGAGGATGGCTCCATCGGCGTGAGCTACAATTCCAAGAAGGTGTTCGATATTACGCAGACCAATGCGAAGCCGAGAGAAAACGCAGGTATCAAGCGTGATGAAAGAATGCTTCTCAAAGCACTCATTCACAACGCTCCTTGTCCTATCGAGATCAGCCAGCAGATGCCGGAAGGCATCAATGCTGCTTACCGTCCGCAGGATAAGAAAATCTTTGTAAGGGCGGGACTGGATGCCGGTGACATCTTCCGTGGGCTTTCTCAGGAGCTTGCACATGCTCACCTTGACAACGGTGAGTATAAGCGAAACGAACACGCATTTACTGCGTATTGCGCGTCGTATATGCTGTGCAGCCGCTACAATGTCGCAAAAGACATGTTCCGCTTTGAACGCCTTCCGGAGAACATTTCTACGATGGATGCCCGTTCTATGAGGAACGAGCTTTCCAAGATCCGAGACGTTGCAAACGAAATCTCTGCTGATATGGCAAAGATTCTGGAAAAGGATATGAAGCCCAAGGAACGCAGAGACGAAGCGAGATAAGGAGGTCCCGACATGGCTGATGAAAAGAAGGTCATAACGCTGGATGACTTTGAACAACGTCTTATGGTCAGCGGCCTGATGGACTTTCGTAACGATCTTCTGAAGGAAGAAAAACCCACAGAGGATATTAACGATCTGATCTTAAAGGTCATTGATGCCCCGACCAAGAAAGAAAAAAGGAAAGCTGACCGTGAGGAAAGATAAGCTTTCCAAGCAGAACATTATCCTTTATCTTTGCGGCATTATTCCGGTTGTGTGGCTCGGCCTTCTGATTGCGCCCTGTATGGAAAACGGTTTGGTGAGCTTGATCCAAGAGTTCGGAACCGTGATGGAAAACCCGTTCCAAATAAAGCTTTGCGAGGACAGCGTAAAAACTGTCCTCGTTTTGCTTTTGGTCTACGGTATCGCCATCGGTGTGTACCTTTCCACGGAGCACAATTACAGACGACGTGAGGAACACGGCTCGGCTAAATGGGGCTCGTCGAGCTCAGTCAACAAGAAATATGCCGATAAAAGGCAGACGGAGAATAAACTGCTGACTCAGAATGTCGCCATTGGTCTTGACGGTAGAAAGCACAGAAGAAACCTGAACGTGCTTGTGTGCGGCGGTTCCGGTGCCGGTAAAACAAGGTTCTTTGCGAAACCAAACATCATGAACGCCAATACAAGTTTTGTGGTGCTCGACCCGAAAGGCGAACTGCTCCGCGATACAGGAAATCTTCTGAAAGAACAAGGGTATGACATAAAGGTTCTTGACCTTATCAATATGGAAAAGAGCCACTGTTATAACCCGTTTGTGTATCTGCACAGCGATGACGATATTCAGCGTCTTACCACAAACCTCTTTAAGAACACGACGCCCAAAGGTAGTCAGACGCAGGACCCATTCTGGGATCAGACTGCGGCTATGCTTTTGAAAGCCCTTGTCTGCTACCTCCATTATGAGGCTCCGCCCGATGAGCAGAACTTCCCGATGGTCATGGAGATGATAAGGTCCGGCGATGTAAAAGAGGATAACGAAGAGTACCAGTCGGTGCTCGATGAACTGTTTGAGAGACTGGAAGCAAAGAACCCGGAGCATATCGCGCTGAAATACTACAGAGCGTACCACTCCGGCAGCGCAAAGACTCTGAAATCTATTCAGATCTCCCTCGTGTCCAGACTTGAAAAGTTCAACCTTGATTCGCTGGCGGGTATTACGCAGATCGACGAAATGGAACTGGAATCTATCGGAGAGAAAAAGACGGCGGTATTCGCTGTCATTCCGGATAACGACAGCTCCTTTAACTTTATCGTCGGTATGCTGTACACCCAACTGTTCCAGCAACTTTACTACCAAGCCGATTCTGTTCATGGCGGCAGGCTTCCCGTGCATGTCCACTTTGTGATGGATGAGTTTGCCAACGTCGCGTTGCCCGATGAATTTGACAAACTGCTTTCTACCATGCGTTCGCGCGAGATTTCAGTTTCCATTATCATACAGAATTTGGCACAGCTCAAAGCTCTGTTTGAGAAACAATGGGAAAGCATTGTCGGTAACTGCGACGAGTTCTTGTATCTCGGCGGTAACGAACAAAGCACCCATGAATACGTTTCCAAGCTGCTCGGTAAAGAGACCATCGACACGAACACCTACGGGCGGTCTCGTGGTAGAAACGGAAACTACTCAACCAACTATCAGCTTGCAGGGCGCGAGCTTATGACACCTGACGAAGTGCGAATGCTGGACAACCAGTACGCACTTCTTTTTATACGCGGTGAGCGGCCTATTCAGGATTTCAAGTATGACATTCTTCATCATCCGAATGTGTCGCAGGCAACAGACGGTGGCGCACCGGCATACAAGCACGGTGAGGACACCAGAAGCATTGCATCTATGACTTTTGAATTTGACCCGCTGATCGTGAAGCAGGCACAGAAGATTGATGCTGAAAAACATGACTTCATACTTCTCTCGGAAGAGGAGCTTGAAGAACTTATTGATGAAAAGGAGAAAAAAGAACATGAAAAACCTTAATTCCAAGAAGAGCACCAACAAGCCGGAGATTCCCGGCAAGGTCAAGAAGGGCTACCGCGCTTATGTCGCCGTTGTCCTTGCACTTACTCTCATGATGTGCTGCGGCGTGACCGCGTTTGCCGCAGGCGACCCGATCCAGGTCGTAAACAACCTGTCCGATTTCATTTTCGGACTCATCCGTGCGGTCGGTCTTATCCTGCTCGGCTGGGGCATCGTTCAGGTCGGTCTGTCTTTCCAGTCCCACGATCCGTCTCAGCGTTCCAACGGTTTCCTGACTCTGGCAGGCGGCGTCATCATCACTTTCGCAAAGGAAATCCTGAACCTCATCGTGGGCTAATCCGGTTTCCGCAAAAGGGGCGGTCAGCAAATGGCCGCCCCGAAAGGAGGTGTAACGAATGTCGGATAACTGGGTTGTGCAGAACCTCGAAAATGCACTGGAAGTTTGGAACGGTAAGTTGTCGGAGATCTGGCAGCTTATAACACAGTCACCTCAGACATTCAAAGGTGGCTCAATATGGTCGGTAATCGTCAATATCCACGGAGCCCTTCAAGCCATCGGCTATGCACTGCTCGTGCTTTTCTTTGTGGTGGGCGTTGTAAAGACCTGTGGTTCCTTTGCTGACCTTAAAAAGCCCGAACACGCTGTAAAACTGTTTGTCCGTTTTGCTATTGCCAAGGGACTTATTACCTATGGCATGGAACTGATGATGGCGATCCTTGAAATCATTCAAGGTGTCGTGAGTACGATTATGAACTCTGCCGGGTTCGGTACTCCGCAGGCAACGATATTGCCGCAGGAGATCGTAACGGCGATTGAGGACTGCGGCTTCTTTGAAAGTATCCCCTTGTGGGCGGTAACACTTATTGGCGGATTGTTCATCTGGGTGCTCAGCTTCGTGATGATTTTGAGCGTTTACGGACGTTTTTTCAAAATGTATATGTACACGGCAATTGCGCCGGTACCGCTTTCCAGCTTTGCGGGAGAGCCTACGCAGAACATCGGCAAGAGCTTTTTGAAAAGCTATGCGTCGGTGTGCCTTGAAGGAGCGATCATCGTCCTTGCTTGTATCATCTTCTCTGTATTTGCATCAAGTCCGCCTGTTGTCAATCCCGACGCGGCTGCGGCTTCAATGGTCTGGAGCTATATCGGTGAGCTGATCTTCAATATGTTGATTCTCGTCGGTGCGGTGAAAATGGCAGATAGGCTCGTGAAAGAAATGATGGGTATCTGATATGGCAAAACGTGTACTGAATAAATGGCGCGGATATACCGTAGCCGATTGCGATTGCAAGTATTGTCTCTATTACGGCGGTAGAAAGAAAGGCGAAGTGAAATGTCTTGCAGACGAGTGTGTCTGCAAGGCTGAGCTTCGTGAAGCAGCCCGCCGGGAAAGGAAAGAAAATGGAAGTAAAGATTAACCGAGAGATTCGGAACTATACCGAGTCGATGTTTTTCGGACTGTCCCTCAGACAGTTCGTTTTTTCTTTACTGGCTGTTGGCGTTGCGGTGGTTCTGTATTTCGTACTGAAACCGTATGTCGGAACTGAAACTGTGTCCTGGATGTGCATCCTCGGAGCCGCACCTTTCGCGGCAATGGGGTTCATCACCTACAACGGCATGACGGCAGAACAGTTTGTGTGGGCGTGGCTGCGCTCCGAAATGATTGAGCCGAAGCAGATCAAGTTCGAGCCGGTAAACATCTACTATGAAGCGTTGAAAGACACTATCGACGCACACGAAAAGGAGGTCTACAAGAACAATGATAAAGAGCATTAAAACCATTCTCTCTCAGGACAAAGAGAAGTTCAAGGTTCCGAACAAAGTTCAGGACCTTATCCCCATCAAGTGCATCTGGCCTGATGGCATTTTCAAGATTGGGAACAAGTTTTCCAAGACTTATAAGTTCTCGGACATTAACTACCTTGTGGCAAGCCGCGAAGATAAGGAGAGCATGTTCCTGACATACTCCGAACTTTTGAACAGCCTTGACAGCGGAGCTACCACAAAGATCACGATCAACAACCACAGACTGAACAAGGCAGATTTTGAGGATTCCATCCTCATGCCACTGAAACATGACGGTCTGGACGGATACCGTATCGAATACAACGATATGCTTTTGGATAAAGCCACAGGTGCTAACGGAATCACGCAGGAAAAGTATATGACCATTTCCGTAGCTAAGAAGGACATTGAGGAAGCACGGGCATATTTTGCGAGAGTCGGAGCTGATCTGACCTCTCACTTCGCAAACCTCGGCTCCAAGTGCGTGGCGCTTAACGCAGTGGAAAGACTGCGTATTCTGCATGACTTCTATCGTCCCGGCGATGAAACGGCATTTGAGATGAATCTCAGCAAGAAAGCCCGTCTCGGTCATGATTTCCGCGACTATATCTGCCCGGACAGTATCGAGCGTACCGCAGACCACATCAAGCTGGGTGAGAAATACGCGCGAGTGCTTTTCCTCAAAGACTACGCGAGCTATATCAAGGACAGCATGGTTTCCGAGCTTACCGAGCTGAACCGCAACCTGATGCTTTCCATTGATGTCATCCCCATCCCTACTGATGAAGCAGTACGCGAGGTCGAAAACCGTCTGCTCGGTGTCGAGACGAACATCACGAACTGGCAGAGAAAGCAGAATCAGAACAACAATTTCAGCGCGGTTGTCCCGTATGACATGGAGCTTCAGCGCAAGGAATCCAAGGAGTTCCTCGACGATCTGACGACCCGTGACCAGCGCATGATGTTCGCGGTTATCACGATGGTGATTACTGCCGATACCAAGGAGCAGCTTGACCTTGATACGGAAACGGTGCTTTCAACTGCGAGAAAGCACATGTGCCAGATGGCGACCTTGAAATATCAGCAGACGGACGGATTGAATACCGTTCTTCCTTACGGTCTGCGAAAGATCAATACGTTCAGAACGCTGACAACGGAAAGTCTTGCGGTGTTCATGCCGTTTAAGGTGCAGGAGATCATGGATAAGGGCGGTATCTTCTTCGGAGAAAATGCTATTTCCCATAACCTCATCATGTGCAACAAAGCAAACCTCTTGAATCAGTCTGCATTTCTGCTCGGCGTTCCGGGCTCTGGTAAGTCGTTCTCTGCAAAGGAACTGATTACCTTCCTCATGCTGAATACCGATGATGATATTCTGATCTGTGACCCCGAAGGTGAATACGCACCGCTGGTTGAAGCGATGGGTGATCTTGGCTCTGTAATCCGCGTGTCTGCCGGAGGCAGAGACAGACTGAACGCCATGTATATGGTTGACGGTTACGGTGAGAATAACCCGATTGTCGTAAAGTCTGAGTTCATCATGTCTCTTATCGAGCAGATTGACAAGAAAGGCGTCGGTCCGCAGCATAAGTCCATCATCGACCGTTGCATTACCAACGTGTACCGCAACGCGGCAGAAGCCGGTACGATTCCTACGCTCTGTACGCTCCGTGATATGCTGCTTGAACAGCCCGAGCCCGAAGCAAAACAGATCGCTCTGTCTCTTGAACTTTACACGACCGGTTCCCTTGATATCTTCGGTAAGCAGTCCAATGTAGACCTTGATAAGCGTATTGTTGTGTTTGACATTCACGGTCTTGGCTCTCAGCTCAAGCCTACTGGATTGCTCGTTATTACCGACACGATGTTGAATAGAGTTACTTTGAACTGGAAGAAAGGTAAGCGCACTCACGTATTCATTGACGAGTTCCACGTTGTCTTTGAAAATGAGTTCTCCGCGCAGTTCTTCAACTCCGCTTGGAGACAGTTCCGTAAGCGTAATGCTTATCCGACCGCGATTACTCAGAACGTGGAGTATCTGCTGGATTCCGTACAGGCAAGCACCATGCTTTCCAACTCTGAGTTTGTTATCATGCTCAACCAGGCGGCATCCGACCGTGAGAAGCTCGCGCAGCTTCTGAACATTTCCAATGAACAGATGAGCTATATCACCAATGCCGACGCCGGCTGCGGATTGATTAAGTACGGCTCCGCACTTGTTCCGTTCATCAATCAGTTCCCGCGTGATACGAAACTGTATCAGCTCATGACTACACGCCCCGGTGAGGGCGAATTTGCAAGAGGACAGGATTAACCCTGTCCTCAGATTTTTATGGAGGTATTTGAAATGAAAAAGAAAACCATCGGCATTATTGCCATCTCTGTCCTTTGCGCTTTTGCTATCTTTGCAGGAACTATGTTCACGCACCAGTATATTGATGCGAAGAACAGCGTCGAGCAGTTCGATGAACTGACTGATCTTATCGCGGATGTTGAGACCGAAGCGGAAACTGAGAGCACCGAAGAATCCGAAAGCACGGAAGAACCGGAGCTTTCTGAGGAAGAACTTGCGGCAGCGCAGGCGGCTCTTGCACATGAGAAGTACGGTGCTCTTTTTGAGCAGAATGAAGACTTTATCGGTTGGATCAAGATTGACGGCACGAAGATTGATTATCCTGTCATGCAGTCTCCGAACAACCCCGACTATTATCTGAAGCACAGCTTTGAGAAAGCATATAGCGACTACGGAGTGCCGTATATTGATGAAGCCTGTGCGACCGGTATCAGCAATAACCTTGTCATCTATGGACACCACATGAAAAACGGGACCATGTTCAGCGACCTCTGCAACTATACCGATGCGGACTTCTGCAAGGAACATCCCATCATCAACTTTGATACGCTTTCCGGCTTCGGTGAGTATCAGGTCGTAGCGGTATTCAAGTTCAACACCAATCACGAGGATTTCCGCTACAACGAATATACGCAGATGAACGAGGAGCAGTTCAAAGAGTTCATGTCTCAGGTTCATGCAAGACAGTGCTATGACACCGGCATTGACGCTGAGTATGGAGATCAGCTTATTACTCTTTCTACTTGCGAGTACACCTACAACAACGGCAGATTCGTAGTCGTTGCAAAGAAGGTATAACTTACTCTCTCTGAAAGGGGGCGATAGCTTTGAGTAAGATTAAAACCAAGGAAAGCGTCAAGGATATCAAGGTTCTTGACAAAGCGGCTGTTGCCTCCGAGCGTATGAAGACGGCGCTGATCCGTTCCAAAGACCAGATGCAGAATATTATGGATGATGGACAAGTCTCGCCGTCCGAATATGCGGAGGATAAACTTCGCTATGCTGCAGAAGAAGTTGCAGATCGTGTCGGTCACGATGTTTCTTCCGGTGCAAAGAAAGCGGTCAATAAAGGCAAAGAAGCCTATCGTGAACACCGTGAAGAAAAACGTATTCAGAAAAATGAAGAACGTGTCAGAAAATACGAGGAAGAACTGCGTAGATCTGCACAGACTTCCACCCCGCAGCAGAGCGCGGCAAGAGACACCGCGAAGAAAAATGTCGAGACACGGAGAGCTAACACCCGTATTAAGCGTAATCAGACAATCAAAACTGCGGAGCGTACCGAACACACCATTAAGCAGTCTGCCCGTTCTGCGGGTAAACAGACTGTGAAAGCCGGCGCGAAAGGCACGGTGAAGTCAACTGAAAAGGCGGTCAAGACTGCCGAAAAGACTTCCAAAGCGGCTATCAAAACGGCAGAAGCTACGGCAAAAGCCACGCAGAAAGCCGCAGAAGCGACTGCAAAGGCGGCACAGAAAGCGGCAGAGATTGCAAGACAGACGGCGATCTTGGCTTATAAGGCTGCTGTGGCGGCGGCAAAAGCGATTGCGGCGGCAGTCAAAGCAATTATCACGGCAATAGAAAAGCTCATCGCGGCTATCGCTGCGGGCGGCTGGGTTGCAGTTGTGGTAGTCGTGGTTATTTGTTTGGTTGCGCTCATCGTTAGTTCCTGCTTCGGCATCTTCTTCTCCAGTGAAGACAAGAACGATGGTTCCCAGACCATGCGTGAGGTTGTCGTGGAAATCAATCAGGATTACCAAAACCAGCTCGATACCATCAAAGCGAATAATCCATACGACGATCTTGAAATGTCCGGTTCCCGTGCAGTATGGCCGGAGGTGCTTTCTGTCTATGCGGTAAAGACCACAACCGACCCTGATAACCCACAGGAAGTGGCGTCTCTGACAGACGAAAAGAAACAGCTTCTGACGGATATTTTCTGGGAGATGAACGACATTTCCTATCGGACGGAAACGGACACGGAGACGGAAATCATTGAATCTGATGACGGCAACGGTAATATCCTTGAGGAAACCGTTGAAGTGACAAAGACTACTCTGTATATCACCGTAAGTCATAAGACGGCAGATGAAATGTCGGATCAGTATCGGTTCAATGAAGAGCAGAATTCACAGCTTGAAGAACTGCTCAACGTGGACAACTCTATGTGGTTGGCAGTGCTTTACGGCATCTATGGCTCTGACGATATGATTGTTCAGGTCGCATTGTCGCAGGTCGGTAATGTTGGCGGTGAACCTTACTGGTCGTGGTATGGCTTCGGCAGCCGAGTGGAGTGGTGCGCTTGCTTTGTATCGTGGTGCGCCGATCAATGTGGGTATATCGAAACTGGAGTTTGCCCTAAATATGCAGGCTGTGTTAACGGTGTTGCGTGGTTTAAGGAACACAACCAGTGGGTTGACGGTTCTGAAACGCCTTCACCGGGAATGATTATCTTCTATGATTGGGATAGTCCGAACGGCGAATCCGGCCCACAGGATGGTCTTTCAGATCATACTGGAATCGTCGAAAGAGTGGAAAACGGAATCGTCTATACCGTTGAAGGTAATTCCGGTGACAGTTGCCGCCAGTGCCATCGAGCGGTAGGCAACTATGAAATTCTTGGATACGGTGTTCTTATTCCGTAAATAATATGCTCCGGCATCGGGTACTTGGGCACTCGGTGTCGGAGCTTTTCTTTTTTACCGTATTCAGCCTTTAGGTGCTACGTATTGCTATCACCAAATGTGAATTTTAATTGGAATTTATATAAAGTTATTGAAAATAGCAGAATTATGTGCTATAATGTATCGTGTGTTACTATATATGCAGATGAAGGCTTGCTTCTTTGCGCAATTTTCATGTTAGGAGGCTGAAAATGAAGGTTTGTTATGATAGGCTTTGGCGACTGATGAAAGATAACAGAATGAAAAAATGCGAGCTTGCGAAAGCAGCAGAAATTAGTTCGTATGCCATGGCAAAATTAAGCAAAGATGAACCTGTAGATATGAAAGTAATAATGAATCTCTGCAAAGTGTTTCACTGCAAGATAGAAGAAATTGTTGAGGTAATTGAGGATTGATATGTCGAACGCAAGCAAACAACCTAAGTGGGATATATATGAAGCCGCAATTTTGCTTGAGGCTGTTCTAAGCGTTGAAGACAAAAAAGAAGCTAAGAAAGATGCTATAGGTAGAGTGTCAGCGGAACTGCGTAATATTGCAATAGCAAGAGGTCTTTCGATTGATGAAACATATCGAAATATCAATGGGATAACCTTCCAGTATCAAAGCATGGAGTTCTCTGCTCTCGGTAGAGAAAACGAGACGCACAAAACTGGCAGTAGAGTATTTGATGAGGTGGTTTCTTTGTATAAGAACGAAAATGAAAAATACAATAGAATACTATCCGACGCTCATGCCATGAGCAAAACAGAGAATTCTTCTGCAGAGAGTCGAAGCTTAAAAGAAGCGTTTAGAGAATGGCTCCTTGAAAGCGGAAAAAAAGATAGTCTCGCCGATCATATCGTTAGTGGGTTCTCCGATGTTTCTGATTATGCCATAGAAAAGAAGATCATTGTTTCTTCGCTATTTGATATTCATGACTTGAAAGCATTTAATAAAGCCGTGAACGACATTCAGGGATACAAGTTTTTCAGAATTTTGAAAAGAGACCTTTATAAGTTTTTGATTTCCTATTCAAAGATCTACTCTTCTTTCTTGAAAAGTGGGGCTTCTGCACATACTAAGGCAAAAATCTCAGTGCCTGTTGAAAAAGAAACGTGCGTAATATCTGAAGCTGATAAAGAATTGATGGAGACCTTCGGTGATGTTTTCTCTGGAGTATATCGAATTCTCCAACAAAATGACAAGCACGTGTATTTAACGGCAGAGCAGATTTGTCACTCCCTTTCTGCCGATACAGAAGCTGTAACCAATATTTTAGAGAAGGCAAGTTGGTCGGAAAGATTGGGCAACGGATATATCCTTGGACATAACAAGCACGAAGGCGGTAAAAAATACAACTTCAATTTCACTGACTCTTTTGCCGCTTTCTCAAGGGTCGAAACTGTAATTGCCGAAAACTTCAAAAGAGGATTTCGTCCCAACTCTATTATGGACAGGAATCGATTTGCAGCTTTGTTTGAAGAAAAATACGGCGAAGAAATCGCAACAGATGATTTGATGAATGAGGTACAGGCTTGTTGCTTTAGATTTGATGACCGGTTTTTCTTACCTAAATCGTTAATCGATCAGTCAGCAATGAAAAGACTCTCGGATTATTTGACTGGACACTTTGAGAAGAATGAAATCTTGTTTTACAATGTCCTCTTTTCGACATTTGAAACAGAATGCAATTCCTTCATTTATTCAGCAGAGATGTTGGTTGCTCTTCTTCAAAAAGTGTTGCGCGGGACTCCTATATATTATTTCGATAGATATTGTTCCGTTAAAATGGATGCAAAACCGGATGTTGCAACCGAGGTAATTGATTATTTGATTCAGATGGATGGTCCGCGATCCTATGATGATATTTATCGTGATTTGTCTCATTTGAATCAGCGTGACATATATAATGTGCTGCACTATAACAATCCGGAGATTCTTGGAAACAGCAAAACCGAGTATTTCCACGTTCAAACGGCTCATATCAATGACGATGAGCGTGGGCTAATCTGCTCAATTGCTTCTACTCTTCTTAACAGTAGTAAGTACATTACCTGCAACGAAATAATGGAAAACTTAACCACAAGTTCTCCTGAACTTATGGAACGTTTTACAGCCAAATTCTCTACTTTGGGAATTAGAAGAATCTTAACGTATTATTTACGTTCGGATTTCAACGTGGGAACCGGAATCGTTACAGATAAATCGATCAAGCTTACAGTTGACGACGTGTTTGCAGATTTTGCAAAAACTCACAGCCGTTTTACAGTAGATGATGTTCAACGTCTTTCTGAATACACAGGAACCGTGCCCTATTGGGAGCCTATTCATACCAATGCAGTGAGAATTAACTCAACTGACTTCGTTCAGCCGAGCGATTTGGATTTCAATGTTGAAGGAATTGACGCTGCCATTGACTTCTATTGCACTGATTATATTCCGCTGAGTGAGATATCCGATTATTCAAGATTTCCTTCTTGTGGAACTCCATGGAATATCTTCTTACTTCAGCAATATGTTTTCAGGTTCAGCGATCAGTTCAAACTATTGTCTCTCGGGTTTTCCAAAGGTAATGCCAGCGGTGTAATCGTGAGAAAACAGAGTGGGTATCCTGATTTTGAATCGGTCGTAATAGATGCACTTGAAAAAACGAAAATTATATCTCCTAACGATGCAATGGACTTCCTTTGTGAAAAGGGTTTCATTTCTGAAAGAAGATACAAGAAGCACGCCGACTTACTAAAAATAGCAATCATGCGGCGCAATAAGGATTAAAGGAACGAGAATTATGTATACATACGAATGGGATCCGGAAACAGGCGGATACATACTGAACAATGCACCACTTGCTCTAAGCAAAGAGCCAAGGCCGGTATATTATCAAGAACTTGATATTTTGGGCCTTGACCAGTTCTGGAAATATGAAAAGTGTGACTTCTTCCCCTACATGTGGGCAGAGGCAAACAACTATATTTACAGAGGCAGATTGGTCGCAAAAACAAAAGGTGGATCGGTATATAAGAAACCGGAGCTCATTATGGTTGAAGATCCAGAGCCTGAAGGAGAGCCTCTTCGATTTGTAGATATTCCGGCGATGGTTGAAAAGAACCGTGAGATCATGGAAAGCTTAGCCCAGGAAACCATCAAGAAGATCTACAACTACTTTATGGAATACAGAAAAAAAGTTGATGTGTTCTATGTGGCATTTAGTGGCGGTAAGGACAGCGTCGTAACTTTGGATCTCGTATCGAGAGCACTGCCGCACAATGATTTTAAGGTGTTGTTCGGTGACACAGGAATGGAGTTCCCAGATACATATATCACTGTTGATAAAGTCGAAGAGTGGTGTTCTTCTGAAAGCATAGAATTCCTTCGTGCAAAATCCGAATTATCTCCAGAAGACACCTGGAACAAATTCGGGCCACCAGCTCAAACCATGCGGTGGTGCTGTAGTGTTCATAAAAGCACTCCGCAAATTCTGCTCTTACGTCAGATGACCAACAATCCAAACTTTCGGGGACTTGCGTTTACTGGTGTAAGAGGCGACGAAAGTGCTTCAAGAAGTGAATATGATGACATAAGCCTTGGTGAGAAAGTAAAAGGTCAATACAGTTGTCACCCCATTTTGGAGTGGAACACAGCTGAGTTGTTCCTTTACATTTATGAGCATGATTTGATCCTTAACGAAGCATATAAAAAGGGAAACAGTCGTGCAGGGTGTTTGGTATGTCCTCTTGCAGCGGGGAAAAACATGTTCTTCAAAGAAGTATCCTATAGCTCAACATATCCATCTACAACAATGTTTAACAAAATAATCCTTGATACCACAGAAAAGGAACTGTCATCAGATGATGCTGTAAAAGAGTTTATGGATATTGGCGGCTGGAAGGCGCGAAGAAGTGGTAAAGAATTGAATTTCGCCAAGCGAGTTTTCGAGGATAAAATCGTCAACGGAGTTTTACAGGTTGAGACGCGCCAAACAAGGACTGACTGGCGTGAATGGTTCAAGACTGTTGGAAGGCTTTCCTTTATTTCTGACAAGCAAGTATCCATTGAATATGCGAAGAAGAACTACATTGTTTCGGTTGCCTATGATGGAGATAAAACACTCTTTACCGTTGATGTTTCATCGAATACTCAAGATGATATTTTGTTTGGCTCAGCACTTAAAACTGCAATAAAAAAAGCAACGTTTTGTATCGGCTGCCGAGTTTGTGAAGCAAATTGTCCAAACGGGTGCATAAGTTTTGACAATGGTTCTGTTTCGATAAGTGACCAATGTGTCAGATGTAGAAAATGCCATGATATTCAATATGGATGTCTCGTAGCCAATTCGCTAAGACTTCCAAAGGAGGAGAAAAAAATGGGCGCAATTGATAGGTATGGAAATTTCGGAGTAGAGTATAAATGGCTCATTTCATATTTCAAGAAAAAGGATGAGTATTGGGATGAGGCCGCCCTCGGGAAAAACATGATAAAAAGCCTGAAGAGCTTTCTTAGTGATAGCTTAATCACTGAGAAAGGAAAGTTCTCGTCTTTCGGCGATATTGTGGATCAGATAGGCATCGAAACTGCAACGGCTTGGGGATTGATTGCTTCTAATCTTGCTTACACTTCCGAGTTTAACTGGTGGATTAAGCATATTGCATTTGATACCGACTATACGCCGGAGTCTATAAACGCTTTGCTGACCGATGTTCCCAGTGAGAACTCCAGATCTCACATTGTATCGGCATATAAAAACATGTTTATTTCGATTTCCCCGTTAAGTCAAGAAATTGGCTTTGGATTATGTGATTACGAAGAAAAAGGTGGAAAGCGATTCCTCAAATCTGTTAGGAGAACAGCTTGGATTGACCCGGATCCTAAGGTGATTTTATATGCCCTTTATCTTTTTGCTGAAAAATGTGGCGGGTATTATAGCTTTACATTAAGCCGTTTGTTGAACCATGACGTGGATAGCGACGGTGTTAGTCCAACACAAATTTTTGGTTTAGATAGAGATACGATGACACGTATCCTTAACGGTCTTGCGTCAAACTACCCGGAACTTATTTCAGTATCTTTTGCAATCGATCTTGATAATATTTATCTTAAAGATGACAAAACATCTGCCGATGTATTGGCATTGTTTTAATAGGAGGTATTGAAATGGCAACCAGCACTTATAGAAAGTACTTTGATATTAAGAAACAATACCATCCGTGCGTGACTGATGAGCTTATTCGCAAAGGTGATGTTGACTGGAGAGATTTCTATCCTCACCCCACCTTTGTAAATTTGATTGAAACAGCCACTGATGTTATTGAGCGGAAGAAACCGTTGGATATTTGGGTTGAAGGCGGTTATGGTACCGGTAAATCTTACGCTGCTTTGGCGCTGAGCTCACTGCTCAAGGCAAGCCGTGAGGAAACGGAACAATACTTCGACAGATATAATCTCGACAAGACTCTGAAAAAGCGTTTTTGTGCTATCAAGGAACGCAAAGACGATGCGGGGAACACAAAAAAGATTATTGTTGTGCATTGCTACGGGACCTCGTCCATTGATACGGACGCAGATCTCTGCTTTGTCATGCAGCAAAGGATTATTGAGGAGCTGCAAGCAAACGGCTGTGAATACCTTGGCGAATCATCTCTTAAGGATGCTACATTACAGTGGCTTTCTGTTCCTCGAAACAAAAACTATTTTGCCACGATAATTGAAGAAGAAGGCTATTTCTCCGGACAGTCGGTAGACGATATCATTTATGGATTGAACAACTATTCCGGTGAATCTTTGATTATGCTTGTGCGCAAGATTACCCAGATAGGAAAAGAAAACCAACTTGATATGATGAAGCTTAACGCTCAGATTTTTGTCAAGTGGCTGAAAGAAGTAATCAGCGAGAACAACCTTCAGGAGCTCTTCTTTATTTGGGATGAGTTTACGAAATTCTTCAAAACGCCCATCCAAGACCTTACTGGTTTTCAGGAGATTCTTGAGGTATCTGCAACAAACAACTTCTGCTTCTTGATTGTTACTCACACCGGCGTTAGTGAAGTGGTTATGGCAGAAGATAAGCGCGGGAGTGCAGGAAGCGACAAGAAGATCATTGACCGTTTTGTAAAACCGACATCTGTCATAGATTTGCCAGACAATATTGCTTTTAAGCTGATCGGCCATGCCCTTGAAAAGAATACAGATGAAGCTGTTGCAGCTGAATGGAAGGAAATATGCGAGGAGCAATTTGCTGATACTGATGATAGCCGCAAGCTGGTCATGGAAAAACTGAACCAGTTAACAAGCTCCGATATTACTGACGAGGATATGAAGAATATCCTTCCTTTGCATCCTTATGCAGCGTTAATCCTCAAGTATATTGCAACATCATTCCAGGAGAACACCCGGAGCATGTTCGAGTATATCAAGAACGACTCTGGCGTAAAACTGAAAGACTTCCAGTGGTTTATTGACAATTACGGACCCTATACTGAAAATCCGCTTATTACCGTGGACTTCCTTTGGGAATATTTCTATCAGGACAACGGCAGATATCTTAGAAGTGAGATCCGCAATATTCTCAGTGCAATCAACAGCGTAAAAAACAATAAGCTGAATGAAGAGCAGACTAAAGTTCTTAAAACAGTTCTTCTGATGCAAGCAATTTCCTATATGAACGGCGATGCAGTAGAGTGTTTCTACGCAACCGAAAAAAATCTAAATCTTGCGTTCCAAGGTACGCCTATTGGAAAAGGCGCTGCAAGCATTGCCGAAAACCTTCGCAAGATGGATATACTGTACGCAAAAACAATGCAGGGAAAGACCGTCTACATTGTTCAATTAACTGTAAATCCGACAGTTAAAAAGGACGAGGTCGAAGCAAAATGGCCCACTTCCAAATTGATAGAAGATGATAAATTTGCGGACACGCTGTCCTTCCCCGGTGCATTAAAGCTTCGTTATAATTTCGCTTACGCGACAGTTGATACACTGGGCAGTGTTATCATAAAAATGCGTAAGCAAACCCCGGCAAAAGGAACCTTTAACTGTATTTGCACATACTCGAAAACTGACGGCGAAAGCCGACAGATGTATGACGAAATCGATAAGATACTTAGTGACGCAAAGAATGATGAACTTGAGCTCACCGTTGTTGATGTTAGCGCTACTCCTTTTGGTATCGACCGCTGGAACACTTTCATCGATTTCCGTGTTCAGAGTGAATCATTTGAAAAGAATGATAAGGATCAAAGCAGAATTTACGCAGGAAAAGCCTCTGACGTTATTGGCGAATGGAAAAAGGCAATACAAGTGAAGTGAACCCCTTTAGTTAGACAAAATCTGACGAAAGGGGTTTTGTTATGTCAAGAAAAAGAAAGTATTCGGATGAGTTTAGACTAATGTTAGTTGATGAGTATCTCTCCGGTAAAAATGGAGGATTTAA
>Ga0208826_1000434_pt1 | contig 44518 bp, 48 predicted proteins | sample AD_UKC115_MetaG_FD_184451 | JGI IMG/M metagenome (GOLD analysis project Ga0208826, IMG submission 184451) | Active sludge microbial communities of municipal wastewater-treating anaerobic digesters from Hong Kong - AD_UKC115_MetaG (SPAdes)... | ecosystem: Engineered > Bioreactor > Anaerobic >... | reverse complement strand
GCCGGAGATCCCAGTGTCGCTGAACAAATGCAGGATCCAATGCAAAAACTTTACATTAAGACTATACTTGAGAAAAATAAACTTTTAACAAAGTTAATTGAAGAAACTCAAGGACCTCATACCCACAGGGATAAAGACCACGGGAGTAAGAAGTCTGAAGAGAGAGAAGAAACAAAGGAGGAAACAAAAAAATGAATGAAACCTTAGTACCAATAGTAGTAGAAAGAGACCAAAACGGGATGGAAAGATCTTACGACATCTATTCCCGATTACTAAAAGATTTTGTAATTTTCGTTACAGGTCCGATAGATATGGGAGTTGCAAATACCTTCATAGCTCAAATGCTATTTTTAGAAAGTGTTAACCCTAAAAAAGATATTAGTGTTTATGTAAACTCTCCGGGAGGAGAAGTCTACGCGGGGGTTGCAATGTATGACACTATAAAATATATAAAAAATGACGTAGTTACAATAAACGTCGGGCTCGCGGCATCAGCGGCGGCCTTAATTTTATCAGCCGGGACAAAGGGAAAAAGATATGCTTTACCGGGATCCCATACAATGATTCATCAGGTAATCGGAGGAGTTGAAGGACAGGCTACAGACGTTGAAATAACGGCTAAACACATGCTAAAACTTAGGGATCAGTACGCGGAAGCTATTGCGAAAGAAACGGGGCAAAAACTGGAAAAAGTAAAAGCTGACATGGATAGAGATTATTGGATGGACGCCGAAGAATCTGTAAAATACGGAATAATTGATAAGATAATGAACCCGAAAACCAAATAATAGAAATTTGTTCAGGAGCAAATGGAAATTTTCTATTTCACAATCGGGGCGGTTAGCTCAGTCGGTTAGAGCGCCACATTGACATTGTGGAGGTCATAGGTTCGATTCCTGTACCGCCCACCAAAAACGCACTAAAATTTGGAAATTCACAAAATAAGATAATTAAACTAATACTTAAGGAATCGAATGCCGGAGGCGCACCAAGCGCCGAGGCGGGGTTGTTTGAGCTAAAAGCGAAAATAAAGTAAGTTTAATAAGACAAAAAACTATAGTAACATTAAAACATGCTTGAAACGAGAATAGAAAACCCATCAAATCCGCAGGACTACCCAAGGGAAAATTTAAAAGAAGAAACCATTAATACTATTAACCCAGAAGAAAAATCTGAAGAAATAACTCTGAAAACAGAACCCAACAAATATCAACAGGACAAGATTATTGCCGCGCTGAGTTCCCAAAATCCCGACATTCTTTTTGGAGGAGCGGTGGAAATTTCTGACGAACAACGGGAAAAATTTTTACAGAAATTATCCGATGAAGAAATAAAAGAAGAGGACATTAAAAAACTTATTCTAAACATCAGGCCTCCAATCCAAGAAGAAAAGAATCCTGATAATCCGATTAAATTATTCGGAAAAATATCAAATCACGAACACAATCACCCAATGACGAGTTTTTTAGCTGAACTTGCAATAGGCGATTTTAATAAGGGAAAGGAACTGAATCCAAAAAATTTAGCAGAATTATTGCAAAAATATCCGGATCCCATGACTTTTGAGAAGGCTACACAAAAAATACTAAAAGAAATAGGATCAAAAATTTCCTTAGAAAAATACAATGAATTTAAAAAATCTTTGGAGGAACTAAATCTTATCCTTTATGGAAAAAGAGCAGAGTACTATAACCAAATAAAACTATTGCAAAAAGAAGCATGGGAAAATAACCAAACAAAAGACAAAATTCCATACACTAAACCAAATAAAGAGTCGACAGAGATGAGAAAAAGACAGGAAAAAATCCAATATCCGGATATTCAAATCGAAAAGATAAATAACGACGAATCAAAAGAGATATTGAGAAGAACAAAAATACACGGAGATCCTTTTATGGGAGAGTTTTTAACTACCGAAATTCTAAAAGAAGAAAAATTGGGACCGAAATATAAAATCAAACTTGGAGACTATACGGTATGGTTATCATCCGCGTATGAGTTGGGGAGCGGAAGAATTGCTGTAGTATCCTATGTTGAAAAAGATGGGGAAATCACCGCTTATTCTTATTATAGAAGCGATTCACAAGGAGTTTGGCGTTTTTTACCTGACTATACAATAAAAGAAAATGGAAAAATAAAATGGGCGGGAAAGGGATATGGAGAAGAAAGCGTAACTTTGCCAATAGAACTGCAAAAAACTCTTTCTACAGCAACAAAAGAAAAAATAAGGCTAAAAAGAAACCCCGAATTTATTTTTGCGGGAACAGCAAAAAGATTTGGAAGAGAATTTAAAAGATATTATAACGAAGTAGAATCCTCTCCTAAAAAACTAAACGGCAATTTTTATCCAAAATACAATGAAAAAATACCACCCGAGCAAATGATTCTTACCGATAACGAGTCACCGGATTTTTCAAAACTAATAACAAGCTGGGAGCAGGAGACTGCTCTGTACGGAAAAATAGTAATTGAAGTCTTTCCTTCAAAGGATGGTAGATTCGAATATATGTTCTGCAGCAATTCTTCCGGAAAAACTTGGATTGGTGGAATTCAGGACAATAGTGAAATTCAATCAACGGGACTAAGAAAAACATGGGTAAGCGGAGGGGATCTAACAACGCCAGCTCTTGAATACGAAGATTTAGCAGGCAATTTTGGAAATGATAGGGAAAGAATAGGACCTTATGTAGATATGTCTGAAAATTATCTTAGCAAAATTCCGGTAATCAGAGAATATATTGAAATAAAATCTAAAAGAAAAAATAGCAACGAATAAAAACAATGTATTCAAAATCAATTTGATAGTATACTTGATATTATACTTAAGTGATAAGGTATTTATTTAATATAAATTTAAGAAAGGTAAAAAATATGCCTATATTTGTAGACAACATAGAGCAAATAACTCTGGACAATAATAACTTTAGAAAAGTTTTATCTACTAACGAACATAGTCAACTTGTAGTTATGAGTCTAAAACCCATGGAGGAAATAGGGATGGAAGTTCACGGGAATGTAGACCAGTTTTTTAGGATAGAAGCCGGGCGGGGAAAAGTGATAGCAAATGATCAGGAATATGAGGTATCGGATGGTTACGCAGTAATAATTCCCGCCGGAACAAACCACAATGTCATTAACACAAGCGAAACAGAAGACTTGAAATTATACACAATTTACAGCCCTGCAAATCATCCGGACGGGACTGTACACGTTACTAAAGAAGAAGCTGATCTTTATGAAAAATCTCATCATCAAGAATGATTTACGATATTAAAATACCTTAAAGAGCTGTAAATTAAAAAGTGGAACTAATGGAAATTATATTAAAATGAAAGAAGATTCTTCTGTAAAAAATAACCTTCCCTTGAAGAAGGTGTTGCTTTTTTCCCTCTTTACTTTGGAAATGGCTTTGTTGTCAAAAGTAATCCTAAACTTTGTTTACACTCAAAAGTATTTCTCCCTTTCACCGGATTTTGCCATTCCCTTTCTTATATTACTAATCGTAATTCTTTGGACAATAAATTTAATAGTTATAACCACTCACCAAAAGCCCGAAACCTTTATACTTCCTGTTCTATTTTTCATTTTTGCTTTTTTTCTTTTAAATCAATCTAAAATAATTGAATCACTGTTATTATCATTTATTTTTTCGCTATATTTTTTATACAAAATCACAAGAACGAAAAAATTTGAGGAAAATCTACTTAAAGTAAAAACAAGTTATTCCGGTAGGTACGCCTCTAAAGGATTTTTATTAGCCCTAAACGGAATAATAGCAATTAAAGTTCTTTTTACATCCGAAAACGCAAACTTGCCGGATATAGAAAAATGGGCAGTAGATACAACAGAAAATCAAATCAGAAAAATTGAAGAAGAGTATAAAAACGAGAATCCAAAGAGCCAGGAAACACTAGATTTAAATTCTTTAGAAAAAACAAACCCTGAATTGTCAGCCGTACTCAAAAGTCTTGGAATAACAGATTCTTCAATCTTAAAGTTATCTGAGGAAACATCGTACACTTCCACTGAAGAGATAGATAAAAGTATCACAAAGAATCTGTCGAACTCTCTGTATTTGCAAATAGACAAAATATTAGAACCTTACAAAAAATATTTCAGACCGGCACTTGCTGTTCTTGTTTTTGGTCTTCTACAGATATACGGCGCAATAGCATATTTTATTTATTCTATAACAATAGACTTAATCCTACGCTTACTTTTAAAATTCAAAATTATCGGTATTGAAAAAATACAAACGGAAAAAGAAATTTTTAAAATATAAAACTGCCCCTTGAATCACTAAACTTATCGTGGTAAAAGTTTAGAAAATCAAAATAGAAAGAGGAGAAAAATGGAACACACAATAAGTCTGTTCGAATTTTTGGAATTTCAACCCAATGAAAATGTAGTTAATACAAATTACGGACAATTATTTGACTGCATAAAGATATGTAAAGAAAATCCTGAAATAGAATCCATCATTAGAAAGTTCATCAACTGCGGTTGGATAAACATGCATGAAGCAGCTATTTTTGCGGTCTACTTCGGAGAACCTAAAAAAGAAGAGGAAAGAGAAAAATGGAAACTTCTTTCATCTGCAGAGAAAATCACTCTTATATTGAATAAAATGATGGAAACAGGCATCAAAAGCTTCACAAAATTAACGTGAAGCTTTTTCTTTTTTAAACCCTGGAAGAAACAAAAACATAACAAAATATAAAGCATGCCCATTTAAAGAAAAAAAGATATAATAATGTTTAGAAAAAACTGACAACTTAAAGATCAAAATAGCAAAATTAAAAAGAAAAATATAAAGAAACCATGAAAAAACAAAAAAATACAGACAAACTAAAAGAAGACCCACTGTTTTCATTGAGACACAGCGCCGAACACCTAATGCAAATGGCGGTAGAAGAACTATTCCCGGGAGCAAAAAAGGTCATGGGACCTCCCATAGAAGATGGTTTTTACGGAGATTTTGATTATGATGGGAAAATAACTGAGCAAGACTTTCCAAAAATCGAGCAAAAGATGAGAGATATAGCAAATGCAAATTTACTAATAAAAATGAGGGGGGCAACATTTCAGGAATTAAAAGAAATTTTCAAAGATAATCCCTTCAAATTAGAAATGATAGATGAGCTTGAAAGAGAAGGCGAAAAACCTACCGTATGCGAAATAGGAACAAAAGATGGGGAGTTTTACGATATTGACCTGTGCGCAGGAAATCACATCGGTAGAACAAGCAATGTAGGATTTTTTAAACTTTTAAGTGTAGCGGGTGCCTATTGGCGGGGAAGTGAAAAAAACAAAATGTTAACGAGAATTTACGCTACTGCTTTTAAAACTCAAGAGGAACTGGACGAGTATCTTACCAAGATGGAGGAACAGAAAAAAAGAGATCATAGAAATATAAACAAGGATCTGGAGATTTTTGCACTCTTTGAAGAAGTAGGTCCAGGACTTCCTTTGTGGCTTCCAAACGGCATGGTAATAAGAGAAGAGCTTGAGAGATGGGGAAAAGAAACAGAAGAAAAATGGGGCTATCAAAGAGTTTCTACTCCCTTTATGACAAAAAAAGAGCTTTTTGAATTATCAGGACATACTTCCTACTTTGGAGATGAAATGTTTAAAGTAGAGGTACCGGGGGAAGAAACAGAAGAATATTTCATAAAACCAATGAATTGTCCTTTTCATCACCTGATTTTCAGGTCAAAGACAAGGACCTATAAAGATTTACCATTAAAACTCGCAGAGTACGGAACTGTAGCAAGATACGAAAACAGAGGTTCTATAAACGGAATTTTAAGACCGAGAGTTTTTTGTCAAAATGATGCGCATATTTACTGCTCCGAAGAACAAGCTATAGATGTTTTCCTGGAAATAGTTGATTTACACAGATATTACTACGGTACATTAGGTCTTACTGATTACCACGTAGAGCTAAATTTAAGAGACCCTGAAAAAATGGATAAATACCATGGGGACGAGGCAATGTGGCAGAAAGCCGAAAAAATTACAAGAGAAGCATTAGACAAATCGGGAATACAATATACAGTTGTAAATGAGGGAGCAGCTCATTACGGCCCTAAAATGGATTTTAAAATAAAATCAGCTATAGGAACTGAATACGGAATATCTACGAATCAGATTGATCTTTTTATGCCGGAAAAATTCGGATTGAGGTATGTAGATAAAGATGGAAAAGAAAAACCGGTAATAGTACAGCACAGAGCTCCCTTAGGTTCAAGCGAAAGGTTTATAGGATTTTTAATGGAGCATTTTGCGGGCGCTTTCCCGGTATGGCTCTCTCCTATACAAGTACAGATAATTCCGATAGGAGAAAAACATTTAAACTATGCGCGGGAACTGCTTCAAAAATTTAAAGATAAAAACATAAGAACTACTGTTGATGATAGATCGGAAACTATGCAGGCAAAAATAAGAGACGCTCAAATCAAAAAAATTCCCTATATGCTTATAGTGGGTGATAAAGAAGTTGAAAACAATCAAGCAAGTGTCAGACTCCGCACAGGAGAAAATCTGGGACCAATATCTATTGATGAGGTTATTTCGAAAATTGAAAAAATGTATTTGACCAAATCTCTCACTTTGTGGTAATTTATTATCTTCAGGAGGAAAAACATATACCTAATTGGTACACAAAAAACGAACAGATAAAAGCAGAGGAAATAAGACTTATATCAGCTAAAGGTGAAAATCTGGGTGTTGTGAAAACCAGAGAGGCTCTGGATAGAGCAAAAGAAGAAGAATTGGACTTGGTTTTAATAGTGCCTAACGCAAACCCTCCCGTGGCAAAAATAGTTGATTTTAAAAAATTTCTTTACGAAGAAAGAAAGAAAGCAAGTACAGCTAGAGCTAAAAGCAAAAAAGCAGATATAAAAGAGTTTTGGTTGGGCCCATCAACAGGAGAAGGAGACATACAAAGGTTTATTAAAAGAGCAAGGGAATTTATTTTGGACGGCAATAAGGTCAAGATTACCGTAAAAATGAGAGGTAGGGAAGCAATGTTTCCTGAGGTGGCTATAGAACAAATAAAAAAGATAGAAGATGGGTTGTCAGAGATTGCAAAAATGGAAAACGAACCGAAAAGAATGGGGAACATGATCTGGACAATTTTTACAGGAAAATAAAATTAATAAAAACATGGCAAAACAAAAAATAAAGACAAAGAAAACTCTTCTCAGAAGAGTAAAAATAACAAAAACAGGCAAATTAATGAAAAAAAGTGTGGGTATGGGTCATTTAAAAGAGAAGAAAACCGTTCGTAATAAAAAAAGAAATAAAAGGATCACTCCACAGTCCAACAGGGGACACAAAAAAATGTTTAAAAAAATGCTTAATAAGCATGTGAAGGAGAAATAAATGTCTAGAGTAAAAGGTGGTTTCAAAACCAACAGAAAACATAAAAAAACATTAAAACTAGCAAAAGGCTACAGAGGTACTAGAAGCAAGCTTATAAAAAGAGCCAATGAGGCTGTGTTAAGAGCGGGAGAACACTCTTTTGAGGGAAGAAGAAAAAGAGTAGGAAATATGAGAAAGTTATGGATATCAAGAATAAATGCAGCTTTAAAAAGCCATGATGTAGCGTACAACAAATTTATCAACGGATTAAAGAAGTCAAAGATAGATTTAAACAGAAAAATGTTATCGGAATTAGCAATAAATGATCCACGATCTTTTAGCGCAGTCGTAGAAAAAGTTAAAAAGAATCTTTAATAAAACTAAAATCGCTTTCTTTGACATCCCCGCACAGGGACAAGTACCAATTTTCTGAATTAAAATACTTTTTCGAAACTAAAATCACATCTTCCAATTTGACTTTTTCTATCTCGTTCAACCAATCCGATAAATCTAGTGGATTTTCGGAATTGAAAATTATCTCGGGTACATGAAAAGCTACCCATGACTCCGAACTTTGCATTTTTCTAAATTTCTCTTTAATAATTTTGTTTTTAGCCAGTTCTAATTCCTCCTGAAATATCTTTCCTTCTCTAAGACGTCTAAATTCATCTATCAAAATATGTAAAACTTTTTGAACTTTATCTTTTGAAGTGGAAGTTATAACAGAAAAACACCCTCTATCAAAGGAACCTTCAGAAGAAACATCCAAAGAATACACCAATCCATTTTCGGTTCTAAGCTTTCTATACAAAGATGATGAAAAACCGCTTCCCATAATCGTTCTTATTACTTCCAATGGCGTGCTGTCTACGTTTTTATAAGGACAGGTTCTAAAAGAAAAACCCATAAAAACCTGGTCCGTATCTTTATACAATTTTATTTTCACGGGATTTCCACGAGGCAAATTCAAGTTTTCTTGAGTAAAATAAGGCTCAGACAATTTCTCATGACCGAAAGCATTATTAAACAACCCGACTATTTCATTAAAATCAGCATCCCCGGCTGTAAGAATATTCATAGTATTTTTTAAAATCCTGGAAGAATAAAATTCAAATAAATCATCCCTTGATATTTTTTCAACGGTCTCTTTTGTCCCTGCAATCGACCTTGCAGCATAAGTTTCCTGAAACAAAACTTGCTGGGTAAGATCCTGAATATAAAGAGCGGGATTTGACTCATAATCGGCTATTTCTCCAAATATTGTTCCTCTCTCGGTATTAACCTTAGATTCCTCAAACAGAGAATTTCTGGACAATTCGTGTACAAAATCAACAATTTTACACAGGTCTTCACGCATACCGATTTCAGCGATAATACCCAAAAAATCTACACCAGTAAATGCATTGGCACTTCCTCCAATACTCTCAAGAAATAAACCTGTTTCCGTCTCATCTTTAAATTTTTTAGTACTTTTGAATAGCATATGCTCCGTGTAGTGAGCCGTACCTTCTTTTCCAATAGGATCGTGGCGGGAACCGGCATCAAAAATAACAAAAGAAGATAATGGAGCATTTGGCTTATGAAAATGAAAAACCTTGGAACCATTGTCCAAAACACCGCTATTTTTTTCTATTCCAAAATTCTTCAAATTGTACATTTAATAATTTTAAGCAAAAAATAAAAACATGTGAATAAAAAAATCTAAAATTACAAAACTTTTAATCTAACCCCAATTTTTTCAAGCTCTTCAAAAATCTTTTTTCTTATTTCCTGAGTATCTTCCGAAGAAATTTGTTTTTCCTTATCAAGGTATTCTATTGAAAAAGTTAAATAATTTTTAAAAACGTCTTTAAAACTAAGTTTAAATATTCTCTCGTCAGTTTCGCGTATTGTTTTTTCAATTTGTGGATACAAAACATTATCAGGTACCTCAAAGGTTAAATCTTCTTTTATAGAATTAAAATTAGTCAGTGGGGTGTACGATTTCAATTTATTAGCCATTTTTGCCAATGATTCAAAATTAATCTCCACACCCAAATTTTCGTTCCCAAAATCCCTTATTTCATATGAAAAAGAACCAGAAACATCACTAGAATTTAATCCCATAATTTCAAAAAGAGACTCAATTGTACCCTTAAGATCTAGATAATCCACTCCATGAGTAACAATTCCCAGATTTACAGGTTGAGAAGGTATCTTATCTTCTTCGTTAATTCCTGATCGTAAATAAACACTAGCAATTTCAAAAACTTTTATTTTGTCCGAATAAGATTGATTTTTATCTAAAACATCTAAAAGCTGGGGGAGTAGAGAAGTCTTTAAATAAGTCATTTCCTCATTTAAGGGATTAGTGATTTTTAATGCTCCTTCGCCTGCTTTATCTTTAGTGGTAGCGGAATAGGTATAACATTCAAAAAAACCGTTATATTTTAAAAAGTATCGGGCAGTTTTTTCCCAATAAAAAATTTTATTAGTTTCTACAACAGGAATCTGACCTTCTAAAAGTTTAGCAGGCAAATTATAGTAACCATAAAGCCTGATAACTTCCTCTGCAATATCCTCCGGGATTTTGATATCGTCATATCTCCAAGACGGTACAACTACAAAATTATCCTTGTCTTTTGACTTTTCAAATCCTAACGCACTCAAATAAGAAAAAATTTTTTCCGGTTCTATCTCTCTTCCGGCAATTTTATTTATCTTTTCTACATCCACATTAATTTCCTTAGGATTTCTTGAAAAATTAACGATATCAATTAGTTCTGATGAGACAACAGCTCCGGTTAATTTTTTTATCATCTTAACAGACTCCCAAAGAGCCGGAATTACGCCTTCATAGTCAATTCCTTTCTCAAATCGCAAAGCGGCCTCCGTTCTATGGCCCAAAACCATTGAAGCTTTTCTAATTCTAACAGGATCATAAACCTGAACAAAAAGAAGTATTTTCTTAGTATTTTCATCAACTTCACTGTTTTTTGCGCCCATTATTCCGCACAAATCTATTAATCTACCACCGCCATCTTCAATAACAATTACGCCGGCAGGAAGTTTTCTGGTAACCCCATCTAAAGTAGTAATAACCTCGCCCTCCTTTGACTCCCTAACTATCATTTTTCCTCCTACTATTTTTTCATAATCAAAAACGTGCATTGGTTGTCCTTTATCCATCATCATATAATTTGTAACATCGATAACATTACCTAATGGCCTTATACCCACTTTTTCTAACCTTTCCTTTATTAATTTAGGAGATTCACCGAACTTAACATTATCCATCACTATAGCGCTGAATCTTGGAACTAAAGTTTTGTCTTCAATAACAACCTCAATTTTATCCACAGCGTTTATTTTTTCGATATCCGTTTTCTCTTTCTGCACCCACTCGCACTTAAAACCTCTGATGGGCAATACAGCTTTTAATTCCCTTGCTACACCCAAAATTGACAAAGCATCGCCCCTGTTAGGTGTTACCTCTACTTCAAAAATGTCATCATTATCAATTTTTTTTATATCTTCAACATTGAAAGAGTGAAGAGATAAAGCTTCAGCAACTTCTTCAGTACTGGCGTTCGTTTTTATATAATCTTTTAACCAAGAATAAGGAATAGGTACATTCATACTAAAACTGCTCCAAAAACCTTAAATCATTTGAAAAAAGGTATCTAATATCGTCAATTTTTGTTCCCGATTTCATCATAAAAGTCCTTTCAACCCCCCAACCAAAAGCAAAGCCCGTATATTTTTCAGGGTCTATTCCCCCGGCTTTTAAAACACTTGGATGGACCATACCCGAACCCCCCAGTTCAAGCCATCCTTTTTTGCATAATTTACAACCTTTTCCGTGGCAAATACCGCAATCAATATCCACCTCAAAACTCGGTTCTGTAAATCTAAAATGATAAGGCCTAAGCCTGGTTTTTCTATCAGGGCCAAAAAATTTCTTAGCAAAATAATCTAAAACACCGATTAAATTTGCGGTGCTAACATTTTCATCAACCACAAGACCTTCGAATTGATAAAAACTAGGAACATGACTAATATCAATCTGTCTCCTACCACACCTGGAAATATTTAACATTCTAATAGGGAGATTTCCTTTCAACATCTCTCTTACTTGGCCACTGGATGTATGCGGTGTTATAACTAATCTACCTAATTTTTCATCCCTTGGACAGTCAATAAAAAAAGTCTCCCACTCATCTCTTGCAGGATGGTTTTCGGGCATATTTAAAGCATCAAAAACAAAATACTCACGATCCAATTCAGGATATCTAACTCTGTTAAATCCCAAAGGAGCAAAAACCTCAACTATTTCTTCTATTGCTTGGGTTATTATGTTCAAGTGCCCGACTGAAGGTTTTTTACCGGGTAAAGATCGATAAAAATCCGAATATTCTAATTTGCTTAAATCCTTTTCAAATTTTTTTTCGTAAGTACTTATCTGGTCCTCAATGTCTTTTTTTAACAAATTTAATCTTATACCATATTCTTTTCTTCTTTCCGCCGGTACTTTTGCAATATCCGAAGTTAATTTACCTAAAAAACCTTTTTTGCCAAGAAACTCCGATTTCACTTTAGAAATATCATCAAAAGACGAGGCGCTTTTAAGTCTCTCAAGAAGATAGGCTTTAACATTTTCTAAATCATTAAAATTATCCATGTAACAGTACAAATATAGCAGTTGGAGGAAAAACTTCCAACATCGAAGTTTTTATTTCATCTTTAATCAACAGCGTAACCTCTCACATTCAATTCTATCTCATCACTCCCCTTATTATTTTCTTCGTCGGTAGCAATAACCTTAAATTTGTGCTTTCCTATCTGACTTGCGGATAAATTAAATGTATAGCCATAAGGAGAATTTCCGTCCTCAGAAATCTTCTCGTCATCCATATAAAATGTAACCCTATCAACATCTTCATAGCAAGAAACTTCGGCATTTAACCTAAAATTAAGATATACCTCATCCCCGTCTTCTAAACCGACTATTTTAGTGTGAACCTCATTTTTATTCGTTACCTCATCTCCGTCAAATTCCAGTTCGGATACCATTTCCGGAGGAAAATATTTTTCATCATCTTTATAATTCTCCTTAACCCACTCATCAACTGCACTTTGCCATTCCGGAAGCTCTGCCTTTATTTTAATAAAATCTTTTTCCTCTGATTTATCTGCCTTTATACAACCTTCGTTCGCTATCCTTCCATCTATTTTGCATATTCTTATTCTTTGGTACCAATCACTAACTGCAGTAGGTTTAGTATCTTTTGCAAACCACTCACTTCTTCTATCAAAATCTTTGTAAGGAAGTCCTCCCGTGAGTTTATCAACTTCCATTTTCTCTACTGTGGGAGGATTTTGAAATTTCTCAACAGGCTTACCTTCAAGATATTCGATCATAAATCTCCTCCAAATTGGAGTAGCGCCTGAAATACCCGACGCAACATAAGGGTTCATTTCTTCATTATTGCTATTTCCGACCCACACACCTGCTACCACCGAAGGAGTAAATCCTATCGCATAATTATCTCTTTTATCATCTGTAGTACCGGTCTTTACGGCTACCTGTCTTCCCGGTACATTAAGTAAACTTCCCGCGCCAAAAACTTCTGATCTTGCCCCATCGTCAGACAAAATATCCGAAATTATAAAAGCCGTCTCCTCACTTAATACTTTCTGCTCAACTTGCGAGGGTTTATAAACAACACGGCCTTTTTGATCCGTCACTTCTATTATGGGATTAGGTTCTCTATAAATTCCTTTTGCCGCAAAAACAGAAAAAGCCCCCGTTAGCTCCAAAAGCTTAGTTTCCCCTCCACCCAGGGTTAAAGCCAATCCATATCTTTCTCTATCAGTAAAAGTTTTAATTCCCATTTTTTCGGCCTGATCTATCATATTGTTTATACCTACTATTTTTAAGGCTTTAACAGCAGTGACATTTATTGAATTTCCCAGAGCTTTTCTCATAGACATTACTCCTCTGAATTTACCATCATAGTTAACAGGTTCGTATGGTTTATTAGGAGCAGATCCCTCAAATTTTGTTGGGACATCTATAAAAGGATAAGCGGCAGTATAACCTTGCTCCAGCATAGTAGCGTAAGTTATAGGTTTTATAGCGGAACCCGGTTGTCTTTTTGCTAAAGCAACATTTACATAAGGATCAAATTTACAGCTATTTTCTCCCGTACCACCGGAGATACAGTTTTCGGGATAAGCTTCTAAATTGTATCCTTTTGACCCCACCATAGCTAAAATACCTCCATCTGCGGGATCTATTACAACCATGCTTCCATTGTAAATATTTAAGTTCTGTGATTTATCTATTTCTTCAGTAACAATTTTCTGAGCAAGTTTCTGAGTCTCGAGATTTAAAGTTGTTTTAACATTTAATCCCCCCATTTCTACTGCATCCTGACCCAAAATGTCTATTAAATACTGCTTAACGTAATAGGTAAAATGAGGAGCCTCTAATGGAATTTTCGCGGTATCAAATTTTAGAACTTCGTTTCTTGCCTGCTCATATTCTTCATCACTTAAATAATGTCTTTTCCCATCTTTTTCAACCCACCCGCGCTCGTGCATAAGATAAAGTACATAGTTTTTCCTCTCTATCCCGGCTTCAGGAGTAGGCCCAAACTGAGAATAATAAGAAGGGCTTTGAGTCAAACCGGCCAAATACGCTGATTCGGCTAATGTAAGTTGACTCGGCTCTTTGTTAAAATATGCCTTAGAAGCGCTGTAAACACCATAATTAAGCCCCCCATACGGACTCTCGTTTAAATACATCTGAAGTATCTCATCTTTTGTGTACCTGTTTTCAAGCTGTAAAGAAAGTATCAGTTCTTTTATTTTCCTTACCAAAGTTCTTTCCTGAGTCAAAAGAGTATTTTTAATAGCTTGTTGAGTAATTGTCGAACCTCCCTGCAGCTCACCGCCAAAAATAGTATTTTTTAAAGCTCTGAGAATTCCTTTCAATGAATACCCTTTATGAAGGTAAAATTCGGAATCTTCTACGGAAAGAGTAGCGTGAGCAACATGAGGTGACACATCACTAAGTTTTACCAAAATACGGTTTTTGTCGCCATAAACTTCATAGAGCAACTCGCCGTTTCTGTCGTAAAAACGGGTGGAGAGTTCGTAGCTTCTTTCTAAAAGTTGATTAGGGTTAGGTAAATCTCTGGAAAAAATTGCGAATATAAAGATAACACCGAAAAGTCCGATTACGAGCAAAATTAAAAGAACAGATGCTATATTGGAAAGAACACGAAGCTTTTTCTTTCTTTGAGAAGATGTGGTGTCCTTATTTTTTTTGCCGGAACTTTTATTTTTCTTATTGGGGCTAAAAAACTGAAATATTTTTTTGAAAACAGACCCGATAAAATTAAAAAAAGATTTAAAAATCCCCAGTATAGCGTCTAGTACAGCGGAAAAAAAACCACTATCTTTCTTTAAGCTTTGCATTGATCGGTAATTTGAAGATTTGTAACTATTCCTCATCTGTTTATTATAGCAGTACGAGCAGAGATAGAAAAACATCACTAAATACTTGATTTTTCAGGAAACTAATAGTACACTAGTGCGACAAAATCAATAAAGGAGAGAAAAATGTCAGTAAATCACAACGTTTTCCCCGTTAGCATAACAGGAGAGGATGGACTGAGGGCTGTGGGAGGCATAAAGTTTGATCCTAGAAGTCGGGATGTTTTATCCATAACGTCTAATAGGGAATTGGTTCCAGGAAATGTTTACGCATGTGAAATTACATGCAGTAATCTTTTGGGAATTATGAATCCAAAGGAGAGGTATTTCATGGGGAAAATCATAAAATTGATAAAGAATAAGGGAAATTCCCATTTCGAATACGAAGTGAGAATATTTTAGACATATTGAAAGCCTTCGATGAATTAAAAAATCTCGGGGGCTTTTTTATTTTCCATTCTTCACCCACACGTAAACACAACTGCTTAAGGTCAATCCTGTACATACCTCAAACCTTATAATATACTTTCAATGTATGCCTAAAGTTATAAAAGATGAAAAACTAACAGAAAAATTTTTAACAAGAGGAGTTGAAACCATAATTCCATCGCCCGAAGCTTTAAGAGAAAAACTAATGTCAGGAGAAAGAATAAAAGCTTATCAAGGTTTTGATCCAACCGGACCCCATCTTCACATCGGGCACTCTATAGGAATAAGAGCGTTAAGAATTCTACAGCAATTAGGTCATGAAGTAATTTTCTTAGTCGGAGATTTTACCGCGATGATAGGTGATCCCGGAGGAGAAAGACAAAGAAGAATAATGACCGAAGAAGAAGTTCAAAAAAACATGGAGGGGTGGAAAAAACAAGCATCTCAACTTATTGATTTTGAAGGCAGTAATCCTGCAAAGTTTATGAGAAACTCAGAGTGGCTCTCAAAACTAAGCCTTAAAGACTTAATAGAGTTAATGTCGAAAACAACAGTTCAACAAATGTTGGAAAGAGATCTTTTTCAAAGAAAATTAAAGGAATTAACCCCAATCGGACTTCAGGAGTTCATTTATCCGTTAATGCAGGGATATGACTCTGTGGCTATGGAAGTCGATTTAGAAATAGGTGGAAATGATCAAATTTTCAATATGATAATGGGAAGAAATCTTTCAAGAATAATGTTAAATAAAGAAAAGTTTATAAGAGGCCACGAACTTATGGAAGCTCCGGATACCGCTACAATGAGCAAAAGCTCCGGTAATGGAATTAATTTAAGCGATACACCGGAAGATGTTTATGGCAAAGCAATGTCATACCCGGATGAACTAATTTTGAAAGGACTTAGACTTTTAACTGATATGCCTATTGAAGAAATATGGGAAATTCAGGAAAAAATAAAGGCAGGGGATAATCCGATGCCTTATAAGAAAAAAATGGCTTACGAGATAACAAAGACAATAAAAGGACAAAAATTGGCAGACAAAGCGCAAAAGTTTTTTGAAAAAACAGTACAAAACAGAGAAATAACACCGGAAGCCACTATAAAAACAAACGTGAGCGGAACTCTTCAACTTTTAGAATTTTTAAAAAAGATTGACACAGAAAATAACTCATTAAGCAAAATTAAAAGGGTAATAGAACAGGGTGGGGTAGAGATAAATGGAAATAAAATTACTGATCCGTTTCTAATTATTAATTTCAGTAACGGAACTATAGTAAAATTTGGAAAAAGAAAATTTTACGAAGTAAAAAAAGAAGAAAATTGAACATGAATAAACAAAACATCTCATCCGACAAAAAAAAGAAACCTATCAAAAAAAGACTAAAAAAATTCTTCAAAAGGGAAAATATTGTCAAAATAGTAATAATAGGAGCAACTTTAGCTCTGGTACTAACATCTATTCTTCCTTACATCCTGCTGTAGAAATTTACCTAAATAAAAAAAGACCGAAACACTTATAATCCATTAAAGATTTAAAGTATTCCGGTCTGAATATTAACAAAACCTTATTTCTGCTTTACCCAAATTTTCCCACAATCGTTCTTCTCGTCTCCCAAAGGATTTTTTCCTATTTTTTCTTCTCTTACAACAAGAATCCGTGAGAAACGGGAGTTATTTCTGATAAATGACCAAAAAGCTTGTGATATTTGACTATCAACAATCACAGGAACATACACATCCCCACCATAACATGATATTTTCTCAATTTCTATATCACAAAGATCGAGAAAATATGTTAACTGCTCCTTATTGAAAACATCTACAGCTTTTAACGCGGCTTTTTCGGAAGGAAATCCACACACATCTCCCGAAACAATCTTTACGTCAAAAAAAGGTTTAGCCCAGGAGCTTCTCCTCACAAAACGAAGAAATTCCTGTTGAGTGGGCGTTTCGACATAAAGATAGTAAACACCACCCCTGAAGGAAAAATCGTCTTCCGTTATCAAATCCTTATCATCTTTGCATCGATTCCCGTTAAATTCTCTAATAACCATATGAATCGCTTGAAGCGATCTACTAGAAAGCAGCGTTATCATAAATCTCTCCTTTTTTATTCATTAACAGTTTTTCAAGGTTCTTTGGGAAAATAATAATTCTCCCCGAAAATTGGTAGAATAATACCATGATTAAGACAAATTCGCCAATTTCCGTTGTACCAAAAATAGGACCTACATATCAAAAACTTTTAGAAAAGTTGGAAATATTTAAAGTTGAGGATATGCTATATCATTTTCCTTTCAGATACCAAGATTACTCACAATTCAAAACTATAAAGGATCTGCAAGATGGGGACACAATAACAGTAACGGCAACTCTGGCATCTATAAAAAATATTTATACCAGAAACGGCAAAAGAATAACAAAGGCAAACGTGATTGATCACACAGGAGAACTTGGAATTGTTTGGTTTAATCAACATTACATAAAGAACACTCTTGAAGTAGGAAAAACATACAATATAAGCGGAAAAGTTGGATTTTTTGACGGAAAATTATGTTTTTTAAGTCCTGACATGGAAATTGTTTCAAACGCCTTCTCAAAAAAATCAACAGAAAATGTCCATACAGGCAGACTGGTTCCAATTTACCCCGAAACTTCAGGTATTTCTTCGAAATGGCTAAGGGCAAAAATAAAATCCATTCTTGACTTAGGTACTGATCTGGAAGAATTTTTACCGAAAGAGATTTTAAAAGAAAGAAATTTTTACAAAGTAGAGGACGCCATAAATAAAATACATTTTCCTGATAGTGAAGAGCAGGCGGAAAAATGTCGTGAAAGATTCGGTTTTGAAGAATTATTCATTGAGTTACTTAATGTTGAAAAAAGAAAAAATGATTGGTCGCAAAAACTAAAATCAAAAGCTTTCAAACCGTTTACAAAAGAAGTAAATAAATTTATAGACTCACTTCCTTTTAGATTAACGACATCTCAAAATAATGCACTAAAAGAAATAACAAAAGACCTATCAAAACAGGTGCCAATGAACCGATTGCTACAGGGAGATGTTGGCACCGGAAAAACTGTTTTAGCAATAATTTCTTCCTATTTAACTTATTTGAACGGTATGAGGGTTTTATATATGGCTCCTACAGAAATACTGGCAAAACAGCACAAAGAAACCTTTGAAAAATTACTAAAAGGTACCTACATAAACGTAGAGCTGGAAATAGGGTCTAAAAAACAAACTGTAAAAGAAGAAAATTGGGATATTCTAATAGGAACTCATGCGCTTCTTTTTACGGAAAAAAGTTATAAAAACATAGGATTAGTAATAATAGACGAACAACACAGATTCGGAGTAGAGCAAAGGGGGAAACTGTTGGAATTATCCAAAGAAAAAACCTTTCCTCATCTTCTTACCATGACGGCAACGCCAATTCCCAGGACTTTAGCCTTAACACTTTACGGGGACCTATCAATTTCTATCTTAAAAGATTTTCCATTTGAACAAAGAAAAGTAATCACCAAAATAATACCGGAGAGAAACAGGGAAGAGGCTTACAAATGGATTAATAAAAAGAACGAGCCTACATTTATAGTCTGCCCTTTAATAGACGCATCAGAAAGTTTAAGTCTTGAAAATGTGAAAGCAGCCCAAGAAGAGTACGAAATATTAAAAAACGGAGTTTTTAAAAACAAATCCGTAGGACTTTTACACGGCAGAATGAAGTCAAAAGAAAAAGATGAAGTTATAAAAAAATTCAGAGAAGGAAAAATTAATGTTTTAGTTTCAACCCCCGTTATAGAAGTCGGAATAGATGTACCGGATGCAACAATAATGGTGATAGAGAGCGCCGAAAGATACGGTTTAGCCAGTTTACATCAATTAAGAGGGAGAGTCGGGAGATCGCAAAAAGAAGGATATTGTCTTGCTTTTATGAGCAATAACTCTCGCAACTCCTATAAGCGATTAAAATACCTTGAAGAATTAAACAGTGGGGTAGATCTGGCAGAGATTGATTTGAAAATGAGGGGGCAGGGAGACATATTTGGCTCAATGCAGCATGGATTTAAAAAATTGAAGATTGCAAATGTTAACGATTTAAAAATGCTTGAAGATGCAAAAACTCAAGCTCAAAAATATTTCCCGCTTCTTGATAAATATCCTAAACTTTTGGAAAAGTTGACGCAAAGAAAAGGTGAGTATATAACCTCAAATTAACATGAAAAAAGGAAAAGAAGAAAGAAAAAATACATCTCACATAACGGACATGCCGAAAACCCATAAAGGGGAAAATTACAGAAATATAAACAGGGAGCTGGAAAAAAAAGAAATCAGAATAACAACAGGTATGGCCAAAAATAAAAAACTAAAGATCCCGGAAATTGAAAATTTCAGAGCAGTTCAGGAAATTGCTAAATCTTCAGTTTTCTCAATTATCGGTGAAAAAGTTATAAATTCCACTTGCCTTGATCTCTTTGCCGGAAGTGGAAACATGGGTCTGGAGGCTTTGAGCAGGGGAGCGAAATGGTGCGATTTTGTCGATGAAAATTCGATTAGTGTCGAAACCATAAAGGAAAACATTATAAATTGCAGTTTTTCAGAAAAATCAGAGGTTTTTAGAAAAAAAGCAACTAAATACATTACAAAAACTGATAAGAAATATGATTTAATCTTCGTTGATCCTTTCTATAAAGATACATCCCAAAAATATCTCCTTTCTAACCTGAAAAATGTTCTAAATAAGGACGGAATGATCGTGTTTTTTCACGGAGAGAATCTTAATATAAAAGATTTGGTCCGAGGAACCAATTTAAAAATATTAGAAGAAAGATCATTTGGAAAGAGTTTTTTCACTTTAATGCAATAAAAACTTAAATATTCCAATATACCTTTATCCTATAGCACATTGAAAAAACTTGATTTTTATGGTATAAGTTGTCATTCAAAAATCATCCCGTTAAGGGAAATAAAAGAAAGGTAGAGAAAAATGTTAAATAATAGATATCTTGACCTTGTTAAGATAAAGGGGGAGACGGAGAGGGAGATGAAGATATTGAAAGAAAAAATTTCTTCTCTAAAGATATCCCCGGAAAAATTTCTGGAAAATGGATTCGTGGGGAAAAAGTTCCATGTTGTATTCAAGTGTCCTCCCGGGAACCCCGACAAACACCTCGGAAAGACAACAGAGGAGATAGTTGTTAATTTTGAGGTGAGGAGGTCAGCCTTAAATGGTTCTTTGAAGGTGATAATAGTCAAAACCGCTCTTGATGATAGTACTTTTCGGATCAGGGATAATGAGATTATTGATATTCTCCGATATCCACCTTTCGAAAGAATAAAACATTGGACAACGGTTGATGGAAACCTGACATTAGAAGAACTTTTCTTTGGTCTAACTAATTTCAGGCCGGATTTGTTCACCATCTCCGAAAAAGAAAGAAATGGCGGAAAAACGCAAAAAGAATTAAAGAAAGAAGAGAAGGAAAAACTTAGGAGAGAATTGAGAGGCTATTAGGTCTATTCGCCGGTTATTTTTTAACACTTTTAAAATAACCGGCTTTTTTCATATTTATTTGACACGTTCTCAATTCCTGTGTATATTTCACCCCGAGCAAAAACCTGATAAAATTTCTTCAGTTAATTATTTTTAAAAAGGCAAAAATGGCAGTACCAAAAAGAAGATCATCAAAAGGAAGGGTAAGAAGAAAAAGAAATGCCCATTATAAAAGAAAAGAAGTTCAAGTAGTTTCTGTAAAAAACAAAAAGGGTTATAAGAGACCTCACGTAGAGGAATCTATTGAATTGTAAATGATATCCAATACAGATCCCAGACATACTTCACGAAAATTAGCTCTTTCGTCTATTTTTTCATGGCTTTTTTCCGAACCTAACTTTGAAGAATGCATCTCCACCTCCAAGGAAATGCTGGAAGAGGAAGGAATAGACTATGATGATGAATTGACAAAATTTATTGTGGAAGGAGTTAGAAATCATATAGATGAGATAGACAAGATTATTGAAGAATGCGCTCCTGATTGGCCTATTGACAAAATAGCCAAAATTGATTTAGTAATACTAAGAATAGTTATCTTTGAAGCTTTGTTTGGAAAAAAAACTCCGATAAAAGTGGTGATTGATGAGGCAGTAGAAATAGCAAAAGAATTTGGAAACGACACATCGCATAAATTTGTAAATGGGGTGATGGGAACAGTAGTTGAAAAATATTTACCATCTGAAAAAGAAAAACTACCGAAGGAAATATTTGAAAAAACCGATAATTTACAGGAATATTAATATTAAATAAAAATGACCGATTATTTAGGAAAAATAAAAAAAGTAATAAGTGAAAAAATAGGCATAAATCCCTCGGAAATAAATGCCGAGTCTTTTATTGAAGACGACTTAAACATAGGGGAGATGGACCTTTTAGAAATATTAGAAGAGCTGGAGGAGATTTTCCAAATTGAATTAATTGAACATTCTAAAAACTTTGAAACTATTCAGGACATAATAGATGTCTTGGAAGAAAAAATTCAGTAAAAAATTGATATTGGTTAAAAAATGTCTTTTGATTTTAACAAACTACAGGAAATATTAAATACAAAACTAGAAAATGAAGAACTATTCAAAACCGCTTTTACCCACAGATCGTATCTAAACGAACACCCCAATAAGGGCTATAAATCCAATGAAAGATTAGAATTTTTAGGCGATGCAGTACTGCAACTCATATCTTCTGAGTACCTTTTTAAAAAATATGAAAACTCCCCTGAAGGAGATATGACAAATTATAGATCTGCTGTAGTATGCACAAATTCAATTGGAGAAGAAGCAAAAAGATTGGGTTATGGGGAAATGCTTTTGCTTTCAAACGGAGAAGAAAATACGGGAGGAAGAAGCAGAGAATACATATTGGCTAACACATTTGAAGCGGTTTTGGGCGCTCTTTACTTAGAAAAAGGTTTGGAGTTTTGCAGAAAATTTTTAGAGAAAGAGCTTTTTTATAAAATTGAGGATGTAATAGAAAAAGAAAAATATAAAGACGCAAAATCCATATTTCAGGAGAAAGCCCAGGAAAAATATGGAATAACCCCAACTTACAAAATTGAAGATTCCTGGGGTCCTGATCATGAAAAAAATTTCAAAGTTGGAGTATTTCTAAACGATAATCTTTGGGCAGAAGGACAAGGAAAAAGTAAACAAAAAGCTGAGCAAAACGCCGCAGAAAAAGCTTTGAAAAAAATAGACAATTAAAAAACCTTCTGCTACAATCAATCGACTATGTCATTAACAATAAGATTAGCAAGAATAGGAAGAAAAAATCAGCCTGCTTACAAGCTTGTGGTTTCTAATACCAGAGATAAAAGAAACGGAAAATATCTTGATATTTTAGGATATTTCAACCCTTTTGATCCTGAGAAAAAATTCTCGTACGACAAAGAGAGGTTTGAAAAATGGAAAAAAAACGGAGCACTCGTAACAGAAGCAGTAACAAAATTGATAGAGAATAAATATCAATATATAGAATATAGTCCAAAGAAAACCAAAGGTGAGGAGGAAACTAAAAAAGCCGAAATTGAAACTGAAATAGTCGGAAATGTAGCGGAAGAGGAAAAATCTGAAGGAAAAGAAGAAAAACCTGAGGAAGAAAAAGAAGAAATTAAAGAAGAAAAAACTGAGGAAGAATCTAAATGAAAGAATTTTTAGAATTTTTAATAAAACAAATAACTTCCAAACCGGAGGAGATCGAAATTACAGAGAATAGAGAAGACGACACTTTCATTTATCACATAAAAGTTTCGGAAGACGATATGGGAATTGTAATCGGAAAAGAAGGAAAAACTATAAAATCTCTTAGAAACTTAGCGAAAGCAAAGGCCATAAGAGACAATGTAAGAATCCAGGTACTACTGGACGAATCGTTACAGGATTCTAACGAGCAAAATCCTTAATAATTCCCGATGATAAAATTCAACATAATAACTCTTTTTCCCTCACTTTTTAATGAGCATTTTGCAAATTTACCATTTAAAAAGGCGATTGAAAAAAACTTAGCTGAATATAATCTTATTAATCTGAGAAATTTTTCAACTAATAAATACGGATCGGTGGACGACACACCCTACGGTGGGGGAGTAGGAATGATTCTTATGATTGAACCAATATTCAGAGCTTTATCAGAAATACATGGTAAGGAAAAAATGGAGGGAAGAATAAAAAATGGAAAATCGATTGGGAAAAATAAGAAAATAATTGTTCTATCTCCCCGAGGAACTAAATTTAATCAAAAAAAGGCAGAAGAATTGTCGAAATGCGAAGAAATATCAATTATCTGTGGTCGTTATGAGGGTATTGATGCCAGAGTTGAAAAATACATTGCTACAGATGTTATTTCAATAGGGGACTATATTTTAAGCGGAGGAGAGATTCCCGCATTAGCAATAATGGAGAGTGTAACAAGATTACTTCCGGGCATTTTGGAAAAAGAAGAGGCCGCAAAAGTAGAAAGTTTTTCATCTTTTCCCAAGGAGTTTTTTTCTGCAGAAAAGAACAAGTTTATAGAATATCCTCAATATACCCGCCCCGAAAATTTTTTAGGTTTAAAAGTTCCGAAGGTACTACTATCAGGAAATCATAAGGAAATAGAAAAATGGAGGAAGGAAAATTCTAAAAGATTTGAGCCTCTTAAAAGATAGAAAAATCACAAAAACCCATATTTTCAACATGCACCATCACAAAGTATAAAAATATTCTGGAAAATTAGAATTACATATTCATTAATCTCAATCGACTGGAAAAACAGATTGTTGTTCTAAAGGCTCGGTATTAGTATTTTCTTCTACAGCAGGGGTGGTAATAGGATTTGTATCTGTTTGTTCCTCAGGTATCGGTTCTTCCACTATTTCCATCTCACTTTCAGTTGTTTGCTCTTCCGTATTCTCAACAGCAGTTTCTTCCTCTGTTTGTTCCCCTTCTTCCGGTTTCTCTTCCTCCGCCTGAATATTTCTATTTACAAAATCGTAATAATCCAAACTTTTAAGCATATCCATAAAATTAACAAAATCAGAGCTTTTAATATCTATCCCAATGGGTTCATCCGTAACAGCAGAAGACTCCACAAAAAGATAAGGGGAATCAAGAGAAAAAGAACTGGATATCCTGGAAACACCTTCCTCCTTATCTTCGGAAACTGAATACCTAAAGTTAGATACACTCACATATCTGGCTGCTTTTTCAACCAATTCCATAAATAAAACCAGCTGCTCAAAACTGGAATTTACTCCCATTGAAACATTTACCACATCAAAATCGGTCTCTTTCTCTTCCTTTTCCTTAGAACCATATGAATAAGACAATCTATCCAGTTCCATTCCTGCTCTTTGGCTTATTTGAGTAGCTTGATCTAAAAGTCTTGGAACATCTGCTTCCGGAACTAAAACCTTATTTACAATCTCTAGATTTTCATTCAACACATCCCCAAAATCAGACAAAACTTTCAAATCAGAAACTTTTTCAGACAAAGTATTTTTTAGAGAAATTTTATTATTAAGTTCCTCCTTTTTTTCAGGCAAACTCTTAAAAGAGGGGTAAATATAAAGTACTATAAGAAGAATCGCAACGATAAAAGCTACAATAGGAACAATAAAATTAACAACAGCGTTTCTCAATTTATACAAAAAACTATTTACATCTATATTAATCTGCTTATTTTCCTCAAGCATTTAAAGACCCTGCAACTTTCTTTCCTGATAGGTTAAAACTATCAAAAACTTTACATCATTAGTGGATTTATCCAAATTAACAGAGTTTAAAGAAACACTTGTAAAAACATCTTTCAAAGAAGGATTGCCATCTTGAAATTCTTTATTTAGCAAATTATCCATAAGATTTTTTACCGAAATATAACTACCGGAAGTACCGGAAACACTTATTTGCCCGGTTTTAACATCAAAGCTCTGAACCGATACATCGAATGGCTTTCTGGCTTCAAATTCTTTAAGAAGAAGAGAGTATTTTACTCTACTATTAAAAAGAGATCTAAGAGCATTGTACTTTTTATCTAAATTTCTGGCGGCCACTTCAATATCTGCCATGGATTTTATATTACTTCTCAAAGACTCTATTTCAGCTTCGGTTTTTTTAATGTCTGAATCTATTTTTGATAGGGTAGTGTACAAATAAGCAGATATCCCCAAGGTTATTAAAAGTATGACAATAGAGAAAATCGTACTTGAAGAAACAATTTTGGATCTTTTTTGCTCAATTATTTCGGTTTGTGGAATTAGATTTATGTCGTCAAGCATTTTTAATTCCTCTCAAAGCCAAACCAATTGAAGAAGAGTAACTGGCGGCATTATCCAGCAATTCCTGTTTTCTTTTTTCCAATTTAGGAGATATTTCAATCCCATCAAGAGGATTTGCTAAAACAACCTCCAGATCTAATTTATTTGCTATATAAGATAGTAGATTAGGCATCAGGGCAGTTCCTCCACTCATTACAACCTTTTTAATATTAGCAGATGGGTTATGGTTTGTGAAGTACAATATAGCTCTTTTAATTTCAACTGCTAAGTTATCAACAATCGGACTTATAATGTTTGCGACTTTCCCTTCACTCTGAAATTCATCCAAACCATAGACTTTTTTATATTCTTCAGCCTGAGCATAATCTAAATTCAAATTCTGCATTATAGTCTTTGTAATCAAGTCCCCGCCAATCGGCACAGCCCTTGTAAATCTGACACTTCCTCCATAACAAACAACCATTAAACTATTTGCAAAACCCATTTCCACAATCATGGTCCCCACAGGAGATTCGGAACTATCTCCGAGAGCTCTACCCAAAGCTATGGTCTCAGGCTCAATGGCCCTGGGAACCAACTTTGCCTTTTTTACTATCTCAATGTATTTGTCAATAATGTTTTTCCTTGCGGCAACTATTTGAACAGGCATTTTTCCTTTATCAGAAATGATCTCATCTAATTTTTGATAAGAGATATTAACCTGGTTGATAGGAAAGGGGATATGTTGCTCAGCTTCATATTTTATTGAGCTTTTCAATTCTTCATTACTCATTTTCGGCATTTCTACAACAGTCATAAAAACATAGGTCTCATCAATACTTAAAATAACGCTGGAGGTACTAAAATTAGTTTCAGAGAAAAATTCAGATAATGACGTGGATATCCCGGACACATCGTTTAAAAAATTTTCTGCAGAAGGAGTTTTGTAGTTAACATAAGTACCGAAATTATTCAGGATAATTTTTCCTTTTTTTTCTTCTAATTCTGCAGCTCTAAAGCTCTTTTTTCCTATGTTAAGTCCTACTATGGGCATAGTAAAATGTTACCTTAATTATTTCTATTAGACAACGGGCTATCTTCCGATTTTTGATATAACACATAATCAAAATATTCAGGCGCTGCTCCTGCTGTCCTCAAAACTTCCACTACTTTTACGGCATCTCCCGATCTGCCTACTGATTTTATCAAAATCCCCTGACTGGGAATACTTTGACCTTCAGCAGGTATAAAGTACATGAGTGCATCTTCATTGTAAGTTTTTACTCTTAAAAGTTTGGGTGTTCCTACAGTATCAACTAAAAAACAATTAATGTGCCCGTATAGAGAAGTTGCCTCTAAAAAACCATTTTCCTCCCCGGAATACCCGACCGGATTAAAAACATAAATTTTAGATGAGATTAAACCGGCATTTTCGTATATATAAGAAGAGTATATCGAAGAATTGTTATCCCAGCATACGTTAACAACGGAGTCTGATCCATAACCATCAAGAAAAAGTTGATAAATATCACCTTCTTCAATTTTTATACTATATGGATCATTTGAAGCTCCCGCGAAACTAAGCGCCACGTCAGCCCGGGCTCTGTAACCCGGTTCCTTTGATATTTCTAAAACACAATCTTCCCCGCAATTACCGTAATTTACATAATCCTCCAGAGTTTCCTGAGGAACAAGCAAAATATTTTCTATCGCTGCTTCCGCTACCGCCAAAGCTCTTGAAGAACTGTCAGATTGTGAGATATCTCTTAAGGTTTTTATAAATCGATTTGAAATTATTACACCTATGGTTAAAGCCACAACCATTATAAAAAGAACGATCACAAGGGTTTGACCCTTTTGTTTACTATTCTGAAAGAGAAAGTCTTTACTTTTAGGATTTTTAGAAAGCATTTATTTATTTTTTAACTTAATTCAAATTTATTGATACGAGCTTCTAATTACTATTGACGGCTCGAGTTTTATTGATCCCTTATAGCTTGCCCCAGCGCCACTTTGAGCTTGATTAAATGTCATGTTAAGTTTTACCACCTTAGGATTAGACCCGGTAATAGTAAAAGGACTTCCGTTTCCGGAAACAACAACACCACCGGGACTGGAATTAGATGTAATAGGAACAAAAGACCCCGCTGTTGTAGATCTTTGCAAAACACCTCCCTGTAATCTATAGGTAACCGTAGAACCCGATCTTAAAGTAAGTTCAATAGAATCCCCACTCATTCCTCCCCCGGGAATCTTCACATCCACCGAATCTCTTAACTCTTTTTCTATTTTCAAAGAGACAAAGTTTGCCTGTTGTTCTATTTCATTCATAACCTGAGTTTTTGTGTTTGAACGCAGTAAAGATATCAACATATCACTTGTGAGCCCCATGGTAAGCGCCAAAAGCAAAACTACCAAAAGCATTTCTACTAAAGTAAATCCGCCTTGATTTTTTTTCATATCAAATTGACGCTTTATTTTACTTTTCATTTCATTCTCCAATTAGAAAGATCGGTATAAATGTAAGATCCTTTTTGTTCATCCCCGACTTTCCATGTAACTGAAACAGATATTCTAACTATATCGGGATAATCAGTAGGTCCAAGAGGAACACCTTGTACATCAGTCATTTTAAACTGATAGGCTATCCGTTCAGCCCCAGTTCCCTCGTAACCAACCCCACCTCGGAGTGACCCGTCATCTTCCATATGACATGAAAACAGAGGGTTGTTAAAAACAGAGCAGTCTCTAAGATTATCAATGAAGTCTCTCCAACCTCTAGGAACACCGGGACTTATTTCCCCATCTCTGTAGGCTCTAACCAGCTCAATCTGTCTGCTTGCTATTTTTGTTCCTTCAAGCAAAAGTTTGCTATCAAGGGAAATTCTTAAAGTTGAAATAGAAAGAGAGATGAGAGCAGTTATCACCAAAGCTGATATTCCCAAAGCGGCAACAACTTCAACAAGTGTAAATCCTTTTTGCGAATTCGTTTTTACTTTTGTAGTTTTTTTCATAATTAATTTTTAAAAAATTAAACCTGCGGAATTAAAATATACTTTCTCCGAAGATCCGGAACTTTCAGATGGTTTTATTTCTATATAATCTGCTGCCGACGACGGAGTTTTACTTATATCTCCATTTTTTATAGAAAAATACAGACAAAGCTTGGAAACACCATAGTATTTCATATCGTTTGGAAGATTATAGGTTGCCTGATTGGAAGAAGGGTAGGGCGGACACCCGGAATTTCTGGAAGTTATGGATGCGGAGTAAGTACCGCTATTGTTTTGAAAGTATACAGCCCAATATTTGGCCGGTTCTTTCGCCCCTCCTATATCAAATACATAATCCGATAGAGCACCTGTCAAAGCTCTATTTTGAATGGTTCTTAAATCGCTTTTTAATTGTTCCTTGGCTTGTTTTAAGTTTTGATTGTCAATATAGCGGAAAAAAGAAGGAACAATGCCGCCTGATATTATAGCTATAATTGAAACAACGACTATAATTTCCACAAGGGTAAAACCATTTGAATGCTTAGGCAGTTTCATATCAATTTATTTTAACATAAAGTTAACTTTCAACGTGAGAAAAGATTTAAATTAGTGCCTATTTCGTATGAAAAATCATCATTTCCATTATCATTTTCCATTTTTTCTTTGTAATACTCCAGTTTTACGCTTATCTCATAACCGGTATCATCGTGAATATAGGAGTAAAAATAATCTTCGTCATTTAGAGGATCTATCGGAAGCTTTTCTGTATAGGAAGATAGGTTTTCATATATCCAGCCGGGGTTTGAACTACTTAAATCCGACGATCCGGCAGGTAAAACATTGCTTTTTCTAATAATGTTGGATTGATCAGGATACCTTTTATTATCCAAAAGAAATTCACTCATAACTCTGTCCAGAAGTAGAATATCAGAAAGTCTTTTATCATCACGACCTTTTTTAATTTGATCCGATGGGTGAATTAAAACCGTTACTGCAGTAATAATAGCTATAAGCAAAGCCATCACAAAAACAAGCTCCACAATAGTTAATCCTTTTTGACAATATCCAAAAGAGTTACTCTTCTTTCTCATCCACATTTTTCAATCTTTCTGCATCATTGTACATACTTACATGGGGTTCTGAGCGCAGTAACAATAGTCTTGTGTAGAGGCACCTCCGGAGCAGGGAAATCCAGATGATTTGCAATTAGGAATAGAACTGCATTTGCTCGGACTGGCACTTTCGGTAAGTTCCATAGTCGCCATAAGCACATATCCGCCTCCGGAATAATTAGTCCCATATTTATATTCACGGGTGGTAAAACCATAACACCTCTGACTGGAGTTAGAAATGGACTCACCGGTGTCTACGGGCATACGATCAATGTAGGATGGTAATAACTCTGAAATGTTCTGAACATTTTTCCAGCTAGTGCTTACCGGATATTTTCTATTATCAGCAAAATAAAGTTCTAAAGCAGTCTGAATCCTTTTTATATCTCCAACTCTTTTAGAATCACGGGACCTGGCTTGTGTTTTTGGAATGTTGATTACACTTATAACAACTCCAGCAAGTATGCCTATAAGAGCAATAACTATTAACATTTCTATCAAAGTAAAACCTTTTCGTTTATTTTTTTTCATTTTACTTACAAACATAGCTTATTAAAATTATTTTTCCGCAACTTGGTTACAATTATAAATAGTGTGAGGAGTGGTTACAACCGCTAAATCCGTTGTCCCTGTATAACTAATACTCGTACCACATTCCAATAAGCCTAAATGGGAATCAAACACATACAATTCATTGGCATCCGAAGAACTCATCGGAAATTTTGCCGCTACTATTCTAAATTTACCCGCAGTCAGATTACCTCCCCCGGAACTTCCATATGAAACTATGTGCATATAACATTGACTAGTGCCGGTTGAAGTTGGAATTACATAATCACTTCCGCAAATCTTAGGAAGACTGGTACCGCTTACAGAAAATTTGCAGTTTAATGAAGAAGTACTTGTACAGGGAGTTTGAAAGGATATGTTTTCAAGTTCCTGTCCTAGCTGCGTCCCCGACGGAAGACTTCCTGTTGCGGCTTTACTAACATTGACTGCGTGTCCGGCTTTGCTAATAGCGGCTCTAATAGAAGCATTTCTTGATCTATTTTGCTGTCTAACAGGATCAATGGTAGTAATAAGGATACCGGATAAAATACCAATGATGGCAATGACAACTAAAAGTTCTACTAGTGTAAAACCTGAATTTTTTGCTGAGTTTTTCAGTTGAGAAGATTTTTTTATCAGTTTACTCATTTATTTCTTCTGTTTTTTTCCACCTCCTCAAATTTTCGGTTAATTTTATTAATTAATATTTACCTGATACAAACACAAACACAAAACAGGTAAAAATAAATGCTCGTTCACTTTACGCTTACTTATTGTAAGTATGGGATTAAAAACATTTAATGTCAAGAAATTATTTCAAGATTTAAAAAATTTTTAAGATACTTTTTATAAAGGTTTAAAAGTTTTTCACTTGGGGTTTGTATCCTTGTCTATGCTTTATTTGCAACAATAAGAACGTTTATGATTAAAACATTTACTCAAAATAGTATTATTCATTTCTATAACAACTAAAAATACTATTTTCACATAATCCGGGAAAAGACTTAAAAATTATAACTATTTGCCTTCCTTATCAGCTAAAATCTTATTTACTTCTTCAACAACTTTATCGGGTGTAATCTCTGATTTAATCAAATAACCATCTACACCTTGATCAAAAGCCTCTTTAATGATACCTTCGCTGTTTAAGTTGGTGAGAGCAACAACCAAACCTTTTCTTAATTCAGGATTGGCTCTTATTTCTTTTAAAATCTTTAAACCATCTTTTCCAGGAAGCATTATATCCAAAAGAAGAACATCCCAGTTTTCATCTCTTATTTTTTGCATTCCTGTTTCACCGTCAGCGGCTTCCTGAACTTTATATCCTGCCATGCTTAATACTTCTGAATACACTTCACAAATGTCATGCTCATCTTCTATTATTAAAATGTTATTTTTTAAAACTTTCTTTTCTTCCATGAGTTAAATTTAACACCATTTAATTTTTAATTACAATATTAAAAATCAAAAAGAAGTCGAGAATAAATTTTCTTTAGATTTTTAAATATTTGCTTAACTTCAATTTTCTAATCCAGTTCTAAAAATCCGAATATATGCGGGTTCCGAGCAGAGAGCAGAGAATAGGAAAGTAAACAAACTAATATTCAAATAAGTTTTTAATTAATTTCCACCCCTCAGTTCACCCGGTGTATATATTCCGTAGTCAAACACATCAGCCGCATAAGGATATGACTTATGAACTATGACCGTCGCTCTTTCCTCGGTTGCACCTTCTGATACTTCTCCTCTTGAGGTTAGTTTATATCCCTGTGTCGGAAGAGAATAACCACTTGTTGGATAAACTATTACCTTTGTAGGGCTAAACAAAGTTTTGATTCTTAAACCATAGTGACCTGACACAAGATTAACCTCTCTACAAAATGCATTTCCGATAGTTCCTCCTTTATTTGCTGTAGTTGCTTGTTCAAAACGACTGGATAACATACCTGATGGAACATTTCCCGGATAAGGATAAAGACCTCCCTTTAGAATGGTTCCATCCGATCTATACGAGTAGTAATAAATAGCGCTTTCATTCGATTTAAAACATATTTGAATTTTATTTGAGCTATAACTACTTGACGGAAGATATACTTCTTTTACCATTCCGGGGGTTAAATCAAAGGCATAGCCGTTTTCTTCGTTTGTACTAAATGTTTCCACTTTTACAATTGCTCTGGATGATATTTTATCTCCTGAACTTTCTGCACCCCCATCACTGCCCTCGGAAAATACGTAAGAGCAAGTTCCCGGCTCAGATTCAGGACCAGGTACTGCCCCTACGGCCTCACAATCAACACTTCCATCATCAATCGCGTCATTAAGCTGGGAATAATTTCTTCCCAAAAGATTTTCAATCCCACCTTCTGCGGCAGCTATTACTCTTGCGGAAGTATCTGTCCTTGAGGCTCTTCTTAAAGATTGAATTGTTCTTGTTGAAACAGAGATACCCACAGCCATTGCCATTGTTACAGCAACAATTACAAACAATAAAGCCTGTCCTTTGTTATTTTCCGGGCTCAGCCCAGTTTTAGTATATGTATTCCCAGTCAAGGTCATATGTAGAGACTCCTGTATAGTATAAATAACTAGATGACTTTTCTCTTTCAAGATTTGAGATGTAGTAAAGATATTTTCCAAAAAACTTGGCAGACTCTGCAGGGATAACTGCATTATTGTCATGATACAAATCTCTCCTGAAGGAAATTCCTGCTCTTGAAACAAGAGGAGCGCTAACCATTATGGGTTTATCAAAATTAGATGGGGTTATAGATCCCCCTCTTGATTGAAATGTTATTTGATCTTTTGCAATTATTCCTGCCATTATATTAGGATTGCCGGACATTTGAAAAGAAATTATATTAGTTCCGACATTACTTCCTACAGTTAAACTTCCATTTATCACTAAAAGAAGTCTTCCTTTGCTTGTACTTGTTGTTTTTATATTAACGTTAATCTCAGAATTGCCATTTACGTAAAGTATTGCGATACCTTCTCCTCCACTTGATGTAATGGTATAACTATAATCAGAACCACTACCTAATCTTTCATTAAACTTATCTGATGATATTTGATATATTTTTCCCACTCCAAAAGTATTTGGCAAACTATTAAGTGTTTCAGCTGACGATGGGGAAGAGAAGTCAAAATTTTCAAGCCATATACTTTTGTGCTCCTGACCAAAATGCATTAAATCATATGCGTAGCCGCCGTATTCTGTGTCGCAAGATGTGTTTGTTTCAAAACCTTTTTTACTTGGGCATCCTCTTTCAATATCGGGATTACTTATATCATCGGATTGAGAAAAGATAAATCCAAGATAGTTATTATTATTAAAACTTGAGTTTATCAGCGTTTTTGCAAAACCCTGGTATATCTGACCTGGAGAAGAGTTATTGGTTGGACCATCCGGAACAGTAACATTAAGTCTATCTGCAAATACGTCAGCATCTATTGCTGACACCCACCCTTTTTTATATATAGTTTGAAGACCTATGTTTAGATTAATAGTCGTATTCTCCTCAGGAGGGGGAGAGGGCGGTTCAAATAAATATGAATTTACACCGGGACATCGCATGGTATATGTCTCCGGAACATTTCCACCAACATCCTTACGAACCTCAATTAAAACTTTTCCTTGATATATCCATATAGGACAGGTAAACTCTCCGTTACTATTGCTTATACCGCTACACAAGATAGTAGATCCAGTAGAATTTTTTATTGTTACACTTGCTCCCGGCATAACATCAAACGTGTTAAATTCCGAACTACTGCATAACGAGGTCTCGGCAGATCTTTCAGGAGGTATTTCTCTTACTTTGAGTTTTAGATTATATTTTTTCTGAGCTAGTTTCCAATGGACATTAACCCAACCGTAAGAGGGCATTGGAAGATTAGGAGCAAAGGAACCACTTCCTTCTCTCACCACAGATCCGCCACTTGCTTGAGTTATGTATTGCCAAGAAACGAAGTTGTATCCTGGTGGAATAAAACTTAAAGTTACTGATTTTGTAGATTCAGGCTCTATTGCATTTGGAACAGGCGAGTTGTAATAAGCACCGTAGGAAGGGTTTGAATGACAGAACCAACCAGCAATTTGGTTTGGGGGCGTTTCATTACTAATAGTCATATAAAAATTAGGAAAAGTTTTACTAGTACCACAACCGGAAGGCGAATATAAACTTCTTTTCCAATAATCACTTAACTCTTTCCCATCTCCATCGTCGTCACTCCATATATTTCCGTCTAATCTTAGACAATCTCTTTCTAAAGGAGCTCCGTTACAGTTGCCACAATTAGTACCACAACAAGTGGCGCCATTACAAGTTCTTGTTTGTTTACCTCCAGAACATTCACTCCATGGCGATAGAGTACCTTGATTAACGGTACAATTTAATTTCCAATGAACATTTTGCCATCCTGATACGGGCATAGTAAAGGTATCGGTAACACACCCGTTGCCACTACCCTGTTTACCCGCACTAGTCCAATACTCCCAAGTACCGCATGTATGGTTAGCAGGTAGCTGGGAAGAAGATATAGAAAATTTGTGTGGTTTCTCAGGTTCAATATTAGCCGTTCCACTATTATAGTAAGCACCTAAGCTACTATGACACCACCAACTTCTTAGCTGGTTACCTGTTTCGCCGGTGTACCATAAATAAAAATTGTTATAAATTGAAGTGGTGCTACATCCTGAAAGAGAAGAAGATTTGAAAGTCTCAGATAACTGTCTTGTTCCGTCCCCGTTCCAATCACTCCAAATATTTCCTTCTACGTAGAGACAATTTCTAGTACAAACATGGGTAGAAGGATTGTAGGTACCTTTTTCAGCTGAACACTCTGCACTACAGTTACCACCACAAGAAAAACCAACACAGGTACTCACATGAGTACCACCTGTACAAGTACCCCAAGCACCTAAGCTACCGTTAGTTGGTGCACAGCAAGTAACACTTTTTGGACTTGATGATAGTAGCGGGTTTGTACCTGGTGGTGTATTTATCCCGTACGTATTAATAGAATATGTGCCGGGAGCAAAAGTTCCAGCACTAAGTATATCAAATCTATGCGAGGTAGTACCTCCGCAATGTGAACCAATCGCGAGTTCACCAGGCAAGTTAGCTGTTCCACTACCTATTTTGGTACCTGAAGAGGATGTTCCATTATAAACATGTACGCTTATGGGAGAAGAATAATTATCAGGATCACAAGCCCATCCCCGAACCCTGATTTTATGAAAATTAGGACTGGTGGGGTCGGAACCACACGACACACTGTCAAAGTTACCTTTTGGATTTTGATTGCAAGGACCTAAATTACAACTTCTTGTACAAGTTGTACCACTATAAGTTCCACCAGCATTGGAACATAAAGTACTACATGTTGTACCACCACATGTAGCCTCTTTGGTACAGGTAGCAGTTTGAGTTCCAGGACCACAAGAAGTAGAACAAGTACTCCAAGCAGACAGAGTGCCGTTAGTTGGTGTACATGCAAGCCCTAACTTCCAATCTATTTTAATGTAATTATTTACTGTATTCATTAAAAAGGAAGCATTACACCCTTGCCCACTACCCTGAAGACTACCATCAGAATTATACACTTTGTAAGTTCCACAGGCTGACCCTGCTGGCAAATTGCCCAAAGTAGCTGTGTAATAATTACCTCTTGACATACCTGCATTTAGTCCAACCCATCCGGGGGCGACGTCGTGATGTGAATAATACTCAAATCGAGTAGTGTGTATTCTCGGGGTACCCACACACCACCAAGCGCGAGCGACATTCTCCCCATTAACGGTAACTGAGAAATCTTGTTGATGGGTAGTAGGAGCGCAACGCCCATCAGTATCATATTGAGGAAGTCCTTTCCAATCCTCACCCTCATCTCGTGTGCCATTATTGTTAAAATCGCTCCAGACTGTACCAAAAACACCATACCAGATGTTAGGATCATCAGGAGGATCATCAGGAGGATCATCGTCATCACCTATGCAGGGAGTACCCGAACACCCACCATCGCAAGTGTTATTACATCTCTTTTTAGTACAGGTATATCGATAGGTCTTACCTCCGCTTATACAGTTTTTTACTGTACAAGTATATTCAATATGACAACACTGCTCATCGTATGCACAAGGCATAGAGGATGTATCAGAACATACTGTTCCTTGATTTATGCAGCTACTAGGAGCTGCTTTGGCGGGAAATTTAGATAAAATTACTAGGATAAAAGAAAAAACAAGCACAGACAAGAAAGGAACTTTAATCTCTTTTATTTTGTTTAAGGCAGTATACATCTCAATTATTCAACTGGTTTTTTAGAACAAAAACCCAACTAAGAACCCCATCTTCGCAAGAATCTTTTTGACAAGTAAATACAAATCTATCCCCTACATCCAAAATGTCATCTTCAAAATCTTTAAAATCCCCATCTTCAAATTTGAACTTCATCGTTTCTCCATCCGATACAACAAGGGCTTCCGGTTTTATAATAGAGGGTTTAAATTTAATGAATTCCCCAGTGTTATATTTTATCGAGGGGTTTTTTGACGCAACCAGTTTATAGGACTTAATCCCATTCTCATCATTAACAACATCGGCGACTACTTGATTATCCTCAAGAATTGAACCTACATCACCATTATTAGAAGAACTCGATTGCAAAATTAGCATCTTAAGCTCAAATCTCTCGGCAAGATCAAGATAATTTCTAACCTCAGGGTCGTATGCTCTGTTAATATTGCTAGATGTACTTTCGGAAACAAAATTTGAAAACGGAGAAATATCGCTATACTTACTTTCTTCGTTATTAGTATAACCAGTAGATATTTCGTCTTTATCCCGGGGATTTAGAAAATTTAGAATGGAATTTTTAAACAAAAAAATAAAAACAAAGAGAACAAGCAGGATTGGTAAAAGTAGAACCGCTATACTCTGTTTATTAGGTTTTCTTGCAGGTGTATCAGAATTATCCATTTTTATCCAGGAAATTACTCTGATATCAATCCTAAAATCTTTTACACATAATGTCAATAAATAATGTTTTGAAAAAACTAATGCGCCCCTAAAGATATAATTATCCTTATTAAGAGCGCATTATAAAAATTTACTCAAATTTAAAAGTTACTTTTAATCCTCCGAATATGAGCTTATTGTATATATACGAATCGGCAAAGATATCGAAAGGTATATCCGAAGAACCGGTATTCAGTATTAACCATGTAGAACCGGCTGTTAATGCAAGGCAAAGAACGGAAAAAGATGTAATGTCGGGATGCGAATATATAGTAGGTTCATAGCTATGACCTAGATATATCAATAAATCCCCGTTGTTCAAATTTGAACCCCAGCCTGCTGACATTACCTCAGGATCAGGGGATGACAATGAGTATCTTGTTATATTTTTTATACTCTTTATATCCGACGCATTTAAAAGGACCAGCGTAATTCTATTAACAGCGGTTACACCGTACGGTGTTTCTCCCTCATACATAGGCCAAAAATCGTACGACTCTTGCACATACCCGTCGCCATCTGTCAAATCATTCACCCAAATATCGTCCAATTGAACCCTTCGCCAATCCGAGTAATTCCCGGTCTTTTGGGCTTTAGCCCACATTTCCATAAACGGGTGAACTTCAGCCGGCCTGACTATATTCCAATCGGTGTTACCTTGCCTCGCATACCAGACAAGCCAGATTGTTCGAGCAATGATTTCGGCAAAAAGCTCATCGGACATATCTATGCTCTCAATTTCATCTTCTAAAGATGAATCAACCAATAATCTTGCCTTGATTTTAACCCCCTCCCATTCCTGCTCGATAGCCTTCTCTATGTATGGATCTAAGTCCCACTCAACAGGAAGGATTTCAGTCGGAGTAGGTGTATCTGTCGGCGTTGGAACAACGGTCGAGGTAGATGTGTTCGTGGGGGTTGAAACTTTAGTCGAAGTCAATGTACTGGTCGCGGTTTTCGTTGAACTTGCTTTAACTGTTTCTGTTTTTAATCTCTCGGGGTAGATTTCCGTTGCTTTATCTAACTCCACATTTGAGGTTGGGCTTTGAGTACACCCAACCAAAAAACACAAAATCAAAACTACACTTACAAACACTCTTAACTTTTTCATTTTCTCTTCCTCTCTTTCGTTAGATTTTACGAGATTTTTTTACTACAGGGTTAATACTCTGTATTTTGCATAAAATACCACAACTAAACTCAAAACTCAATCCTCAAACCACTTTATACCCGCAAACCTATTGTGTATACTTAACTTTGATACCATGGAAAAACAAACTGTCCAACTAAAAGAAAGCGATCTTCTGGCTCTGGTTGACAAAAACCGCGCTCTGGACGCAACATACAAACTCATAGAAATAATCCTTGGAACCAGTGATTTTGACGAAATGGCTCAAAAAATAGTTGACGTAATTCCTATGGCTTTAGGATATGAACTGGCAATACTCTGGCTCATAGACGAAGAAAAAGAAAAACTGGTAAAAACCGCCATATCTCAAACAATAAAAGATGAAAAAATGATGCAGAAACTAAAGGAAGCTTTAGGAAACTCCAACATTGCCCTCGGGTATGAAGACAACTTATGCGTAAAAGCAATAAAAGAAAAAAAACAATATGTATCCGAGCATTTTTTTGACTTTCTTGGACCGGCGGTAACTTTTGACACCGCAAGAGAAATACAGGAAATGCTCGGAACAGAACTAAACGTAGCAACCCCGTTAATAGTCAGGGACAAACCCATCGGAGTACTTGTCATAAGCATGTCAAGAGATACAAACAATTTAAGCGATTTTGAAAGGGAAATGTTAAGAAAATTTTCAGAAAACGCCGGAATTGCGCTGGAAAACGCCAAACTATACAAAAATCTAAAAGATGCAAAAGACGAACTTTCGGAAGCTTACGAAAACCTTCTTGCCCTAAACAAAATGAAAGATGAATTTTTGACAGTTGCATCCCATGAATTAAGAACACCCATGACTATAGTAAAAAGCTACCTATGGATGCTGGAACAGCAAAAAGCGGGAAAATTGAAAAAAAAGCAAACTGAATATCTAGAAAAAGCAATGAAAGGAACTCAAAGAATGATAGATTTAATAAACGACATGCTTAACATCTCAAAATTTGAACAAGGAAAAGTATTTTTTAATATTCAACAAGTCAACATATGCAAATTAATAGAAGAAATAATTTCCGGCTTTGAAATAAAACTAAGCACTAAAAATATTTACTTAAAACTTGACGATTCGTGCAAAGATATTTTTGCAGATATAGATAAAGAAAAGATGAGAGATGTAATTACAAACTTAATAGACAACGCAATAAAATTTACCGAAAGCGGAGGAGTTGACATTAATGTAGAAACAGAAACAGACAAAGTAATTATCTCAATAAAAGACACGGGAGCAGGTATAAGTAAACAAGACCTTCCAAAACTCTTTCACAAATTCGGAAGAATAGATAACTCGTACACCATAGCATCAGACACGGGAGGCACGGGACTTGGACTTTACATAGCAAAATTATATGTGGAAGGAATGGGCGGAAAAATATGGGCCACATCGGACGGAGTAGGGAAGGGAAGCACTTTTTGGATACATCTTCCAAAAAGCAAAATACAGGCAAGAGTTCCCGTTCCCAATTATGAAATACTAAATAGACAAAACCTTCAAAATCAAAAAATTACATCTATTAGATAACAAAAGCGCTCAAATTTGAATACCACTCCCAAATGGCAGGTCCAAACAAAAGAGTAATAACACTTCCGATAATAAGAAAAGGACCGAAGGGTATAGTATCTTTCATTGTTTTCTTTTTCACAGCCATTAACAAGAGACTATAAACAGCTCCTATTACAAAACCAAGAAAAATTGAAAAGATACCAAAAGGAAATCCATTTACAAGTCCTATCAAAAAACCTAATTTCACATCCCCAAAACCCATTCCTCTTCCTTTGGTAATAAAAATAAGAAAAAGAAAAAACAGAGAAATTATGAGCGCACCCAAAACCACAATTCCAAATTCCTTCAATGCGTACAAAGAGTGATTGCTGAGATAATCCGTTTTTAACAAATAAACTCCAAACTGATCATTAGCCAAATCCCTTTTCAAATTTACAAGATCAAAAACTCTAAAAAGCGCGGAGGATAAAAAGACAAAAATAATTGCGGGAATAATAACAGAATCCGGTATCAAGGAGTATTTAACATCCGTGAGGAAAATTACCACAAAAAAACCAAAAACCACAATATAATAAAGAAGCAAAATAGCACTCTGCAAGCTGGGGTTATAAACAAAACCAGACAAATGACCTGCAATCAAAAAAGAAACACCTGTCATAAGCTCTGATAAAGGATACAAAAAGGACAGCTTTCTATGGCAAAAAGAACACTTTCCCTTTTGAATAATAAAGGAAAAAATCGGAATAAGATTTTTCGGCTTTAACGGTTTGTGACAAAAATCACACTTAGAACGACCGAAAATAAACTTTTCTCCATTTGGAAGACGATCGGAAACGAGATTCAAAAAAGAACCGACAAAAAGACCGATTATAAAAAGATAAAAATACAACGCTATTTGCACGTTTTTTATTTTACATTAGAAAAACTATATTAAAAAGACTAAAAATTAAAACAAATACCCGGACTACGGAAGATTAGAAAATTAAGTATAATAAAAACATGAACATAAGGGGAGAAGAAAGAAATAGAGGCTTCATCTGTATAAACTGCAAGAAGTGGGTGACGGTAAACAAACACAATAACACTGAAAATAGAAATCACTGTCCTTATTGCTTATGGTCCAAGCACGTGGACAACATCATGACCGGAGACAGAATGTCCTCCTGCAACAGTGGAATGAGACCAATCGGATTAACTATAAAAATTCCCCGGATTGATAAATGGGGGATGGAGGTGAAAGGAGAAATAATGATAATTCACGAGTGCATATCCTGCGGAAAAATATCAATAAATAGAATATTGTCTCAGGATGATGAAAAAGAAATAATGAAAGTTTTTAGATATGGAATTAAATTAGATGATGAGAAAAAGAAAAAATTAAAAAATCAAAATGTAAAGGTTTTGGAGGAAAATGATAGAGAAGAGGTAGAAAAACAAATCTTCGGACTTAAAGACACGTCCAAACCAAACTTTTTTCAAACTACCAAATTATAAAAATAAAAAATTACAATTACAATACAAATACAAAAAGAGGGGTCACGCCTTCGGCGTGACCCCATCTTCTTTTATCTTTTCTTTTCTATCTTACGTTCTCACTAACACTTTCCCACTAACTGCAACAATTCAACTCTGTATTTTTTACTAATCACTTAATCACCTGAAACTTGATCAATAAGTTTTAAATTTGTTCCCACTTCAAAAACAGCGTCATCGTTGCCCCCATCATTTAACATTTTTTCATCATTACTATCAGATTCCAATATTGCGTTTATTTCATAATCATTAGCAGTAGAACTAAAACTATAAACGTAATTGACCCCGTCTACTGTTTCATTAATAGGATCCTTTGGAAGAGCAGGGATATACTTAGCTAAACCACTAGTACCAACTTTCGCGTATTTAATATAACCGGTACCATCAGCTGCCTGTGTGCCTGCACCACTATTTCCGCTAGATTCAATCAGCCTTATCTCTTCCTCTGCTAAAGCCATATTTATAGCGCTTCTTAACGTATCCATGTCACTAAGTCTGGTGCTGTCTCTGGACTTTCTCATTGTTTCTGCAGGATTTATAGCTATTAAAACTGCGCCTGCCAATATTGCAATAATTGCAATAACAACAAGCATTTCAATTAATGTAAAACCTTTTTGCTTATTCATTTTTTCGCATTTCACCCCCCTTCACACTACTCATCGTAAATCAACTTAATTATATATTTTCAAAAAACAAATCATCCAATCTATTAAGATTGTACACCAAATTAGATGGCGCTTGTCAATTTATAAATAGGAGTAATAACAGAAATAATTAGGAACCCTACCATAATACCGAGAATTACAAGTATTAGTGGCTCTAAAGCAGATGAGAGACCTTTCACTAAATTATTTACTTCTCCTTCATAATAAACCGCAACTCTTTCCAAAACCTCATCGGTTCTTCCCGTTTCCTCTCCGACTCCCATCATTTGTCCGATTAACGGGGGAAATGCAGAATTACTTTTGAAAAATGTTGAAAGAGCTGTTCCTTTTTCCACTTGTTTTGCCGCTTCCTGAATTGCTCTTTTTAACTGCATCCCTGACATAGTAACCGAAACTATATTTAAAGCATCAACTATCGGAACACCCGCGCTTATTAATAAAGAAAGAGTTCTGCTGAAACTGGAATAATCCTTCATGAGAGTTATTTTTCCAAAAACCGGTGTTTTAACAATTATTTCAGAAACAAATCTCTTGCCCTTTTCGGAAGTAAAAAACGACCTTACAAAAATAAATAAACCAACTATGATTAATAATATCAAGTAAACATATTTAGCCATAAAATTGGATACATTTATAATTATTTTTGTTGTGGCAGGCAGTTCTATTTGCATACCTTCATACATTTGAGTAAGGTTAGGCATAACAAAAATCATTAGGATTATCATTACTATAACCATAGCTACCAAAATCACCACAGGGTATATCATTGCGGATTTAAATTTAGAATTTAACTCTCTATCGGCTTCCATATTATCAGCTAGCTTTTTTAAAATAGTATCCAATTTTCCCGATGATTCTCCTGCTCTAACAAGTGAAACATAAGTACTAGAAAAAACTTTAGGATAAAGGGAAAAAGAAGCTGATAAAGAAGCTCCGCCTTCAACAGATTTCAAAACATCCGCAATTACTTTTTTAAACTTTTTATTTGTGGCTTGAGAAGATAATACTTCAAGAGCTCTGGAAATCGGAAGGCCTGCAGAAACCATTGTGGAGAGCTGTCTTGTAAAAGTTGCTACTTCCCCCTGAGGAATGCCCCTTAGATCAACTAAAATATCGGTGAATCCGGCGGATTTTTCTTTAATTGATACAACTGTAAAACCCTGATTTTTCAGAAGGCCTACTGCCGTTTCCCGATTTCTAGCCTCCACATCCCCATTAACGGTCCCCCCAACATTAGTTTTTGCTGTATAAGTGTATACCGGCATATAAATTTATCTTTTGCTTATCAACCTTCTTACCTCTTGAGGTTTGAGAGCATATTTCAAACCATCTTCAACTGTAATATCACCGGACAATATAAGATTAGCTATGCTTTTTTCAATACTTATCATACCGTACTGGGCACTTGTATTTATTACATTATCTATCATGTGACTTTTACCCTCTCTAATCAAATTAGCTATTGCATCATTATTAATCATTATTTCACAAGCCGGGATAGATCCTTTTTTTGTGGAGGGTATTAATCTTTGCGAAATTATAACTTCCACAACCTGTGAAAGCTGCGATTTTATTTCATTTTGTTTCTCCTCATCAAAGGAAGCTATAATCCTGTCTACTGTTTGAGAAGCGGAATTAGTATGCAAGGTGGTAAAAACCAAGTGCCCGGTTTCTGCAATTTGAAGTGTAGACCTAATTGTATCCAAATCTCTCATTTCACCTACAAATACAATATTCGGATCCTGCCTCATAACAGAACGTAGTGCTGTTTCCCATGAATGAGAATCCAGAAACATTTCTCTTTGTTCTATCAAAGATAATTTATTGGTAAAAACATATTCTATCGGATCTTCAATAGTAATTATATGTTCAGATCTGGTTTTGTTAATATTTTCTATCATTGATGCAATTGTTGTTGATTTTCCCTGTCCGGCAGGACCAACTATAATTACAAGACCTTGTTTCAGGTTGCAAACAGTATTGAGTATAGGAGGCAGGTGTAACTCTTCAATTGTTGATATATTCATAGGAATATATCTTAAAGCTACTGAAGGATAACCTCTTTGAAAAAATGCATTTACTCTAAATCTTGCCTTTTGACCTAAAGCAATTGAAAAATCTAATTCTTTATTTATTTCAAGAAGTTCTCTTTGTTTTGCATCTAAAAATTGAGAAACCACAAATTCAACATCATCAATTCCCATAACGGGATATTCATTTAAAGGTTTTAAAACAGTATTAACTCTAATATAAGGAGGAGCTCCGACTGAAACATGAAGGTCAGAAGCATTCATATCAACAACTTTTTCTAATAATTGAGTTGCATTAATTTTCATTTTTTATTCCTTTCCTACCAGCCTTAAAATAATCCTATACTAACTTTAAAATTAAATAAACCTT
>Ga0208826_1000432_pt1 | contig 44668 bp, 42 predicted proteins | sample AD_UKC115_MetaG_FD_184451 | JGI IMG/M metagenome (GOLD analysis project Ga0208826, IMG submission 184451) | Active sludge microbial communities of municipal wastewater-treating anaerobic digesters from Hong Kong - AD_UKC115_MetaG (SPAdes)... | ecosystem: Engineered > Bioreactor > Anaerobic >... | reverse complement strand
CGGGGCCAAAGAGGGTCAGGCCGATGCTGGGGGTGCTGTAGTGTTGTTGGCCGGCCAGTTCGAAGGGTTGGTTCAGCGCCATGAGGAGTTTGCGCGCCACGGCTTCGGCCTGGCGGCTGGCGGCGGGTTGTTCGGCGTCCAGGCCTTCGAGCAGGACGACGAATTCGTCGCCGCCAAAGCGCGCGACGGTGTCGCATTCGCGCACGCTGGCCGAGAGGCGGGTGGAGACCTGGATCAGGAGCTGGTCGCCCATGTCGTGGCCCAGGGTGTCGTTGAGGTCTTTGAAGTTGTCCAGGTCGATGAACAGCAGCGCGCCGTGCTGGTGCGTGCGCTGGCCGCTGAGCAGCAGGCGTTGCAGGCGGTCCAGCAGCAGGCGGCGGTTGGGCAGGGACGTGAGGGCGTCGTAGAACGCCAGGCGTTCGATCTCCTGGGCTGCGCGCTTGCGGTCGGTCACATCGAGCGTGTAGCCGTGCATGAGCACCGCGCCATCGGGTTCGGCCTGCAGGGCCGCGCTGGTCATGTGCCAGCGTACGCTGCCATCAGCCCCCAGCACGCGGTACTCGCAATGCCAGGGTTTGAGCGTGCGCACCGCACGGCGGATGGCCCGGCGCAGCAGGGGCAAATCCTCGGGCAGCACACTGCGCTCCAGTGTCTGGATGTCCTGGCGAACGATGTGGTCGGACACCCCCATCATGCCCTCCACCGCCTCGCTCACATAGGGCAGGCTGGGCTTGCCGTCGGGCTGGATGCGACATTGGTAGATGAAGCCCGGAATGTTGCTGGCAATGCGTTGGATGAAGTCGAGCTGCTCGCGCAGCTGCTCGGCGGCGCGATGCTCCTCGGTCACGTCCTGCACCACGCCCATTTCCATGAGCACACCGTCGAAGCGCGAAGGACTGCTCACGCGCGAGCGCATCCAGCGCACCTCACCATCGGGGCGACGCCAGCGGTACTCGAAGTCGCGCCCATCGCCGGCCTTGCTGGCCTGGATGAAGGTGTCCATGTCCTCGGGCAGGATGCCGCTGAGCGCACGCTCGGTGCTGATCCACTCCTGGCGCTCGAACCCGGCGATATCGCACAGGCCGCTGGACCACAGCAGCACGGTTTCGCCCTCATCCCAGATGCGGCGCCAGTGGCCGGTGCGTGCCAACCCCTCCATGGAGCTGTACACCTCGGTTTGTTCGTGCTGCTCGCGCCGCACATCCTCAAGCAGGGCGTCCGCCTGCTCCTGCCGTGCACGCAGGGTTTCCAGTTCGGTCAGATCCTGCACGGTGACCAGAATGCTGCCAATGCCCGTGCGGTGGGCATGGATCTTCCAGGCCAGCACCAAACGGCCTTGTTCACGCAGCACATGGCGGCATTCCAGCGGATCCCCGGTGCGCACCACGGCGGCCAACTGCTCCTGCAGGTGCGTGCCCGACAGCAGCACAAACACATTGGCGGCCGAGGCCCCAGGGTTGCGCACCGAGCGCAGCCCCTCCAGGCGGCGCGCTGCAGCGTTGGCGGAGATCAGGCGCAGCTCCGAGCCATGCTGATGGAACCCGAGCAGCGCCACGGGCACCGCATCCAGCATGGACTGCAGGCTCGATTGCACCGCCAGCAGCGCGGTGTGATCGGCAGCCGGAGCAAGGGACTGAAGTACGGACGGGGTAGCGGTCACGCAGTAGCCTTTGGTGGAATAGAGACGCCCTCGGGTGCAGCGGTGGGCCTGGTATGACAAAACGTAACCATCTTGCGCCAACCTTGATACATATTCGGGGAAAACCCGCATGCCTGCGCCCGCAGTCCCCAGTGGGCCAATGTAGCGCCGCCACCAGGACACCACGCCATTAGAATGCATCGCAACGGTAACCCATGCCGTCACCAGGGACCTTGTCCAAAGGCCACCTCCACGCCTCCGACATTCTGTCAGCGCCCATGCACCACGGCACCGATCGCAACCCACAACAGCCCTTTCTGACACCCGAGGAACGCGCCGCCATTGACCGGGGACGCTGGTTCTCGGCCCTGAGCCCTTCGCTGCGGCACGACATCTTTCGCCTGGGCACCGTCACGCGCTACGCACATGGCGACCTCATTGTGGAGCAAGGCGAACTCGCACAGCATTGGTTTGCCTGCGCCAGCGGGGCCATCCGCTTTCGGCGCACGTCCCCGGCAGGCAAGCTGGTGACCTTGGCCTACGTGGAACCCGGCATCTGGGTAGGCGAGGCCGAGGTGCTGCACAGCGGCCCCAACACCTACGACGCGCACGCCCATGGCCGCACCACGGTGCTCGGCGTGGCCGAGGCCGTGTTTCGCCAGCTGCTGCGAGAACACACCGAATTCGGCGAAGCGCTGCTGACCCTGCAGGCGCGGCGCATGCGTTTTCTGTACTGGATGATGGAAGACATGGCCACGCTGCCCCTGCGGGCACGGTTGGCCAAGCATCTGCTGCACCTCATGCGTCGCTTCGGCCCGCGCCATGTGCCACCGGGCGATGAAGTCCCGCTGGGCATCGTGCTGGTGCAGGATGAGCTGGCCCAACTGCTGGGCTGCTCACGCCAGCGCGTGAATGTGGAGCTCAAATCCATGGAGCGCGAAGGCGTCATCCGCATGGCCCAGCGCGGCATCATCGTGCGCCAGCGCGAGCAACTGGAAACCATTGCCCAGCAGGAAACATGACGGACCACGCCGCGCCGCCGCTGCCTGCAGGCATAGAACAGCACACGCCCATTGTGTAAGTAGGCAGACGCGGTCTGGCGCGAAAGGAGTGATTTTTCCTTCGCTGACAGTCACTTAGTGCATCTACGCAGTTCTACGCCGGAACGCACTATGGGCGTGGATTGGCATGGTTTGGCGATGAAATTACCCCAAAATTACCCCACGCAAGTAGCTCGAAAACTAAGGCATAGCCAGGCGTATGGCGGCGTACTTAGACATGGCTCGCCACTACGCGCTGAACCTCGCCTGAGCATCTGTGGTGACCCCACAAAGAGCGCGAATGTGACTCGTTGAAAGCCGCGTGATCCCGGGTTCGCGTAGCGCGGCTTTCAGTTGCAGCATCAACGCGAGAAGAGGTCGCGAATCCTCTCGAACGGAAGGCCGGTTTCCGCCGCACGCCGAACCTTCCGGTCGATCGCGAGGTTGAGCGGCAGTTCGCGATCAAGCGCGTCGAAGAGGTCGAGACCATCCATGCAGACGACGCGCTTCCCGCGTCCGAAGGCGACCAAGCCATCTTCGGTGAAGCCGCTGTTGCTGACGAACAGCCCTCGCGCCCACGCTGCCTTCTGCTCTAGCTTCCCGTGAAATGCGTGCAGGTCAGCAGCGCTAGTCTTCGCCGATTCCCACTTCGCTTCGAGCAGATAGGTCTCACCCTGCAAGACAAAGCTGCCGTCGATCTGCTCACCCTTGTTCCGAAAGGGCTCGCGGGCCTCCAACCCATAGAAATTGAAGGCATCACGCAGCCATACCTCGAATGCGTAGCCTCGCGGATGCGGCTCCATAGCAGAAAGATCAATCAGCCGTTGCTTCAATGCGAGAACCTTCGGCAGGTCAAAGGCCGCCCTAGGCGGTTCTCCCGCAGGAACCGCATCGGGCTTGCCCTGCATGCGATTCAAAAGCGAGAAGAATCGCCCCTCGGCGTTTGGCACCCATTCCTCACGTTCGCGATGCTTCCGAATCCCCTCGCGGTAATCCCACAGGGTCCGCAGCGTCTTGACCGAGGTGGCAAGTCGACCTTGTTCAAGTAGCACCGAAGTCGCTTGGCCTTTGAGGTGCCATGTTCCCGGTAGGCTTCATCGTCAATGTCGACGTTCAATTCTTCTGCGAAGAAGCGCGCCATGCTGTGGTCGGAGAAGTCAAGGACGTAGCCGCTGTTCATCTCGAACAAGTCGTCGAGAAATTTCATGTCCAGTGATCGAATATTCGACATTCAGGCAGCTCCTTTGAGCTCTATCAGGAATTCGCCCACCTTGGACTGAATCGCCCCGGCTTTTCTAGACGGCCAATCGCTGTGGCGCATGGCCAGCGACCGAACGCGCGAAGTACCTTCGCGCATGTTAAATCGCGATCTCCTGTACACCAGCCTGCGCAAGCAGTGCGAACAGGTCCGCCACCTTCTCGCGCGGACCCCGCTCCTGACAGAAAAGGAAAAGCGCGCGCTGCTTGGCGCGCGACAAGGCGACAAAGAAAGTGGCGATACCCTCCGGATTGCCGGGAACGTAGCTCCACCAAGCCCGATCGTCTAGACCCAGGAACGCGATGGTGTCGTATTCGAGGCCCTTGCTCTTGTGCACAGTCATCAAAGGGATTTGCCCGATGCCAGCGAACGCGGCGAGACAAGCCGGCCAGTCCTGCGCCGTTTGAGCGCTGTTGGCGAAGTGCTGCGCGAAGGCTTCGGCCATGATCTGTAGCAAATCGCCATGGGCGTACTGCAGATACGTCCGCGAGATGGCATCTCCGTCCAGAAACTCGAACACCTTGACAACAAGGTCCACCGCGCTCGCTCGATTCGGCGAGGTAGCGGCCATATCGCTGCGCAAGTCCACCAGGAAGCGTGCGAGCTTCGCCTCGCTCCGGTTTGCGCCCGCTTCATCATCGGGATCAAGCGCACGAAGGATCTGAAGCGCACCGGAAGCACGTTGCCACGCGTCAGGCTCTCGTCGGCTTGCGCCCAACCGAAGAAATGCAAACACGACCTGGCTGATCTCGTCCGCCAGCAGATCCTGCACCGTCGTGCGTCCCAGCGAGCGGCTTTCGTTGCGTATGCTCATTCCGGCAGCCGCAAAAGCCTCGCCCAACTCTCCTTCGAAAACGTCCGCAGTCTGACGCACCAGCAACGCATAGTCGCGGGGCTGCTTGCCGCGCTGCGCCATGTCGGATGCAATCCATCGTGCGAGATGGCTTGCCTCGACCTCACGCGTGCGACTTGTCCAGATCTGGGCGACATCGCCATCCACGTGGCGCACGGCCTGCGCCTGGGTAGGCGCAGCACCGGCATCCAGCGCACGCGCCACCACGTGCTGGATGCGCACGAGATCCGGTGACGAACGGAAGTTAAACAACTGCGGAAATCGCTGCGCCCGGAAATCGGCTTCGAACCTCTCGAAGGCATCGGTTCGAGCGCCTGCCCACCCCATGATGCGTTGCTTGTGATCGCCGACGGCTGTGACCACCGCATGGCCTGCAAAGGCGGACATGAGCAAGTCGTACTGCGCGTAGGTCGTGTCCTGAAACTCGTCCACGAACACGAATGGGTAGGTCGTGCGCATTGCCGTGCGAATGTGCGGATTCGACCGTAGCAGCAACTCCGCAAGGCGGTTGATGCTGACAAAGGTCAGTGTGGAGCGTCCTGCTCCAACCAGTTGCTGGTGCCACCAGCGGTCGACAGCAAACTCGATGCCATTCTGGGGGGCAACCCGCTCGATCTCCAAAATCCGACTGCCCACAACCACCGGCTCGAAGGTCAACGGGCCGAGTCCCGCGATTTCGAACTGCCAAGGTTGCGGTGCAGCCAAACGCGCACCATCCAGGAAACCCTCCATCTGGCGCCGTGTCGGGAAGGCGATGTCGTAGGGCGTGGTCGGCCGGCGCGACGCAGGAATCGCAGACTGGAAGCGGTCCACCACCCCCTTAGTGAAGGCATCAAAGGTCATCGATACGAAGCGGTTGGCCAACTCCGGCGGACAACGCTGGCGTACGCGGGCAACAAGGTTCGCCGCCGCATCGCCCTTGAAGGAGATGGCCAGTATCCGATAGGGTGGCGGGCATAGCCCCGTCTCCAACAGATAGACGGCCCGCTGCGCCAGAAACTCAGTTTTTCCGGAGCCTGGGCCAGCAACGACCGACGCAGAGCCGACATGCCTGAGTGCCCGCCATGCTTGGGGTTCCAGATCGGGGATACCACGCGGACGCCAGGCATCCGGTGCAACGCGCGCCATCGTCAGATGCCGCCCGGCGCCACCGGTTCGACCTTGGCGCGCACGTAGTTCAGCAGCGCCCGCAATTCCTCGGGGGCGCCTGCAGCGAGTTGCGGCGCAGGCACGGTCGAGAGGACACGAACGTGCGTCGTGGGCTTGCCGCGCCCAAGGAATAGGTAGCGGTACCAACGGAGTTGTGCGTCCCTGTTAGCGTCGTACATGCCCTGCACCCGATCCTCGCCTAGCACTGCATCTCTCGGGTCGCCTCGGCTAGAAGGTCCGAGCGCGCCCTCATCAAGCGCTTGGTACGCGACTGGAAAGGCGTTGAACATCGAAAAATCCAGGTCCAGCGGGTATGAGAAAAAAATTCCCAAGCTGCGTAACCATTTGGTCCACTCCTCTATGCCTGCTGCATTCGTCGCAGCCCATTGATCGAAGCTGGCGAAATTCGCGCGCGGTCCTTGAGGAAGGAGCTTGCTACCGAATACCTGCGCTGGGTAGAAACCGCTCGCCAGCAGTTGCTCGCAAGCCGTCTTGATACGCCCCCACCCTCCTCCGCTTCGACCCCAGTCCAAGTCAAGCAAGGTGGCATGTGGAATGTCGAGGTCGGTGAGCAGGCGCCACAGGTGGTTCACGTGCCGCCCACCCAACGGGACGATGGCCACGAACGACCGATCGATCGGAAACCCCATCGCTGCCGCCAGTTTGGGCAACACCACCTCTTCGGTAGCTCCCTCGCCCAGCAAAACGAAACGGGCGAAGTAGAGCTCTGGATAGCTCCTGACGGCCTCACGCACGAATTTGGACGCTCCCTCCAAGCCAACAGGCAATTGCAGCGCGCGAACCATCGCCGTGCGACCCACCGGATTCAAGCGGAAATGCCGCACCCCCTCGGGTTCGATGCGCGCCAGGATGCTCGCGGAGTGGCTCGACACGATGGCTTGCGCCCGATGGCCGTGGGTAAGTTCCTGGATCTGACCCACGATGCGCGACAGATAGAACGGTGCCAGTGTGTTCTCCGGCTCCTCCACTGCGATCAGTGTCAGGGCGGGGAGCGATACCGTGTCAGCCAGGAAACCTGCAACGGCCGGATCGGCCGCCGCCTGCGCTTCCACATCAAGGATCGCCGCCGTCATGGCAAGGTGGAACAAGGAGCGCTGCCCATCGCTGAGGTCGTCGAGACCACGCTCACGACCCGACTCATCCGGGTAGAACATGACTTCCACTCTGCGCACAAACTCCTGCCAGCGCACGTCCACAGGCCGAAAGATCGGCGTGGTGTCCGTGCCCGCCGAATGGACCTGCTGCCAGCGATGGCTGACGGCCGCGGCGATGCGACCGATAGCTGCTTCCCCGACGAAGGCGCCGTTCATCGTCGCTCCGGCATGGGCCAGTGCGTCCTTGACACCCTGCGACCAGTTGATCGCGCGCCACAGGCGCCCCTTGAGGAAGGCCGTGACCTGAGAGCCGCCGTCTCGCGTGGCCGGAACGTAGATCATCTGAATCCTCGCCCGGTCCACGGCCTTCAGTTCAAAGCACTCGTCGTCCTTGAATGGCCCGAAGGTGCGCACGGCCAGCAGCTTCTGCTCCACCGAGCCTTCGAGCGAGCCGTCGTCCGTCCAGGTCGCCTGCAGCCGCAGGCGGCACTTGAGGTGGCCCTGCTCGTCAGCGGCCATTTGCTGGAAGAACTCTGGCACCGCCACGAGGCTCGCGTTCGCATCGAGCTCAGGGAAGGCGACGATGGCCTCGACGTACAGCGTTCGCTGCGGTCCAGGAGCGAGTTCATTTGCAGGAACGTGGAAATCCTGTCGGCGCAAGCGACGCTGGTCCGCCGTCACGCCAAAGAGGCGCGCCAAAGCCAAAAGGACGGCGGTCTTGCCGGCGCCGTTGACGCCGATGAATGCGGTGAGGTCGCGCTCCAGCGCAATGGTGCTTTCTTGTGGGCCGAAGCATCGAAAGCCGCTCAGGTGCAATCGCTCAATGTGCATGCAGAATATGGCTGTAGCCGAATGTAATTTCGGCGTCCAGTATGACCGAGTCTCAAGGCGACCAAGCGGGATTTCCCTGAAATGAGGATGTGTCGGAAGTCGGAATCTGGTCCCGGGTCATCGAGATTCCAGTTGCCAGGATGGCCCGAATCACGTGGCACCGCCGCCACGCATATACGGTGGCTGGAGTCGTGCGAACACTGCCCGCACACCATCGCGACGCCCGACGGCGGATCAGCTCACGGGAACGAAGTGTGAACTTCTTTGAAGCGCCGCGGCCTTCTTCAGGCCACTGTCGCGCATCGAGGCCTTAGACGGGAGCCCGTCCACCATCCGAGAGCATTTTCAGCACGGTTTGCACCTCCTGATCGCTCAGGCGGGCGAACATTGCAGTGTGCGGGTTCATGGCGTAGTGGATGCTGGTCCCATCCCTGCGATGGCTGTGCGTCTGCATGCCCACCCAGTACAGGGCCAGCGCTCGGTCTTCTGTCAGGAGTGCCACCCGCTTGTCTGGAAAATCTGTCCCTGCAGCGATCAATAAGTCCAAGGCTCGAAGATCCGCCAATGCATTGAAGGCATTCTTTTCCGTGTATTGGCGGCGTGGCTTCAAGACCCCCATGGCCGGATTCATCGCGGGATGCGCGGCGCTGGCACTGATAAGCGCGCATACCAGCATCGACGCGCGCGCGACGCCATGCCGTTCGGCGAGTTCCAGCAGTTGCTGCCATAGGTCAGGGAGTCGCTTGCGACCGACGGGGGTGGCCAGCAGGGGCGCCGCCTTTGTAAGGAAGCGCTGTCGCGCGGCAAACCCTTGCGCCTGATCTCGCAGCAATCCAAGGACACCCCGCAGCGCATCTTCCTTGCCCGGAAACATGACAGCCTTGGGCAGGGCCTCCCCAATTTTCAGTGCCGCTCGGTCGTACAACGCCGATAGTTCTGCAGCGTCGGGGTTGCGGCTACCTGAGGTACCTTCCATGGCATACAGCATGGGATTGACTTTGAGAGCCTTGTCGCGAGCAAAGTCGAGGAAGTCCGGCGGCACTCCCTCCTTGGGTTCGCCCCCGACGAACCGGCTGCGCAGCGCCGCCACCGTGCACCGATCCGGCAACAAGAGCGTGTCTTCATCCAGAATCAGTCCCGAGGGCAACCATCCGCCCTTGACTAGGCCCAGTACCGTGGATCCAAGGTGGCTTTGCAGTTCCGCCTTCACGTTGAGCTTCTCTGCGGTGTGCAGGTGCTCGAATTCCGTTGAAGCAACTCGGGCACCCCGGATTTGAAGTGGGAACGCGATGGGCTCGCGCAGTTTTCCATGCAGGGCCACTAGGTCATCGAAGCCGAGGGGTACGAGTTCCCCCGCACTGAGCGCAAGGCGCTTCTGCGTCGCTTCTTCTACATACTCCAGATTGAAGGTCATGGTGAACCGGTGTTCTCTTGCTACTTCTTCAGAGTCAGTCGAGCGCGGCCCCCTCTTGTGGGCCCACCGGCGTCCACTTCGCGGGGCGGTGTCAGGCGTGCCACCAGTTGCACCAGACCTTCGATCAGCGCCGCACCGCCCTCCTCGCGTGCCGCAGTGATGCCGTCCGAGCGGCCTTGCATTCGCGCTGCAACCAGAGCTCCCGCGGATGCAATGTGCTCAGGGGCGGACGACATGAAGCCTATCGGCACGGCCGTCGCGTTGTGAGCCAAGTTGAAATGAAACATGGCACAAACCAAGGCCTCCGGCACGATCAACAACTCCAAGCTGCCATCCATCAGAACCACATCTGCCGCCAGCAGGCGGTTGAACTGGTCGTGGTAGACGGCCAGGCGCTCCCGTGGGGGGCGGCGTGCGGTCGGTACCACGACCTGCAGCCCGGCCGACGTGCGTTCGCCGCCTTGGGGGGCCAGCAGCCGGTCGATCTTCTGCGCCAGGTCGCGCGCACTGCGCGTGCGCGCCCACAACGGCGACTGCGGCGCCCACCACAGGGCCTCCCACTGCGCAGGATGCGTCGTTTCTGCAGCCTCCTTGGTGTCGGCTTCAGCCCCTTCCGTGGAAGCCGGCTCAGGCTCAACCCGTGAGTTCGGCTGCACCATCGCAGCCTGAATGCGTTCGAGCAGCAAGGCGGCATTGCGTGGGAGGTACAGCGCGCCCAGCATTGGCGTGACGCGATCGTCCTCAGGGCGCACGGACCGCGTCAGATGGACCTCTTGGGCGTAACGGCGCAGATCGAACGCATCCCCTGTCACGTAGCGCTGCAGCAGAGTGTCATCGAAGGTCTGGATGAAGTCCCGCAAGCGCGCGTTGTCGCCCCGCTCCTGGCTGGCCAGCGCGTCGGTGATCGCCTCGGCGATCTCCAGCCGGCTGCTGAAGCTCTCATCATCGATGTCGCGCCGAATGCTCGTCTGCCCGCTCAGATCGAGGTGGAACGTACACGGCAGGGGAATGCTGAAGCGCTCGCCGGCGTCGATGGCGCTGATCTTGTAGATCTCAGCCTTCTCCCTGGTACAGATCTGGCGAAAGTTCTGCTGGAAGGACTGCTCCGCGTATTGCCGCGTGCGCGATTGCTTGTCCAGGTTGCGTGTCGCCAGCTCGATCTGCGAACGCACCCGCTTCAGACGGCTCGGCCAGCCCGCCGGGCTGAAGCTGATCAGGTCGAACACGACTTCGGCGCTCCAGTCCTGGATCTTGAAGAAGCGCGGCAGATTGTCCGAGCTGTCCTGGAAGCGCGCCAGCGCGTAAGTAGTGAGCTCCAGGTGCTCGTCGTTCCATTGCAGCAGCCGCTCATCGAGCAGGGACTTGAGCACCGCATCGGTCTCCTTCTTCGAGAAGCCAAAGAAATCCTGGATCTGCGCGGGACTGAGCGTGCCGCAGACGTAAGCGATGCGCAGGGCGAACTCCGTCACCACCGGCAGCGCTTCTTCGGCACTGATGGCGCACGAGATCGCGAAGCTCTGCGCGGGAATGGCGAACGTGATCTCATCGACCGCGAGGTGTTCGCGCAGCTGTTGTTCCTCGAGCGTGATCATGCCGGACTCCCTTCCAAGGCGGATGCCTGGACCATCGTGAACGCCTTGTCGTCGCGATGCGTCTCGATGTGCGCGAGGACCCGTCCCATGGGGGAGCGCTGGTGGCGCTCGCGCCACATGCGGGCTGCGCCGACGATCACCAGGCGATCCATGGCGCGCGAGATCGCCACATTCACCCGCTCGTTGCTGCTCAGGAAACCCTGCTCGTAGCGGCCGTTGTTGCGCGTGGTGGACACGATGATGATCCGGTTCTCCTTGCCCTGGTAGCTGTCGACGGTATCGATCTTGATCAAGCGCCGGTAGCCCGTGGCCCAGTCCTGTTCGCTGAGCATGCGTTGCAGCAGGCGCTCCTGCGCGGCGTACATGCAGATGACCCCGATGGGCTTCTCGTCCTCGGCGCAGTGGTCCATCAGGGACTGCACGAAGGGTCCGCCGGTGCAGATCGAGCGCAGCAGATCCAGTATCTCGCGCGCCTCATAGAGGTTGTCAAAGCCGGGCGTCCTAGGCCGGTCGTGGGATTCGCGCCCGGCATCCGAAGTATCGACCCAGGTCACAACCGCGCCGATACGTTCGGGCAACTGATCGAACCATGGCGGCGGATCACCGCGGCCGGGCTGCAGCGGCACCGGGTAGAAACAGGCAGACACCAGTTCGCCGATCGGCGGTGCCATGCGGTACTGTGTCTGCAGAGTCGCACCGACCTGGCGGCCGTAGTCGGACTCGAAAGCACGCTCGAAGTCGCTGCGGGTGAGCACGGATCGGTCCAGCCACTGCAGGTCCGCGGAGATCCGGCGCACCAGCGGCTCGGTGTAGAGCGGCGGCAGCTGCCGGTGGTCCCCAACCAGCAACACGCGGCGCCCCGACTGGATCGCGACGGCCAGTTCGCCCGGCGTGGCCCGGGCCGCCTCGTCGACGATCACCCAGTCGTAGCGGTTGCGGGCCACCCCGAACTGGGAGCGCCCCAGGCCCACGCAGGTGCCGCACACCAGAGAGCGCGTCTTGGCGAGGAATTCCTCGAAATTGCCGCGCAGCGTTCCCAACCGGTCTACCCATTCCTGGGCCATCGCCATGACCTGATCGAGCTTGGACACGGCATCGGCCGAGGTCACGCCGTGGGCCTCCATCGCGGCGCGCCGTAGCTGGGCAATCGTCTCGGCTGGATCGGCCACCTCGTGCACGTCGAATTTCTCGCGAGCCAAGGTGCGCAGACGTTCGGTGCGTTGCCCGATACGCGCGGCCGCAGACGCGAGGTCCTCTCCCGTCGCATTAGCTTCCGAGCGCTTGCGCGCCAGCCGCTCGATGTCCCTCAAGAGGCGTCCGAGGTGGAAATCGATGTCGAACCAATCCTCCACGAATGCACTGGGCAAGCCCAGGTTGCGACTCAGCGCCACAACGCGCTGGCGCATCTCGGATCGGAACAGATCGCGGTAGGCCTGCAGGATGGACGCCGAATGGTGCGGCCGCAGTTGCTCGGACACCATGCCCTCGGCCCCGAAGCGCACCACGTCCAGCGGCAGGTCAGTGCGCTGGCACAGCTCGATGACCTTCTCGGCCGCGTTGTTCACCGCCTCGTGCGACTGGCTTGCCAGCAGGATGCTCTGTGCGCCGTGGGACATCGCGTAGTGGATGAAAGATGCGATGAAGGACGTCTTGCCCGTGCCCGGGGGCCCCTGCAGCAGGCTCAGCGGCCCCTGGGACCACAACTTGGCAAAGGCATCCCGCTGTTGCCGATTGAGGGAGAACACCAACTGCCCCGACTCGTTGTGACGGTTGTAGGCATCCAGCTCTGCGTCGGTGGGCGAGGCCTGCAGGGTTTGTGGCAGCGGGCATTGCACCGAATCGAAATAGTCGACAAGGTCGGGCAGTACCGATTCGCGTCCCAGGATGCGGGTGACGGCAAGATGCCGACGGCGGAACGAGGACAGATCCTGCTGGCTGCGCAGCTTGATGCGATCGCCCACGCCGGTCTGCATGCGGATGCGCGGGTTGTCGATCACCAGGATGGCCTGGGTGGTCTCGCGCATGTCGATGTCGCCGACCTTCACCAGTTCGCCATTGGTCTCCTGCAGGGCCTCGACCTTCGCGTCGGATTCGTAGTCGAGCGCCTCGCCTTCCTTGCGGTACGGAATGCGCAGCTTGTCGCGGCGCCCCATCTCTCGCGCCACCGGCGCGGCGATCTCGACTTCGGGCAGCGTAGCCTCTTCGGCATCAAGGATAGCTCGCCACAACGCCTCGGTCCGAGGGGCGGCGCGTGGCACGCCCAGATCCTCTTCGCCGGCGTCAACCCCCTCGTCGGGCGCGTCCAGGCCGAGGATCTGGGAGCGGACGGCGTCGATGGCCTCGCGGACCTCCGCTATCGCCTCCAGCGCCGCGAGCAAGTCGCTGGGATCGTCGGCCGGCGCGGGCTCGAAATGGATTTCTGCTTTCAGCGTCGCGGTCGCCTGAGTGGCCATGCGCACGAACTGGCTGTGTGGCATGTCGTGCACGCGCAGCGACGCAAAGTCGAGCGTCGTAGGCTTGAGCAGGATCAGCAGGCGCCGACGCACCCCCGACAGCGACACTTCCACGTGGGGCTGTTGCCGGCTATTGCGCACCCGTTCGATCGCCACCCCCACATGGAACGCACCGTTGTCGCCTGCCAACGGCGTGCGCGAGGTGAGTTGGCGCATCTGAACGACCAGCCGCGGCCCGGTGTCGAGCAATGGCGGATGAAGCAACCGTGCGAGAGCGTCGTCGATGCGGTCGAGCGCATGCACACGCAGTTCTCTGTCCAGGCAGCGCTGGATCTCCTCACGCAAGGGGATTGCATCAATCCCCTCCCAGGACGCAACACTGTCCAGCAGTTCCCCACACATCTTTGCCACGGCATAGCAATCGCGCTGCTCGGGCGACACTGACTCGTGGTCCACGGGCGCATAGGCTGGGTTGTGAGGACTGGCAGCGCCACCCTGCACCATGTCGATGGCGTCGATGAAGCGCACGTCTGCACCGTCGATCAGGACATTTCCAGGGTGCAGGTCGCCGTGTTGCAGGTCCAGACCGTGCAGATGCAGCGCGGCCTTGATCAGCTGGTGACACAGCGCGAGGATCTCGCGCGCCGCCGGGCGGGTTGCGCCGGCTTCCAGCAGACCCTGCCCCTCCACCCAGTGTTGGACCAGGAAGGTGCCCGCGTCCGATATCCCGAAGTCCACCACCGGCGCCAGCGAGGCGCAGGGCTGACTCTGGACAAGGCGGGCCTTGTCCAGGAACATCTTCAGCGCATGCGTCTCCTCGGGGCGCTTCGGATCGGGTCGGCGTCCGTACCAGACTTTCACCGTCACTGGGCGTCCGCCCACGGTCGAGCGGTAGAGATGGCTGTGGCCCTGCTTGATGTTCTCTTCAAGTGGATAGGCCACCATCGGCATGACTTCGCTGCGGTAGGCCTCGAAGGCGTGCAGATCCACCTCGGCCCTTGACGATCGGCCGACCGGCAGAGCGTTCAAGGCGTCCAGCATGACGCGGGCGTTCGCAAAGCGCGCCAATGGAACCCAATCCATGGCTCGGGCGAACCAGGCGGCCAGGCCGGGATCGCAGTCGGTCCCCTCCGGAGGCTCCCATAGGAACAAGCCTTCCAGCTGACGCGGTAGGCGCAGGAACAGCACGTGGTGCACGGCCGCGCCGAGCAGGTAGACGTCGCCCTGAAATGCGTCGCTCGGTTCGCCCTCGCCCAGTTCGGAATCCTCGGGTAGCACGGCCTTGCCCGCACGCAGGTTGTCTCGCAGCGGCCCTACCGTGCCCGCCTCGGGAAAGTAGGCAGTCAGGAAGCCGGAGATGGACACCTTCGACGGCCGCTCCAGCCACAGGCTGTGGTCACTGACATCGCGATGCGCCACACCGGCATCGTGCAGTTCCGCAAAGTGCGACAGCAGCACCTTGATCAACGACAGGCGGTCCGCGAACGACAGGTCCTGCCCGTGGCGGTGCACGAACTCGTTGAGCCGCAGTTGGCGCGAGGGCAGCCGGTAGAGTTCGCAGAAGTCCGCGTCGATGTCGTCTCGGGTGGGATGGGACAGCGGTTGCAGCACCACACCATCCAGTTGCTCGCACTGCTCATGGATGAAACCGAGCACCTTGTGCTCGCGCAGCGCGATGCGCGCCCGCTCATCAAGGGTGTCGGCGATGCCGGTAAGCGCGGAGAAGTCCCAGCGCCGCAGCAAGGCTTCGTGCCGCTGGTCGTCCTTCTTGACCGACTTGTATTCCTTGTATAGGCCCTGCGGATGCGGAAAGGTCGCTTCGCCCACGATCTGGAAGTTGCCGAACGAAAAGCCCGCGGGCTTGAAGTCCCGGCCACGGAAGAACTGCGTGAAGGTCTGCAGATGCTGATTGGGCTTACCTGCGCAGGGGTTGCCAAACTCCTGTCGATAGCCGCCCTGCTTGGCGATCTTCAGGAACTGGTCAAGCGTCAGGACGAAGGCCTTTTCATCCTCAGGGATCGCTGAGAAATCTGCTGTTCCGCACATCACAACGCGGTAGTCGATGTAAACGGACCTAGCCGGCTCGGTGAGGCGGTTGCGGATCTTGGACGAGAGAATCTTCCACTTGTCGGCGAGCACTTTGACTGGAGAGCGCCCCATGTCGTCGCCGTCGCGCAGCCAGTGGTCTTGCATCGGCTCGATCTTGCCCCGCCACTTCTTGAGCTCAATGAGCAGCAAGCGATCATGGGTCAGCAGCACTAGGTCGATCTCGCGATCCCGGTAGGTCGTGTCCATCATCATGAAGCCGGCGTAGCCCTGCCACTTCAGGCTGAACTCAGACGCATTGAATGCCTGCCGCATGCGCTCCAGCGCCTCCTTCTCCGAGGCGTGGATGCCGTCACTGCTGATGATGTCGATCTTCATTTTTATGTCCGCCGCGCTCGGCAGGGAAATATTGAGGAGTGCCGTCCTTACCTAGAAGTCGAACTCACGGTTCGGACCTTGAGCCACGTCGCCCCAAATCCTATTGGGCAGTTCATGACGGCTGAAAAACACCAAGTGGTACAGCGGTCTATTTCCTTCGTCGCGCACCAGCGGCATGCGCCGACTGATCGAAAAACCAAGGCCGCGCACCAACCCACACCAGTAGTCAAAAAATGCCTCGTCGGCATCACCACGTACAAATGCAGTCGGATCGATATGGTCACGCCAGCCAGGCGCCGCTGCATCAAAGCGCGCACGCTCCGGGTTGTATTCCATCAGCACATTGCGCCGCAGATCCATGGTGCTGAAATGGACCGCGAAATCAACAAACTTTAGCCGCGCCAGCTTCTCGATCACGCTGAACGACAGGTACTGCAGGTTGTAGGGGTCAAGGTACGCAAGACACAGGGCGCCCTTCGGAATCATGGGAAGCACTTGATCCACCGTGAACTCAGCAGCCCCCGGCAAGGCTGTCGCCGGCGCTCCCATCGCCTGCAGCCGCTCCGCACAGGCCGATGCCCGCGACGCGTCCAGATCGCCGACGAGACACGAGGTGAAGGCCACGTTGTCCCGAAGCGAGTGCAGCCATGCGATCTGTGCGCCACCAGGACGGGTCATCGGTTCGCTTTTGACCTGAATGCGCCCTGGACCACAGAACAGATCGACATACACGCGCTGCTTGAACTTCTCGCGCGCCCTTCTCGTGCCCTCCACATACTTGGCCAGAAATGTGTGCTTCATCTCTGGCACCCACCGACCAACACCCTCGCCGGCTCGCCCCAATTCCACCGGCAGATGTGGCAAAGGGTCATCGCTGCGCGCTAGGGAAAAACTCACAACCCACCCCTTAGCGGAACGACGAACAGGGAGCCCTGCCGGTTTCGTTCGACCCAGTCCGTATCCCGCATGTACCGTGCAAGCCGTCGGACCGTTCCGTCCTCGGACCGAATGACGATGTCTTTCTCGCCAGACAACCTTTGAAGCGCGTCCTTGTACATGAGCGACGTGCTCGGTGACGTGTTGCAGGTCGAGGCATAGAGCTCGCCGATCTGCACAGGCTGCGCCCGTTTGAAAATGTTCTCAGCCAAGTGCTGTGGCAACACGCCGGCGGACAGGCTCTGTGCCACGTCGTCGAACACAAATCCTCCCTTGAACTGCTGACGGAAGCCCATCATGTGGGTCGCAAGCATGTCCAGGCCCGCACCGCCGTAGTGGATGGAATGGTTCTGGTGTTCCCAATGCACCTGCTTCATCACATCCTGCGCCCGCGGATGCCGTGAAAGATGCACAAGCCAGTATTCGCCTTGCCCACTTCCTTCCCCACGAATGAAGAAGGGCGTGAAGTACTCTGCTCCGCAGTCCTTCACCAAGGCTTGGTACAGCGCGGCCTGAATGAAGCGCCGCCAGTCCGCCGAGCCCTCTTCCTTGATTTGCTCGATCGTTCTACCCAACGCCGAGCGAATGTCGACAGCTAGTTTGCCAGAAACTTTGTCTGTGAACTCATCGTTGGTGTAGGTAGCGAAAGCCGAGACATGGAACGTCAGGACCACTTCGCTCTTCGGCGACTCGGCAAATATCTGCTGAATCAGAGATGCCGGCACTTCGCTGTACCCATACTGATCCAAAAAGAAAAGCGCCGTGTGGGCCAGGGGCGTATGAGCCTTGATCAACCGCAAAACAGTCGAAGATGCCGAGGCAAAGTCGTCATGAATGACGTGGATCGACTGGCCGATTTGCGTGCCGTATCCCTTGTCGTGCAACACCTGTTTCAGGTGCGACAACGCGCGGGCATCCTTGTCGATGAAGATGTACCGTACATCCAGCTCAATGGGTTTGATTCTCTGGGCATTGACTCGGACACTGGCCTCCCGAACGGCATCCAGCATGCGAAGCGGAGATCCGAGGATTTCCGTGCCTCGCCCTTTGAGCGTGTAGAGCCCGCCGCCGCAGAATCCATCGACCAGCGTGATGCGTAGCCGTTCTCGTCCCCGCGCGTTGAGCGTCCGCTGCTCGAAGTACCGTATCAGGTAGCCAACCAGCACCTCATGCTTCGTCACACTGTGCGAATCGATCTCTGCCGGCCCGTTCCTCCAATCGTAGTGACTCTTTGCCAAGCGCAAGCCTTTCTGCGGTACTGAAGTGGATCGACGCTACACCGTGTTTCTCGGGCTCGGAAACTGATCCCAATGGCGGCCACCCAAGGAGCGGCCAGCCTTGCCTTTTCCGACAGCGGCGAGTTTGACCTCTGAGCCATCGCGTCTGACGATGTGGATCGGGGTACGGCCTGTCACGGCGTCAGCGGCTTGCTCAAGGGGTGCCCAGTGCCCCCATTGCTTGAAATGGAAGGCGACGCCGGCTGCATTGCATTGTTTGCGAAGATCTTCTGGCCATTGCGGATCCATGGGGCGCGCACCTGGCCCGGACTCACCGCCAGCAATCACCCAGTCCACACGCGTGCCGCCCTCCCCTAGCTTCAACCACTGGCGCAGATCCAGGGGCCCAAGCAGAGGCTCGCACGACAGGAACCGGACTGCCGGCGTATCGAACTCCAAAAGGTACTTCAGCCGCTTGCCCGCGGCATCCTGGTTTTCGACGGTCGCACCCAGCCAAACGTTGGAAGGCAGTTCATAGCCCTTTGGCAGTTGCTTGCGCACCAAGTGAATCCGCTTGGTCAGGAGCAGCCAATCAAGATGAGGCGTTGCCGCGATGAGGTCCAAAAGACGGAGCCGATGCGGAACCAAATCCTTGCGGTTCTCGAAGACGTCCGCCATGGACGCACAAAACACGCGCCGCCTGGTCTTGCTTTCCTTGGCCTCCCGGTCCCACTTCAGGGGCTCTTTCCAGTGGGCATCACCAAAAAAACGCCGCTCCGACTTCGCGCCCCAAACGTCTTCTCCGAGGCGCTTCGCCCAAGTTTCGGCATAGCAATGGTCACACGCATCGGACACGCGCACGCAACCCCACCATGGATTGAAGGTGTGGTGCGTCCACTCGATACGGGTGTCTTTTCCCATTGTTAACTCTCTCGGCGCATTGCAACAATGCACTGTTTTTTAACACAGTATAGACGTACTCTTGTAGACGAACGAGAAATCCGCCAGGGCGTCAAATCGACGCTCGATCACATGAGTTCGATGTGCTGATGGATCCTGTCCACCAAAACATCAAAGTCCGGCTGCCCCTGGTAGTACAAAGCGGCGGTCCTGCGGTATTCCTGCGCAAAGCGCTGACGCTGCTCAGCGTCGGCCAGCAAAAAAGCCGGATTGCGCGCAATGACCTGCTCGTCGCCGGTACGGAACCGCTGCGACTTGCGTTCTTGGTACGCAGGTGTGTTCATGAAGGTCCGAACCTCCTCCAGCCCCAGCAGACAGTACACGTCGTAGTAGTGCCGCAGGAAGTTGGCCGGGAACGCCTGGGTTTCGTCCAGTCGGCGGTACTTGGTGGAGATCGTCTGCAGCTTCTCGACAAAGGTGTGCGTGGGGGCATAGCACGGTACAGCCACTGCGCGGTTATCCCCCACTGCCACCCCACGTTCCCTAGCAACGTCCAGCGCCCACGACGAGATCGTGACCGCCCGATTCGGGGCGGTGTCATCGAATCCAAGCTCCAGCAGGATGCCGTCCTTGACGCCAGCGAGCGCGGGAACACGCGGCGCATAAATCAAGCGAATGCCAGCACTGCGCATCTTGTCGTCGTCAAACTGAGTATCGCGCTCCACACTGTCGATGCCCGGAATACTGATTCGCGCTGCGAGTGCGTCGTAGTACGCACGCCGCGATTCAACATGCGCGGGCTTGTCCTGGTTGCGCCCCGTTTTCACGTCCATGCCGTCGGGCGGTTCAATGCGGATGTCGATGTCCTCGGAAAAGCGGTGGATGACACCGAACCCCTTTGACAAGGACGTTCCACCCTTCAGCTCAAACTGAAAACCCTGCGCCTGGAGACCCCACAGGCAATGCATGATCCAGTAATCCTTCTCAACAAGCATGGGATCAAGGCCACGCTCGTCTGCAACCACTGCCAGCAACTGATCGAAGTCCCTTCGTTCGTGCAGGAAGTCAGCCACCCGCCCACTCCCGCAGGCGCTTGCGAGTGGCCACGCTGCCAAAGCTGTCGACTGCACGCTGCAGACGGGTGGAGTCGAATGAAAGCAGTTTGCTACGCGCCTGGCGCAAGACCGCATCGCGGTCCTCTGCCAGTTCGTCCAGGTTGTTCAGCAGGTCCACATAAAGGAACTCCGGCGTCAGCTTCCTGGGAAAGCGCGGCTTCATCCGGAAGTCGAACTGCCTATTGCCGAGCTTGAAGACGCCGTGGCGCTTGTGGTTGTAGACCAGTGTTCGGTTGTAAAGCTGAGTCGTACCCAGACCCACGGCGTTGTAAGCCGAAGGCGAGAACACCAGGAAATCCTTGTCGCGCAGGAAGCCGCCCACCACCTGCTCATCGGCCGGCGGCAGTGGACCAAAGTTGGACTGTTTCGGTGCGTGGTACAGGCCTTGGGCCAGCTTCTTCAACTTTCCAGTAGCCACCAGTTCTCGCAGGTGCCGATCCACCGCCGTGGACAGGCGTGCGAGATCCTCCCGGCGGTACACAGCTCCCGGCCGCAACTCATCAGCAAGGTGGGAGGCCCCACCGCGCAATGAACCAACAGAAGATTGAACGGCGGTCAGCATGAAAGTTTTTTCATTGAAGTTTCATGCATTTTAGCATTTATCAGTGGGTTGGCGGCGAGGGCTTTTGAACCCCCGATCCCGCGTCATGAAAACCTCCAGCATGTGCGGAACCAACGCCATGGCATCCACCGCCTCCCCATAGGTCTGCGCATGCAGCGCCGCATACCGGTCCAGATCCACCTTCAGACTGGCCGTGCAGGTGAATGTCAGTTTGACGCTCTCCGTCTTGGGCAGCGGCCCCAGCCGCAATTTCCTCGGAGTGCTCATCGTGGACCTCCCCTGCCGCCACTTACGAACAACGGCTGGTATGGCCGCAGCACCAGATCCCGGTTCACGATCACCCGCACCGCCAGCCCAGGCCGCGCGGTCAGCGTCGGCTGCAGGTTCAGATTGCGCCGCGTCATCTCCTGCCCCACCTGGTTCACGCTGTCCTGCAACCCGTCACGCCCCGCGATCACCACACGGTTACCGTTCTGCCGGTTCTCGGGAGCAGCCAGCTCGGCGCCCACCCCCAGCAAGGTCGTCAACGCCGCCCCCGCCACAACCCGCCCCCAGTGCCAGTCCACCCCATCCTCCAGGCCGGCACGCCCCGCCGGATCGGTGCCCACGAGGTTGTCGAGGGTGAGCGATGAAGTGTCCGGCAGGACAATGCGGTTCCACACCATCTGCAACCGGCTCTGCCCATAGCTCACCTGGCTGTTGTAGCGCCCCAGGATGCGCGAGCCCTGCGGGATCAGCAGGTGCCTCCCAGTGGCCGTGTCGTAGACCGGCTCGGTCACCGTGGCGATCACGTCACCCGGCAGGTCCGACTGGATCCCTGTCACCAGCGCTGCCGGAATCACCGTGCCAGCCATCACCTGGTAGGGTGAGGCAGGCACCTGTAGGTTTCCTGAATTCCGGGTTTCCTTAGAACCGCCTTTCAGGAATGCGTCCTTCTGCTCCTGCCGATTCTGAACGGCCGTGGGGTCGGCGGGCTGGGCCGCCGTCGAAGCAGGCCCCGCCGCCAATGGATCGAATCCCGCCATCCCCGATACCGCCGATGGTGCCGCCATCGCCACGGACTGCACCGCACCCTGCCCGGGCTGAGTCCTCCCCGTGCGGAAGAACACCGGCGAGCCCGCTGCCGCCTCGGCCTCCTTGTGCAGCGCATCCGCCGGATCATGATGGCCCGGTGGCGCATAGCCCGGCTCCACCGGCCCCTGCGCCTTCACAATGGCCGGCCCCAGGTCTCCCGGCAACGGCGGCCCGAGCCGGGGCACTTCTGACGGCCGCAGTCCGGCGTAGTCGGTCGGCAACCGGTCCAGCCCTTCGGACCTCGATACCCGATCGACGTTGTATAGCTCCGAGGGATTCGCACCACGCCGGTGGCTGCTCTGCAGCGACCAGATGGTCGCGCCCAGCACAGCGGCAGCCAGGGAACCCACGAGAACGGCCAGCATGCGCCGGTTCAGCCGGGTGACGGGTCGCGGCGCAGTACGCAGCGCCACCGATTCGGGAGCAACCTTGGCCGGTTGCGGCGGGGTGGCGGCGTTGGAAGAGTCGCGGCTGTCCATGGTCAGAGCCGTCCACCCGTACCGTCCGTACGCTCGATGCGCACCACGTCGCCGTCCCGCTCCCCGCCTCCACTCAGGCGAAGCTCGGCCGCGCCGAACAACCGGTCCACGATGTAGTACGGCGGCCGGAAACGGTAGTTCACCAGCTGCCCGTCCCCTTGCGCCCCGATCACGAACAAGGGCGGTAGCTCACCCTGCGCGATGCCGACCGGGAACTGAATGTAGACCTTCTCGCCATCATCAAAGGCACGCAGCGGCTTCCAGGCCGGATTACCACCACCGATGGCGTAGCGAAAACGCAGCTTCTCCAGCGACAGGCCGCTCTCTATGGGCGCAGCCGCCTGGGCCGCCTGCGCCTGGCGCTGCAGGGACAGCATCTTGTCCTTCGGGTATTCCCAGGACACCGAGGCCATCCAGGCCTTCTCGGTGGAGGTCAGCTCGACCAGGTAGGTGCGCCGGCTCGTGGTGATCACCAGGTTGGTCTTGATTCCGGTGCGGATAGGCTTGACCAGCACCTTCACGCGCAGCGCCTCACCCGTCCCGCTGGCCGTGTCACCCACGATCCAGCGCACGGTGTCCCCGGCGGCGACTGTGACCAATTCCTCGCCGAGCTGCAGCGCGATGGCTGTCACCCGGCCCGGCGCCGCATAGACTTGGTACAGCGCCCCATCGGTGTAGGGCCAGACCTGGATGGCATTCACGTAGCCCTCGCGCGTGGGCGCCACACGGGCCTCTGCGTTGGCGCGCGCAACGCGGGCCTTTTCGTCGGCGGGCTCGGGGGCGGGTCGGGCCTCGCCGCGCTTGGGCAATGGTTTCATCTGCGCAGGCATAGGCAGCACCTCGGGCACGGCCACGACCTCGATGGGCTTGGGTGGCTCGGGCAGGGCCTGGGCCTGGATGGGCTCATCGAGCGCAATCGATGGGGGAGCCTTGCCCTGCGTGCCGCAGCCCGTGACCAAGACGGCCAGCAGGACCAGCGGCAGGGCGCGGTAGGGGATTCGTGCATTCATGGTTTCTTCACTCCTTCGCTGGCATCGAGTTCGCGGCTCCAGGACAGGCCGTTGACATAGATGCCCAATGGGTTCTTGCGCAAGCGCTCCTCGCTGCGCGGGGCCTGCAGCACGATGGACAGCACGGCCGTCCAGCGCTCCAGGCCGGCTGCCTCGCCATTGACGTAGCGCCGCTCGGTCCAGCGGACCTGGAACGAGGCATCGCTGGCGCGCACCAGGCTGTTGATCGCCACGGTCACCGAGTGCTGCCCGATGCGCGAGAACGGGTCCGCGACCCGCGCGTAATCGTTGAGCGTGGCGGCGCCCTTGTCCGTGGTGTAGTCGTAGGCTTCGAGCCAGTTCTGCCGCACCACGATGGGATCGATGGACAGCGAGCGCACATCGGTGACGAAGCGTGCCAGGTGAAACGCAATCTGCGCGTCGCTCGGCTGGTACGGCGCGGCCGCCTCGCCCACCGCGCGCACCTGCCCGGCCTGGTCCACCTCGATGACGTAGGGCGTCACGATGGACTGGGCCGAGCGCCAGACCAGGCCGCCCGCCATCAAAAGGGCCAGCGCCAGGGAACCAAAGGCCATGAGCCGCCAGTTCCGGGCCTGCACCCGGGCCGAGCCGATGCGCTGGTCCCAGGCCTGGCCGGCCGCCTGGTAAGGGGTGACGGGCTCGGGGGTTTCCGAATACCGCCGCTGGGGTCGTTGGAATCGCATGGCAGCCCTCCTCAAGGATTGGATTCATCACGCAGGCTCGGAGCAACGCCGCCGCCCGCATGGTCGCCGGCACGGATGGCATGCACGGCCGTGGTGGCCGCCTGCGTGGCCTGCTGGCGCCGCCGCATGCGCCGGGCCCAGCCAGGCTCAGACACAGGCGCCGGGGGCGCCGCATCCTCGGCACCGCCTACGGAACCGGTATCCCCAGGGGACGATGCAGCGTCGGAGACAAACCCCGCAGCCCGGTCCTTCATCGCCTGGACGCCAGCCGCCACCCGCTGGCCCACCGCGCTGGCGCCTGTCTTCGCGGCATGGCCCACGCCCGCACCAGCCGCACGGACACCCTCTGCCCCCGAAGCGACAGCACCTGCCTGGTAGGCCGACTTCACGCTGCCCGCCGCTGCCTGGGCAGTCCGCACCACGGCGGCACCGCCACCAATAGCCGCCTTCGCCGCTCCAGGCGCCATGCGCGCCCCAGCCACCACGGCAGATCCCGCACCCGCCACGGCCGCGCCACCAGCAACGGCCAACCCTGCCGCTCCCAGCGCGGTACCCGCCACCGCACCAGCGCCCAGTTGCGGACCACCGGACACCAGCCCCGTCGCGATCCCCGGCCCGAAGATCCCCAGGCCCAGCATCGCCAGCGCCGCCAGCATGATGACCAACGCGTGGTCGATGGATGGCTCGGCTCCCGGCGCCGTGGTGAATTCAGCGAACAGCCCCGACCCGATCCCCACGATCACGGCCAGCACGAGTACCTTGATGCCCGAGGACACCACGTTGCCCAGTACCTTCTCCGCCAGGAAGCTGGTCTTGTTCCACAGCGCGAACGGCACCAGCACGAAGCCCGCGAGCGTGGTCAGCTTGAACTCCAGCAGCGTGACGAACAGCTGCACCGCGAGCACGAAGAAGGCCACGATCAACACCAGCCAGGCGAGGAACAGCACGGCGATGGTGTCGAGGTTCGCAAACACCTCCGGAAACCCCACCAGCTCGCTGATCTGCGCCATGATGGGTCGCCCGGCATCGATGCCGACCTTGGCCAGGCGTCCGGGTTGCAGCAGCTGCGCCTGCGTCATCCCCGATCCCGAGGCTGTGAGCCCCAGTCCGGCGAAGGACCGGAACACAATGCCGGCCAGCTGGTTGAAGTTGCCCAGGATGTATGCGAACGCCCCCACGTACAGCACCTTCTTGACCAGCCGCGCGATCACGTCATCGCCCTGCCCCGACGCATGGCTCATCGCCCAGTACAGCCCCGCCAGCGTCACATCAATCCCCACCAGCGTGGCCGTCAGGAAACGCACTTCCCCGCCCAGCAACCCGAACCCCGAGTCGATGTAGCGCGAGAACACATCCAGGAAGCGGTCGATGACCGCAACGTCGTTCATCGCGGTCCGTCCTGGGCGGCCGATGCCGCGGATGCCTGCGGCCGGGCCGGCGTGTATAGCGTCCCGCCCCCCATGAAGCGCCGCCGCGTGGCCTCGGCCACGGCGTTGCACTGTGCATCGCCCACCTTGGCATGGTCGGCCTTGCACTGCGCACGCAGTTCCTTGAGCCGCGCGGGATCAGCGACCAGGGATTCCACGGATTCGATGGGGGCCGGCTTGCCGCAGGCCGCGAGCGCCAAGGCGACGGCGCCCAGAAGGAACAGCTTGGTCATGGCCTTCCCCTCATTGCCCGTAGAAACCCACGGCCACCGGGGTGTAGGGCGTGCCCTCGCCCTGGAAGCGCCGGCGCACCTCACGCGCCCGCTCCTGCACCGCCACCTGGCGGGCCTGTTCCAGCGCTGCGGCCCGGTCCTGGGTGATCTGCAGCTGCTGCGCCTGCATCGCTTGGCGCGACTGCAGCGCGAGCAGCTGGTTCGTGGCCTGCATCGCCTGCAGCGCGCCCACGGCCGACTGGCTGCGGTTCACCAGATCCGTGAGCGTGCGCTCGTCGCTCGCGAAGTTGCGCACCGCCTGCGACTGCACCTGGGTGGCAGTGCGCAGCGCTTCGAGCGACTGCTGCCAGCGCTCGCGCGCATCAATCGCCATCTGCCGGCCCGACACGGTGGCGGCGTATTCCTTCGGATAGAGCCGGCGGAACTCGGCCTCCATGTGCGCCACATCGAACGCCAGCCCCTGGGCCTGGCGGATCAGCTCGTTCGTCGCCGCCAGCGCCGCACGCAGTTCCCCCAGCGCGCTGTGATCCAGGCTCGCGAGATTGCGCGCCTGGTTCTGCAGCTGCTTGATCTGGTTGTTGATCTGCTCCAGCGTGCGCGCGGCCGTGAGCACGTTCTGCGAATAGTTCGAGGGATCGAACACGATGCGCCCGCCACCCAGGAAGGCCTGGGCGGGCATGGCGGTGCCGAGGGCCAGCGCGGCGGCAAGCGTAAGCGCCGCCTTGCGGCGGAGGAACAGGGACTTCAAAAGCATGGCAGGACTCCTTCAGGTGGTTGGAAACGGTGGAAACGTGGGAATGAGGTCGGCGGCCCAGTCCAGGCCCCGGTGGCGCAACCAGGCGGCAGCGAAGCCGGACGGCGTGCCAGAAGCAGAGAGGACCTCCTGGATCCGGTCCATTGCGCATTGGTCATCGGGAGAGGACGCCCCCGCAAACGCCAGCGCCATGGGCCCCAGCCCCAGGTCGAAAACCCGGTTGCCCAGCCGAGACTGGTAGTAGTAGTCGCGTTTGGGCGTTGCCTGGGCAACGATCTCGATCTGCCGGCCGTTGAGCCCGAAGCCCTCATAGACCGCGCGGATCTGCGGCTCGAAGGCCTGCGGGTTGGGCAGAAAAATCCGGCTCGCGCAGCTCTCCACGATGGCCGGCGCGACGCTGGAATCCCGGATGTCGGCGAGCGACTGCGTGGCGAAGACCACCGACACGTTCTTCTTGCGCAGCGTCTTGAGCCACTGGCGTATGCGCGCCGCGAACACCGGGTCGTCCAGGAACAGCCAAGCCTCGTCGAGGATCAGCAGCGTGGGTGCACCATCGAAGCGCTCCTCGAAGCGCGCAAACAGGTAGGACAGCACGGCCAGCATGGCCGCGCGGCTGGGCATCAGCTCTTCCATCTCGAAGCACTGCACGGGCGAAGAACCGAGCCGGTCCACGTCCGCATCGAGCAGTTGCCCATGCGCACCGCCCAGCACATAGGGCTGCAGTGCCTGGCGCAAGGCGTTCGACTGCAGCAGCACTGACAGGCCCGTGAGGGTGCGTTGCTCCACCGGGGCACTGGCGAGGCTGGCCAGGGCCGACCACACGGCGTCGCGCTCGGCCGGCCCCACAGCCACGCCCTCGTGTGCAAGGCGCCCCTCGACCCACTCCGCCGCCCAGGCGCGGTAGCCATCCTGGTCAATGCGCGCCAGCGGCTGGAATGCGATCCGCCCGTCGGGCCCGAGGTCGTAGTGCTCACCGCCCAGCCCCAGCACCGTGGCCCGCATCGAGCGTCCCATGTCGAAGGCCAGGACGCGCCCGCCCGGGTAGCGCCGGAACTGCAGCGCCAGGGTGGCCAGCAGCACCGACTTGCCCATGCCCGTGGGGCCAACCACCAGCGTGTGGCCCACGTCGCCGATGTGCGTGACCAGCCGGAACGGCGTCGCGCCATCGGTGCGCGTCACGATCAGCGGCGGGCCATCCAGGTGCGCATTGCGCTCCTGCCCCGCCCACACGGCCGACACTGGCATCAGGTGCGCGAGGTTCAGCGTCGAGACAATGGGCTGGCGCACGTTGGCGTACACATGGCCCGGGAGGGAGGACAGCCAGGCCTCGACCGCGTTCAGGGTCTCGGGGATGGTCACAAAGCCCCGCCCCTGGATGGTCCGCTCCACGGCCCGCAGCTTCTCGTCGGCGGCCGTGGCATCGGCGTCAAGCACCACGACCGTGGCCGTCACATAGCCAAACGCCACCTGATCGCCACCCAGCGCCTGCAGCGCCGCATCGGCGTCCTGCGCCTTGTTGGCGGCATCCGAATCCACCAGCGGGCTCTCCTGCTGGAACACGGTCTCGCGCAGCAGCGCCACGATGTTCTTGCGCTTGGCGAACCACTGGCGGCGCAGGCGGGCCAACTCCTTCTCCGCCTCGGCCTTGTCCAGACACAAAAAACGTGTGCACCAGCGGTAGCCAAAGCCCAGTCGATTGAGATCATCCAGGACCCCCGGCCAGGTCGAGGTCGGGAAGCCCCGCACCGTGAGCACGCGCAGGTGCCGGTTCCCGAGCATGGGCGCGAGACCACCCACCAGCGGCTCGTCGGCCAGCAGCGCATCGAGGTGCATGGGCACCTCGGGCACGGCCACTGCCTGGGAGCGGGTGGACACCGTGCCATGCAGGTAGGTCAACGTCTGGCCATCAGCGAGCCAGCCCAGCTCCGGCACCACGCCATCGAGCAGGTCCAAGAAGCGGTCTGTCTCGGCCACGAAGGCTCCCAGCCGTTCGCGCCAGTCCACGCCCTCGGCCTTGCGGTGCTCGTAGAGCAGGTTGCCCGCGCGCGAGCGCGCCTCCTCGGGCGGCAGGTACAGCAGCGTCAGGTGGTACACGCTCTCGAAATGGCTCCCCGCCTCCTCGAAGGCGGCGCGCCGCTCCTCGTCCACCAGCCAGGACAGTGGCTCCGGAAACCGTGACTGCGGATAGCCTGCAGCCTCGCGCCGCTCGGCCTCGACGAACAGCGCCCAGCCCGAGCCCAGGCGCTTGAGCGCGTTGTTCAGCCGCGCCGAGGTCGCGATCAGTTCACCCGGCGTGGCGCTATCCAAGTCCGGCCCCCGGAAGCGCGCCGTGCGCTGAAAGGAGCCATCCTTGTTGAGTACGACGCCGGGCGCGACCAGGCCGGCCCAGGGCAGCCAGTCGGCCAGCAGCGCGGGACGCCTGCGGTATTCAGCGAGGTTCAGCATCGCCTGCCCTCCCCGCCCTACACGTCCAGCAGCGGCCGCTGCTTGATGTGGCGCGCGAATACTGGCATGAACTGCGGGTCCATGCGCGCGCCCCAGACCGCCAGCGTGTGCCCCGCGATCCAGAGCACCAGGCCCGGCACCCACAGCTGCAGGCCCAGGCCGACGGCGGCGGCCAATGTGCCATTGGCGATCGCCAAGGTGCGTGGCGCGCCGCCCAGCAGGATGGGCTCGGTCAGCGAGCGGTGCAGCGGCACCTCGAAACCCGGTGGCAGGCTGTGGGGCAGGCTCATGCCAGCACCGCCCCGCCCGAGAACGAGAAGAAGGACAGGAAGAAGCTCGACGCCGCGAACGCGATCGACAGCCCGAACACGATCTGGATCAGCCGCCGGAAACCACCCGAGGTGTCGCCAAAGGCCAGCGTGAGTCCCGTGGCAATGATGATGATCACCGCGATGATGCGCGCCACCGGTCCCTGGATAGATTCCAGGATGGACTGCAGCGGCGCCTCCCAGGGCATGCTGGAGCCGGCGGCCTGCGCCGGAACCGCGAGGGCCAGCAGCAGGGCAGCCAGGGCCGCCGCCCGCAGGCACGGATGTACAGAAAGACGTGAATGCGTCATGAAGACTCTCCCTTGGTGGATGAAGTTGAAGGAGGCGAAAGCGATGCAACGACCTGCTGAATTGGCGGAAACGGCGGCCCGAGCGAGCCATCGAGCTGGTAACCATCGCGGTCATGGCCAATGACGCGCACGATCTCGCGAACCCTGCGCGCATGGCCGCGCCCTGCGATAAAGACGATCACATTCACCGCCTCGGCGATCAGGGCGCGCGGAACGGCCAAGCTGACCTCCTGCACCAATTACTCCAGCCGCGTGAGCGCGCCCGCCGCCGATCCCGCATGCACCGTGGCGATGCCGCCGGGGTGTCCTGTACCCCAGGCCTTGAGCAGATCCAGCGCCTCGGCGCCGCGCACCTCTCCAACCACGATGCGGTCGGGCCGCAGGCGCAGCGTGGCGCGAACCAGGTCGGCCATCGACGCCACTCCGGGCTCAGCGCGCATGCCCACGTGGTCGTCGCTGCGGCATTGCAGTTCCACCGTGTCTTCCAGGATCAGGACCCGGTCACGGGTGTAGGCGATCTCTTCGAGCAGCGCATTGGCGAGCGTCGTCTTGCCCGTGCTGGTGCCACCCGCCACCACGATGTTCTGCCGCTCGTGCACGGCCTGTCGCAGGAAACAGGCCTGGGCCTCGGTCATGACACCGTCCGCCACATAGTCCGCCAGGCCCATGAAGCGCAGGGCCCGCTTGCGGATCGCGAACGAGGGCGCGCGCACGACGGGCGGCAAGGCGCCCATGAAGCGCTCGCCCGTCTCCGGCAGCTCGGCCGACAGCAGCGGCGCGCCAGGATGCACTTCGGCGCGCACATGCGCCGCCACCAGGCGGATGATGCGTTCGGCGACCGGCGCCGGCATGTGGTGCCCCGTGGGGCAGCGACCGGAACCGAGCCGGTCCACCCAGAGCGAGCCGTCTGGGTTCAGCAATACCTCGGCCACCTCCGGGTCTTCGAGCGCCGCCGCGATCTCCGGTCCCATGGCGGTGCGCAGCATGCGGATGCGGCGTTGCGCGGGTTCGGCGGGAAAAAGGCTGGAGCCGGTCATGTGCCGCCCTCCCCACCGGGTCCTTGGGCGGGAACCGGAGCCGATGGCACCGGGACATCCCCGTCCAGGGGACCAATCTCCTCGTGGATCTCGCGCACCAGGCTGCGCCCGCGCTGGATGTGGCGTGCCAGCTGCTCGATGAACTGCGCATAGCGGGCGCGCCCCTGGGCGCGCAGGGCCTCCTGCTGCTGCTCGGGCACCGGCAGGGCCACGGTCAAGTAGTGGCGCAGGTACAGCGCCACAGTCTCGATCAGGATGGCCTGGTCGCGCTCCAGTCGCTCGAACTGGCGCGAAAGCCGGTCCAGGCGTTTGGCCGTAGCGGCCTCGCGCTGGTCCGTCGCGTCCGGCGACAGGAAGGACGACAGTGCCACCGCGATCACCGAGGACTTGGAGACACCCCGGTGAAGCGACAGGTCCTCTAGGCGCCGAGCGTGCTCGGGCTCGACGAAGATGTTCAGGCGGGCGCGCGTCACAGGACAATCCCGTCGTCAGGGTCCAGGGCCGCCAGGCGCGCGCTGCGCATCAGCTGGCGGTCCAGGTCGCGCGGCAGGAGGGGCGCTCCATCGTCATCGCGCTCATCCTCCAGCAGGATCAGGTCTTGCGCACCGTCGTCGCGCGAAGGCGCGAACACTGCCTCCAGCTCCGGCTTGAGCTGGAGTCCACCCTCATCGGCCACACCACCCACACCACCGCCCATGGCGGCCGAAGCGGCGGCCAACACCGGCAGCATGCTCCAGTCATCCGGCAGCCCCGCCGGGCGATCGGCATAGCCACTTCCCGCCAGCACCGGCGCAGGCAGCACCCGTACCAGGAAGTTCCGATCCTGGTAGTAGCGCAGCTTGCGCGCCCGGATCGGCGCGTGGCCCGAGACCATGACCACGGCATCGTCAGGCGGCAGCTGCATCACCTCGCCGGGCGTGAGCAACGGGCGGGCGGTCTCCTGCCGCGAGACCATCAGGTGGCCCAGCCAGGGTGCCAGCCGATGGCCGGCGTAGTTGCGCTGGGCGCGCAGTTCGGTGGCCGTACCCAGCGCGTCGGAGATGCGCTTGGCCGTGCGTTCGTCGTTGGTGGCGAACGCGATGCGCACATGGCAGTTGTCCAGGATCGCGTGGTTCGGACCGTAGGCCTTGTCGATCTGATTGAGCGACTGCGCGATCAGGAAGGCCCGCAGCCCGTAGCCCGCCATGAAGGCCAGGGCCGACTCGAAGAAATCCAGCCTGCCCAGCGCCGGAAACTCGTCCAGCATCAAGAGCAGCTTGTGCCGACGCTCAATGCCGTCCGAGCCATCGAGCGACTCGGTCAGGCGCCGCCCGATCTGGTTGAGAACCAGGCGGATCAACGGCTTGGTGCGGCTGATGTCCGAGGGCGGCACCACCAGGTACAGCGACACCGGATGCGCCGAGGCAATCAGGTCGGCGATGCGCCAGTCGCAGCGTGAGGTAACCTCTGCCACCGTGGGGTCACGGTACAGGCCCAGGAAACTCATGGCCGTGGACAGCACGCCCGAGCGCTCGTTCTCGCTCTTATTGAGCACCTCGCGGGCAGCGGATGCCACCACCGGATGCGGCGCACCTCCCTGCTCCGCCGTCAGGTGCGGCGTGGTCATCATGCGGTGCAGCGTCACCTCGAAGGGGCAGGCCGGATCGGAGAGAAAGTTGGCGACACCGCGCAGGGTCTTGTCTTCACCGGCGTAGAGCACGTGTAGGATGGCGCCCACCAGCAACGCATGGCTGGTCTTCTCCCAGTGGTTGCGCCGCTCCAGCGCCCCTTCAGGATCCACCAGGATGTCGGCGATGTTCTGCACGTCGCGCACCTCGTGCACGCCACGCCGCACTTCCAGCAAGGGGTTGTAGGCCGCCGAGCGTGCGTCGGTCGGGTTGAACAATAGGCAGTGCGAGAAGCGCTCACGCCAGCCCGCCGTGAGATGCCAGTTTTCTCCCTTGATGTCGTGAACCACGGCGGAGCCGGGCCAGGACAGCAGCGTGGGCACCACCAGACCCACGCCCTTGCCCGAGCGCGTGGGGGCGAAGGCCATCACGTGCTCCGGCCCCTCGTGGCGCAGGTAGGCGCCGTCGCGGCCAGGTGCCCGGCCGAGGAACACACCTGCAGGAGCGGTCAACCCAGCCTTGTCGACATCCTCGCGTTCGGCCCAGTGGGCGGAGCCATACGTGGTGACGCGCCGCGCCAGGCGCGAGCGCCACACCGCCATGCCGATGGCAACACCTGTTGCAAGCAGACCGCTGGAAGCCGCGATGGCGCCACCGCGCGTGAAGACTTCAGGCGCATAGGCGTCGTACCAGTACCACCACTCGAACAGCTTCCAGGGCTCATAGACCGGAAGCCCGGACAGCTCAAACCAGGCAACACCCAGGCGCGGCTGGTAGCCCAACGTATGCGCCGTCCACTGCGTGGCTACCCACACGCCACACACAGTGACGCCCATGACGGCCGTGATCTGGCCAAACAGGATGCCGGTGTGGGCGGAGGATGCCCGCTCCTTGCCCGCCTCTGATCGAGATGCCATGCCCGCTTGTTCCTTCGGCGCCAACCTGCGCCATGCGCATGCACGCCCCGTGGCATGCATGGCGAGAGTCTGGAACCGATGCGCCGCGCGGCCCACCCATCCGGGCGTAGGGCAACGCAGGCTGGCGGGCACGTCTCAGGACAACGCCGTTGGCTGGCTGGATTCAGTGGGGCAGGAGCACGCTCCCGACCACCCCGGGCCGGGAGCATGACCTACAGGTAACCCCATGTCCAAGGCCGATGGCGCAGGCCCTGGATGCAGCAGACCCCTGCTGCGTAACAGTCACTTCAAAGTGCTGACGTGGGTAAGGAAACGTTGCACTGGCTCGGCCATGCCAAAGCGCTGGTGCTTGTGCAACACATAGGTCGTGAAGTGGGCGGGCTCAGCCAGCGGGAGCACCACGACATCTCTGCGCTGCAGCGTCCGCATATAGTCGGCGTCCGCCACGCCAACACCCTGCCCCACGGCAACGCGGGTCAGGTAGCCTGACAATGTCCGCGCCTCCGCCGCGATCACCGGAGACAGCGCCTGCTGACGCAGGATGGATGCGACCTGCTGGTGCAGCCCAGGATGAGAAGCTGAAGTGAATGCAATGATGGGGAAAGCCAGCAGTTCAGCCAATGACAGCATGTCGCGTCCAGCCAGTTCATGCTCAGACGGGAGAATCGCGACCATGGGGCTGGTCCAGGCCGTTTGCTGAACGATGACCTCGTCATCCAAAGGTCCGAAGGAAAAGGCGACATCCACTTCCTCATTACATAGCGCAGCGAGCAATTCCGGCGTATGCATTTCCACAAGTTCGACAGGAATTTCTGGAGCAAGCCGATTCCAGCTGGCAAGGCACTCCGCCAACCCTAGCTGAGCCATGCAATCATCCAAACCGATACGCAACGGCTCCCGATAACGTTTATCGACGGCCATCACTGCGCGCTTGGTGCGCTCCAGCCGGATGAGCAAGCTGCGTGCGTGAGCAAGCAGCTTGATACCTGCGGGTGTGAGCTCCAACCTGCGGGGTGCCCGAACAAAGAGCGTCACGCCCCACCGTTCCTCCAGGTCGCGGATGGTGCGTGACAATGGGGTCTGGTCGATATGCACGCGCTCGGCGGCGCGGCGGAAGTTGAGTTCTTCGGCAACGGCGATGAAATAGCGCAGATGCCTCAACTCGATCATCGCGCGGTTACGACGCTGACAGCGTCAATATCAGCGAAATCTATCGCCTCTCGGATCCCCTGAAGTCCAACACCCGCAAATCCATGCCCCATCGTTGCATGAGGAATTTCCTTGAAACAGCTGCGTTGCGATGCGGATGCAAATGCAAAGGCGACATGTTCAGTAGAAATCATCTTGATTCCCTGGTTGACCCATAGGTTGCCTGCATAGCATATGGGTGTTCTTCCTGTTGAAGAAGTAAGAATTGAAAACAGACATTTCTTGACCACACACGGCCTCCGTCCAAGACAACTTCAGGAGCAAAAGGCGCGAAGCCCACGCCTACTGCTGACAGGAGAGGGTTCCCCCAGAAAAACCACGGATTTTTTGTTTACAGAGATGCACTACGGTGCTTCCCGAAATTCCAACTGACCACCCCGGTTTTGATGAGTGCTTGGATCTGTTTACCAATATGCGGCTCGATCACAGGCCGCCACGGCACAAGGCAGAACCCTGCCCCATCGTCCAGCATCGCAAACCGCCCGCTGGCCAGCTGAACGGACTGACGATAGACACCGCTGACGGTCTCGCCATCCCGCACCGGCCGCCACGTCCTTCCCATCTCCCGCTGCAGCTGTTGCCCCACCACTGCCAGTTCGCGGTCCCGCAAGGTCATCAACAGATCGCGCGCCAGGATGACGCGCTGCCCCCGGCGCTCGGCCAGCCCTTCCCCCACCAGGAAATCCACGCGCCGCGACATCGCCTCCCGCACCTGCGCCCCGAACCCTTGAGCCGCTGGCTGGGGCGAGCCACTGACCACCAATCCCCGGTCCAGCCAGGTGGATCCCACGGCGTGGATCTGCTGTTCCAGAGGCAGGTAGGAGCGCAGTTCGACGGCATGTCCAGCGACCTTCTGCGCACCGAGTTGCTGGACCTTCTGCAAGAGGTCTGGTGGCACGGCCCAAACACCATCGGCTACGCGTTCCACGACCCCCTTACGGCGTAGTGCCTCCAGCCGACGCACATGGACTTCCACCGTTGCCTGTGGATCCCGATCTCCTGCTTGCAGGAGCTGCGCGCGATGATGGGCGGTGGTGTAGATGCCTTCCCGTGCCAGATCCAGGACCGTGCGATCCACCGCACGCTCCAGCGCCTGTGGTTTGCCTTCAACAATGCCGCCAACCGGAAGCTCCGCCAGATCGGTGTTTGCCTGCGGCCTGAGGTAATGCGCCCGACCGTCGATGCCATCCACCACCAAGTAGGGCTTGTCGTGCAGTTCGCCATCCAGCCCCTTGGCAGCGATACGCCCCTCCACGGCTACACCTGTCTGCGCATCGGTCACCAGTTCCCTCTGTTCTCCCTTCATCGCCCGGTGCATGGTACGCAGGATGTCGCCGCGTTCTCCCATGGCGGTGAGCGTCTGCTCCATCCGAGGAAGCAGGCGCCACCGATGGGCATCGAGGCGCTCGGCCAGGGCCATGGTCTCAAGGCGCTGCAGCCGAGCACGCAACAGGTTGAGGCGCTGCGTTCCCAAGGGCCCTTGAATGCGGCCAGGGCGCTCCGTCAGGTCGACGACATCCGCCACGGCCTGGCGCTGCAGTTGCCGATCCAGCCCTGTCCATCGCTGCTGGTCCACTTCACGCTGCTGGCTCTGCCGCATCTCCAGTTCGGTGCGAGGCCCCAGCCATTCCGTCGCCAGTTCGCTGGCACGCCGGCGCATGCCGTGGGCCATGTAGTCGGGCGCGATGACCAGGTCCGCACCCCTGCCCTCGTCCGAGCGCCCGCGCAGCACGACGTGGGTGTGCGGGTTGTCGGTATCCCAGTGGTCCACGGCCACCCAGTCCAGGCGGGTTTCCAGATCGACGGCCATGCGTGCCATCAGCGTGCGCGTATAGTCGCGCAGGTCTTCCAACTCCCCGGCATCCTCCACTGACACGATGAAGCGGAACTGATGACGGTCCCCTTTGCCCCGCACCTCAAACGCCTGCAGGTCCGCGGTGTCCGTGTCTGCCCCGTAGGCCCGTCCCTTCTGCCCATCGCGGGTCGTGCCGTCACGTTCGATGTAGCGCAGGTGGGTGGAAACCGATCGGGCGCCCGCTTTCCTGAGCACCACAAACCGGGACTTGATGACTACGCGTCGTGCGTTCCTGCCCAGTCTCTGGCCCGCGATGCCGCTCGCCACCCGCCCTCTGCCAAAAGTGGATGCAGGACGCATGCCTTTGTTCCCTGACGCCGTGGCTCCAGCCCTAGAAACCTCCTTCAGCACCTGACTGACTAGGCGGGAAGACCGAGGTCCGGGACGCGACTTCGGTGCGCCCGGCCGGATCCTGAACCGCCCCTCCTCCAGCCCGTCCTTACGTGCTGCCATGGCGCCCACTCCAGCGAACCCAAGCGCAGTGGGTCGGAATCAGCACGGGCCGACTACACGTTGCTGGCCGGATCCAGCCCCGGCACGGCACCGCATGCTCCCGGCATCGTGCCGTGCCCAACCCACGTGCAGACTGGCTTGGCGGGCACATGCGTGCCGGTCCTTTTATCTTGCCCTCCGTCTGCGTATCCCGTATTGGCTCCCGACTCCCACTCGCCGCCTGTCTTGCGCACCCTCCACGGCACCACCATGACTGCCCAAGCAGCGGCACAAATGCTGCGGGCTCACGGCCTCCACATTGCACCGCCGACTGCTGTGCGAGTGCCGCTTCCATTGCCACCAACTGGCGCCCGTAGAGACACTTCATGGCGTACTCCATATCCACAACGGGTGTGCAATGCCAAGCACTGCCGACACTTGGACTGGCCCAAAGTACCGGCTGTCGAACGATGCCGGATGGGTGTCGCTCAACAGGAACACCTCCCCCTCCACAAGAGCCCGGCACTGTCCCCAGGCTTGCAGCGGACGGACCATGCCATCCTGCTGTCGCACGCTGGCCACCACGGCGCCGTCGATACGCACCGTCTGCTCGCGCACGCACACGGATTGCGGCGCCAATGCGCCGACGCGCTTGAGGATAGGCACGCCGCTGGGCAGGTAGCCGCGCTGCGCCGCCAGCGCGGCCACATCGGCTGGAAGCCGAACCAGCACAGTGCTGCCCACATGCAGGGAGTCCGCGCGCTCCATGCGTTCAATTTGGTACCAGCCGGGCGCCACGCTGGCGCTCGGGTTGTAGACGAACCGGGGCTCCCTCGGCACCAGCATCGGCCCAACCAAGAGGGCCACGGCGGTCGCCATACCGGCCAGAAGCACGGGGAAAGGTACAGCGGGCTGCGTCATTCCCTGCCTCCACGCGCCAGGTGCGCCGCGTGCCGCTCGGCGGTGTAGACCGGCAGCGGCAAGCCTGCACCAAGCAGATGGCCCACCTTGCGCCAGTAGCTGGCAGCCACAGTGCAGGGATCGATACCCAGCGCCTCAATGGCATCGATCACCGCCAGCACGGCCTCGACCTGCGCCTCGCCATCGGAACGCAGCAGAATGCGCGCACCCGGCAGCACACCCGCCACGCGCTGCGCGTCCTCAAAGGGTGCCGGCGCCTGCATCACCAGGAGCTGCCAGAGCGCCGTGCCAGAGACATTGCCGATCCACTTCACGCGGCAGCAGACGGTGCCAGGCACGAACATCGCAACACGCCGCCAACGGTCCAGCACGATCTCCACCGTCGGCTCGCCAAACCTCAACCAGACGGTCACCCGATCCTCGACGAAGGCAAGCGACACCCGCATGCGGGTGGGGCGCTGCGGCACCATCGCCTGCAGCGGAGCCTGCCGAATGGCTGACACCAGATGGGATCCTGGCGCCATCATGCCCAGTCCTCCGGATACTCGCGCTCCAGCAGCTCGCGCAGCATGTCGGCTGCAGTCACCCCGTTGCGGAAGGCCACCACCTTGATGCGCCCGCGCAGCGCCGGCGTCACATCGATGGTGAGCCGTGCGGTATAGATGGAGGCCTTGGCGGGGATCTCGGGAACATCCGCCTGCCGCACCCAGGTTGATGCAGGATCTGCACCAGGCCTGCGTCCGATCGGTGCCCGGTGCAGCTTCGCCGCTGGCTGGGGGATGGTCATCGCAGCACCTCCCGCACAGCCTGCGCGAGCGCCACGATCTCACGTGCGGCCGCGCACTGCGGCGCCACTTCGCAGGCCAGCCGCCCTGCGGCCACGCTGTCGGCGAATACGATGCGCTGCGAGACTTCAGTCTCCAGTGCGGCGAAAGGCTGGTCCGCGAGCGCCGCACGCGCTTCGCGCCCGATCACCGTGCCAACCACCCGCCGGTTGATCACGAAAGCCGCGCGCAGCTGCGGCCGGAACACCCGAGCCTCCGCGATGAGCTGCACCATCTCATGACTCGCCCACACGTCGTAGGCACTCGGCTGCACCGGGATCAGCACCAGGTCGGCCGCCAGCAGCGCGGAGCGCGCAAGCGCTGCGACCCTTGGCGGCCCGTCAATGACCACGAAATCCGCCTGCAAGGCGATTTGCGGGGCTTCCTGGTGCAAGGAGTCCCGCGCCAGCCCGAATACCCCGTAGAGCCGCTCCTGGCCACTCTGGAGCCTCCGCTGTGCCCAATCAAGAGCGGAGCCCTGCGGATCGGCATCCAGCAGCGTGACGTGGCTGCCTTGCAGGGCCAGTTCGCCTGCCAGGTGCGTGGCAAGCGTGGTCTTCCCTGCCCCGCCCTTCTGGTTGAGCAGGGCGATAACCTTGCCGGGGCGGTTGCCTTGCTTTCCGGGTGAAAGACTCTGGAGTTCCGGATCTGCCTGATTTGCCATCGCAGAACCATTGCCCAAATTTTGAGCAGCTTCTGTTCGCGCGCGCGTGACTTCCATTTATGTATCCCTTTAGATGTTTAGGGAGCGCCCAAACCGTTGCTGGGCGTGGTTTTGCGGTCGATCGGTGCGGGCGATCCACCGAGACTTGTGCGGGTGATCCCCCGAGGGTCGTGCGGGCGATCCACCGAGCCCATCCCCAAACCATCCACAGGTTCTTCAACAGAATCTGTGGACAAGTCGCTCCGGGGTCGGTTGTCCGGATCGGGCAGGAAAACCAGCCACTCGATGCCTCCACTGCGCTCAATGGACAGCCAATAGCCCGGCAGCGCCTGGCGCCGTGCCAGGTGGCGTACCTGGATGGCAAAGTCGGAGGGGCGCTGCAGGCTTCCCGACTTCAGGTGCAGGTGGCGCATGTCGAAGCGCCAGCCCGCCTGTTGTCGGCCACCGTGCTTTCGCACCAGCCGGTACAGCCAGCGCTCAATGCCCCCGGAAAGCCGGAAATACGTCGGATCGAGCGTGAGCACCAGCCCCTCGTCCATCACGCCGGTAAAGAACCAGTCGGCCAGAATGAGTTCGATGCCGTCGGAACGCCCCCCGGGCTGGACATACTCCTTCCACTCGTTGATCCAGGAGAAGCGGTGCACGCGCATGGCGCCATTCGGGCGCTCGCGCTGGCGCAGCGTCGTGGCGACGGTGGTGGACTGCAGCCGGTCTAACGCTGCGCGCAGCGCCAGGTAGTCGCTGCGGCCGGTGCCCCGCTGTGCAAAGCGCAGGATCTCGTAGGGCGTGGCCACCATCAGGCGCGAAGGCGCAATGCCTTCCTTCTTGGCCTGGATGATCTGGCTCGCAGCCCAGATCAGCACGTCGGCATCCCAGATGGTGGCGATGCCGTGCTCGGGTACCCCCTCCACCGTGAGAGAAATACCGCCCGCTTCAAATCGGATCGGCACAATGCGCGGCGACTTGGCGAGCGAGAAGAACGGGTAGGCCATCAGGTCCTGCGCATCGCGCAGCGCCATGTCGCCGCCCGGCAACGCGCGGAACAGCGAAAGCTGCTCGCGTTCTTTCGGGTGCTTCGACATCGGTGGAGCCACCTCGTCCGAACCAATCAACGGACGGTGTCACGCTGCACGTAGCCGGGATCCGAAGTCATGCCATAGGTACGACCATCGGCCCAGGCACGCAGGTCGGTGGCCGCATAGACCACCCGTGCGCCGAACTTCCGGAAGCGCGGTCCGCCACCGAGAACGCGCTGCTTCTCCAAGGTGCGCGGCGACAGCCGCAGAAAGGCCCCCGCTTCTTCAGTGGTCAGATACTCAGGATTTGCAGGGGCTGCGGGGACAACTCCCAGAGGAGGCTGCGGCGCAGCCGCTGCGGCTGTGCGGGAAGGGAAAGAACTGCCAACGGCCATGACGGACTCCATCGCTGTCGATGGGCCGCAAACCATTCGCGGCCCGATGGAGGCAGTCTCGGGAATCGGGTCCGATCCAGGCAGGGAGAGATTCAGCGCACCGGTTCGTCTCCGGGGGACTTTACAGCGGGATCCAGCACACCCGCCAGGGACAGGTACCCGCCATGCATGAGTGCCCCACCCCGGCTCAGCAGATGACGCACCTGCGCGCGGAGTTCACCATCCTCGCTCCAGCGCAGGACGACGGCTTCGAGGCCGAACAGGGCCTGGGCGATATCGCGATGCGACGCTCCCGCCTGTGAAGCATCGAGCGCCTGCAGGGCGCGCAGGTGCAGCAAAGCGGAACGGGTGGCCGACCGCACGTGCGAGATCTGAGGCGCATGGCCTTCCAGGGCCTGTGCCTGTTCTCGGTACCCGTCGAGCTGACCTCGAAGCCCTGGAGTCAACGGCACGGCGCCCACATAGGCACCGCCATCCTCCAGCATGCCTGAGAGCGACAAGCGCATGCGCAGCGCGCTGAGATCTGCGGTGAGCGCCAGGTCGTGGCCGTCCATCGCCAGGCGCTTGCGCCCGGGGATGCGCCATAGATCGAACCGGCGGGTTGCGGCACCGTGCGCACGCACGGAACGCACATGCAGCAGTCCGTCAGAGGACGACAGCCACAAGGGATGAGCAACCCGTCCGTCCAACTCGGGATCTTCGGCGACATCGCAACCCCCAGCGGGCAAAGGACACCACGCGCTTGCGTCGGGCCCAATCCGCGCGGTAACCGGGGTGGCGACGCAGGTACTCCCAAGCGAGGGCTGGATCGTCGAGGTTCAGCACGTACAGATAAGCGGCCGACACACCCCACGGGGCGTAGGGAAGATCATCGAGGGTGGGTGTGGTCACGGAATCCTCCAGCAAAAGGGGAAACCTGCCACAGTGGGAAAGTTACAGAGTCGCTATTTCGGCGAGGCCACCCCGCGCGCCGGGCGATCCTGAAACGATTGTGTCAGTCAGTCGCTGATCGAACCGTCACGCTGCGCGTCGGCTAGGTAGCCCGAGAGCGTCTGGCGGGGCTTGAAATGCGGATCGGCCACGATAGGCATGCCTCGTGGGCCCCGCACCCCCTCCAAGGCGGAGAGGCTGATATGCCCCAGCTCGGGACTCCCCGTGCCTGCATCGCACAGTCCGAATGCCCGATCTCCATCGGCATCCAGCTCCGTCAGCAGCCACACCGCCCCAGCATCCAGCGTGTAGAGCTTGACGACCGGCAGAGGATCCAATGCCTCACCGCGCGCACGCGCGGCGCCATTGGCCTGCATCAAGCTTTGCTGCCCGTATGTAAGAAATGTCATTGTGGTCGTATGAGTGAGTTACATCCTAGTACACACCCCAGACAAAGCAACTGGTGTGCCGCCCAAAGGGTTAAGCGGATGCCCGAAACACCGCACAGGCACCCAAAGATGACTCATTGATGGACTGTTCATGTTCGCAATTACGGGTATCTTATCCCGTGGTGTTATTTCCCGTCACCAAAGACAGTGGCGGCTGTGGCCAAACCGTCTCCGTCTTTCGCAAAAGACCCGATCCTCATCGCGCTAGGCGATGCGATCAGACGTACGCGCGCCACTCGCAATATTTCTCAGGAAGCATTGGCTGACCTCGCTGGTATTGACAGGTCCTACATGGGTGGGATCGAAAGAGGCGAGCACAACGTGGCAGTGATCAACCTGAGCAAGATCGCCGAGGCGCTTGAGGTTCGCCCATCCGCTCTATTAGCCACTGCAGGCATTTAGCGGGCCCTCATTGCGAACGCCTTTGTCCAGAACCAAGCACCAAAGCAACCGCCCATGTCACCGCAAAGGGCACCGCCGAAGCGGCGCCCATGACTGCTACACCACAATCCGCCCCGCAAGCCGCGCCTCATTCGCGTAGGCACTCAGCCGCTTCTGCGGAGTGAAATGCAGGTCCCGTTCCACTGGAAGCCCCAGTCGGCCGCGCACAGTCGCAAGTTCTGCCAGGCTGACCCAGCCCAACTCGGGATAGCCCATACCCAGGTCGCACAGCCCAAACACATGGTCGTGATCGTCGGGGTCCATCTCGGTCAGCAGCCAGGTCGCCCCGGCGTCCGGGGTAAACAGCTTGACCACCGGAGCGGGGTCGAAGTTGTCTTGTTCGAGGGATTGCCGGCCGTTGGCCAGAAGTTGCGCGCGTTGTTCGTCCGTGATGAGCTTCGTCATGGTCTTCTCCTTGGAAGGAATCAGGGCGGGATTGCCCGAGACCGGAAGCAGCACGGCCCAGCGCAGTCGTCAGGGTTCGAAGACAGCCGCCAGGACGCAAGCGTGCACCGCACGCGCAGACCTTGACGACGAGAACGGCGTGATACGGTGAAGGGAACAGCAAGCCAGCCCGTCAACCACACAAGCCGGTCATCGGAGACACAGCCTCCCTGCCGATCCGGCGAGCCGGTTCGGCGGTATCGAAGGGGGCGCCAAGCCCGGCGCGGCGGGGATGGACCGCAAGTCGATCCCCAGGAGGCAAGCGCAGCGCGCAGCGCCGCAGGGGCGAAGGCGTCAGCGATGAAAGCCCGCAGGGACGAGACGCCACCAGCGACTCGGTGCACAGCACGCCAGCGCGGTCCGGCCAAGCCGGAGACGCACAACTCCGTAAACCCACAAAGGCACATTGACGCAAAACCGCAGTCCCGTGAACCCATCACGACGGATTTACGGAAACCCACAGAGCAGCAAACCCACAGATCCAACAATGCGCCCATCCGCAAAGACGGATGAACGCTTTCTCGCATTTCCGTACTACAGGGCGAAACAACTCACGCACCACCCTCCCCGAAACAATGAGACAAAAGCGCCCCGCTGAGCGGGGCGCCGAGGGCGACGTCAGTCGCCCTTGCTGCGCGACCAGATCAGGTTGTGCGCGCCATCCTCGCCTTCGACCAGGCGGGCATAGAGGGTGGCAGGGAAGGATGGATCGTCCAGGGTCACGGACAGGTAGGGTCGCTCCGCCTTGCTGAGTTTCTTCCACGCCGCGCCGATCTCCAGCCCGTTGCCGGCGACGACGCGGTAGTCCGGGGCGTTCTCGCTTGCCTTGTCGCTGGGCACAAGCCGGACCTTGACGTTGAGCGTCAGGGTGCGAACCGTGCCGGTGTAGCTGCCGTTCTGTGTGGTGAAGGTGCCGATGTTGGCCATGATGAAGTCCTTTCGAGGTTGTCCAGGTCGCGCCCATCGCGGCCTTGGCGTGATCCGATGGGCGAGGGTCGGGCGCGCCGCATCCCGCAGCGAAGCACAGGGGCCGCAGCGCAGCGAAGGATCGGGAGGCCCGAGAAATTTGCCGCGCGAGGAATCCGCGCAGCGGAGGGGAAATTTCTCGGGCCGGACGGTTGCGGCGAACAAGCCCGAGGCAGCGCAAACGAAGTGCAGCGCCGCCGTGCCCGAGCCAGGATTCACGACAAATACAAGGCCGCTGTGGGGGTGATCCTGTACAGAAAGGATTCATGGCCCCCGGCGCCGGTCCGCCTCACCGTAGCGCAGCGGTTGCGGCACAGCGCCCCAAGCGACTCACGCCAGCCGTCACCGACGCTCAAGCGTCAGGCAATTCGCGTTGTGACAGCCGCTCCACGATGCGCTGGCATTGATCCTCGCGAAGCTCGATGCCGATGGAGCGCCGCCCTGTCTTGCGGGCCACTGCCAGGGTGGTTCCGCTTCCTGCGAAGCAATCCACCACCAGTCCGCCTGGCGGCACGCTGTACTGGATGAGCGGGGCCACGATGGCCTCGGGCTTCTGCGTCTCGTTGACCGCGTAGCCGTGGCAGCTGCGCGCATAGATGACGCTCTCCATGAGCTTCGGTCCGCCATCTTCGCTGGTGTAGGTGCTGGGCCCCATGCCGCCCCATTGCGTGGGGCGGCTCTTGCGACGCAGGGAGCGGGCCGTGGCCTCGTGGCTGAACTGGGGTTCCTTGTAGATGTCCCGCCAGTTGCCCCGGTAGAAGTGCAGGGCCAGTTCATGGATCCGCCGAAACCGGTCCGCAAAAGCGTTCGAGCCGTTGTGCTTCTCCCACACGATGTCCTGCGACAAATGCCACCCCTCAAAATCCGCTGCACGCTCCATGAACATGCGCGTCGAGCCAAAGCACCACATCTGGTTCGCCACTTCGCCCGCCAGCGCAGGCCATCCTTCGGCCCACCGGTCCCATTGGAGGCTGGTCTCCGCATAGGGAGGATCGGTCACGATGGCGTCGGCCTTGGGCAGGTGCGGAAGCACGTCCTGCGCACGGCCGTGGTAAAGGGTCACGAAGTCGTCCTGGTAGTACGGCCGCATGCCCACATCCACAGGCTATCGCGCCATTCCCACCGGCCGATGCCCACGCTGCAGCGCCTCGACCTTGGCCGCGATGCGCGTCTCGATGACCGTCCGCTGCACCGCCACCAGCGTGATAGCGGCCTCACACACGACTTCTCCCGTGTCGCAGGCCTGCACGCGAAACGTCGCGCTCCGCTCCCCCATCCGTTCAAGCCATCCGCGCAGCCGCAGAGAAGACCCCGGCGG
>Ga0208826_1000428_pt1 | contig 44976 bp, 38 predicted proteins | sample AD_UKC115_MetaG_FD_184451 | JGI IMG/M metagenome (GOLD analysis project Ga0208826, IMG submission 184451) | Active sludge microbial communities of municipal wastewater-treating anaerobic digesters from Hong Kong - AD_UKC115_MetaG (SPAdes)... | ecosystem: Engineered > Bioreactor > Anaerobic >... | reverse complement strand
TATTGTATGGGCCGCAACCCTTGATGATGGCTGAGGTCATGCCATTTACTCTGGCGCCTGTTCATTGACACCCTTGAACCTTAAAGATTCCACACAATGAATTTACACCATTGACAGAGACGCTAACCAGGATTAGCATTACATACCAATAGGAGGCGATGGATGAATTTACCAATAACGAAGCATAATCCTATAAATGATATCGAATCAAAAACGATTAATTTCAAGTCGGACTTAATAAAAAGATATTGGGACTATCAAAAACAAAAGTTTCCAGAGTGGGGGAATTATTTTGAACGACCATTTTCCCAAAGTGGTAGACCCCCAGTTTTTCTTGTTCAGGAAGCCTGGAGAAATACCATCATTAACCCTAATGCTAACGAGCAGGAAAAGGTTGCTTTGCTTCAGCTAATTCCAGAAGGTGAGCATCATAAATGGTTTCGTAGTATGAACAGCTCCCAGGCATTGACCTTGAGTATTTTAGGAAATCTGGCCATCCATAATTACATTGATTGTCTATCTGAATTAAAAGATGATGAAGGGGATGAGATATTTGGTTCAGCAATAATTACCTCAAATAACTTTTCAATGGAACACAAAATCAATTATCTTGGAGAGCGCCGCCGAACTAGCCTTGATGGATATATTTCTGGAAATTACCGGGTTGCTATTGAGTGCAAATTTACAGAGGCGGAAGTGGGAACTTGTTCACGTCCACGATTGACTCCTGAGGATTCAAATTACGAAAGCGAGCTTTGTGATGGGTCTTATTCCCAACAAAGAAACAGGAATGAACGGTGTTCGTTAACCGAAATTGGAGTGTTATATTGGAAATATATCCCCGCCCTTTTTAGAATTAGGAATGATATTGATTTGGATCCTTGTCCGGTAAACAAGAACTATCAATTGATACGGAATATTCTTGCGATAGGCGTGAATGAAGATGGATCTGTTTCTGATGACAATAACCATGCATTACTGATTTATGATGAAAGGAACCCAGCATTCATGAAAGGTGGTAATGGTTTCAAATCATATACTGAAATGAGAGCAGCTCTCAAACGACCAAATATGCTACGGAAATGTAGTTGGCAAAAAATAACGCATTGCATTCGCAGTAATAAAGTACTCCCTTGGTTGACAGAACAGCTTTCTGCTAAATATGGTTTGTAATATTCTTGAGCTTTTTATCAACCAAATAGCTTCAGACAGAAAAAGATTCAAACGACTTTGAATTGAAAAGATTATTCCAGTTTTATAAATAATTCTTCGAAAAGAGGACATCGACTATCCTGGTTCTCGAACCACTATCTATTGATTCGTAACCCGTCATTTTTAAGCCAAAACTGACGCATTACGAAATTGAAGTGGAACAGAAATGAAAATTATATGGAAAATGCTACATCGTTTCATTAATTGCAATGCGATCCAATGAATGGTTTCTCATTTTGTGGATAGAGTGATGTATCCAAAGGTCGCCTTCTCTTGCTTCACTGGCTGGTACATTAAGGTGCAATTAAGGTGCAAATGAGGTACCAAACAGTGGATTAAATCGACTTGGGAGACATTTTAACCCCCACATATGGGATGCAGTAGACAAATAATAACCATATATACGGTATAGAACACTTGTTCTTCAACTTCGAATCAGTAGGTTGCGCGTTCGAGCCGCGCCGGGGGCGCCTATTTATCCATAAAATCTAACACATGCTTTCATACCCACTGCGTCCAATTTTGACGGATGGAATGAATCATTTACGCATCAGCTGATAGGTATTCGTAAGTGAATCATTTAGAATCTTGACAAACTTATTTTTTTAATTAATTACTGGTCACACCTTATCAGTCTTTTACCTGCCTGAACAATAACCATTTCCAGTTGTTACCCACACAGGTTATTGCGATAAAACATTTTTCCCGTTCGCCTTTTATGGGTGTATCTGTGTTACTGTTGGAGGCTCTGCTCCAGGCACGAGAGGGTCTAGTGAAGAGTAGAATTTCAAACGCAAAATATTAATGGAATCTGGCTCAGGCAAGAGGCAGTAAACGTTTCCATCTGGGCCAACAGCCAAATTGCGCTTCACATAGTAATATCTTTCACCCACCGGAACTCTGGCAACCCCAAGCTGAATTCCTTGCGCGGATATGTAATGAACAGTATCGTCGACCTGGATAACTTTATCGTTTACCACATCTGAACGAACCACAAAAAAGCTGCCATCGGGTAACACTTTCAATAAAGAAATGCCTCCTAACCCAAATGTTAACGTCGTGCTCATGGTGAAGGGTCCTGCGATCAATTTAGGGTTCTCGCCAGGTTGAATATCTTGAACATAGTAGCTCAAATGATTGCATTGATAATGAGTGCTATCAGAAGATGCTGTCTGATTTTCATTTGCCATCGGGAGAGCCTGTAAATGACCCATTAATTCAAGTAGCAATTTCCCGTCACAATCAATCATGAACCCTGTCAAACCATTTTCCAGACGATACCCCTCTGGAATGTCGTAATACATCATTCGTTTTCCATCTGGAGACAGACGGTTGATTCGATAATGAATCGGTGGATCGAGATAGATTTCCAGCACATAAATCTCATCTTTATAAACGTGCAAATCAGAGACGTTCAAAATATCTAATGCGGATAAGTCGATTATCTTAATCTGCTCGCCATCAGAATTGAAAATCCACAATCGATTGTCGATTAAATCGGCGATCACATAACGCCCATCTGAAAAAATAGCAAAAGCGTTGGGTCCCGAAATTTCCATATCAGCGACATCACCTCCCTGGTATGGAAAACCAGTCTTGCCAGCTGGAAAAGAAAGAATCTTTTCATATAAATCTTCGAAGTTTTTATATGAAAGGATCTCTGGAGTTGGAATAGAAGCAAATGAAGGAGTGACTGTAACAAACGTAGGGGTTGAGGAAATTTCGAGGGTTTCTTGGGCTTTCGGCGTAGGTTTCGTGGTTTGAGATAATGGTTGACATGAGCAAAAAAGAATCAATACCAATAACATAACCAGAATGAATGAATGTTTATTTGCCATGCGACCTCAAATCAATTAATTTTTTTCATTTGTTTATATATCATATAACAAAATCAAGCATAAAATTTCAGAGAGATCCGATTGTAGTAAATCCTACCTGAGAAACTGGTTTTATATGCAATATGCCAGGTAGAGTAAAATCATCCTATACACTTCAATAGCAAAGGAATAATTCCTCATGGCGAAACTACTGGTGGTTGGCGGCGCATCACTCGACACACTTCATCTTCAGAATCGCACCTATCATTCAGCAGGCGGTGCTGGAATGTACACCTCGATGGCGGCCATCCGTTGTGGGGTTTCCACCAGTATGTTTGCCCCGAAACCAGAACCGATGCCCGATAAGCTCAAAGAAATTGAAAAGCGGCTTGACCGCTGGTTTGGCCCCACCGTAAAACCAGCAGACCTTCCACATTTCGAGATCGAACATTGCGGTGAAAAAGCCAATTACCTTCACACTTCTATCGGTGCTGAAAGCCTGTTGAGAATCGACCAGTTGCCCGCAGACCTCGGAGAATTTGATTGCATCCATTTCACCCCCCTGGGCGATTCCGATCTGCAATTCCAATTTATACACGCATGCCGGCAAAAAGGGGCCAGATTGATCTCAGGGGGAACCTATCTCTGCATGATCAAAGAGAAAAGACAATCCATCTTACAATCGCTAGAAATTGCAGACGTGTTTTTTATGAACGAGGAGGAAGCCTGCCTGATTTTTGGTTCCTCTGAAAAGATAACCACAAAACCCGGAAAGTTATTGTTTGTCACCATGGGTGAGAAAGGCTGCATGGTCATTCAGGGAAGTCATCATACATTCCTGAAATCCATTCCTTCTCAGGTGTTTGATCCAACTGGAGCAGGCGACAGTTTTTGCGGCGCTACTCTAGCGGCGTTATTACAGGGTGAGCATCCGGTGATAGCTGCTCAAAAAGGAATGGCCCTGGCTTCGGAAGAAATTCGAGAAGTTGGCCCAAAGGCCTTATTAAAAAAAGAACCTGCTCCAGCGGCCACCATCCATGCTTCTGTGAGGTTGAATCACGAGCAAATTGAAAAAATATCCCGATTGGTTAACAAGTCGAGCGCGGCCAGCCCCTCAGACTTCACTGGCAAAGATTTTCCCCCCGCTTTCCACCCAAAAACCCTCGATTATTTCTTCGCCACCATATTGCAGCAATTCAGTTTTTGGGAGGAAAAAGACGGTTATTACGATCATCCATTAATCGCAAGCATTGATGGTGATTACTTAAAAGGGTCTGCGTATTTGTTCAGGGCATTTGTCAGGCTGCTAGATTCCGATCCAGATTTTTATTCTCCAGAGCGCCAGACATCACTTACGCTGGAGGATATGCAGCAGTTGTTCAAAGCAGATGATGGCAGTGACCCAATGCCAGCTCTTGAACTTCACCATAAAATGGCGGTAGATTACGGTCGAGACATGCTGGCTGCCGGTAAGACTCCGCAAGGAATTTTGGCACTGGCAAAAGCCTCTTCCAATCCGCTGAAGACCTTTTTACACGAGTTAGATCAGATTGGCGGTTATAAAGAAGATCCCTTACGGAAAAAATCCAATCTGCTGGCCCTGGTACTCAACCAGCGGCCTGAAGCGTTTTTAAGTTTCGGAGGAGAAGAGTCTGTACCCCCTGTCATTGATTACCACACGATGCGCAGCTGCCTGCGGATGGGATTGGTGGAAATATTGGATGGGAAGCTTAAAGAAAAAATCGAAGCAAGAAAAACCATCACCGAAGATGAAGAATGGGCCATCCGGTACGCCTGTTACCTGGCAGTGGAAGATGTGGTCAAAATTTCTGGTAAAAGCCTTGGGGCGGTGGATTGGTTTTTCTTTTATTATTCCCGGCAGCATTGCCCCGAAATGACAGAACCGGTTTGCGGCCAATGCGCTGCGAACGAGGTTTGCGCACATAGAAAGTCTCTATTTCAGCCAGTCATACGAACCACGTATTATTAGTCTCACGAGCCCCTTAATAACCATCGCAAAAACTGAGCCCTTACCTGGCTGCTCTTGGATCATTTGCCCCCTTCGGGGGTGCTTTGCGGGGTAGCACCATCGCACCACAGACGGCGCGGGAACCTGATGACCTCATACAAGAAAACACATCCCCTGTCGAATGATTTAAGGCATGGTGGTTGGAAAAAGTGTATTTCCAACTACAGTTTATAATTGCTTATGGAAAACTTAAAAGTAATTTATTATCTCTTCAGGTACCCTTATCGATTTCATCTTTGAAATACAGGATTAGAACCATGCAAGAGAGTATTTTTGTAGGTCTGATAAAAAACGCTGCCTTGCTTTTAGCTCTCTGGGCAGTATATGGATTGGTGACACTGAAATCCAGCCTGAAATCCATCTGGGAAAAGATCATATCCGGGTTGGCAATCAGCGGATTAGGAATAGCAGTGATGCTCTCAACCATTCCATTTTCACCAGGTGTTGTTTTTGATACCCGCTCAATATTATTAAGCATTTCAGGCTTGTTTTTTGGGTTAATTCCAGCCTCCATCGCAGCCGTAATCACAAGCGCTTTTCGCATATGGCAGGGAGGTGCCGGCGCTACCATGGGCGTTCTGGTCATCTTTACTTCAACTGCGATCGGTGTTGGATGGCGATACCTCCGAAAGAAACAGGATCAAGAAAGCAATTGGCTCGAGTTGTACATTTTTGGAATTATTGTTCATGTCGTGATGTTCCTTGATTCGATGGCGCTTCCACCAGACGTTTTCCGCCTGGTGTTCATACATGTCATCCCTTCTGTGATGATCATCTACCCAATTGTTACCGTGGCATTGGGTTTATTGTTTTCCAGTCAATTGATCCGAAAAAAGTTGAGCACCGAGCTTGAAAAAAGTGAAGCAAAATACCGCAGCATCGTAGAGACTGCTGAAGAGGGTATTTGCACCTTTGATGAAAAAGGGGATTTCTTTTTCATAAACCGTAAATTTTCTGAAATGACCGGCTATTCCCTCCAGGAATTGATCGAACGTCCTTATGGCGACATGTTGAATGAAAAAGGGAAACAGATCATCGCAGAAAAAATTGCCAACCGAAGAAAAGGCCTCATTGAGAACTATGAGTTAAAACTGATCACCAAGTATGGTTCCGAAATCTGGGTCAATGTTGCGGCAAACCCAATTTTCGACGAGAAAAACAATTATCTGGGCGCAATTGCGCTTTATACCGACATTACGGAACGGGTCCGGCTGCATGAAGAATTGCGCAAGCATACCGAGTATTATCGAATCTTATTCCAGCAATCACCCCTACCTTATCAATCACTCGATGAAAAAGGTTATCTCAATGATGTTAATGATGCCTGGCTGGAGACTTTGGGATATTCAAAAGATCAAGTCATTGGCACATGGTTCGGAGATTATCTTTGTGAAGAAGACAAGAAACGGTTCATCGAAGATTTCACAAATTTACTCAAGACCGGAGAGATCCACGAGTTACCCTATCGAATGAGACGGAAAAATGGAGAGGTCTTTGACATCGCTTTTGACGGCAGAATAGGCAGAACAGAATCAGGCGTTCTGGATCAGGCGTATTGTCTTTGGCGCGACGTCTCGCTCATGCGCAAGGCTCAGGCAGCCCTGATCGAAAACGAAGAAAAATTACGCGCTCTCACAAATCACCTTCAAACAGCCATTGAAAATGATCGCGCCCACCTGGCGCGTGAAATTCATGATGAGTTTGGTCAGTTGCTCACCGGGTTGAAACTGGATCTCGCGTGGTGTAAGAAAAACAGTCCAGAAGACACGAAACTTCAAGAACGATATAAGGCAATGAATTTCTATGTGGATGAAGCGATTAAAATCAGTCGCCGGCTTTCTTCTGAATTGAGACCCGGTTTACTTGATGATCTGGGGCTCATTCCTGCAATGGAATGGTATTTGGGCGAATTCATGCACCGGTCAGGTATTGAATGTCAGTCGCTTTTTCCTAAAGATGAGCCAACTCTAGAAACTTCTCTCAAAACTACGGTCTTTCGCATCTTTCAGGAATGTCTGACCAATATCGCCCGCCATTCGCATGCAACCAAAGTCGATATCTCGATGAAGATCGAAGACAACCTGTTGACCATGGAAATCAGAGATAACGGCAGAGGAATTACTTCTAAAGAGATCAATGATAGCCGATCATTAGGCTTGCTGGGAATGCAAGAGAGGGCGAGACAGGCCGGTGGTAGTATCGAAATTACTGGAAATAAAAACAAAGGAACTTCAATTGTTTCGAAATTCCCATTATCTGTATCTGTTGGATCCGAGGGAGTGTCATGATAAAACTGTTAATCGCAGATGATCACGCAATTGTCAGGCGCGGCGTAAGAGATATCCTCTCAGAGCTGCCATACCCCATCGAAGTTACTGAAGCAGATTCTGCAACAAACGCGCTGCGTGAAATCGCCAGCAAAAACTTCGACATATTAATCCTCGACATATCCTTTCCCGATGGAAATGGTCTGGAAATTCTTAACCAGATTAAAGCCATAAAACCAGCCTCCAAGGTGCTTTTTTTAAGCATGTACCCTGAAGAACAATATGCCCGGCGTGCCATGAAAAATGGAGCATACGGTTATCTCACCAAAGACAGTGCCCCCACCGAACTGGTACTCGCCATTGAAAAACTCATATCAGGTCAAAAATATGTTACCTCAACGCTTGCTCAAATTCTGGTCGAAGACCTGACGACTCCGCACGAAAAGAAACCCCACGAAACCCTTTCAGATAGAGAATTCCAGGTAATGCTCGAACTGGCCAGTGGAAAGAAAATTACAGATATCGCTGCTGCGATGTTCATCAGCCCCAAGACGGTCAGCACCTATCGTTCGCGAATTTTTGAAAAACTTAAGATTTCTAGCACAGCCGAATTGGTGTGCTATGTGATCGAAAACGGCCTCATACAAAAATAATTCGACCTTTTTTGTAAGATTTTCCTGACATCAATAAGAAGATTCCCCCTACAAACGGTTACGCGATAATCTGATTTTTTTCATTTCAGCGATTGTCTATAGTCATCTTAGCTGTAGATCGATCGTTGTTATTCACCATTCTTGTACCAAAAATTATTTGAGGAGGAGAAATGAGCAAGAAGCTAGTATATGCTTTACTGGCAATCCTGATGACTGTAGGTTTGTTCGGCTGCGGCCCTGCAAAGCCAGCAGAAAAACAGACGGTCAAGATCGGTTTCATCGGCCCACTGTCAGGCGGCGGTGCGGCAGTTGGTATTGGCGCGAAAAATTCGTTCCAATTGAAAGTGGATGAAGTGCTTGCTTCAGGCGATTATCCTTATAACGTAGTGGTGGTTTATGAGGATGATGCATCTGATCCAGCCACCGGTGTTGCCGCTGCAACCAAGATCGCATCTGATCCTGATGTGGTTGCTGCTGCCACACACTGGAACAGCCCGGTGGGGTTGGCAACCGTCGACGTTTTCCACAAATACGGCATGGCTCAGGTATTCTGGGGAACCATCCATCGCGATATCATCTACGGCAATGATTATAAAGAACCCGTCCGTGTTATCCCAACCTCTGAACAGAGCATGGAACTTGCCGCAGACTATGCGAAGCAATTTGGGATCATGAAATGGGTCATTATCAACGATACGACGGATTACGGCACAAAAATTCGTGATGAATTCACAGCCGCCATTGAAAAACGTGGTGGTGAAGTTCTCGAGGCTATTGGCGTCACTGTTGGTCAGCAAGACTTCTCTGCAGCGTTGAGCCGTGTTGCTGAACTTCAGCCAGAAGGCATCTTCTATGCCGGTGTCACAACTGAGGCAGCAGGCGTTAGAATGCAAGCTGTGAAGATGGGATTAACAAACGTCCTCTTTATGGGGCCTCCAGGAATCCAATCAGACACCTTCGGCGAAATTACTGGCGCAGATGCAGAAGGAACATTCTGCTCAGGTACATTTGATGTCAACAGTTCAGAAGCAGGTAAAGCATTCGTCGAAGCGTACAATGCGAAATACACTGAACCATTTGAACAGAACGGCCCATACGCCTATGATTCAGCCGCCATCATTCTCGAAGCCTTGAAAGCAGTTGGTCCTGATCGCGCAAAGATCGTGGATTACATCCTTTCCCACTCATATCAGGGCGTCATCGGTAAAATCGAATGGGATGAATATGGCCAGAACTATGTTGGTGGTTTGACAATGTATGTCAACCAGGATCAGAAATGGGTGAAATACGAGGATTCTGAATACGCAAGTGGCAAGAGAACTCTTCCCTGGGCGAAATAAGTTCTAATTCGAAAGTGAAAGCGCGCATGAACTTGCGCGCTTTCACTAACATTTTTTCATTGTAGGAAGAATAAAGTGAATACTTTTTTACAGCTTCTCATATCCGCTTTGCTGGTCAGCAGCCTTTATTCACTTGTGGCTGTGGGTTTCACCATGTATGTGGGGGTGATTAACCTCGCAAACTTTTCACATGGCGACACCTGCGTTTTAGGAACATTCTTAATGATGCCGCTTTTCCTTTACGCCACCAAATTGGGTTGGATATCTGCTTCCACAGGTCTGGTAATTTTGATCCTGATCATCCTTCTCATTTTCTTGACTGGCTTGTGGGGAGCAGCGATATACACGATCCTCGTGAAACCATTGCTCGCTGCACCACGCTTGATTCTATTGCTTGCCACGGTTGCAGCGGGGCAAGTCATTCGTGAAGCAATCCGTGTTATCTATCCAAATGGCAGCAATCCGCAGGTTTTTCCAAAATTGCTACCGGCCGGAAGTCTCAATCTTTCAGGGATTACGCTTGGTTATGATAGCCTGACCATCATTTTTCTCACCATTATTTGCATTTTGAGTCTCAATTTCATCATTCAAAAGACAAAAATGGGAGTTGCCATGCGCGCGGTTTCTCAAAACGCGGATGTGGCACAAATGATGGGCATTAATATCGAAAAAACGATCATTTCTGTTTTTGTCATTGGGTCAGCCCTTGCAGGCATGGCTGGAATCCTTAATGGTTCATATTACGGAATTACCAAATTCAACCTTGGCAGCAACCTGGGAATCAAAGGGTTTTCAGCCGCAGTGATTGGAGGACTGGGTGACTTCAAGGGTGCAATTGTAGGTGGTGTATTGTTGGGATTTATTGAAGTTTTTGCAGCAGCTTACATTCCCAATGGTTCCCAATATCAAGACGTTTTTTCGTTCCTGGCGGTGATCGCATTTCTAATTTTCCGTCCTAGCGGCATCCTGGGTGAGAAAATTTTCGAGAAAGTATAGGTGTCTGTGTTATGGAAACCATAAATGTAAAAAACCGAAAGACACAATTCGCATTAAGAAAGCTGGTAACGCCTTTCTTATTAATCATTGTCGTTGCCTTGCTCTATTCGATCGTGGTTTTCGATAACTGGTTGATCACTCTGATCAGCCTGGCCATCGGTGTGGCCTTATTCTACGCTTACGCAAAACTGCCAGGGTTTAAAACGATCGTTACAGAATCTATGAGTAAAGACAAAATACTCCTGTTGATCGTGGGGCTGTTGGCAATCATTGCGGTTCCTCTTACGCTTCGCACCCAGCCATACATCATCCACATTTTGATTATCGCCCAGATCTCCATTATCCTTGCTCTTGGTCTCAACTTTCAGGTAGGCAGTACGGGAATACCGAACCTGGGTTATGCGGCTTTTTATGGTGTCGGTGCTTATACTTCTGCCCTTCTTTCAACAAAATTTGGAGTGTCTTTCTGGATTTCGATTCTGCTGGCAGGCTGTCTATCAGCCATTTTCGGGTGGCTGGTTGGACTGCCAACGCTAAAAACACGATCATATCATATGGCTTTGGTAAGCATCGCCTTCGGTTTAGTCACCTATATTTTGCTGAACAATATTGCGTTCACAGGCGGGCCAAATGGAATCAAAAACATTCCCCCGCCCGAACTTTTTGGAAAATCTCTTTTTTCTTCACTAAGGATCTTTGGGAATACCTATCCCGTACAGTTCAACTTTTATTACTTCGTTTTGGTCTTCGTGCTTTTGGCTTTTGTGGTTTCAAGATTTATCTTTAATTCAAAAATTGGTCTCTACTTCAATGCCGTTCGCGAAGATGAGATCGCTGCCAAATGCAGCGGCATTAACACATCGACGATGAAACTACTCGCCTTTTCGATAGGCGCTTTTTTCGCCGGGATAGCCGGTTCTCTTTACGCTCATTACATCGGGTATATCTCACCTGAAAACTTCAACATGAACACTTCCCTCCAGATTTTGGGAATGGTCATCATGGGTGGAATGGATAATATTGCAGGCGTAGGCATAGGAGCTTTCATCTTATCCGTAGCACCCGAGAAATTCCGTTCTCTTGCAGATTTCCGAATGCTTGCCACTGGCCTGATCATTTTACTCATGCTCATGTTCCGCCCTTCAGGCATTATCAAGCAACAAATTCGAAAATATACCAGCAAGCATCTCATGACTGAAAAATTAACACAGGGTGAACACCATGGCTGAAATTTGTTTATCCTCGAAAAATCTAACGATGAAATTTGGCGGGTTGGTTGCCATAGATAATGTGTCATGGACCCTGCATCAAGATGAAATCCTTGGCATCATCGGTCCAAATGGTGCAGGTAAAACAACTATTTTCAACGTCGTCTCGGGTCTTTATACTCCTACATCTGGTGAAATCCAATTCAAAGGAAACATCATCAATGGTTTACCGCCTTATAAGATAGCCAAAATGGGGATTAAGCGAACTTTTCAACAGAGCCGTTTGTTTGACAACATCAGTGTGTTAGACAACGTTCTAGTCGGAATGGCAACTCTCTCTAAAGGAACACTCGTGAAGTCGCTAATCCGCCGAAAACAAATGGCTAAAGAACTTGATGAGAACATTCAAAAAAGCCTTGGTATCCTCAATCATTTCAGTCCTTTTCTTGCAGAAAACCCTTACAGAAAGGCTGGTGATCTTGTTCCGGGGGAACGAAGAAAACTTGAGATTTGCCGTGCCCTGGCATCTGACCCCGATGTCTTGCTACTAGATGAACCCGCTGCAGGAATGGATCCTAACGAGTCTGCCGAATTGATGGAGGATATTTTAAAAATTCGCGATATTCGAAAAGGGATAGGCATCATTCTGATCGAGCATGATATGGCAGTAGTCCAAAAGACCGCTGATTTTATTGTCGTCATCTCATACGGAAAAGAAATCGCCAGAGGTTCGTTTGCCGAAGTTTCTTCGAATCCGTTAGTCCAAGAAGCCTATTTAGGAAGCGAGAAAGAAAATGCTTGAACTTACAGATATCAGGGTCAAATACGGAAAGTCAGTAGTCATCCACGACGTGTCATTATCCATCCAACAGGGTGAAATCGTCAGCATTCTGGGGCCAAATGGATCAGGCAAGACCACTCTCGTTCGTAGTATTGTCGGTTTGACCCCCGTCGTATCTGGTGAGATCAAGTTCCTTAATGAAAACATTCAGAAATTAAAACCTCACCAAATTGTGGCCAAAGGGATCGTGGTGGTGCCAGAAGGACGCGGTATATTTCCGAAGATGTCCATCGAAGAGAATTTGAAAACCGGGTTTATGTTCATTGAAAAAGACAAGAATGTCATGAATGAGAGAATTCAAGAAGCATATGATCGGTTCCCGATTCTTGGACAGAGACGAAACCAATTGGCAGGCACATTATCTGGCGGAGAGCAAACCATGTTAGCCGTATCTCGAGCGATGATGCGCAAACCAAAATTACTTCTGATGGATGAACCATCACTTGGGCTGTCACCCAAACTGGTTCAACAGACCTTTGGCATCATCCAGGAGCTCAATCAGGCAGGGACATCCATTCTGTTGATTGAACAGAATGCTGTAAAAGCCCTGGCGATTTGCACTCGTGGGTATATCCTGCAAAAGGGAAATGTCGTTCTTTCGGGAACCAGGGAACAACTCATCGCAGACGAAAAGGTTCATAAAGCATACTTTGCCATGGATTAAAGATGATTAGAGTTAAGAGCATTCACCATATCGGCATCGCAGTAAAAGATTTACAAGAATCTTTGCATTTCTGGAGCGATGTAATTGGGCTGCCCCTAACCATGACAGAACGAGTTCCGTCTCATCAAGTTGAAGTGGCTTTTTTAACTTCAGGTGAATCGAACATCGAACTCTTAACCCCTCTCGAGGGCAACTTGCCAATGAAAGACTTTATCACACAGAAAGGCGGCGGGCTCGATCATCTCTGCCTCGAAGTGGATAATCTGGAAGAGACCATTCACGAGCTGAAGCAAAATGGAATCAACCTCATCGACGAGACTCCAAAGGTGCTGCCTGGAAGAAAGATTGCCTTTGTCCACCCTTCCTCGGCCGATGGGGTGCTGCTTGAGTTCTATGAAATAACATAGAGAAACATACTCTTGAGTTTCAATATTCTCTTTTCACCTCAATGATTCATTACATCAGATGTGATGTGAATCGCAGCAAGAGAAAAATCAAAATTCTGCAAGTAATAAGAAAAAGGTGATACAGCTTAAGCCATATCACCTTTTCTTATTATTTATTAATCAATCAAAGAGAAAATCCTGGTGTATAAACCGCCGCCTCTATAGGATGCCCTTCAATCCATTAAACAAAGCTTGAAACCCCGCTGCGCCAGGAAAGCCATCACTTCTTGATGTGTTGGCACTGAACGCGCGTCCATCCCGGTGACCTTAAGCCCGGCCACAGCGCAGGCATACACCAGCGCGTCGCGCAGGCTGGCACCTCTCACCCTTGCAGCAATGAACCCGGCGTTGAATGAGTCACCCGCTCCTGTGGTGCTATTGACGTTAACCTGAAACGCCGGGCATGATTCCTCACCATCTGCGCTGAACACCGATGCCCCCTTCTCTCCCTGCTTAACGACCACAATTTTCGCCCCCCGCCCGCGGATCATCCCGGCAGCTTCCCGTAGCGTTTTTCCCGGGAACATCAATTCCACCTCATTGTCGCCAATTAAGACCACATCTGAAAAGGAAAATGCTTTCCATTGGGCTATGCGCAATTCATCCCTGAACACATTCCCTTCCAGACGCAGGTTTGGATCAAAAAATACGTTACATCCAGTCTGGTGCGCCTGCTCCAGCACCTTCAGCAGCACCGAGCGCGAAGGTTCTTCCACCAGACACACCCCAGTGGAATGTATGATCGGGATTTCTTTGAAATTTATGCCTGCGAAATCTTGCTCATCCAGCAAAGTATGTGAAGCCCCCTTGGCGCACGCAATAAATGTACGTTCTCCCGTGTCGTCAACAATGGCCAGAACGATCCCTGTAAACGCTCCGGGGCGGAGCCGTATCCGGCTGGTGTCCACTCCCACTCGTTGAAATTGCTCAATCGTGTACCGTCCGTAAGGGTCATCACCTACACAACCGATAAACGACGATCTTAAACCCAGCCTTGCGATACCTGCAGCGACGTTGGCTGTGGTTCCCCCCGGGCTCAAGGTTACTGCGGTGCTCCAGATATTGCCTCCCCGCGGTGGAAGCTGCGACGCACGTGTGGTAAGATCTACCATCGCGTCACCAATACCCAAGATTTCTACCTGTGTGATCTTTTTTTCGCTAACCATAATGGAATCCTATCAATCATTTTAATGGCAAAAGACTCGAGCCGGGTTTTCAACTGTGATCAGATGGATGACTTCACTCGAAAATCCCGCGGCCTTCATCGCCGGGATCACGAATTTTGGAATATTGACATAACCAATCCCACCCCACTTTTTTAACATAAGCTTAAGGCACATATCTCCTGAAATCAACAGGTGTTCTTGATTTCCCAGATCCACCTGCTGCTTGAGAAAACCAATCTTTTGCTCATCGTTAAGCTGCCACATTCGATCATTGATCCAGCCGCATCCAAAAGTATCGAACTCAATATATGCACCGCGTTTACAAAGTGAATCCAAATAGGCGGTTTGGAGCCCCAGGAAATCCTGGTGGCAAAGGATGACCCGCCGCAAATCACAGCCCACGTCCTCGAGAATATCTAAGATGCGGTGACTATCTGGCTGCCAGATATGGGGGTGCACGGCCAGGGCACAACCGATTTTAGCCTGAGCTCTTCCCACAGCACGCAGAGTTCGAATTTCAGGCTCTTGATCAATTTCACCAACAAACCCGGCTTTGAGAATTCCAGGGTAAACACCGCCATCGACGCCATTGTAGAATTCATCGAGAATGCGGGCTTCAATGAACGCCTCGCTAAGACTCCGCTCAGTTTCAGTAAGCGATGGCAGGGTATAACGTCCGGAAGACATGATAATGTTCACCCCTGTGCGTTCTGCCACCAGGCGCAGCCTCTGGGGGTCGCGCCCCATAGCAGGAGAACACGAGAGGTCAGCAATTGTTGTTCCACCCAGTGTTTTAAAAGCAAGCACTTCATTTAGGGAACTTTCAAGATCATCAAGAATTGGATTGTCTCGATATTCCCAGGGTTGGTTCACCACCTTTGAACGGTTTTGCAGGGTTACTGGTTGGCGGTAGTCATTCCTCTGGTTTTCATCCCGCGGCTCAACCGGACAGTAACAGCGCAAATCAACAAAAAGATGCTCATGCGGCAGGGTTAATCCCAGTTCATCTTCGGCCAATGGGCCAGTTACACTCATTACCGACGACATTTTTGACCTGCGATCACTTCTGTTCGGTGCTGGTAAACGACCTGGCGAAACGGCTCATCAGAGTAATCGCCAGGATGGTGATGATGTAAGGCAGCATCAGCGGGAACTGCGGTGGAATAATCTCTGTAGGAATACGCAGACTGGCAGCATCGGCGATGCCAAAAATCAAGCTGGCGATCAATACGGTAACCGGGTTGCCGCTGCCAAATAGAACGATTGCCAGCGCTACGAAACCACGCCCCGCGACCAAAGACAATGCAAACATCCCCAGATAACCAAGGGAGAGGTGGACCCCTGCCAGACCACACAGAGCTGCGCTGATGATAAATGCGGCAAAGCGGATACCTGTAATGCTCTTTCCTGATGCGCTCACCGCGAGCGGATTTGACCCCGCAGCCCTTAGCCAGAACCCAAAAGGTGTCTTGTAGAAGACCACAAAAGTCACCAGTACAAGCAAAAAGGAAACGGGCACCAGAATGGTATAGTTGTTAAATAACACATTCAGAATCTTGTTTTCCGCCAGGAAGGGCAGCGAGACCGTTGGAAGCAGCTTCGCATTAGGTGAAAGAAGCATTGATATCTGGTCATAGTACTGGCGGATGATATATGCAGCCACACCACCCATAAAAATATTTAATGTAATACCAATAGCAAAGATATCTGCTTTCAATCGCAACACAAAGAAGGCATAAATAAGACCCACGAAAACTGCGGCTAAGACGCCAAATAATAATCCCATCAGCCAGGATCCAGTTGTAAAGCTGACGATGTAGCCAACCAGCGCGGCGATTAACATCATCCCTTCCATACCGATATTCGGGACACCGGCAACCTGCATAAAAGCACCACCAAGCGCTGCCAGAAGCAGCGGAGTGGTAAGACGAATGGAAGCGCGTAAAAATTCGGCCAAATTTTCCATGCTTTTACCTGCGTTTCACTAATTTAGTAATTCCTGCCCAGATGTTCGACCGGGTGATGACCAGTAAAATAATGACACTTTGTAAGATACTGCTAAATTCGGTAGCAATCCCAAGTCGCGCCTCCAGCCCAACAGTGCTATTGGATAAAATCGCGAAAATGGCCGACACGATCAAAATCAAAATTGGGCTGTTGGCGGCGATTATGGCGATCAGAACGCCTGTGAAGCCGATCCCGCCACCCAGGTTAAGAATAAATTTATGATAAGAACCCAACACCAGAATCGTGCCTGCTAATCCTGCCAGAGCACCGCCAATTAACATTGAAAGGAAACGCATACGATTGTCTTTTACGCCGCCATAGCGGGCAAACTCGTCGTTAGAACCAAGTACCCGCCATTCATACCCCCAGCTGGTCTTCCAATCAAGAAAGCAGATCAGGATAAAAGTGGCAATAACAATATACAAACCAGTGCTTAGATTGGAAAGAGGAACCATCTGTGACAGAATCGCTGATTCCTGCACGAGGGATGTTTCAGCGTTAGCAGACCCAGGAGCACGGAACGGGTAATTCACCAGATAACCCGTCACCAGCGCAGCCAGATAATTCATCATGATCGTGGTAACGATCTCGTTGGCTTTGAATTTCAAGCGCACATAGGCCGGTATCGCAGCCCACAACGCTCCGCCAGCCATTCCCGCCAGCACAGCCAGACCAATATGCAGCACGGGCGGCAACCCGGTAACGTAGACACCCACCATGGCCGAAAAGAATCCGCCCATGGCCAGCTGCCCATCACCGCCAATATTCCACACGCCTGCTTTGAACGGGATCGCTGCAGCTAACGAGACCAGCACAATCGTCAACATACGGCTGATCATGTTGGCAAAACGGAAAGGAGATGCGAAAGTGCTTGACCCGGCTGCTGCCAGCACATCTTTTGGAGCTGATCCATTCAGCCACAGCATTGCAAAACCCAAGAGCAGCGCCAGAGCGATGGTGCTGATAAAACTTAATCCCTGTTGGAAGATAGTTCGACGTATCTTGTTAGTCGCTTTCATTGGCCATTTCTCCGCGATCCAACCATGTACTGGCCCAGTTCAAACCTGTTCGTACTTTCAGGCGTGGTAATGGCTACCAACTCTCCAGAATACATGACTCCAATCCGATCACTCAGACTGAATATTTCATCCAGGTCACCAGACACCAGTAAAATTGCACATCCTGAATCACGCCTGCGAATCAATTCAGATTGGACGTATTTTGTTGTACGAATATCAATCCCCTGGCTGGGATAAGCCACAATAAGGAAAGGTGTATTCATTGAAAATTCACGGCCGATAACCAGTTTTTGAAGATTACCGCCCGAAAGGCTGCCCGCATTGATCTCAAGCGAACTGGCAACGACTTCATACTGTTTGATAATATCAAGGGCAAATGATTCCATTTTTTCCTGTTTTAAGACCAATCCCTGGTGAAAATCAGGCAGATAATGGTGACCCATTACAAGGTTGTCTAAAACAGAGAGAGAAACAGCTGTTCCACGCGTAACCCGGTTTTCCGGTACGTACGCCATTCCATTCAGCCGTCTTTTCCGAATATCCCACTTCACCACACTCGTCCCATCAAAGAGGATATCACCCTCACTTGCCGGACGCATTCCCACCAGGGCCTCGATCAACTCGCCCTGTCCATTTCCCCCCACCCCGGTGAGACCGAAGATCTCGCCACGATGCACTTCAAAACTCACGTTCTTAACCAAATCTCTGCCACCAGAACGAACGCATAAATTTTTTACTTCTAACAAAGCAGCACCGAACTGATGCGGGGCTTTTTCAACAACACTGAGCGGTTCATCACCGACCATCAATCGGATCAATTGGTCTTTGGTTACCGAAGCTCGTGGAAGAGTGGCCACCAGGTTTCCTTTGCGCAGCACACTGATCTCATCAGCAATTGAAAAAGCTTCCTCAAGCTTGTGGGTAATCATAATGATCGTCTTGCCCTCATCGCGCAATTTACGCAAAATTTCGAGCAGCTTTTCAATCTTTTGAGGGGTTAACACGGAGGTTGGCTCATCAAGAATTAAGATTTCGGCTCCGCGGTAAAGCGCCTTGCCAATTTCGACAATCTGGCGTTCTTCCACTGAAAAAGAACCCACCGGCACATCAAGTTTCAATGGCATGTCGAGCAGGTCTAATATTTTTTGTACTTTTTGATTGACCTTGTCATAATCTGCGAAAAAGAGATTTTTGCGCGGTTCAATCCCAAGCGCAAAGTTTTGTCCGATGGTGAACTCATTAACCAGCGTAAAATTTTGATGGATAAACCCGATGGAAAGGCGCAGGGCTTCTGCCGGGCTGCTGATCTTTACCGTTTTTCCCCGTATCTGAATTTTACCCGAAGTTGGTTGTTCCTCTCCAAAGAGAATTTTCATTAGGGTTGTTTTCCCTGCACCGTTTTCACCCAGTACAGCGTGGATGTGCCCTTCGATCACCTGTAAATCGATTCGGTCATTGGCAACAGTATCACCAAACACCTTGGTTATCTGATGTGTTTCGATGGCGTAAGTCACTGGTAATCTCTTCTTATAAGTAATTGAGTCTCTAATACTTGAGCAGGGTGGATAAACGATCCACCCTGCTCTCACAAAAGTATTACTGAGCGGTGTAGGTCTCTACAACAACCTTGCCATCGATAATATCCTGGGCAAAACCCGCAACCTTATCCTTAACTTCTTGCGGAACCAGGTCGGGATCCATATCGCCATAAGAGATTCCGACACCACCCTCTTTCAGACCGTAAGACATCACTGCGCCGGTCTGAATCTCACCCGCGAGGAAAGACTGGGTGAACAGGAAAATTGAATCACCAACATTTTTAAGCATACTTGCAACAACCCAATCGGGGGCCAGATTCTTCTGGTTGGTATCGACACCGATGGCATATTTTTGAGCTTCTTTTGCGGCTTCGAACAAACCAAGACCAGTAGGACCCGCAGCCTGGAAGATGATGTCAGCACCAGCACCATAGATAGCCAAAGCAGTTTCTTTCCCCTTGGCAGGATCGAAGTGCGTACCAGCGTACTGGTTGATGACTTCAATATCCTCGACGGCATACTTGGCACCCTGATTGAATCCAACCTGGTAATCATGAATAACTGGCATATCGGCGCCACCCATGAAACCAATCACCTTGGCTTCATCTGTCTGCGGTAGAGCGGTGTTTTCAGTGGTCAACAGAGCAGCGAGGGTTCCCATCAAGAATGCGCCTTCATTCTGTTTGAAGACCACGGAGGTCATTCCTTCAATGGAGGATGCGCCATCAACATACACAAAGGTCTTATCAGGGTATTGCGGAACAACCTGTTTCAGCTGTTCATCAAAAAAGTAACCAGGAACCACAAAGATCAGGTCAGCCTGTTCTGCTGCGGAGAGCAAAACATCCAGGTTGTTATTGTTATCGTTTTTATTGGAAACGATAACCGTATTGAGTCCCAATTCAGATGAGATTCGTTGAAGACCAGCATTGGCTGAATCGATGAACCCCATATCACCAACTTCGCCACCGGCAACAACCGCAACCGTGATGGCAGCAGGAGCTTCAGTTGGAGCGGTTACTGGCGCTTCAGTGGCAGCAACAGGTGCTTCAGTTGGTGCAGCAGGTTCAGTTGCTGCTGGAGCGCATGCCACAAGCATGGAAACAAGAACCAAAAGACTAACAACAACCATCAACTTTTTCTTAATCATCGGGCTACCTCTTTCGATATATGTGTAGGATAAGTAAAGCTGTAAAGAAAACCGGCAATTAGAATTCCCTGACACCTCCTCTCGCAATAGGTCAATTTGAGAAATTGCTCTAACATCGGCTTCGGATTTCTTTTACGACTTCCATCAGTTCCCTTACGCGATTCCGATCGACCACATTAGAGCTGACGCCGTCTTTCTTTAGCGATGTACCAACAATGGCGCCATCGGCAATAGCTAAAATTTTTGCTGCATGTTCTTTGCGGAAACCACTGCCCACCAACACGGGGAAATCCTCAACGGCATCCTTGGCCTCTTTAAGATCTTCCAGTTTGGTCTCCTTACCGGTGTGGGTGCCGCTGATAATGACCGCGTCCGACAGGAAATACTTGGCATCTAGAGCTGAGTCACCCAGAGGACGGTTGACCAACGGAGCAGAGTGCTTGATATGCACATCGGTAAAGATCTTGATGGAGGGATCCAGAAACTTGCGGAAGCGCAGGAGCTCATGAGGCTTTGGGCACACCAGGCCAGAAACATCCACAGAGGCTTCGGTGAAGAAAGTGGCACGCACGAATTTGGCTCCAACCGCATGAGCAACGCTCAAAGAAGCTTTTGGATCAGCCAGGATGCAGATGCCCACCGGTTTGGATGCGGCACGGATGACATGATCACTGATCACCGCCATGGCAGCGGTCAATTCTGGTCCGACCTCCTGGGGGTAATACGTGGGATCTGAGAAATTTTCTACTTCTAATGCATCCACGCCGCCTTCCTGCAGTTCGTTAGCATCATAAAGAGCGCGGTCAATGACTTCTTTTAGACCTTTTCCGTTATAAATCGGCGAACCTGGCAGCGGAGGAAGATGCAGCATACCAATGATTGGCTTCTTCACGCCAAAAAGATCATGAAAACTTTGGAAACGAGTGTCGTCAGGGTACATACTCATGGGATGATTTCTCCTATTTTGGCCAAATGGTACGAGCAACTTTCATGAAAGCGCTCAATTTTTTCGGATCGATTGGGGCTTCAGTGTCTTCGTTCACTTTAATATGCGTGCCTAGAATTGCACCGTCGGCATACTTCTTGTAGAGAGGAAGATTCTTCTCATCCACTCCGCTGGCAACGAAAACCGGTGTGGCTTTTACAGATTCTTTTACTTCTTTTACGTCATCAGCCTTGGTCTGCGCGCCGGTTGCAATTCCCGTAACAAGGATGGCATCAGCCAGACCGCGGTGCTCTGCATCGGCTGCGGCTTCACCGATTGGCCGCTGTGATAAGGGGTAACCGTGTTTGATATGAACATCAGCAAAGATCTTCACATCAGCATTGAGGAATTTTCGATAACGCAGTGTCTCAGCGGCAATACTGTCCATCAAACCCGCATCTACCACGTATGTTTCGGTGTAATATGGCACTCGTATGAATTTTGCGCCAACCGTGTTAGCAATCGCCATACCTGCGATAGCATCCGATTGCAGTACACACATCCCCAAAGTCAAACCGGGAACTTCGCGGGCAATATTTGCGGCCACATACGTCATGGCTGCAATGGTTTCAGCCGGAACACGTTTATAGAACATAACGTCGCCAAAGTTTTCGACAATGGCCCCATCCACACCCGCTTCCTTCAACATACGCGCATCCACCAGGGCCAGATCGGTGATCTCCTGCATCGACATGCCATCATAGCGGGGTGAACCCGGCAGTGGTGCCAGATGAACCATACCAATAATCGGTTTCCTGGTCCCAAAAATCCTTTCCAACTCACCAAATTTGTCGATCATTTGCATACCTGCTTTCCTTTCGAATCAAATAAGTTCTTTTCGATAAAACAACCAGTCGTAAGGCTCTACTTACCGCTCTGTCGATAAAGCTCAACATCCACACTGTAGATCGAGCCATTAAACACAACTTCGACATACTCGATGGGTATTACCGCACCCTGTTCATCCTGGATGAAAGTGGTGCGCAGCATTCGCAACACCGGTGCTCCCGCCTGAATATTCAACTTGTGGGCTTCATTTTCTGTTGCGAGATCTGCCCGAATGTTTTCTTTGGCACTGCGAATCGAAAGCCCCATTTCGCTCTCGAGAAGCGAATAAATGGATAAGGCAGAGTAATTCAGGTTGGCCAACCCTGGAAACCTAACCGTATTCATCCATGAAAGAGCAAGCCCGATTGGCTCGCCATCAACCAGACGTAAGCGTTCAACCCGTAAAACATGGGCATCTGTCGGTAGCGATAACGCCTTAGCGGCCTCAATCGATACCTTATCCATGTATTGCCGCAGTAGAACAACACTGGGAGTTCGACCATACCGGCTCGACTCTTCCGTAAAGGACGCGAGAAATGGCAATTGAGTGCGTACCTGCGGAACCACAATGGTTCCACGGCCCTGCTCGCGGCGCACCATGCCTGCGTTGGTAATCAGGCCAAAAGCAAGGCGCACGGTGGTACGGCTGACATTGAAATCACGGATATAATCCGCTTCACTGGGCAGCACATCCCCCGGTTGATAAACCCCACTGGAAATCTGCTTCTTAATATAATCCGCCAACTGACGATAAACCGGGATTCCGCTCTCGCGATCAAAAAAGTCCGACTGCATCATCTGTGCGTTCTCCATCGAACCAGGAATATTACAACGTTCATATTATAGCAACTTTATAACGTTATAACATTACACCAAGACAATAGCGTTATCAGACGAGGTTTACAATGACAAATGTCATATCAGAAGGGTGACATTTTACGTGACAAGTTGAAGGCGTGACCAATTCGCTGGAATAATAGAAATAGAAGGAAGACTTGAAAAGATTAAATATTTTTGAAAACGGGTGAGAATAGAGGAATTTGTGTCGATCAAGGCCACTTTGGGGTCACATCAAGGATGGTCCAGTTGAATCCCGGCCGCGTCTGGGACGATCTCGTGCAAATTGCCCTTCTTACCCCTTGATCGGCGATCATCCCGCATCGATGATTTCACAACAATCATACGACGGGTTTTCTACCCACCTTACCCTCTGATCGTATCGAAAAAAGCAGCCAGGTTATCCAGCGGCGAATGGGGTGGAATGTCGCAGCCAGAAGAAGGAATGAAATTCCTGTGCCCGGCGGTTGCCTGAAGCAGTTCCCGGGTTCTGGCAGTCACTTCCTGCGGATTCCCGTTGTGAAAGACTCCCGTGGGGTCCAGGTTGCCCGACAGAATGATATCCTCTCCAACCTGCGTCAATGCCTGGCCAATATCCATCGGTGCGCCAAAGTGGAGAATCTCCGCACCGGCTTCAAGCACTTTAGGAAGATGCACCAGCTTCGCCCCGCAGTTATGTAGTACGACCGTGAAATCAGGTGTAACCGTTGATTCGATGATCTGCTTTACATAAGCGGATGAGAATTGGCTTAATCCCCTTGGAGAAAGCAAACCAGCAGTCGGCTCAGCCATAATCACCCCCTGCACACCCGCTTCGCGAAAGGCGGTCAAATAACTGATCAAGTATTCGGTAACCTTTTCAAGCAACTTTTTCAGTGTATCAGGTTCAGTTAACGAGATCTCAAGTGATTCACTCACCCCGAAGATGCGCCCGGCCAACGAGAAAGGTCCGATCACCCCACCCAGAACCGGTATACCCTTGTCAATTGACAGCAGTTTCTGCGCTGTCTGCAATGACACGGCAGTGCGGCCACTGCCGATCATCGGGACAGGTAAGCGGTCAATTTCTGAAAGATCGGTCACCTTTCTGCCGATCACAGACGGAATTTCATCCTCAGTCATCCTGATCTCACAGCCAAATTCCTCGGCTTCAACGCTGAGATCCATGGCTGTCAGCATCACAGGAGTATTGAACCGCTCATGCAAAGCCAGGATGGCTTCAGACTGTGCATGTGCATCCGTCACAGACTGCCGCACGGAAGCGCCTGTGATCTCAAGCCCGGCGTAAATGCCAATGGGCATGGGTACCGGATTGGTCGAATTCAAGATGAAATTACCAAAACTAGTGCGCATTATAGTCTTATGCCTTTCCCATTAAACGCTTGGCAAGAGCTGCCGCCTGGCTGGCATCTGGAGCGAAACCGTCGGCGCCGATTTCATCAGCGTAGGATTGTGTAATCGGAGCTCCTCCAATGATGATCTTTACATCCTTCCTGACTCCTTTTTCTTCGAAGTATTGGATCGTAGCCTTGATATTGCTCATCGTTGTTGTCAGCAGGGCAGACATACCCAAAATATCCGGTTTGTGCTCGGTGACCGCTTCAAGGAATTTTTCTGGGGCAACGTCTGTGCCGAGATCCACGATCTGGAACCCGGCGCCTTCCAGCATCATGCTGACCAGGTTTTTGCCAATATCATGCAGATCACCTCTAACCGTTCCGATCACCACCTTACCACTGGGCTTGATATCCTGTTCAATCAGAACTGGCCGCAGGATATTCATTCCAGCCTGCATGGCTCTGGCAGAAATTAACATCTCCGGAACAAAGTACTCACCTTCCTCAAATAACCGCCCCACTTCTTTCATTGAAGCGACCAGTCCCTCATTGAGGATAATCTCCGCATCAATCCCGGCTTCCAGTGCTGATTGAACCGTTTGCTTCGCCGCTGAAGCGTCTCCGTCAACGATGGCATTGAAGATTTCACTGATTTTTGTATCCATTAATTTTCTCCTGAAAAATCTGAGCATTCCTGTTTTGAAAAGAAAAATTCGAGCGAGTGGGGCAGGCTGTTACGCCAGGTGGTATAGTTATGCCCACCGTTGACTTCATGATATTTTACATCGTATCCCTTCTCAGACAATAGGTTATGCATCCTATGGTTGATGGAATAAAGAAAATCATACCTGCCGATATCCATCCAGATCTTGATTGGTAATATTTGTTCACGATCCACCAGATCGAATATTGAAAAGTCTTCTCCATACATCCGAAACGCTCCCGCCTGGCAAATCACTCTGCCAAATATTTGCGGGGCTCTGAGAGAGGTATACAACGCCATCATCCCACCCATCGAAGCCCCGAGCATGCAAAACGACCCGGGATTTTTCTTGATATCGATTAGATTAAGTTTCTCACAGGCAAGCGGGATTACCTTATTGAGCACGAACGATACCGTGCTGTCATTCCCGGCATATTCAACAAACCGGGCTTTCGTGCTGGGAACGAGAGCCAAAGCCACCGGCCGGATCATTCCAATAGTAATCATCTGATCAACCATCGACACGATGTGACCGCGCTTTAGATAGTCATAGCCATCGTAAACCACCAAAAGGTCACAAGGCTCATCATGATTGGGTTGATAGAGATAAATCTTCCGATGCGAATCAAGCAATCGCACATCATCTACGATCTCGTGTTCAGTAACTATCCCATGAACAGGTTTTTTCACTGCATACCGCGATGGGGTAAAACCAGGCATATAGAAATAATTGTTAATATCACCCGTCCCGTTGTTAACTTTACGCGGGTTGAGCGGATCAAGGATACGTTGGCCATTGACCGCAAAGGAATACTCCATATACGTATCCAATGGTAATTCAAGTTCGGTTTTCCAGGTATCTTGCGATATTTGTTCCAGCCTGACACCATTTTCGAAATCCCAGAGGTTGAAATCACCTGCCAGAACGGGCTGTTCGTCACTTTTCAGAGAGAATACCACGTGCTGACCGATGATCACCGGGTTTAGGTTGAGTAAAGATTTCTTTTTACCACAGGTCATATAGATCTCCGATTCAGCACAAAATCAATCCAGACATTGGAGCGAGATCAATCCATTTATGTGTCCGGCGTTCACCAATGCGTTCCAATTGCGTTGAAAAAAGAACCGTAGTCCAGATCTGTGGAATTTCAATCTGTTGTGTATTTTCAGATGGATTAAATACACACAAGAGTCTGGAATGTGTCGTTTCTCTTGAGTAACAGAAACAATCGCGAGAGGCAGTGACCAGTTTCCATTCACCTGTTCGCAGAACTTCTTGCGCTTTCCTGAGCGCGATCAATGCCTTGTAGTATTCAAATAATTCATGGTCTTGCTGATCGCCCCAGGGCATAGGCAGCCGCGCTTCTTCCAAGATGCCGAAGCCTCCCCTGCGGTCACGTGTTCCCCGATTTTGTGATAATCCAACCTCAGTTCCGTAATATATCATCGGGCTGCCTGAGAGGGTAAACTGGCACAACGCGGCCAGTTTTAAAGCCTGTTTGCGATTACCAGCTGCCCACAAAAATCGATCCATATCGTGATTATCTAAAAAACAGGGCCTCGAGAAATACCCCGGAAAAACGGAATGGTGCCCCTGGAGAAAGTGGCAAAATTTTTCAGCCGTCCATACACGCGTGGCGAAAGTTTGTCTGAGCGCTTCAAGCAGAACAAAATCAAGGCACCCGTCCAACAATCCTTCGAAGGCCATTTGGGCATTAACTGAATCTACCACTTCACCAATTGTCCAGCAATCTGGCTTAACCACGCGTGTTGCCAGACGAAAATCTGCCCAAAAATCAGGAGTCGGACCAATAGCATAATCTAAGCGTAAACCATCGATACCAAACTCCAACCAGTAACACGCAGCATCGATCATATACCTGCGTGCATCGGGATGACGCAGGTTAATCCGCGGCATTGTCGACACATTGAAAAAGCAATCATAAGAATCTGGGTAGTGTGTGAAGATGTACCAGTCACGGTAAGGACTATCCGGACGGGAGATCGCATCCCGGAAAGTCTCATGCTGATCAGACCAGTGATTGGGAACAAAATCCAAAATCAAACGCATTCCACGATGGTGAAGATCATCCAGCAAATTTTTGAAATCTTCCTTCGTCCCCACTACAGGATCAATCTCAAAATAATTTGTGGCATTGTAGCGGTGGTGATTATCGCAGGTGAAAATCGGGCTCAAGTAAAGAGTGTTCACACCGAGGTCTTCGAGGTAATTCAGTCGGCTTTGGACGCCTTTTAAGGTTCCACCATAGATATCCTGAATCGTCTGCACCTGGTTCCAATCCTTTCCAGGCTGAGTAGCAAAGCGGTCGATCATGATATGGTAGATAATGGCATCTTTTGCCCAGGCTGGTTCGCTAAAGCGGTCAACCAGATATGCGTAATAATTTCCATTATCAGCGTAAATGATCGAGCCTTCAGCCGTCTTGATACAGATGCGATACCTCACAGTAGTCAGGTCAGGAAACCCCGGGAGTGTGCATGAATAAGTGTGAACATATCCCCAGGTTAGATCATCCCATTCCGCTTTGATCCATTGCATGGGTTGAACAAAACCATGGATGGCGCGCCCCTCATCGCCCTCTGGATCTATTCCATCAATCGTGTAATAAACCCAGGCGGCCACAGCGTGTTGGTTCTGCCCCACGGTGAGGGTTAGCGTCACAGGTTCTTCAGGCTGTGGATCTCGTGGATAACGGGCGGATAAATGTGAAACCCCAAGTCGCCTTTGCTTGTATAGCTTCAAGCGTAATTCATCAGTATCCATCGTGCCAAAAATAAAATCATCCATTACCCGGCCTTCCTTCTAAACCATTCCACTAATTCTTTGCCTTCCTTGGCGTCGGCAACGACACTCGCAAATTGAATATTGCATTGAGCAGTAATCAGATCATAGTTCTCAACCAGTTCAGCCGGTGTACAACCTACTGTTAATGGAATCCCATTTACCCGTGGCAGCAGCCACTCAAGCTTATCGAAACCGCGTGGAATATTCGGATCATCTGAAATTTGCACTCCCAGTAACCGCTCCAGTTTGGTAATCTCAGGAATACACCGAATTCCCAACGAATGAGTATGAATTTGACCGTAGCCAAACGCATTGATCACTTTTTGCGTGTAGGGGCGGGCAAATTCAGCATACGTTCTTGGCGAAATTAAACAGGCAATATCTTCAGACATACAAATTGTGCCCGGTCGAAGCCATGCACCTGCAATATTTCCTTCAAAATTTTCTCCGGTGATTCTACGCAGCCGCGACGCAATCCAGATAATCGCGTCAGCGCAGAAATCCATAAATTGGTGAACCTTCTGTGGTTCATCGGTAAAATCAGTAAACAACGCTTCACCGCGTAGAGAATGCGCCAGATCAAGCGGCGAATAAAACCCTCGAATAATCGGAATCGGTCCTGAGGCGGTCTGCCTGGCCAGGTACAACAACGCTCTTTCCAGCATCCTTACCCAGTAGGCATCTTCGCGTAAGGTAAATTCTTTATAGTCATCCAATGATTTCATCACCGGTGCTGCCCAGGAGGTGTCTTCTGTAAAAACCACTTCCCCGGCAATAAAAGCGCTGTAATCGCCAATACCAAAATTTGGCCCAAAAGTCGGAATCAAGTCATCACAGATATCCACAGTGTTTTCAAGTGCCAGCGCATAATTGCGCAGACAGATATCAAGATACGCTTCCATCTGGGTATTCAGGTCAATTTTATTTAAAGCAGGAACTGGCTCAGCGACTGGCGCCGGTGGCATGGCGTAGATCATCGCGTGCCCTGGCTCTTTTGCATCATACAACGCACGGTAACGTCTGATGACATCTTCCAGATTTGGTTTGTAATAGTGAATTTCTTTAAACATAATCATTCCTTTTTCAATGATATTGCTTCATCAATCATAGCTAGGTAATTTTCTACGGGCACATAATCTGGGATTGAGTTGCCAGAACCAATGGCAAATCGGCCTCGTGAACCACAGATGTCAGCCAAATTTCGCACACGGGCACGAACCTGGTCTTGAGTAGCAGTGGCTAAAAAGTTAATATCCATGCCCCCCAGTACGGCGATCCGATCACCATACTCTTCTTGAAATTTTTCAACAGGAATGATCGCATCTTCGTATGAATGTTTGCCATCGATCCCAACAGTATCTATTAAATCTGGCATGATCTTTTGCAAATTTCCACAGGAATGCAGGAAATACGGAACTCCACGCTCATGTGCCATTCCAGCAATCTGGGTATGGAACGGTAAAAAGTATCTGCGTAAATCATTGGGTGAAATGATGGTGGCGCTGCGAAAACCCATGTCATCACCCGGGAAAACCGCAGAAACCCGCTCCAGATCGAGGATCTGTCGGTAGAAATCTGATTGAATCCCACTCACTTTTTGAGTCACCGCTTCCACAAGATCGGGCTGGTCGAAGAGCAAATAGCACAGTTTTTCAATAGAAAAGATCCATGAAACGCGTTCAAACAATCCACCACCGTGTGCCACGGCCAGCCCCATCCCTTCGGGAAGATGGCTATTGAGATACTCAAACGCAAAAAAATCAAATTCTGACACTTTTGGGAATGGATACTCTTCGAAGTCTTCCCATGAGGTAATCGACCCCATGCTTTCTTCTACCCAGGAACGGGTCAAGCCGGCAGCACCAGCAGTGTTAACGGCAACTCTTGCAGATCCAGGATAAACCGGTGCGCTTTCGAAGCGCATCATATCATATCCCATCCGATACCAGAAAAAAATCAGATTATCCAGGTATCTCTTTTGAGATTCTCGATCACCAGCAGGTGTGACCCATTCTCGCTGAAACATTCCCGACAGGATCGTTTTGATAACAGGTTCATCAACAATGAATTCTACCGTCGGTGAGTATTTAAGATACTCCTTTCCCATCATCGCAGCGATAAACTGATCAATCCTCGGTTTGGGAGTGAGGTTTTGGATATGATGAAATTTATCAGACATGAGATTAACCCTTAATGGCTCCCTTAACCAGACCCTGTACCAGGAAGCGCTGCAAACTATAAAAAATGATCAATATCGGAATACATGCCAGAATCGAAGCGGATGCGAACATACCCCAGTTTGCTGCATAAGGTTGATTAAAAAAGCGCATCCCCAGAGCAACCGTGTAATTTTCTTTTCCACTCATGATGATACTAACCAGCAGATATTCGTTGTAAAAAGAAATCATGTTAAAGATAAAGATTACCGCCACCATAGGAACAGCGAGGGGTAAAGAGATCTTTGTGAAAGCCTGCCATGTGGTTGCGCCATCGATATAAGCCGACTCATCCAATTCTTTTGGGATTGAATCAAAATAACCACGCATCAACCATGCATTGAACGGAATGGTTATTCCTCCATAGATCAACATCACGCCGATAAGATTGTTGATCAATCCCAGAGCGCGAATAATTTGATAAATTGCTACGATTGTGGCCGTTGATGGCAGCAATTGGATCAGGATCAGAGCAAGCAATCCATACCGTCTGCCCCTGAATTTAAACCTGGAAAAAGCGTATGCTGTAGTAAGAGTAAAGAACAGGGCTAGAAAACTTCCTCCCAGGCAGGCAACAGCACTGTTTTTAAGCCAAATGAGAAAATCGGTCTTAACAAAAAGATTCTTGTAACTCTCAAAGCTAATCGCCCTGGGAATGATGGTCGAAGAAAACAACGATCCACCTTTGCTGATGGATGCGGAGATGATCCACGCAATTGGAAAGAGTACCACAATGCAGGCGATGATGAGAATCAACCGGCTAATACTTGTTGTTAAGAAAGTGATCGTTCGTTGAGATTTTTTGCTCACGATTCAACCTCCTTGAATGCTCCGGTGACAGCAGAGTTGAGGAGGGTAAACCCGCCAACGATAAAGAATAACAATAAACCATTAGCCGCGGCCATTCCAAAATCATAAGTTGCACTGCTGAAAGCCATTTTATACATATAGGTAGATAACAAATCGGTTGAACCCGCGAGAGACGAGGTGTTGACGAAAGGACCTCCCTCGGTGAGTAGAAAAATCACGCCAAAGTTACCAAACTGCATCGCAAAACCAGAGATGAGTAACGGCAACGTGGCTGAATTTAACATAGGGAATGTGATATGCCAGAACGCCTGCCATGCGCTTGCCCCATCAACCTTGCCGGCGTCATAGAGTTCATCAGGAATGCTTTGTAATGCTCCAAGGCAGGCAACCATCATAAATGGAAATGCAATCCAAATATTGACCAATAAGCAAGTAAGTCTGGCAGTACTCGGATCTGTGAGCCAGGGGATAGCTGCGACATTAAACGCACCTAACATCCGATTAATTGGGCCAAAAGACGAATTCAACAAACCTTTCCACACCAATACTGTGATCGTCGAGGGGAGCGCCCAGGGAAGGATCAGGATTAACCGGTATATATTGCGTTCACGAATATTCTTATTGGACAGAAGTAAAGCCAGGAAGATACCAATGGCAAATGATACAACAGTGGATAAGACCGCCCAGGATGTGGTCCATGAAAGAACATCGACTAACTCACCTCTCGCACTTCCCACAAGAATGCGTTGAAAGTTCTGGAATCCAATGAATTTCCAATCGCGCAAATGAGTCAATGAATAATTGGTGAATGAATAATAAATGGTAAGCAAAGCCGGGAGAACAGTTGCCAGGAAGATGGCGATCATGCCAGGCAGGATATAGAAATATGGAGTCAATTTACGTCGATGCAGAGGCGCGGTTGTTCTGGTAAACATGCCTGTCTCCTGAGTAGATCGGTTTGGAGGGACAAAAATGCTTTGTCCCTCCTTGTTATCACAGAAAGAAATTACTTGTTTTCAGCGATCGATTGCGCGATCAGTGCCTGAGCATCGGTTAAGGATTTCTCGACAGTCTCATTCCCATGAACCGCCGCCTGGAAGGCGGTTGATGCAGGACCCCAGACAAAGTTCATTTCATTTATGCTCGGCAGCACGTCACAGATTGCCAGCTGGCTTACCCATCCCGCCAGTTCTTCGTCACTCTGCAGAGATGGATCGCTGGCAACCGGCAGATAAACTGGAATATTACCGGGGTTGGCCTGATAGAGAGGCAGCGGTAAATTCGATCCAAGATATACAGCCAGGTCTGCAGCAACGTCCTGATGCTGAGAGTAAGCGCTAACCGAAAATCCGGTGTAGGTGGCAAACGGTTTAGGATCAGCACCATTCGGTGTCGTCGGGATTTTCGCCACACCGATATTGATACCGGCGGCCTTGAACGCTGGTACCATTCCCGGACTGGCGATGATCATGCCGACCTTGCCTTCGGTGAAGAGACTGTTCATCACATCATAGGTGGTATCCACTGGCATGAGATTTTCTTTTGCGACCAGATCTTTGACATAGGTCAAACCTTCGATCGCTCCGGCGCTGGCAAGGCCAATATCATTCACATCATAACCAGATCCAGTCCATTTAAAGATATATGCGCCATAAGCCGATGTGAATGCGTAACTGTAGTAGAAATTATCGATTGGATAGAGGAATCCGTACTGATCTCCAGTTGTGAGCGTCTTTGACATTTCAATTAATTCATCCATAGTGGCTGGAGGAGTCGGGACGAGATCCTTATTGTACACAAGTGCATACGTATCAGCCGCAAATGGAACACCCAATAGATGACCATCCAGGGTGAAGGAATCTAGGGCTGTCTGAGAGTATTTGGCCAATTCTTCCTCAGATAGATAACTTTCAAGCGGAACAATTAATTGGCCAGCATAATGACCACCAATGTAGTTGTTCAGGTTCATAAAAATATCGGGGCCTTCTCCAGCTGGCATGGCTTCGACAAGTTTTCCCAGCATTTCGAACTGATTGCCTTCGGTGACGACTACCGTATTTCCCGTCTCAGCAGCCCATTGCTCCACAACCTGCTTGACCGTTTCCATGGCATCTGCGCCTACACGGTCCATGATCCAGACGTTCAGGGTAACTGGCTCAACGGTTGCAGTGGGGGCTTCAGTGGCAACAACCGGAACCTCGGTCGCTGGTTCAGGCGTCGCAGCAGGAACGGGCGTGCAGCCAGCGATCAGACTGGTGATGACCGCTATTGCGATCACGACAAAACTGAATTTAACAATTTTTTTTGACATGTTTTCCTCTCCAGTGAAAAGTGGTGTGTGCTTTTCGAGCTTGACGCGTGCTGTTGATTCAATGATCGGTTCCGCTTCCCTCCTTGAGTGGTTTAATAGATGATTAAGTTTCATATTGACCTAATAGATTCCCGCTCGATCAAACTGGGCGGAAATAGGATGTGATTATTCTCAGGCTTTTCTCCTCCAAGTTGAGCCAAAAGTAATTCAGCTGAAAGTCTTCCAAGATCAGTTGCGCTGCTAAATACAGCACTGCATGGAGGAGACATGTATGGATAAATGGAGCTGTCTGCGTATCCAATAACTGATATGTCCTGTGGAATTCGAAGTCCCAGCCGGGCTGAAGATTTATAGATTCCCAAGACAGCCAGATCAGAAACTGCGAAAAAGGCTGTCGGACGATCACCTTGAGAAAGGCATGCCCCGATCACCTGATCGATCTCCTCGGAAGATTCAGAGAACTCCACGCAGCATTTTGGATCGTAGGTCAGACCGTTTTGAACAATGGAATTTTTAAACCCCCGGATCAATTGGTTTGTAATATTCGCTTCTCCGCGCTCTCCCAGCATGCCAATCTTCTTGTGCCCCTTGCTGATGAAATGTTTAATCGCAGTATCCACCGCAGCATCAATGTCAGCATCAACCCACGAGATATCATCACACTCATTACTGCGTCCGATCAACACGAAAGGAATGTTGTTCTGACGTAACAGAGGAATACGGGGATCATTGGCGGTGATGTGCATCAAGATCACCCCATCCATCTGTCGGCTACGAATGGCTTCTTCAATTTCGAATAAGGAATCCGGCCGATTCAATGTTGGATGAATATAGAGACGATAATCGGTGGGTTCTAACGCTTTACCAATACCATTGATCAGCATATAGAGAGAAACCTGGTGAGAATATATAGACATCGGAGCCACCAGGGTGATGGTCAACGTGCGTCCACTGGCTAAAGCTCTGGCAGAAGCTTTTGGCTGATAATTCAATTCTTTGATGGCCTTCAACACGCGGTCTCTGGTAGCCGGGCTAATGCGATCGCTCTTATTGAGTACGTATGAAACAGTGGCTATCGAAGTGCCGGCTGCTTTGGCAATATCATATATCGATGTCATGGATTTCCTTTTAGTGAAGCGCTTAACTAATCCCTTAAAAATAAAACGGAAGACAAATTCGTTTAAGCGCTTAAATGATAGCATGCCACACAAAATTTTGCAACTAGCAATTTTTTCAGATTGATCAAACCTCCTTGCCCTGCAAAAACCTTCTTTCAATTCTTACCCCGGGTAATTTGAGCGGCTGGTTCAGGTATCTACCATTGTTTTCCATTCCTTGCCCGTTATGCTTCAGACTGAAATTCCACCCACGTTATAATCTTTTCAACCATTGCATAACGATGACAGACCGCAGAATACGGTAATGGGTCTCACGATCAGGTCGGAACTCCAATCGAATAACACTGACTCTGTAAAGGCGTCTGACCCATCAGAGACAATACAACCCTGGACCTCCTTCCGGGAAATAGTCTGTTTTACCCGGGCGTGGGTATAATCAACCAGATGGGTTCATTCCTGATGCTGGCAATGTCGGATTCCATCGAGAAAGCAGCCAAGATTTACAAGATGGAATTGCCTGTCTCGGATTGGACACTTCATAATCAATTGAAAAAATGGGGGTTCACCATTTATCCCTTATAAAACAAGCTTCTACCTGAACATTCCCCTGAAGGAAAGCCATGGAAAAGTTTGGTTGCGATCACATCTGGCGAATAATCTTTCACCAGAGAATGACAAAGAAGGTAATTTTTTAATCATCATGACTTCTTTTTAGGTGAGGGTTTTCAGAGACTTCCCTGAATTTCCTTCACCCTCTTTGAAATTCATCAGGTATTATTGGGAATACATTTTTTTCTAAAGGAATTTTCGATGCCAACAAACATAATGACGACTCTTGAACAATTAACTGCCGGGAGGATCCTCGATGTCGCCACCGGCTCTGGTAGTTTCTTAAAATTTTTAACCGAGACAGTTGAGAGCTTTTCTGAAGCGATTGGTATCGATTTTAAAGATGCCGCCGCCACACCTTTCAATGAAACTTTCAAAGGTGATCCACGCATCCATTTTCAGGTTATGCGGGCTGAAAAAATGGACTACCCTGATGGGTCATTCGATACCGTCTGCATCTCCAATTCTCTACACCACCTTGAGGAACCTGCACCGGTACTGCGGGAAATGATGCGTGTCTTAAAACCCGGGGGAAGTTTCATCATCAGTGAAATGTATTGCGACGGTAATCAGACCCCGGCTCAGCAAACGCATATCCTGTTGCACCACTGGTGGGCTGAAATTGACACGGCTCAAAACATTACCCACCACAAGACTTTTACCCGCAATGACCTGATTCAATTCGCGCTAAATCTTGAACTCGACCAATTGAAAACAGAAGATATTGCTGATCGATCAGATGATCCTCTTGATGCAGCAGTTTTTGATGAAATCGATCCGATCATACAGCGTTACATTGAACGCGCGGAAGGAAATATCGCCCTGCAGAAGCAGGGTGAACAACTGCGCGAACGTCTGCACGCTGTTGGGTTTCAAAACGCGACCAGCTTACTCTTGCTCGCAAAAAAGAAGAGTTCATAACCACGCTGGCTGGTTAGATACAGACAGGGGTTTACCATTTTATCCCTGGTTTTCCAATCTCGATTCTTTCGCTGGCTTTCGCAATTCTTCTCACCCATGTGATTCGAGAGAGTATCTATCTCATCCTGGCATGGACTCTTTTTTGATATTCCCTTCACACATCAGGCTATTTACGCATTTCTTCCGATCAGGTGATCAAGCGCTTTTTTGGAGGTCTCTGCTATCTGTTCATGCAGGCTGGTTCCATGTGCATCCATGGTCACAATTACAGGCAGTTGCTCAACCCTGATCACCCACATTGCTTCGGGAACACCCCATTCTAATTTGTAAACGCCAAGCACTTCCTTAACAGACCTGGCGATCAGCACCGCTGCGCCGCCAATCGCGTGAAAATAAACCGCTGGTGATTTTTGGCAATACTCCAGGGTTGTTTTCCCCATACCTCCCTTTCCGATCACCCCTTTAAGATCGAAAAGCCGCATGATATCCGCCTGGTAAGGTTCCTGGCGGATGCTCGTCGTGGGTCCTGCAGCAAGAAAATGATATTGCCTGACATCCACCCCTGATACCACCGGCCCACAGTGGTAGATCACCCCCTGATGCAAGTATGATTTCAATTCCTCGAAACATTTTTGATCTTCAGTCGATGGATCACCGGATGGATCACAGAAATTTTTATAAAGCCATCGGTGAGCCGCGTCCCTTCCAGTCACAATGATCCCGGTCAGTATGACTGTATCGCCAACCTGGAGCTGTAAGACTTCTTCATCTGTAATTGGTGTATGAAGTTCGATCTGCATCTCACCCCTTATTCATAATAAACCACATCACCCGCCACCCTCATCCTCCGCCTGCGGAACGCCCAACACATGTACGAAACGGTCACAAAATAGCAGGCAGGCAGTCTGTGGATAGCATTAATTTTCGTCTCGAGGATGGTAGATTTTCCGCCAAATCCCATCGGGCCGATTCCCAGTTGATTGGCCTCGTTGGTGATCTGCGCTTCAAGCATCCTCAAGTGAAGGTCTGGATTCTGATCATTCAGATCACGCAGAAACGCTTCTTTTGAGGCCGCGTAAGATGTCTCGCGGTCACCGCCAATGGCTACACCCAGAAATCCAGGTGAACAGCCCTGTCCTTGCGCCTGAAAAACCGCGTCCAGAGCAGCTTTTCGCACCCCTTCCAGATCGCGGCCGGCCTTGAACCGCTCATCAGGAAGCGAATACTGAAAACCCACATTCTCACAACCGCCTCCCTTGAGAATCAGATCGATGGTTAATTCATCTGATTCCATCTGTTGATAATGGATGGATGGGAAATAGGCATTTCCAAGATTGTTGCCCGAGTTCGTCCCTGTCAGTGGATCAACCGCGTTCGGACGTAAATAAGACTCGCGGGTTGCCAGTGCAACCGCATCCCGGATTTGTTTCTCGATATCAACCATGTTCATCGTAAGTGGAAAACGCACGTAAAAAACAGGAACCCCAGTATCCTGACAAACAGGAATTGAGTTCTTGCGCGCCAGGTCAACATTCTCAAGGATGGTGCGCAATGCTTCATACGCAGCGGAACCCGGGACTTCCCTGGACAGCGCGGATCGCAATCTCTTTTCGACCGGTTCAGGAAGGTCAGTTGAAGTGATACGAATCAATTCGCAGATTTCGCGGGTAAGATCTTTTTTCACAGTCTCTCCGCTCATCGATTTTTCAATCTCGCTTCAAGCCGAGCAGTGTACTGGTCAAGGTTAAGTTCGATCCTCGACGCACCGCTCTTCATTGCGGCCTCAGCCACCGCTGGAGCCACCCATAGACAGACCCTTTTATCCAGTGGTTTCGGAACAACGTACTCTTTGCCATACTCCAGATGATCCAGGTTATAGGCTTTGAGAACTTGAGCCGGAACGGGTTCTTTTGCCAGTTGCGAGAGTGCATTGCTCGCTGCGATCTTCATCTCATCATTAATCGCTTTTGCTCTTACATCCAGCGCGCCTCGGAAGATGTATGGAAACCCCAGCAAATTGTTGATCTGGTTCGGAAAATCGGATCTTCCGGTTCCAATGATTGCATCCGGTCTGGCCTGCTTTGCCAGATCGAATTTAATCTCGGGGTCAGGATTGGCCATAGGGAAAATCACCGGGGTCTGGCGCATGCGGGCAAGCATCTCACCGGTCACAATATTGGCTGCCGAAAGCCCAATGAAAACGTCGGCTCCCTCCAATGCTTCGGCCAGGGTTCCAGGTTCATCACCCTGGGCAAAGACCTCCTTTTCAGGGAACATCTCCTCTTTGCGTCCGCGATAGACGAGGCCCTTAATATCACACATCCAGATATGTTCTCTGGGAACGCCAATTTTTACCATATGGTTGGCTGAAGCGATCGCGGCTGCACCAGCCCCTGAAAAGACGATCTTTACCTCATGAATCTTTTTTTGCACAATTTCAAGGCCATTCAGCAGCGCTGCCCCAAGGATGATCGCTGTTCCGTGCTGGTCATCGTGGAACACAGGGATATCCAGCATCTTTTGAAGTTTCTGCTCGATATAGAAACACTCTGGAGACTTGATGTCCTCCAGGTTGATCCCGCCAAAAGACCTGCTCATGATGCCTACCGCTTCGATTACACGCTCAGGGTCACGGGAATCCAGTTCAATATCAATACTGTCTACATCTGCGAATTTTTTAAACAGTACCGATTTTCCTTCCATAACTGGTTTGCTCGCCATCGCTCCACGGTCACCCAACCCAAGGATTGCGGTGCCATTGGAAATAACAGCCACCAGGTTGCCCTTATTGGTGTACTCATAAGCCAACTCTTCTTCACGGGCAATTTCAAGGACTGGATACGCGACGCCGGGTGTATAAGCCAATCCAAGGTCGTTTTGAGTATCCAGAGGTTTGGTGGGGATGATTTCCAGTTTCCCGGGTCGACCGTTCATTTTATGATATTGAAGAGCACTTTCTTTGGTGATAGAAGTCATCGTTACTCCAGTTTAATGAATCATCATAGATGTTGCTTACTATACATCATACCTCATACCACACAGCATGGCAGGCAAACTTCGAGATTTTTTCTTGATCACTGCTTATTTCAGGTCATTGCAGATTTTTCATATCCTTTTGTACCCCCCTCCCAGTGATTTGCAATGCGCGACACATCGTCATAACAGATTTGCGGAATAATTAATCGTCTCTCTTCCCGAAGGTCTACCTCTGTAACCTCCGGCTTTAAGAACATAACTGGAGCATGAAATCATATAACAACGACTTCACTCCATCAATCGGTCATGGATCAGTTTTAATCCACAAGCACACTGCGAATGAACATCTCTCCTGTAAAAAGCGTATAAATTCAACCCTTTCTGCTCTTCAATTCATGGTTCACGGTTGAAGTTGCTGTAAAAGGATGTTATAAAAATAAAAGCGGGGGGATACATATCTTCACCGCGAAGGAACAATCACCATGTTTGATGAATGGGTAAGAAGGACCGGCTTCTGGGGGCTTGATTCACTGAGGGGCAAAAAAATCCGCCAGCATTACAACGATATTCAATACATGCTGGAAAACCACAATCACCCTGACGTTTTTGCAAAACGCGAGGGTTATCTTCGGAATATTTTGAAGTATGCTGTTGAACACGTGCCATATTACTCAAAAATTGATCTGGATGCTCCCCTCACCTCTTTTCCTGTTGTGAATAAAAATATCATCCGTGACAATTTTTCAAGTTTTCGATCATCACAATACCAGGAAGATCATCTCGTAAAAATGCACACCAGCGGGTCGACAGGAACACCGTTCGCAGTCTTGCATGACAAAAACAAACGTAACCGCGCATACGCTGAAATGATTTATCTGTGGCAAAGAGCCGGCTACCGGGTCGGGATGCGCTATCTTTTTCTTAAGATGCGAACTTCTTTATCAAGAATCACCGCCTGGAGCCGGAATGTGATCTGGTACAGTGTTCTAAACCAGAGCGAAGAGAACCTCGAAAATATCAGGCGCATCTTAAAATCTGATCAAAAGATTCAAATGATTTTGTGTTATCCGAGCATACTGGATATCCTGGCGGGATATTTGTTAACCCACGGAGACACCCCCGAGATGTTCAATGTTTCAACGATCATTGGTTTTGGAGAGTCATTTCCAGCAAAGACACATCAAAAACTTAAAGAGGTGTTTGGCTGCCAAAACGTTTCGCTCTACTCAAATCAAGAAAATGGCATGCTTGCCATCGAATGTGTGGAGAACAAAGAATTTCACGTCAATAACGCTTCTTACCATATTGAGTTGCTAAAAAACGATTCGGATGATCCGGTCAATGGGAGTGAACCGGGGAGGATTGTGGTCACCGATTTGTTCAATTACGCGATGCCGTTGATCCGTTACGACACCGGCGACATCGGTGTGTGGAAAAAAGATGTTGAATGCGGATGGGAATCTCTGGCACTGGCATCTATTGACGGCCAAAAAACAGACTTTATCTATGACACCAGAGGGAATCAAAAATCTCCCCATATCATCAGCGTTCTGTTAGAACCCTTCGACCAATTGCTCCAGTATCAATTTATACAGGAAGATGCAAAACGATATGTATTGAAATTGAACGGTGCCGAGGGGCATTATGAAAACGCAGCTTTTTTGACCTTGCTCAAAGATTTGCTTGGAAGTGATGCCGAGATAACCATTGAACATGTCAGGGAAGTTCCGGCGTTATCTTCTGGTAAGCGCAAAGAAGTGATCTGTAATTATAAAAAGCCACACAAATCATTCAACGAAGCAAATCACGCTTGAGACGATCCTTTGCCGGGTAGATCTAAACCATCGTTGTTTCACGATTCACATTTTCCGTTAGAAAATCCCCATCAATTAAATCCATAAAAAATGATGGCAGAACACGCTCCTGAAGGATTCCAAGTATCACGTAACCCCTTATGGATCGTGCTCATTCATGAAGAATTCGCTCAAGATGTATTGAAAAGGATTCCTTCGCAAAGTAACCCAAAAAAGGATACGATTAAAATGTTCCTCGTCCATATCGATTAACGATATGGATTTTAAGTATCAATTGAGAGGATCACAGCGGAATGGTGTTGAAAATGATGATTGATTTTCTTTCATCACCGTATGAAGACGATATTTCAAAGTCGAAAAAGAAATTTGAAATACGCGCCGAACCTTCTTCGAAACGGTTATTGGTACCTGATGATAATAACTCCGCTGCAAATATGCCAGTTTGAAACCCGTGCGCATCATGACATGAAACGAAGGATTGGGAGTAGCGGGGGTGTCTTCTTTGGTCTCACCGATAAACCACTTGCATCCGCGCTCCATTCCATCCTTAAAACAGCGCACCGTCAGAGCAGTTTGTGCGCCGCGTTTTCGATGAGATTTATAGGTTGCCATGAAGCCCAGCCAGGCAAGCTCGCCCCTAAGAAACATAGAGGCACACGCAACAGGCTTTACGCCATCGAATGCAAGATAATGAAACCATCCCGGCTTGCCCACAATGCCCTTCATCATGGGCCGCAAGATTGGAGTGATTCCAAAGACATCACTGACAATATCGGCATAAACATCAGCGTACTCTGCGCCAATCCCTTCTACGCGCAGATCAGTGGTGGCATCAGGCAGCAAGTCGTTCCCGCGATAGGTCTTCGCCCAGTTACGCCCCCGTGTAAATCCGCGTGCAGCAAACCAATCTAACGAATTTTGAGAAACAACCAATGGACAAACTTGCATTGAATAGTTCTCGCATTTTGCCTCACGAAACACTTCAATCGCTTCATCGAGTATCGACTCGGTTGCCGGTTCATGAACGCCCAATCCCAGAACGCGGTTATAACTGACGTTATCAACCACGGGAATGGCACTGATCCACATACCTCCAATTTGCTTTAACGTCAGCCGAAATGCGCGAATATATTCAGGGGGAGCACTTTGAAAAAAATCAATATGAGCCTGCGCTTCTATGGATTCGCAATACTCGATCAATTTTTCGGGTGGCATATCATACATACTTCCCTCCTCAGAATATCACCCTAAAAAATCGTTTGAAGAGTGCATTTAAGCTTACCCCAACCAAGTGTAGGATTAGCGACTGGACGTTTATAGTTTTATTCGTTGCGGGTGTATAAAATGATCCTTGTCGGATTTGTAAAAACAGTATAGCACAAACAAGTTCGCATGTTCCTTTCATATCAAAATCAATAGAGACGATGGAAAGAACCTCGCAGGCCTACGACTTTTACAGGAACATTACGAGTTTTTCGCCGAGATGAATCTATAATGGGTTATATGAAAGTTTCAACCCATTGACTGATCGTAACCAAACAGGATATTGACAGTGAACCCATGAAAATGCATGTCCTTATTCTGACGCATAATTTTCTACCAGAATTCACCGGTGCTGCCACCATGCAATATGAACTGGCCAGGTTTCTGGTTGATGCAGGCCACACGGTAACGGTGATCACCTCTACACCTGACGGTTCCGAGATCGATCAGACACAACCCAAAAACGGGCCAAAGGAATCATTGGATGGAATTCGTGTGATCCGCATTAAACCGCCCAGGCTCTCGAAATCGACTCTGATCAATCGCGAGATCAATGCATTGGTGGCTGATTTTCTACTGGTGATGAAAGGGCTTAGCATTAGACCGGTGGATATTCTGTTCATGTTGACTCCTCCCATCACCCTCCCCATTTTTGCCGCAGTGATCAAAATTCTTCGAAAATCGAAATCGGTCATGTACATGCAGGATGTTTTCCCGGAATTTTTGATCTCGATGAATGTCCTCACCCGCAACAACCTGCTGTTTCGCATTGCAAAACGATTAGAAATGACCGCCTATAAAAAAGCTTCCTTCATCGGGGTTCATTCGCCCAGAAACAAGGCTTATGTGATAAGCTGTGGAATCAGCAAAGAGAAGGTCGGCGTGATTCCGTTATGGGTGGATACCAAATTCTTCGCAGTAAACCACGACCCAAATAATTTTATCGTTCAGAACAACCTGCAGGGAAAATTTATCGTCATGTACGCCGGGACGGTAGGCTTTGCCATGGGAGCGAAGACGATCCCTCAAACCGCCAAGATTTTAGAGAAGGAAACCGACATCCAATTTGTTGTAATCGGTGACGGGTCGAAATATCACGAATTGAAGGCGGAAAGTGAGCGGCTGAAAGTTAACAATATCCTCCTGCTGCCTCCACAACCGCGGGAGGAACTTCCAAAAATCCTCGGTTCCAGTGATATCCTGCTGGTATTATTGAGAAAAGAAGCAACGCAAAATCCCAATGGTTATTTCAACGCTGTTGTTCCACATAAACTGCTAACGAATATGGCCGTTGGCAAACCCGTTTTGTTATCGGCAGAAATCCATTCGGATGCAGCCGAACTGGTGCGTCAATCGAATTGCGGCAAGATCATTGGCCCTGAAGATCCCGCTGCCCTGGCGCAGGCAATTCTTGACATGAAGCATGACCGATCAAAACCAGCTGAATATGCCCAAAATGGACGCAAATTCGCCTTTGAACACTTTGACGCCGCTCGTCAGGTGAAACGCATGGAAGAATTCTTTATCTGCCTGAAATCAAATCAACCGTATAAATTCAATGATCCCTGGAATAACACTGAGTGAGAATCTCAAACTCAAGCGCCTTGAAGCGAAGTGTGAAGACATAGTAGAAAGGTTCATTGACGGTGACCTCCTAAAACCTTAAAATGTGTCTCGCCTCCGATAGCAGAAAAAACCTGTTTTCAGAGCCAGAATCTTAAAGGAGTAAGTTTTATGATCAATATCGGAATAATTGGAGCTGGAACCGTAGCACAATTAATGCATATCCCCACCCTGAGTAACCTCCCTGACCTCTTTAATGTTACAGCGATATATGATCTCTCACCATCCTTAACCAAACACATCTCAACCCGATATAACGCCATCGGGTATGACTCGCCATTCGATCTTATAAGAGAAAACAAGATCGATGCGGTATTCGTGTTATCACCCGATCAATATCATGCCGAATACGCCAAAGCCGCGATCCTGGCAGGCAAGCACGTTTTTATCGAAAAGCCAGTAACCTTATGCCCGCAGGAACTTCAAGAACTCATCGATCTTGAAAAACAGCATCCCGGCCAAGTCTGTATGGTGGGTTACATGCGCCGTTACGCTCAGGGCTTTTTGAAATGCAAAGAATTACTCGATTCTGATGATCGAAAAATCGAATACATGCGTTTTCGTGACATCATTCTGGAAGGTGATTACTATATCGATCAAACCCTGCACCCAATCATCCCCGATGATATTACCGGGCAGCAAAAAACCGAAAGCGCGGAACGCCGCCAGCAGCAAATCAGGCTGGCGCTTGGAGAAAATTGCACCCGGCAGCAGCAGATTTCTTATCAGATGCTTACCGGTCTGGGGTGCCATTCTCTTTCAGCGGTGCGCGAACTGGTTGGAAAGCCGCTCTCCATAAAATCTGTTGCGGCTGATTGTGAGCATCTGGTGATTGTGTTTCAGTTTGAAGGATTTCTTGCCGTTTATGAACTGGTAAACGATCAAAACATCGTCCAGTTTGATGCAGCGATCGAAATCTATCAACATGACCGATACATGCATGTTAAATACGAGACCCCTTACCTGCGTTACCAGCCCCATCAATTCACCGTGGTGGAATCGTCAACGCACGACACCCGAACGACAATCTATGGGCCTGATTACCGGGATGCCTTTGAAAACGAATTGAGGTATTTTCATGATTGCATAAAAAATGGTCTGAAACCAAAAACATCGCTTGAGGATTCGCTCGAAGATCTCATCTTATTCAAGCAAATTTGCGCTCAAATTTAAAACCAAAAAAATGAATGGATGTCATCGCAACAAAAAAGGAATCCCCGGAAGGGATTCCTTTTTAGATCGAAAGAGTTCAGGATCTGAAATCGTGGTTCGTTATTGATTCAAGATTTCTTTTAATTTCGCCGGCAGATATGCGTAGAAAGCTGTTGCGTTCACCACATCATCCAGGCAAACGTTCTCGATAACCGTATGTGCTGTCATTTCATCTCCGGGCCCGAACCCAATGGAAGGGATCCCCGCTTTACCAGCCCAGTAAGTTCCGTTGGTCGAAAAATCCCAGGTGCCAA